>Ga0070738_10007419_pt1 | contig 10981 bp, 10 predicted proteins | sample Coa_R2_2_FD_66446 | JGI IMG/M metagenome (GOLD analysis project Ga0070738, IMG submission 66446) | Surface soil microbial communities from Centralia Pennsylvania, which are recovering from an underground coalmine fire - Coalmine... | ecosystem: Environmental > Terrestrial > Soil > Unclassified ... | reverse complement strand
TGACAAAGCAGTTCAGCGGATCGGTGATGTTTTTTGTGGACAGATTATTCGATGGCGGAACCAGCGGATAATTGGCGCTGCCGGTCATGCCCGTCAAATACACTTCTCCGGCCGAACTGACGGCGATTCCGAAGCCCACATCGCCGCTGGAGCCCCCGATGTGGGTTTCATAAATCATCGTCTTGCCGTCGCCGCTGAGCTTGGCCACCAGCACGTTTCCGTTCACGCCGGAAGCCGACGTCGCGAACGCGCCCGGGCTTACCGGAAAATTCACATTATCCGTGCCGCCGATCATGTATGCGTTGCCGCTGGCATCGGTGGCCACTCGAACCGCAGCCTCCGCGCTGGACGTTCCGAAATAGGTCGCATAGCTCAGCACCGGATCGATGATGAGCGGACGGTGAAGGTCGTAAATGCCGATCTCGAAACCGGCCTTGCCATACTCGGGAATACGGAACCGGCCTTCAATCTTTTGAAGCTGGCCCTGATCGTCCCGCTGGTATACGAAGGGCGCCTCCCAGCGCAGCCCTCGCCGGTCGGCTTCCACCACAAGCGCCCCATCCTTATCGATGCGCACGCGATCGGCGCCCTCGAAGCGGATGCGAATCGTCGAGGGATCCGCCCCCGGCTTTACCACGAAATCGTTCTCCAGATTTCCGCCCGCGCCGTGGTAGGCCAAGTCGATTCCGGGGTAAACGCTATGAAACGTCACGCGCCCGAAGGTCGGGATATTCGTATACCACTTGTCGGGATCATTCCCAATGAGATAATTCACGCGCCCGCTTTTGGGCTCCTGCGCTTCCTCCTCGGCGGTGGCGGCGGCTCCTTCCAGCACCGCGCGAACCCGCCGCGGCGCGACGCCGGCCCGTTTCGACCCGTGCAAGTCGAAGACGGCTTCGGATGGAGAAAGATAGATAGCCTGTGCGTCTCCGCTGGCAACGTAACGAAAAGCGGAATCGGCCTGCCCGATGTTGGGCTCAAAGCGGATGTTGCCGGATGTCCTCCAGTAAGAAGACGAGCCGCCGTAGAATTGTAGAAGGTCGCAGCCCCATGGGGATAGGATAAGGTTTAAGTAACCGAGCAATGACGTTGGTGGAAACTGGCGTCGCCCTGGATCTTGCAGGCTGACGAGCAATAAAATCCCCACCCCGGACCAGAGTCCGATGGTGAAGCGCCGTTTCCTCAAGCGCCCTCCGAAATCACGCAGCATGAAACGTTGCCTCCTCTGGGCCCTTATTGTACCTACATTTGCAGCCTGATGAGATCGAGCGCGGTCAACACTCCTCCAGCGATGAGGATGGAGGCCGCAATGTGATCGACCGTCCAGATGCCGTATCGAACGGCTTCGACGTGCAGGCCATCGAGGACCAAGCGGAAGATTCCGTAAGCAAACAGAAATGCGACGTAGTAAAAACCGCGCGGCGTCCGGATCCGGTCAAGCAGCAGAAACGCCGCTGCCAGCAACAGCAGGAACAACATTTCCAGCAGCCCCAGATCAAAACGAGCGCCGCCGGGATAGCGGACGCCAAGAAAACTCGTCGTGCGAACACCCGGATGGTCGTGTTCCAGGTAGCATCCCAGCCGACCGATCGACCAGCCGAACGGCGCGGCAAACGCGGCGGCGTCGGCATAAAGGTACCAATTGCGATAAGGAACACGGTGCCGCCAAAGAAAGATTTGGGCGGCAACGAATCCCCCAAGCAAAGCGCCAAACGACGCCAGGCCGTTGAAGACTTGCAGCAAGCGCCAGGGTTGGTGAGACAGCGTGGCCCAACCTTCCTGCACATAAGCGAATTTGGCGATATGGCCGCCCAGAAACGCCGCTACGATCACGCAAACAGCAAGCTTGGCGAAGTGCTCTGGATCGATTCCGCTGCGCCGCGCCCGCTTCGCTGCGATTGCGAAGCCCGCTGCAAGCCCAATCGCGACCAGAGCGAAAAAAGGCGCGAAGGGCCATGGCGTGGTGTCGATATAGGGAAACATCGGTTGCACCGCGGGGATCGGTCGCGCGCCCGCGGATCATCGGTTCGCTACGCTCCTACCCGATCGTAAACCGGCTTTCAAGCAGTCTAACACGTACCACCGGACCCGCCGCAGCGTGATTGAAAAACGACCGGCGCCGATCGCAATACCGGCAAAGGTTCATCGCCACACCCTCTTTCTCCGGCGGCGTCATGGCACAGGTGGCGGCGGGTTTTCCACCGTCACGGAAGCCCCGGTTCGTCGGTTTGTGATGGTCTGAGCGTCGATTAAACGGTTACCCGTGGGACCTGTCCGTGCCCACCCCGTCACGGTCACGCGAACGTTGATCGGCACGGCATTCGTCATCTGATTTCCCAGTTCGGGCGGAAAATAAACCACACTGCCATCCGATAAAATCAGCCCGTTCACTTGCCCGTCCGGAGCATAGTTGAAACTGCGGACTGTTCCGGTGACGACACTTGCCGGGGCAAGGTCACCCCATGCAGGAGCGGGTGGGCCTGCCGGCTGGAAGGCAGCCTGTGGAGGTGGCGGCGGAGGCGGCGAATATGCTGCCGGTCCTCGTCCAGGAGGTGGCGGTGGTCCGGGCGGCGGAGGAGGGTTACTCGCGATAATGATTGATCCCTTACTGCGCTGATTGACGATCGAGTCTGCATCGAACAAAATGTCACCGGCAGGCCCGATGTGCGACCATCCGGATGCTGTGATTGTCGACCCGATCGGCGCCAAGGAGGCTACTTGACTGCCATACTCGGGCGGAAAATGAATGACAGTTCCACGATCGAGTATCAAGCCGTCGAGGCCCCGGGGGCCGTAGTTAAAGTTCCTCACCACTCCGGCCACGGTAGTTTTTGATCCTCCGATGGCAGGCGCAGGAGGACGGGGACCCCGCACTGGCGGCGGTGGTGGAAGCTGTGAGGCGCTGAGAGGCGGGGGAGGACCTGGCGGTGGTGGCGGTGGCGCGGGGGGTTGCGCCCTACAGCTCGCTGCGCTTACGCCGTACAGGATAAGAGCGGCAGTGAGAATTCTCTGGTGACTGATCATGTTCGGTCTTCCTTTCACCCGATAAACGGCAAGCGCCTTGCCAGGCCGTTCAAGAGTGGTTGCAACAGGATGCGCGTTTCCGACAGAGTCTCCCGTGCGTCAGGCGAACGTTGACCGACCGTTTCCCGAACAAGAATCGCGCCGGAAAGCGTTGTTGTGCGGAAATTGAGTACTAGCGCGTGAACGATGAATCCGGCCAAGCCGGCTATTCTGGCAGCCCATGTTCGCGGATCTTCTCGTACAGCAGCCGGCGGTGCACTCCGAGTATCTCAGCGGCTCTTGTTTTGTTGCCTTGCGTTTGACGCAGGGCGCGTTCGATTAGCGCCTTTTCGAGAGTGGCGACGTTGGCCTTCATGCCTTCTTCCAGAGGAGCGAAATCGGTCCAGACTGTGTCACCCTGTTCCGGCCGCGTCTTGAGCTGGATCTCGTCCTCGGTGATCACGCCGCTCCTGGCCAATACAAGCGCCCTTTCAACGACGTTCTCTAATTCACGCACGTTTCCTGGCCAATGGTAGTCGCAAAGCACTGTCAATGCGGATGAGGTTATCGACACAGCATGTTCGCTGCGGTTTATAAAATGTTGGACCAGAGCCGGGATGTCCTGCCGTCTTTCGCGCAAAGGCGGTAGCGCGATCGCCACCACGTTCAGCCGGTAATAGAGGTCTTCACGAAAAGATCCTGCGTTGACGGCGGCTTCCAAATCGCGAGACGTTGCGGCTACCAGGCGGATGTCCACGGGAATCGGTGTGTTGCTTCCGAGACGCTCGATCACGCGCTCTTGAAGGGCACGCAACAGCTTGGACTGGAGGGCCGGGGCGAGTTCGCCGATCTCATCCAAAAACAACGTGCCGCCGTTCGCCTCTTCGAAGCGCCCGATCCGGCGGTATAGGGCATTCGTGAACGCTCCCTTTTCGTGGCCAAAAAGCTCCGATTCAAGCAGCGCCTCGGGGATCGAAGCGCAGTTGACCTTGATCAGCGGCCCTTGAGCGCGGGCGCTGTTATGGTGAATCGCGTTCACCACGAGTTCCTTGCCGGTTCCTGACTCGCCACGTACCAGAACTGTGGCATTCGAGGTCGATACCTGACCAATGAGCTTGTAGACGTGTTGCATGGCAGGACTGTGCCCCACCATCGTGTTGGAGATGGGCGGAGCTGGCGCCGATTCCTGCGCCGCTCTGAGTTGCCGGGCGAGCTTGCGCTGTCCTATTGCGCGCTCGATCTGCGTAAGCAGGACTTTGAAATCCAGCGGCTTTGAGACGTAATCAAAGGCGCCGAGCTTCATGGCTTCGATCGCCGTGCCGCTGTCGCCATGCGCGGTCATGACAATCAGCGCGCTGTCGGAGCCTCCTTCTTTCGCCCGCCGGAGCACAGCCAGGCCATCCATTCCGGGCATGCGAATGTCCAGGACTGCCGCCTCGGGTTCTTCGGACAACAGAACGGACAGAGCTTCGGTTCCGTTCTCCGCCGTGAGGACGCGAAAGCCTTCCGCTTCGAGTAACCCCGCCAGCGACGTTCGTGCGGTTCGTTCGTCCTCAGCGATCAGTATCGTGGAAGCTCGCATATTCTCGATCCGCTGGTGGCCTCTGGGTTCCAGCCGCTGGAAGTTCTATCTCGAAAGTTGCCCCAGGTCCGTCATTGACCAAGCGGAGGGCACCACCCATGTTCACAACTAATTCTCGCGAGACGGCAAGCCCAAGCCCCGTGCCCTCCGGCTTGGTCGTATAAAACGCTTCGAAAAGATGCTCGGCTTGCTCTTCGGTCAGCCCCGGACCGCTATCCTGCACGCAAATGCGGACGCGGTCTTCGCGCCGTTCGGTGCGCACCTCAATCGTTCCATTCGTGCCTATCGCTTCAAGAGCGTTTAAGAGGAGATTCATTACCACCTGGATGAGCTGTTCCGAATCGAAGCAAGCTTCGATCTCGGGGGCACCCGGTTCGTATCGAATCTCGATGGCGCGGGAATCTGCCTGAGGTCGCATGAGGGCGAGGCACTTTCGCAGCACCGGGGCGACAGGTTCCTCGCGAAGGATCGCCTCGCGCGTTTTTTGAAACACCAACAAATTCGTCAGCAACGAGCTCAGCCGGTCGACCTCATCGATTACCGGGTGAAGGTCCTCTGCCCGCACTTGATTGTCGCGCAGCCGCCGTTCCAGGTACTGGATTGACAGTCGAATGCTGTTTAATGGATTGCGGATTTCATGCGCGATGCTAGCCACCAACTTGCCGATGGTTCTAAGGCGGTCTGCGCGCCTCAAATCGTTCTCGAGCTTCTGCCGCGCTTCCGCCATGCCGTTAATGCAACGGCTGATCTCACCGAGTTCGCCGTTACGTTCCGGAAGGCGAGTGCTGAAATCTACGCCCAATGCCGCCAGTCCGGACTTGATCTGGCCAACTCCCCGCTGAAGTGCGACACCCGTGGCAAGTGTGCCCGCGATGCTGATCAGAGCCGCCAAGACGAGCCCCGCGAGCAGCATTTCACGGCGGTGCGCGGCTGGATCGCTCTGGCCGGGCAGGCGTTTCATCGTCCAACTGACCACACCGTTGGGACCCGCCTTCGCCTCGATCACCACGATATCGTGTTGCCCCCGCAATACGCGCTGAGCCGTGCCCGATCCGCGACTCTGCGAAATCGCCCCGAGGATATCGTCGAGTTCCGCTGTGGGCACATCCGTCTTCTTTTTTCCCGTATCGTGTGTCGGATATGAATACCCGAGGAAGTGGGCGCCGTCGTGGTAGCCGCCTTCGACTCCAGGGTAAGAACGTAAAACCGCCTGTGAAACGCCACGAAGGGAGGTGTCCTGCGCAGCAATGGGAAGCTCATGCCACGCCGAATCTGCATTCGTGCGATCGCGGTATTGTTGATCGAGTTCCGAAGCGGCGGCAGCGAGCGTTTTCAACGCATCGGTGAGCACGACTCCTTCCGCGCTCTTCACCGCGTCAGAAATCAGGATGACGCTCAGCGTCGCGATGAGCACCGCCGCCAACAGGATGAATAGCAACTGGAGCTGTAGACGTCGTTTAAGAAACACGCGCATAACCGAGCTTGGCGCGAATATGTCCCGGGCCCCCTGTGCGGAGCGCGCCGCGCCCTTTGCGCTTCTGAGAAAAAATCGCATCTCTCCTCCGTCAGCGCCGCGCTTGCGGCGCGAGCGTCGCGGCCTGCGCCAGGTTCTCCAGCGCTTTCACAATCTCCTCGGCAGCCTTGCCGTATTCGTCCGCTCCCCGGAAATCGGAGCGGTCATATGCCTGAACGGCCCGTTGATAATATTGGCGCAAAAGAGAAACCAATGGCGAGGCAGAATTGTCGTGAATCTCTTGAAGGAAGAAATCCGCCTCGCGCGTTCGAAAGTAGACCTGGGCCAGGCGCCGGGAAACATCTTCAGCCGGTGGCGATGGCGGCGGAGGAAAACCAGGGGCGCCGGCAATGTGTTGCAGGTGGTCTGACGCGCGAAAGAGCGACTCGGCCGCCGCCAGTATGCGGTCCGCGATATACGGCTGCTGCGTTCTCCAGGTCTGATCCGCCTTGTTGGCGTAGACGCCGGAATTCCAAAGCAACGTTTGGCGCTCTGGATCCGCGGAGTGCGTATACTCCAGTTGCCGGCGGAGACGATCAATGCGGTCGGGAAATCTTTCGATTTCGTCTTCCTTTTTCCCTTTGCCCTTTTTCTCTTCTCCCTTTTTGTCAGCCTTCCGGCCTGGAGGAGGAGGCTGGGCGGGAGCGTGGATCATCCACCCAAACATCAGTCCAGCCACCGTGAGTAGCGCAACGTAGGGAATGCCTCTCAACATCAAGCGTCTCCATCCTCCTCGATTGGCACGCCATACTCCAATTCTCGTTCTTTACGCGACACACCGGCGTTGGGCGGCCACCGTGCGGTTTCTGAACGCACCGCGTGCGGCTTTCGTACGTTCTGCCAAACGCGGGCGATTTCAGAACAAAACTGTGCAGCAGCCGGCCGCCGTAGCCGCGATCCAGCAAGGCATATAAAGGCTCCGGACGCGGAAGCCGCGCTGCACTCGCTTGCTGCCGAGGACGAGCAAATTGCGGTCCCGAGATTCGCTTTGGCTTTGACTATTGCTTACGCCTTGAAAAAGACCTTCGATGAACACAACACCTTCCCGGCGCAGTTTCTTCGGCTTGAACGCCGCGAATTTTCTTCAGGCCGAAATGGTCGGCGTAGTGATTCCCGTACTGAACGGCTTTCTGAGGACAGCCGGTTGGAGCTATGATGCGATCGGCGTGGCGACCGCCGCCGCGGGGCTCGGCACGCTGGCCTTTCAGGCGCTGGCCGGATGGCTCACCGATCGCTGGAAATGGCGCCGCGCTGCATTTTCCGCCGCGTCCGTCCTCACCGGAATCTCCTTCGCCGCGATCCCGCGAATCCCGCGCACACACGTCTGGATCGATTCTTTGCTGTTCTTCTCCGGTGCCATTCAGAGCTTCTTCGGGCCGCTGCTTGGCGCATTGGCGCTCGGATTAGCGGGGCATCGCTTGCTCAACCGGACGATGGGCGCAAATCAGGGTTGGAATCACGCCGGCAACATCGCCGCTGCGTTGCTCGCAATGGGAGTCGTTTCCGTGCTCGGATTGAACGCCCTGTTTTACTCGGTCGGAGTGTTTTCTCTATTTGCAGCCGCGTCAATGCTCCTGATCCGCGCCCAGGATCTCGACGAGCAATTGGCTACCGGCCTGACGCGCGAAAGGCGCCAGCCGGTCCGGTGGACCGAACTGCTCGGCGACCCACGAGTGCTCTTTCTGTTTCTGGCCATCTTCGCCTTTCATCTCGCCAACGCCCCCATTCTGCCAACCGTGGCGCTCTATGTGAAGCATCTCGGTGGTTCCGACAAGCTGATGACCGCCACTGTCCTGACCGCCCAGCTCGTGATGGCGCCGGTCTCTCTCGCGGCGGGCAGGCTCTGTGACTCCGTCGGGCGAAAGCCTGTAATGGCCGCGGCATTCGTTGTTTTGCCGGTTCGCATTTTATCCTATTCCCTCGTCAGCAATCCCATGGCCGTGGTCTGGTTGCAGGGACTCGATGGAATCGGAGCGGGCATCTACGGAGTCGCCGTCGTTGCGATGGCGGCAGATCTAACGCGCGGCAAGGGGCACTTCAATGCGTTGATTGGGCTCTTTGCTAGTGCAGTCGCAGTCGGAGGCGTCCTAGGCCCTTTGGCTTCAGGTCTGCTCGTCCAGAAATTCGGATTCCGCATCGCGTTCTACGGTTTCGCCCTCCTGGCGGCGGGCGGCGCGGCGCTCTTCCTGTTCTCTGTTCCTGAAACAAGGCCGGCAGACGCCGGCCAATGAAGAGTGAGTTTCGCAGCGCTGCGCCCCAACGCCTCAGGAGTGTTTCGCGCGGTAAATCTTGCGGCTCATCGCGTTCTGCTGGCGGTTCACCTGCTGCCGCTGCGCCTGGGTGAGATGGCCGCCGTTTTGCGCCCGATCGGAGCGCACTTCGCGATTGATTCCCGCTTCTTTCGACTCCAGCCGCGCCGTTTGCGCCGCGTTCAGCTTGCCGGATTTGATGCCGTTGGCGATCCGGTCCTGCTGATTCTCGCGCCGCGCGTCCACTTCATTGTTGCCGGCGTGCTGCGTGGCCGAGTTGTGCTTATCGGCGTAAATCTGCCGGCTCATCTGGTTCTGCTGCCGATTGACCATCTGTTTTTCCTGAGCCGTCAGATGCCCGCCGTTCAGCGCTCGGTCGGTGCGAACCTCCTGATGGATGGCCGACTCTTTTTTCTCCAGGTTCGCGGTCTCTCCCGCCGTCAACTGGCCGGATGCGACACCCTGGGCGATCCGGTCCTGCTGATTTTCGTTGCGCTTTCCAACCTCGCTCGATTGCGAGAACGCCAAAACAGAAAACGTAAATAATGTCGTGATGGTTTTTTTCATTTTTTCGAATCCTCCATTCGCCTCACAACTGCTCAAATGCCGCCGCGAGTAGAAAGTTGCTCCGCCGATCGTTAATTGCGATTCATGGAAGGGCCGGCTTGTGCCACGCTGTAAGGCATGACCGCGCCGGCCGCCGCCCCAAGCCGCCTGCTTTGGCCCGTGGTGCGGGTGGCCAGCGGAAATTTCCTGGAAATGTACGATTTTCAGGTGTTCGGGTATTACGCGGCCCCGATCGCGCGCTCGTTTTTTCCGGGCGGCAGCGAGTTCGCCGGATTGATGCTGTCGCTGGCGACCTTCGGCGCGGGATTCCTCATGCGGCCGCTCGGCGCGATTGCGCTCGGCGCCTATGTCGATCATCGCGGGCGGCGCGCGGGTTTGCTGCTGACGCTGTCGCTGATGGCGATCGGCACGTTCTCGATCGCCTGCACGCCTTCCTATGCCACGCTTGGAATTTTCGCGCCGCTGCTGGTACTCGCCGGGCGTCTGGTTCAGGGACTTTCGGCCGGAGTTGAAAACGGCGGCGTTTCAGTTTACTTATCCGAAATCGCGCCGCCCGGCCGGAAAGGATTTTTTGTCGCCTGGCAGACCGCGAGCCAACAGGTGGGCGTAATGTTCACGGCGGCCCTGGGCCTCGTGCTCGCGTCCAGGTTGAGCCCCGCCGAGATGAACACCTGGGGCTGGCGGATTCCTTTTCTGATTGGATGCGCCATCATCCCGCTTGTTTTTTTGCTGCGCCGCTCGCTTGAAGAGACGCCGGAATTTCAGCGCAAGCAGCCGCCGGCGACGCGCGAAATTTTGCGGACGCTCGCGGCGCATTGGACTCTGGTCGTTCGCGGCACGATGCTGACCGTGATGACCACCGTTTCCTTCTACATGATCACCGCGTACACGCCCACCTTCGGCAACGCCGTTCTGCACTTGGCGCCGCGCAACAACATGATCGTCACGCTGTGCGTCGGCGCCTCGAATTTTTTCTGGATTCCGGTGGCCGGCGCGCTGTCGGATCGAATCGGCCGCCGTCCCATGTTGATTACCGTCACCGTCGCGGCGCTCATGACGGTTTATCCCGGCTTCCTCTGGCTCGCCGCCGCGCCCTCGTTTGCCCGGTTGATGGCGCTCGAGCTGTGGCTTTCGTTTCTGTTCGGCTGCTACAACGGCCCGATGATCGCGCTGCTGACCGAGATAATGCCGCCTGCGATCCGGACGGCCGGTTTTTCGCTGTCCTATAGCTGCGCGACCGCGTTTTTCGGCGGCTTCACGCCCGCAATTTCGACCTATTTGATCCAGGCGACCGGCAGCCGCGCGGTCCCGGGATTATGGCTATCCTTCGCCGCGGCCTGCGGCCTGATCGCCACCATCCTTACCCGGAACTGCCCTCGAAACGCACATTAGCGCAAACACTTCAGAGCTTCCACGGCCCGCGCCGCCGCCAGATGATCGCCTTCCTTGAAGTAAATAATGTAGGCGTAGCCGCCGCAGCCGTCGGTCAGGCCGGTGGATGCGTAGATGCTCACGCCAGCGTTGATCAGCTCTTTTTGAATCTCGGCCAGCGCGCCCAGGCGATCGTCGCCCTGAACCATGCAGGCGTGCTGCGCAGGCGTCAGCGGCCAGTTCGACTTGCGCGCCAGATGCAGAAACGCCTCGGGGTGGTCCGGGAACAAGGTCAGCTCGACTCCATGGTCGCCGTATGGCACGGCGCTGAAGGCCACCAGGTTGATCTCCTCGCGCGCAAGCTGCGCCAGCAGCTCGTACGCCTTCCCCGGCTCATCCCGGATGCGCAGGTAAAAATAATCCATAATGCGAGCGGCGAGCGGCATAGCGATTCCTCCTGAAGTTTACTGAATTCTCCGGCCGCCAGGTTGACAAGCGAAAAAATGCAAGCTTATATTGACGCATGGTCTTTCGTTTGGGCATGATTTCGTTTTTCGCGGCCATTGCCTGCGCGCAGGTGATCGTGCAGCCTGGCGCGCCGGGGAAAGATTCGAAGATTCTTTCGCCGGCCAGCGTCCGCCTCGCCCCTCGCGAGCCTTCCGAGGCCGACGTCAAGTTCATGCAGGGAATGATTCA
>Ga0070738_10007412_pt1 | contig 10986 bp, 11 predicted proteins | sample Coa_R2_2_FD_66446 | JGI IMG/M metagenome (GOLD analysis project Ga0070738, IMG submission 66446) | Surface soil microbial communities from Centralia Pennsylvania, which are recovering from an underground coalmine fire - Coalmine... | ecosystem: Environmental > Terrestrial > Soil > Unclassified ... | reverse complement strand
AATCCGTCTGGCTTCTAGTTGCAACTCTGTTACAATAAAGTATGCCTCTTCCTCAAACAGAAACTCCCGGGCGATTACAGGCAGAATTGATGTCGCGCGGCCTGCGCATGACGCGGCAGCGGAGAACAATTCTGCAAGTGGTGGAAACCGCAAAACAGCATCTCGATGCGAGCCAAATTCTGCGCAAGGCACGGAGGCTCGATCCGCAAATTGACCGGGTTACCGTCTATCGCACGTTGGGGTTGCTCAAGCGGCACGGGCTTGTTGACGAGCTCGATCTCATGCATATGCAGGGCGAAAAACATTTTTACGAGCGAAGGCCTCAACGCGACCATATTCACATGGCATGTTTGCGATGCGGGAAAATTTCGGAATTTGAGAGCGATTTATTCGACCGTTTAAAAGGACAAATTCAACGCGACTGCCAATTCCACATCGCAGTCACACGGCTCGAAGTTGGGGGATACTGTTCTCACTGCCGCACTGGAATCGCCGAGTAACTCCTACTATTGCATCTGATTGCAACAATCTTGAAACAGAAAATGCACCCGGTTCATTGACCGGAGAGAATCTCCTCAGCTAGGATTTTTAAAGCGATCCTACTTGCAACACAGTTACAACTAATGAGGGAGAATCATGAAGCTGTATTTTGCCGGACTGTTGCTGCTGGCGGCAATCAGTTGTCCGGCGCAGGAAAGTCCTTATTTTGTGACCTACGATCATCATCTGGAAGAACCGGGAAATCTGGACATCGAAGCTTCAGCAACGACCGACGCGCCTCGCACGGGCCAAAAATTCTATGGTGCACCGTGGATGGAATTTGAATATGGTGTTACGGCGAACTGGACCACTGAGTTTTACCTGGAGGGCCAATCCACCTACGGCGACAGCACAATCTTCACGGGATGGCGTTGGGAGAACCGTTACCGGCCGCTGAAGCGCCTGCATTTGATCAATCCAGTGCTTTATCTGGAGTACGAAAATATTAACGAGGCCAGCCGTATTCAAAAAGAGGTTGAAGGAGACGCGCCGGATGTGAGTTCTTCGAATGCAATCCTGCGCCAGGAACAAGACCACGAGTTGGAAGCCAAGCTGATCCTGTCTCGCGACTGGCATAGCTGGAACTTCGCCGAGAACTTCATCGTCGCGAAAAATTTCTCGCAGAGCGAAGGGGTTGAGTTCGGCTATTCGCTGGGCGCATTTCGTCCGTTAGGCACTGTGGCTTCGGGAAAAGATTGCCATTTTTGCCGTGAGAATTTTTCTGCAGGCGTGGAGTTTTACGGAGGCTTGGGGAGCACGCAAGGCTTTGTGCTGAGCGATACAGCGCACTATGTTGCTCCCGTTTTTGCCTGGTTGGTGACTGAGAATTCTACGTTACGCTTCTCCCCAGGTTTTGGATTGACGCATGAAAGCAATCCCGTTCTGTTTCGCGTGGGCTATAGCTATGAGATCCAGGATTTCAAGGGCAAAGTGGCACGCCTGTTTGGAGCGAAGAATTAATGCGCAAATTCTTATGGATCATAATGTTGGCAATGTCATTGGGAGTCAGTGCCCAAAATTTGACGTATTGGCCCGATCCTAGTTGGAAGGCCCCGGAAAGCGCTGCAGCACAGGTAAATCCATTTGCGAACAGACCAGAATTGGCAGCTGGTGGCCGGAAGCTGTTTCTAAGGAACTGCGCGGAGTGCCACGGTAAAGACGGCACCGGCAAGGCAAAGAAACATTCGGCCAATTTGCTTATACCCGCAATCCAGCTGCAAAGCGATGGAACACTGTTCTGGAAGCTGACGAACGGAAACACGGGCAAAGGCATGCCTTCCTTCAGCAAGTTGCCCGAACCGGAGCGCTGGCAGCTTGTTATGTATCTGAGGGAATTGAAGCCAGCACCGACCGCACGTTAAAAGGCGCCTCTGGTCATTGACGCTGTGCCCCTATCTCTTTAGACTTTAAGAGTGAGCCCTACAGCGACCGAAAGCACTACGAAACGAGAAATTGCGGTTGAGATTCCAGCCGAAGAAGTCTCCCGTGAAACCCAAAATTTAATCCTGAAATATCAGAAACTGGCCCGCATTCCAGGGTTCCGGAAGGGCCACGCACCCGCGTCCATTATTAAGCAGCGCTATGCCGAAGACCTTAAAAGCGAAGTTGTGGAGGTGCTGGTACCACGCTATTTCCGCAAAGAAGCCGAGAGACTGGGTGTTGTGCCAGTTTCACAACCACGCGTGACGGATTTGCACATTCATGACGGTGAGCCATTAAGGTTTAAGGCCAGCTTTGAAGTGATGCCCACGATCCGTCCGGAAGGCTACAAAAACCTGCCAGTAGAGAAGAAAGAAATTGTCGTCACCGACGAAGAAGTACAGCAATCTTTGGATGGGTTGCGCGAGCGGCAGGCGACATTCACGGCAATTGAAGGGCGCGCATTGGCTGACGGCGATTATGCGCAGGTTTCCCTGGATGGTGAGCCGAAAGAGGTTGATGAAGAGACCAAGCCCGTCCACATGGATGAAGTTTTGGTCGAAGTTGGTGGCAAGAACACGATGCCAGAATTTACCGAACACCTGCGCGGCGCTGCTGCGGGAGATGAGCGGACATTCGATGTGACGTATCCGGCAGATTCCTCAGACCAACGGCTGGCGGGCAAGACGTTCACATACAAAGTCAAGGTCCAGGCGATTAAAAAGAAGCATTTGCCGGAATTAAACGATCAATTTGCCAAAGAGCTGGGCGAGTTTGCCGATTTGGAAGAAGTGAAGAAGCGGATTCGCGAAGGGATGGAATCCGAGCGTAAGCATGCCGCTGAACACGAAGCAAAAGATAAACTGATGGCGGAGTTGGTAAAGCGCAACGAGTTTGAAGTCCCAGAAGCCCTGGTGGATCACCAGATTGATGTCCGGCTCGAACGCGGCTTGCGTGCGTTGCAAGCGCAAGGCATGAAAGCAGAAGACATCAAAAAAATGGATTTTGCGAGACTCCGTGCTGGTCAACGCGATCAAGCTTTACAAGAAGTGAAAGCATCTTTGCTCTTGGATCGTATTGCGGAAGAAGAAAAAATTGACGTCAGCGACGCGGAAATTGACCGGGAAGTTGAGGCGCTGGCATTGCAGACAAAACAGAGTACTGAAGCGGTTCGGGCTCGATTGACACAGGATGGAGCGCTGGATAGAATCCGAAGCAGAATCCGCAACGAAAAGACCCTCGACTTCCTGTATCGGCAGTCCGCTTAAAGAATTAGATCCCCACGAAAAGACCCGGAATGAACGGGCTGGAGCGCGAAGGTGAATGTGAACGACCCAAAAATGATGCTGGTACCCATGGTGATTGAGCAGACCGGGCGGGGCGAACGGGCCTACGACATTTACTCCCGGTTGCTGCGGGATAACATTATTTTCATCGGCACGCCGATTGACGACACCATTGCCAATCTGGTCATCGCGCAGATGCTGTTTCTAGCACAGGAAGATCCCGAAAAAGATATCCAGCTGTATATCAATTCGCCGGGCGGGTCCATCACGGCAGGCATGGCCATTTACGACACCATGCAGTACGTAAAAAACGACGTGACCACGATTTGCATTGGGCAGGCAGCCAGCATGGCGGCGCTGTTGCTTTCAGCGGGCGAAGCTAAAAAACGCCTCGCTCTACCGAACTCGCGGATTCTGATCCACCAGCCTTCGATGGGCGGTCTTTCCGGCCAGGCGACCGACATTGACATCCACGCGCGCGAAATTCTACGTATGCGCGAGATTACCAATCAGTTACTATCGAAACATAGCGGGCAGAAGCTCGATAAAGTGGAAAAAGACGTGGAGCGCGACTTCATCATGAACGCGCAACAGGCCAAGGAATACGGAATCATAGACGACATCATCTACAAGACGCGATGAGCGTATGATCGGCGTTTATGGTTTGCATTTTGAACGGCAAAGGAGTCAAGCGGCGTGAAGAATAGAACTGGGAACGAGGAAATTCTGCGCTGCTCGTTCTGCCATAAGTCGCAGGACGCGGTTGCCAAACTGATCTCATCGCCCAGCGACTATCCGCGGGCCTACATTTGCGACGAGTGCGTCGCGGTGTGCAATTCCATTCTGGAAGACGACCGGTCCGCAACTCCACCGGCGGCTGCACCCACGCAACTACCTAAACCACAAGAAGTTAAGACATTTCTCGATGAGTATGTCATCGGGCAGGAACAGACCAAGAAGAAGCTGGCAGTGGCCGTTTATAACCACTACAAGCGCATCTTCATGAACCGGCAGAAGGCCAGCGATGGCATTGAGTTGAGCAAGTCGAACATCATGCTGATCGGGCCGACGGGTACAGGTAAAACGCTGCTGGCGCAGACTTTGGCACGCATGCTGGATGTGCCCTTCGCCATTGTGGATGCGACCACGCTGACCGAGGCAGGTTACGTCGGCGAGGACGTGGAGAACATCATCCTGAAGCTGCTGCAAGCGGCGGATGGGGATGTAGGGCGCGCGCAGACCGGCATTATCTACATTGATGAAGTGGACAAGATCGGCCGCAAGGACGAGAACCCTTCGATTACGCGCGATGTTTCTGGCGAAGGCGTGCAACAAGCGCTGCTGAAGATTCTGGAAGGAACGATTGCCAATGTACCGCCGCAGGGCGGACGCAAGCATCCGCATCAGGAATTCACCCCCGTGGACACGACAAACATCTTGTTCATTTGTGGCGGCGCATTTGTCGGCCTCGACAAGATCATTTCGCGGCGCGCAGGCAAGAAGTCCCTCGGCTTCAAAACGGGCGAAGAAGAGGCCAAAGACGAGCCAGCAGTCGCGCGGAAGAAAAATTTCGAGATGATCAGCGATGTCCAACCGGAAGACTTAATCAAGTTTGGCTTGATTCCTGAATTTGTGGGTCGGTTGCCGGTGGTGGGCGTACTGGAAGACCTCGACGAATTCGCACTCATAGAGATTCTTACCCGTCCGAAGAATGCCATCATCAAGCAGTACCAACGTCTCTTTGAATTTGAGAACGTGCGGCTGAAGTTTGGCGAGGAGGCCCTGAAGGCTGTGGCGCGGCAGGCCATGGCGCGGAAGGTGGGCGCTCGCGGGCTGCGTATGATTCTCGAAGAATTGATGCTGGATCTGATGTACCACCTACCCAGCCAGAAAAAAGTCAAGGAATTTGAAGTCACGCGGGAAATGGTGGAAAAGCGGGCAGCGTCTTTGGGAGTAATGGAAAAGGCAGGATAGCAAGGAAGCCAGCCAAACGCGCGGTTTTACGCGTTGCTCGCCCAAGCCGCTTGAGTCGCGCAAGTACGGCGCTCGCTGGATGACAACTAAGTTAGGAGATTCCGTGACCACAGCCAAAGAAAAATTCGAGACAAAAAAGCTCCCGATGATGCCGATTCGGGATGTGGTCATTTTTCCGCACATGATGACGCCTTTTGTGGTGGGCCGGGAATCGAGCGTACGGGCCCTCGAAGAGGCTCTGGCAGCGGACAAGAAAATTTTTCTGGCCACGCAGCACGATGCCAGTGTGGATGAGCCCAAACCGAACGAAATTTATCAGGTAGGCACAGTCGTCAACATTGTGCAGAGTCTGAAACTTCCTGATGGCAACATCAAGGTTCTGGTCGAAGGTATTGAGCGCGGCAAGATTCTGCAAATCACCGAAACTGACGGTTTGATGCAGGTGACGGTGCGGTTGGCGCGTTACGCGACCGAAACGAATCCCCAAATCGAAGCTGCTACACAGCGCGTCACTACCCTTTTCGAACAATATGTAAAGCTCTGCCAGTCATTGAATTACGAAACGATGATTGCGGCGGTGCGCATGGAAGACCCAGCGAAACTGACCGACACCATCGCTGCGAACTTGCAGCTTTCCATTGAAGAAAAGCAGGAACTGCTGGAGATCTTCGATCCCGGCGAGCGGTTGAGCCGCATCGGCGATGTGTTGGACATCGAAATTGAAAAGCTGAACATGGACCGCACCATTCAGTCGCGCGTGAAACGGCAGATGGAGCGGGCGCAAAAAGAGTATTACCTCAACGAGAAGATCAAGGCCATCCAGAAGGAACTGGGCCGCGGCGAGAAGAGTGAATTCGACGAACTGAAGAAAAAGATTGAAGCGGCGGGGATGCCGAAAGAAGTAAAAGATAAAGCCATCCAGGAACTAAAAAAACTGGAAGCCATGCCGCCGATGTCAGCGGAATCCACGGTATCGCGGAATTATCTCGACTGGCTGCTGGCTGTGCCGTGGAAGAAACGGTCGAAGGAAATCCGCAATATCGCCCGCGCGGAAAAGATCTTGAACGAAGACCACTATGGTCTCGAAAAGATCAAAGAGCGCATTCTGGAATTTCTTGCTGTACGGCAACTGGTGAAGAATCCGAAGGGCTCGATTCTCTGTTTTGTCGGACCTCCGGGCGTCGGTAAAACTTCGCTGGGCATGTCCATCGCGAAGGCCACAGGACGTAAATTTGTCCGCATGTCTCTGGGTGGCGTGCGTGATGAAGCCGAAGTGCGCGGACATCGCCGTACTTATATTGGCGCGCTTCCCGGCCAGATCATCCAGATGATGAAAAAAGCCGGAACCAAAAATCCGGTCTTCATGTTGGATGAAGTGGACAAGATGTCTATGGATTTCCGTGGCGATCCGTCGGCCGCGCTACTTGAAGTGCTTGATCCTGAACAGAACTTTATGTTTGTGGATCACTATCTCGACGTCGAATACGACTTATCGCAGGTTTTCTTTGTAGCCACGGCCAACGTGATGCATACGATTCCCGCCGCCTTGCAGGACCGCATGGAAGTGCTGCGGCTGCACGGCTACACCGAAGAAGAGAAAGTGGAAATTGCGCGGCAATATCTGGTAAAGAAGCAGCTTTTGCAGGCGGGCTTGACCGACAAGAACATTAAGTTCACGGTTGAAGCGCTACAGGCATTGATTCGTTCTTACACGCGGGAAGCGGGCGTACGCAATCTGGAACGCGAAATCGGTAATGTTTGCCGCAAGGTCGCGCGCAAGGTTGTGAAAGAAGGCCAGGATTATTCAATCACGATCACGGCCGAGAATGTGCATGACTTCCTCGGCGTAATCAAGTTCCGTGACACCGTAGCGCACGAGAAGAGCGAAGTTGGCCTCGTCACAGGCCTCGCTTGGACAGAAGTGGGCGGGTCAATTCTCAGTACGGAAGCCACTGTGGTTGAAGGCAAGGGCAAGCTGACGCTGACCGGGAAGCTGGGCGACGTGATGCAGGAATCGGCCCAAGCAGCGATGTCTTACATCCGCTCGCGGGCGCATCGTTTGGGACTGGCACGCGATTTCTACCGCAATATTGATATTCACGTGCACGTGCCGGAGGGCGCGATTCCGAAAGACGGGCCGTCGGCGGGCATTACGATCGCTACTGCGCTGGCCAGCGCGTTGAGCAAGATCCCAGTAAGGCGCGACCTAGCCATGACCGGCGAGATTACGCTCCGCGGCAAAGTGTTGCCGATAGGCGGATTGAAGGAAAAGCTTCTGGCGGCACACCGTGCAGGATTATTTGAAGCGATCTTGCCGCATGACAACGAGAAGGATGTTGCCGAAGTTCCTGAGAATCTGCGCAGCGCGATGAAATTGCACTTTGTGGACACGATGGATCAAGTGCTGGCGATCGCATTGGAACGTCCATTGCCCGAAGTCGCGCCAGTGGAAACAGAAGCCATCGCGCCGATTGCGAATCCCGGCGACGCTCCGGCAGCGCACCAGTAGTTAGCGATTTCGCGGACGAGGGCGTCCGCGCCACACTCTCTCATGAAAGGCAGAACCAGCCTATTCATCGCCATCGCTGTGGTGGCTGTCGTTCTCATCTTCTTCCCTGCTTATCGTTTATTCTTCGGAATCAGCGTCGGCATTGGTCTGGTCGTCGCCGGCATTCTCTATTTACGTAACAAGTATGTGCCTGTGAAAGAAAAAGACGTGCATAACGACAAAAAGCCGCTGGGGCTGGGGTAGGCTCGCCTTCACCGCTTCGTGTTGCGCTTGCATCTTCTCCCCGCAGACGGCACACTAATACATGCGTGTCTTAACCCGGTTCATGTTGTCGGCGAGCGCTCCGAGCCACTTCCCTCCTCCCGGCCTGCCCGAAGTAGCTTTTCTTGGGCGATCCAACGTTGGAAAATCGAGCGTAATTAATTCGCTGGTGGGCGCGAAGATCGCGAAGACCAGCAATACTCCGGGGCGCACGCAAGCCATCAATTTTTTTGAGATCCGCTGGCCGGGCAAGCCGGAAGCAGAACTGATCTTCGCCGACCTTCCAGGATACGGCTACGCGAAGATTTCGCGCGAAGTCTCCAGCCAGTGGGCGGGCTTTATTGACCCGTACCTGCATCAGCGCTCGACGCTGGCGCTGTGCCTGGCGCTGGTGGACATCAGTATTCCTCCGCAGGCGAGCGATCGGCAATTGCTGGAATTTCTAGTCAAAGCGCAGCGGAAGTTTCTGATTGTGGCCACCAAAAGCGACCGGGTATCTGGCAATCAGTTGCGGCCCGCGTTGAAGAAATATGCGGAAGAGTTTCCGCAAGCACAGATCGTAGCGTACTCGGCGCGCAGCGGCGTTGGACGGGATGAGCTATGGAAGGAAATTCGGCAAGCAATTGTGTCGGCTTAATTCTTGCCGGGATTACCCTTGCCCGGACAGGCGAGGACGCCTGTCCCTACACGAGCCCCCCACTTTAGAGCCATCGTTACCTTGGTTATCTTCGGCGCGATTACGCTCTGGAATAGATTGAATGCATGACACTTTCCTCAATGATTGTTTCCCGCGACTGGCAAGAAGTTAGCGTACTGGAATGTATTTTGGGCGGCATGGAAATTGGCGTGGATGTCGAACCGCGTCCGGAAAAAGCGCGCGAAAAACTGGCGTCGGCGAAATTTGACGCGCTCATTGTAGATTGCGACCTTGCTGGATCAGACGGCGTGCTGGAAGGACTGCGGGTACGTCCAAACCAGGCCATGATGCCCGTGGCATTCATGGCGCGGGCCCATGGGTTTTCTAAATTGAAAGATGCCGTACCGGACTTCATGCTGCAAAAGCCAATCTCCGTGGAGGAAGCGGTGCATACGCTTTCTGCGGCGCGCAACAATATGGTTGGCGGCAGGCTGCGCTATCATCGCGCTACACTCAACTTGCCGATGTATGTGGAGTACAGTCCGAAGAAGCGCTTGGATGCGGAATTAATAAATTTGAGCCAGGGCGGCATCGGCATCCGCAGTAAAAAAGAAGTGCCCATCGCAAGTTCCCTTACAGTCAATTTCGCGCTGCCTGGAAGTACTCTGCCGCTCTCGGTCCGGGGAGAAGTCGTGTGGAACGATCCTCAGGGCAATGCCGGAATTAAGTTTGTCGGAATCAAAGATCGGGCGAAAAAGGATTTACAGCTGTGGCTCGAACGGCAGTATTTTGCGCGCTAGGAAGCCGGGCGCTGTTCGGAGGGCGGTGCGGGAACTTCAGTGACGCGCGCGGGGCGGGACTGCTGAGCGCGGTGAATCAAGCGGGCGAGATCGTAGCTGTAGGGGCCATAGGCGCGAAACAATTTTTCGTCGAAGAGGCGTTTTATGCCGCAGCCGGTGCAGACCTGATAGGAATATCCTTGAGAGCGGAGCGGCCAGCTCATTTTGCGGTGCCAGCAACCGCGAAAAACTACGACAGAGGCTGCGGCAACACTGGTCACCACCAACCCCAAAGGCCACAACCAATTCGACTTCTTTTCCACTGCGTCCGTCCTGCCGCGAAGAACCGGGCAACAAGACAAGGGTATGCCGAAACCGGCCCAAGTGCAAGAAAAACAGAACTTGTGAGTGCCGACTCTATCAAAACGAAGCTGCCCATTTGGATTAGCCTCGCGAAGAACCATTGCGCATCTGCCGGAATCCTTGTAAGTTACAGGCTACAGGCAAGTTGCAAGCGCCCACTTGTCTCATGAACGCCAGCACCTACAAAACGCCTGGAGAACCCGCCGCGGAACAAAGCCCTTGGCCGCCCGCGTCCGCGAAGACCGCAAAGAATGCGGCACCCGGGCGCGATGCGTTGGAGGCGCTGCTGGCCTTTGCTGCGCTGCAGCAACAACTTCGCAACCGTGGAGCTCAAGAAGGGGCTGAGCCCTCTTCACCTTCTCGATTTAATCAAGACCGCTTCGCTTTGGATGAAGTTTTGCAATTGGTGGCCGAACGTGCGCTGGCGATCACCAAAGCGGACGGAGTCGCCATTGCACTCGCTGAGAACGGCGCGGTCCTATGCCGCGCGGTCGCTGGAACCATCACTCCCGACAAAGGCGCGACCGTCAACCCGAATTACGGTTTTTCCGGCGCTTGCCTGTCGAGCGGCAGCGTGGTGCGCTGTGATGATGCGCAAACTGACCCACGGGTAAACCCGGACATTTGCCGAAAGCTGGGAAGCCTCTCCATGGTGGCGGTTCCGCTATGGGCCAAGCAGACAGTCATTGGCTTAATCGAAGCTTTCGCAAAAGATGCACGGCATTTTAAAGATACCGACGTTCGCAGTTTGAATCTGCTGGCTGAGTTGGTGCTGGCCGCGCTGCAACCCGAAGAAGAAGACCGCATGGCGGAAATTTCGCGCCGGGTTGTGCGGCGTGGAGGCGCGGTAGAACCCATCCGGCGACTCCCGACAAAACCGCCAGATTCGATTGCAGCTCCCGTGCCTTCGATGAAACCTGCCGCCGCGATTCCGGCAAGGGTTGAAACCAGAGGAAAAATTGAAGTTCTGGCGAGAGAAGCGCCACCCGAAATTCTTCCAGCGCCGGCGGAAGTCCAAGATTCACGGCGCGGGTTGTGGATTGGGCTGGCCGTCATGGCGGCGCTCTTGGTGAGTGCTGGAACATGGTGGGGAGTACGCAGCAGAAATGGGGCACACCCTTCGAATGCAGCGGCCACTATTCCCGCAAACGTAAGCACGTCGAAACCAGCGCCTTTGCTCGAAACTCCCGTCCCAGCGTCCCTGCCAGTCACACCACG
>Ga0070738_10007411_pt1 | contig 10990 bp, 7 predicted proteins | sample Coa_R2_2_FD_66446 | JGI IMG/M metagenome (GOLD analysis project Ga0070738, IMG submission 66446) | Surface soil microbial communities from Centralia Pennsylvania, which are recovering from an underground coalmine fire - Coalmine... | ecosystem: Environmental > Terrestrial > Soil > Unclassified ... | reverse complement strand
TGTGACCCGAAGGTGTTTACTTACTCGCAGCCGGTGAGGGTGCCGGGGGCGTGGCGGGAGGGGAAGCTGCAGAGGTTGGTTTGGCTGAGGGAGTGAGACACGAATTGGCACTAAGAAACACCGGATGAAACGGATTACACGGATGGGAGTTGCCGCGAGAGAACGCAGAGAGTTATTGCGGGGGTGCGTTGGTGGCCGGCAGGTACGTGGTGATGCGCTGAATCGAAACTGCGGCCGCCCTGCTGACGTCAGGGTCCGGATCCTGAAGGCAGGAGTACATGATGGGAAGGAGCTGGGCCGACTCGGAGGGGGTGACAACGAGATCGAGTTCGCCAATAGCCTCAACTCGGTGAGGCAGGCTTTGGTTGGTGATGATTTCGGCGAAAACTGGAATTGTTTCTTTGCCGATACCGCTAAGTGCGAACAAAGCCAGCTGGGCTCTCACGGTATCTTTTTGAGTCGCCAGCTTGACAAGGCCAGGGATCGCTGGACTCGCGTTTGTGCCAAGTGTGGAGAAGGCGTCTGCGCAGGTGAGTGTAAAGCCCTCGGAGCGGTTGAGGCGCCGCTCGATAACGTCTGCGGCCTTTGCCGGAAGGACGGCGCGGGAAAACACGATGAAATTGGACTCCCATCGAGGAGGGCTTCGATACTGTTGGATTTGTTCAAGGAGGAACGGGACGGCTTTGGTGCCAGCGCTTTTGATGGCTCGGTAATTTTCGGCGGGGTCTCCGGTGTGTTCGGACTTGGCCATAAGCCAGTGGCTGAGTGGCTTACCATTAATGATGGGATCGGGCGCCCGGCTGTGTTTGAGCAGAAAGACTACCGTGCTTATAGCGAGAACCGAGCTGGCGATAATCAACAGTCGTCTCCGCATCGAAGAAACTTTTGCACGGGTGCTGCGCAGTGAGCGAGCAAATTGATATCACGGTTGACCTGGGGGTGATTCCGCCGCTGTTGGCGGAGATTTTGACTCTGCGGCAGTTGGTGGAGACGGCGCCGACGGCGCCACCGCAGGTTATCGAGGGGGTGTTACACGTGGGTGGGCATCCGGAAGCAGCAAGTGGCAGGAAGTTGCAGATGAGGCCAAAATGGAAAATGTGCGAAAAAGCCCAGAAAAAAGGCCCTGAAACGTGTGTTTCAAGGCCGGAAAATGGTTGCGGGGGCTGGATTTGAACCAGCGACCTTCAGGTTATGAGCCTGACGAGCTACCGGGCTGCTCCACCCCGCGATCCAACGTGCGGGTTACATAATGCCTCAGGCGGAGGCGGGCGCAAGCGGTTTCGTCAAAAACTTAATATCTCCAGGAGGATTCCCCGGCGATTCCGCGTTCCATTCGCAGGAACCGGGCGTCGATTCGGCCCGGATCGATGCTCCAGCGGGCGGCCAGCAGCGGGATTTTGTCGACGTTCAGCGACGGAATGTCAGGCTGGCCGAAGCCGGCCGGTTCGAGGGTTTCGAGGTAACCAAAGCACTTGAGATCGAGTTCCTTTTCGGCCGCGGTTGGGGAGCCCTGGTTCCAAATCGTGCGCCCGGCCCACGCATAGGCGCGGACAATACGGCCGGCGTCCGCTTTGACCCAGGCGTGGTAATGCAAAACGCGGCTGGCGCTGAAGAACTGGACCTGGCCCAGGCGGCGGCTCAGTTCGAGCACAAATCGAAAGCAGACATCGACGTCCTCGCCCGGGTCGGGCAAGCCTGAGCCCATGACCAGCACCCAGCCTTTCACCGGAGGCGCGATGAAGAGTTTTTCCTCGCCGGCCAGGCCCTGAATCCACGAGCACGGTTTGGCATTGTGAACGCCCAGCGCCGATTGGACGGTGAACGGGCTGCGGCACTTTACGGCGAGCCAGCACCCCGGCCAGCGAAACGAGCAGAGCGGTTCGGGCGAAGTCACGGGCGGAGGCGTTTCTCGGGGCGCCAGCGTGCAGCGCGCCCGCGCATTCAAACGTCGAACGACGAGGATGACAATGGCCATGCCGACGCTCAAGGCGATGCTGAAAAGCAGCAAGAGCATGACCGGCATAACATCCCACGCGTTCACTCAAACTTAATCTATCCATGAGTTCGTTTGGTTCAAATGGGAAGATCACCAAATCGGCTTCCATGTTTTCCCCAGGGGGCCGAAATTCAGGGCGCCTCGACCGAGTCGCTCAGCCAATCCAGGTAGCGCTTGTTTCCGCGCTGGATTGGCAGGGCAATGAACTCTGGCGTGTCGTACGGATGTTCCCGCAGGATCAATTTCTCCAACTCGTTCAAAGCCACGGAGGTGGTTTTGATGACCAGCAGGGTTTCCCTGCCCTTCTCCAATTTTCCTTTCCACCAATAATGAGATTCGATCCCGCCAACCAGGTTGACGCAGGCGGCGAGGCGGGGCTTGAGGATGCGCTGGGCCAGGCGCCGGGCGGTTTTGAGATCCGGCGCGGTAACCAGGACCAGGGCGTATTTTGAGTTTCGCATTTGAATCGGGTTCAGGTTGCAGTGTTTGAAGGGATAGCGATCGAGCCGTCTTAACGGGCGATGGATTCAGGCCATGACAAAGGAACGCCTTGGTTTTCCAGCCTGGCTTGGCAGTCCCGCAGGAGCCTAGGGTTTTTGAGAATGGACCGAGGCGAAGTTTTGCGCGCGATCGCGAAGGCGGCCAGGGTGCCGACGGATTCGCCGATGTTCCATTCGACGGGATGCAATCTGTAGCAGCCGTTGGTGATGTGGGTGACTCCGATATTTTTGCAGGCGGGCAACAGGTTTTCGATGCGCCTGGGAATCAGCGATCCGAGCGGGATTTGGAAAGGCAACGAACTGATATCGAGGTAATTGTCGCCACCGGTGCTTGGATGCAAATCGATGCGGTAGCTCCCAATGCCTACCGAATCAGAAAAGTTCGTCGCCCTAAGAGGCGACGGCGCCCCGGCCTTCGTTCGCGCTTCGGTGCCGACATGTTGCTCCAGAACCGTGAACTCCGCGCGAATCCTGCGGCTCTCGCGAATGTATGGTTGCATTGCAAGGCCGTCTTCGGTTCCAACGATATCGGGCCGAAGGCGCAGACCCGGCCAGCCGGTTCCCCCATCCGGCCGCGGCGCCTCCGTCTGGAGCCAATAGAGCAGTGAAAGACTTAGCTGTTTGGCGCGGGCAATATTCCTCGAGGCTTCGATTTCGGTTACGTCGCAGAGGTTGCCGAGCAAAAAATCGTTTTGAGGCCAGTTCACGAGAGATATGTCGCTCGGACAAGTGCCCGGTGTGAACATCGTTTTGTCACAAATGCGCCGATAAGCCCAGAGACCCGTTGCCTTTTCAGGATCCATTTCAAAGGTCTTCGCACGCGATGTGGCGGGCTCGGACGCCTGGAATGAAAGCAAACGGCCAGGCCACGCAGGCCTCAAGCGAGGAACGAAGTCGCGCCAAAATGAGTACTCGGCCGGCCGGCTGATGCGATGATCCTCCCCTCGCAGGTAATCCATGGCAAAACAACAGGTAAAAGCCTGCTGATTGGCGGCTGACCCGTGCTCCGGGGCATGAGGTTCCCCCGTTTCGGCGCGCGATTCCGCCCCCGTGACGTACTCCGTTTTGGTCATCGGCAGCAAATCGCCCAATTCGGTGGCGTCGGCGAAGAAAGCACCGCGCAGCACATGGAAATTCCCGGTCTCGAGGTTGCGAACTCGAACCGCTTTCACGTGGGCGGAATCAACCTCGGCATCAACGGCGCGGTGCCGCAGAAGAATTCGAATTCGTCCAGAGCTCAGGAGCGCAGCCATCATTTCATGAAGGACGGCGAGCGCAACGCGCGGCTCGTGGCACAGGCGAGAGACCCAGCCGTTGCCCGGATTCAAGAAAGGCGTTGCCCTGGCTTCGGAGGTCAACGGGTAATGCCTTTGATAATAATCCCGGATACCTCGGCGAAACTGGAGATAGGAACGCGTTCCGCCGAACGTTTCAATCCATGGATTCTCGTCGGGCGGAACTGCCTGGGAAGTGAGTTGCCCTCCAATCCACGAAGTCTCCTCGGTGACAATGACCCGCAACCCATTCTGCGCGGCGGAGATGGCCGCGGCGCAACCACCCACGCCCCCGCCAATGACCACCAGATCGGCTTCCATTTCAGGGTCCGAGCTCTCGGATGATTCCGCGGCTTGGGCAGAAATCGCGCCGGGCACAAGACCTGTGACAGCCGCCAAAGAGGCGCATTTTAGAAATGAGCGGCGACACATGGTTTTCGAGCAAGCCCTAATGCGGGAAATCTGAAGGCCGGTCCAGATTCGGGCAAGGGTTTTTGCGCCGATTCTGCATCGATAGCGAAAGGATTATCGATCCAATTGTGGAGTTTGCGGGCGGTTGAAATTCGCAACGCCGCTATTCACCGCCTTTCGCCATTGCATCGGTCCAGGCGAGCGACTATTGATTCGGGCCGAAAGCAGAATATTTACGAAAATGCTCCCGCTGGACGTGCAACCAATCGGACAGGACCTGGCTATCAAATGGGCTGATGGCACCGAGAGCTTCATTGCGCTGGAGACGCTGAGGCGGGCTTGCCCTTGCGCGGGCTGCAAAGGCGAGCGCGACATTATGGGGAACTTGTACAAGGGACAGGAACAGGTTTTGAGGCCGTCATCATTCGAGCTGCGGACTCTGAACCGGGTCGGAACTTATGCGGTTCAACCGGTCTGGGGGGACGGACATAACACCGGGATTTATTCTTTTGATTACCTGAAGGAGATAGCAGGAAGCGGCTGAAGTCACTGCGGGCGTTGCAGGTTCAAGTTAAAAGAAGAAGCGGCGCACCCCGGGAGGAATGCGCCGCCAGGCTTAAAGCCGAGCTAAGGTCGAATCAATGAGCGATTTGGACGCGGTAAAACCTGACCCCGCCACCGGTGGTATCATGGAATTCCATGTCGGAGCCGGTGCCGTTGTTCGTGGCGACCGGGATCCAATTCGGCGGGAACAAAGTGGCCGAGCGTTCAATCAAATAGGCCTTGCCGGAGACGCTGGGCCAGTGAACGACACAATCACCGTTCTGGAGCGCCGCGGCCTGGTGCGTTGAAACCTGCAGGACCGATTTGGGATCCGTCGGGTCGGTGCCTGCGACGTATTCCTGCCAGTTATTGGCGCCGTCGCCGTCGGCGTCGGCCGTTGCGGCGGAGAGCACGTTGTTAATGCTGCCGAAATACCGAAGGCGCCACGAATCCGGGATGCCATCGTTGAAGGAAGAGACGGAGCGATCGGCCAGGGTAATCAGCCCGGTGGCGGTGGTTTTTGGGAACGAAGCCAGGCCGTTGGGCGATGCCGACGCATGGTCGAAATGGATTGCGTAGGACGCCGTCGGGGAGGCGTTCGCAGGAATGGTGACCGTGAGAGTGCCGAGAACCGCGTTGCTGGAGAGTCCCGCGATGGTCGAGTTAAGCCACGTTGCGGCGTAATTATTATTACCCCGGGAAGAAGTGATCGTCGGCTGGCCCAGGGCCGGGTTGGGGCTGAAGATAACCGGGGCAGGTATGGCGGGTGAGCCATCGAGCGGATTGACCGTCAGACTGAGCATGAGGAGCTTCAGGGGATAGGTTCCCTGGATTTGAGCAGTAATCGGGATTTGGACCGTTTGGCCCGCAGCGGCCCGGAAGTCGCCTGCGGCAAAGCTAATCGCGGGAGCGACCGCGCCCGGGGTTTGGAGCCCGTGCGGGACGGGGGTGCTCATCGGCGCCGGTGGGTTGCCTACGTACTGCGCCACCCGCTGGCCGCCGCTCCAAAAGCGCTGGAACCAGGCAAGGCTCGGATCCAAGGAACGTCGGAAGGTGACATAAACGTCGCAGACGTCCAGCACACCATCGCCGAAGGCGATGCTATTAATAGTCGTGTCGTCGCCATTAAATAACGCGTTCACGTTGGCGGCAGCTTGGCCAGGGACCAACAACCCATTGGAGTTGGTTCCGCCAATCAGCACACCGCAGGAATCCATGCTGTCGAAAAAGTCGCTTCCAAACGGAGGATAGTTATTGCCGTAAATGGCCGATTGGAACACCTGCATGACATCGCTGTTATCCAGGTTGGTATCGCCGAAATCGCCCGCGTTGAACCAGCGGAACGGAGCGCAATCGCCAACCACGTAAGAGCGTTGACCGGCCGTGACGATCTTAATGGCGTTCTCCGACCCGGCGGTAAGAGAACCATTGGTCAGCGCGACCAGAATTACATCAGACCCCGGAGCGCCGACGCCATCGGAAGTGGCGGAAGGACGCCCGATTTGGATCTGGTAAGTGTCGCCAAAAGCGGCGTTGGGAGGAATCTGGAAGGCATACCCGCCGACAATCACCTTTCCGCCGGCCTCGGCGAAGAGGGTGTCATGGGCCTGCGAGAAAGCGACCAGGTCCTGTTTGGTGGTATCGTAAAGGTTGGTATGGGTGAGGCGTTCCAGCCAACCGACTCCCATCAGGTTGTTGATGCTATCCACGAACGTCATATTGACGAATGGCAGATTGTCGTAAACCCTGATTTGGTTGAGCGGCGGAGGATTGGTGGCCAGGCCGGAAAACATCAGCGGAGGAATGGTCTCATAGACCACCGGCGTAATGTTGGGCACGGGCTTCTCCAACATGGATGAGAATAAAAAGTTCTTCGAGGTCAGTGCCGGGCCTGGTTGCGGACCTGCGTTGGTCACTACCACGTTGAACTGGAGGCTGTATATCTTTGAGCCCGGGACCAGCCGCAGCGTGACTGGGGCATAGAAGGTTTGCCCCGGAGCGCCGACGAAGTCGCTGGACGCTTCACCGCTGACGAACCCAAAGCTCATGCTATTGGGGACAAAGCTCGTGGCCAGGAACGTCTTGCTGACGACATCGCTTGGCTGGTAGTTATTGCGGAAAGCGCGGACTTTAAACAAAACATCGGACGTCGCGTTCAAGGACAGGGTGGCGCCGCTGGTAACTGGCGTGCTGTTAGTGTCAGGGTCAGAGCCATCCGTCGTATAATAGAGGGCGGCGTTCGTCGTCTGGTCAGTGACAGTAAACAGGGCCGCGTTGTCGCCAGTGATAACGGGATTGGCCGCTTTGAACTGGAACCGGGCGGAAACCACGAGGCTATTTGCCCTTCCGGCCTGGACGCCGACGGCCTTAACGGTGAGGTCGGGTTGGGTAGGAATAGGCAGCGCCGCAGCAGGAACCTGGCTGGGAAACAGCCCGTCATGGTAGAGGGGCGCGGTGCTTCCGGACTGAATTGGATTAGGAATGGAATCGAGGCCACCAATCGGGGTGGGGCCGAAGGTGAAAAGCGTTTCCGTGCCGCCTGTTCCCGCGATTGCGAGAGAAACGTCGTTGTTGAACAAGAACGGCTGATTGGTTTGAAGTATGGAAACCACAATGGCCGGAGGGATCGTGAAGTCGACCCAGCCGATCGCAGGGGTCGGCACCGGGGGCAGCGGCGGGGGATGCTGAGGCAAACCCGTAGCTGTGACCTTGCGGATCAGGTGATAGTAGTCTTCGGTCGTATAGACGGTGCCATCAGTGGCGAAAACGACGCCTACAGGGAGCCGAGATTCCACGCAGCCATACGCATTGTAGAAGATATCTCCACGGCAGACAGTCCCATCAGCCCAGCCGGGATAAGTCCCCGAACCGGTTACCCAGTAAGCCGAATTGACACCATACAGGTTGGTCACCGTGCCAACCGGGTCAACGATTTTGACGCGGTTATTGCCGTAATCGGAGACGACAAGAAAGCCGTTGCCGGCGGCGGCAATCCCGTAAGGCTGATTGAATTTAGTATTCGCAGCGGTTCCGAAGTGATCACCGGCACCATGGAAACCGGTCAGGGCGGAAACCGCGCCGGTCGTCGGGTCGATGGTGTAAATACCGTTGTTGTTAAAATCGCACACGGCCAGGAAGCCGCTGTCGAGAATCGTAATGCCTCGCAGGAACGCATTCGGCGTGGAGACGGTTGCAATCACGTTTTGGGTTCCGGCGGGCGTGACCTGTATGACGGTGTTATTTTGCGCCGTCACATAGAGGTTTCCCAGCTGATCCATGACCATGCCCTCGGCGTTGGCCAGGCCAGAAGCCACGACACTCAGAAAATCACCGAATACATCGTACTCCACGATGGTTCCATTGACTCCATCAGCGTGATTAAGCACGAATACATTGCCTGAAGCGTCCACCGCCACCGCCACGGGGGCGTTGATGCGGTAAGTAGCGAAGGTGATGGTTTGGCCGCCCGCAAGGTCAATCTGACGTAGGGCGTTATTTCCGCGGTCAGCGATGTAGAGCAGGCTCGACGTGCTGTCCAGAGCCATTCCGACCGGGGTATTGAACTTGGCGACTTGAAACGTGTTGCCGTCAATATAGCCGGCGCTGGGCCCGCCGCTAATCGTACTGACAGCGGGAAGCGCGGCGAGCCGGGCAGCGCTCAACAGCACCGCCGAACCGAGCACGGCCGCACGGTAGAACCGGCTCGAGATCGACTCGAGACCAGAGCCCCGATGATCCTTGAAGATTGTGGTTTTCATATGCAAGTTTCGCTATTGCGTTCCACTGTTTAGCGCTGGATCGATCGTCGGTTACGGATTGACCGAACCGGCCGGAGCGGTGCCTTCCTTGCTTTGCCACAGCCTCTCATCAAACTTGCCGGACGTGGGCGACACATCGCCGACATCGTTCCAATCCTTCGGTTTGCCCGAATTCCAGGCTGACCAGTCAGGCTCGACTTCGTCCTTCATAGGAACCGCGTGCTTGAGGAAGTCGGTCTTGGTCGGTTGGAAATCCTCTTCCTGGACAATTGTAGGAGTCAGGAAAACGAGGAGATTGGATTTCTGGCGAGTCTTGGTATCAGAGCGGAACAGATAGCCCACGACCGGGATGTCGCCCAGCACGGGAACTTTGGTGTTGCCGTTGCGAACGTCGTCCTGGACGAGACCGCCGAGGACCAGGGTGTGGCCGCTGGGGATCATGACGCGTGTTTCGATCTTGCGGATATCGTATTCATCGGCCTGGAACACGCTCGGGGAGCCATTGGCTGCCGAACCGACCGTCTTGGTGACGGTATCAAAGATACGGGAAACCTCAGGAGTGACCTTCAGGTTCACATAATTATTGGCCGAGATGCGCGGCGTGACGCTGAGAATAACGCCCAGGTTCGTATACTGGATTTGCGAGCCACCGGTGGTGTTAGCCGTGCCGGCCGTCACGTTGATGATGGGTGAAGCGCGGGTCACTTCGATCTTTGCCGGCTCATTGTCCAGCGTGACGGTGCGCGGCGAGGAAATCACTTTGGCTTCGGCGTATTTGTTCAGGAAGGACAGGACTGCTTTGACGCCGTCGGCGTTAAGGAAGAAAGTCTCGGGACTGAACCCACCTGCGGTCGAAGCGCCGATGCCGCCGGCGCCAATCACCGAGTTCAGCACTGTGCTGACTGCATTGCCGCTTGAACCGGTAACCGTGCGGCCACTGGGCAAGGTGGTGGTGGTAGACCCTCCGCCAAGGGTAGTGGTGCTCTGACCAGACATGATGCCGTTTCCAAAGGAAACGTTCTGATTGGCCAGGGTGCCCGACCAGTCCACACCTTTGCTGGTACTGGGGTTCATCGAGGTTTCCAGCAACCGGGCTTCGATCAACACCTGTTTGGTCTGGGTGTCCAGGTGCTCAATCAGGTCCTCGACACCGGGCATTTCTTTCTCGGTGGCCAGAATCACCAGTTGGCTGGTGCGCACGTCGGCGACGACTTTGCTGCGTTTGTCGGTGAACGTGTTCTGGACGGCGATCATGATATTGGTCGGCGTGGCGTACTTAAGCTGGAAGATTTTCGTCATGAGCGGGTCCGGCGCGGCGGGGTCCTTTACGGTGATACGCGCGATTTTGCTTTTGGTGTCTTCCACGAGCTGCAAATTGTAATTCGACAGCAAAGCGTTAAGCGCCTGCTCGGCGGTGACGTTTTCCCACCGAATGGAGACGGTCGGCTGGGGAATCGGCTTCCCATCGGGGCCGAGTTGGCCGAAAGCCACCTTCGGGTCGAGCATATAATTCAATCCGGCCTGGCGGGCGAGGTTTTTGATCGCGTCGGTCAGGGGCACATCATCCATAACGATGAGCGGGATGACGGCGCCGGGTTGCGGCGCGGCGGCCGATGCGTCCGTCGTGGACGTCACTGCAGCGACGGGCTGAGCGGTGGCGTCGGCCGGCGCGGCATTGGTTGAATCCGCGGCTGGGGCGTTGGTTGCTGCCGGCGCATTGGTAGCCGCCGCCGAATTGTCGGGAGCTGGCTGAGCCTGCACGGCATCATTGGTTGAGGTAACACTGGCGCTTGCGTCAGCAGGCTGGCCAGCTGTGGGAGTGGTTTGGGCGACGGCGGCAAAACTCCAAGCGACCAGCCCAACGAGCGTAAGGGTGCACAGTTTCCGTTTCATTGACTTTGATAATTAGTGACGTTCACCAGACATCGACGCGATGCGCTGTTTCATTAGGGGCACTTCAAGCACAGGAAATGCCAACAGCATCGTCCGGGGAATGGATCCGCCAAAAAACCCAAGAAATGGGCCATTTCAACCGGGTCTTGTCTACGATCGAGACAACCGCCTCCCTCCAGCCGCCTCAGCGCGTGCCACGCAAGCGCGGGAATTGAAGAAATAAATCTAATCTTCAGACGCTCTTTGTGCCGTTGGACAGGCAAAAATGTCCGCACTGGTGGCAAAAAAAATCGCGCGACACAACCCGATCCGGGTGCTGTCGCGCGACAGGAGATTGCGAGAAATATGCGGCGGTCTACAGGCCCGACCTGAGCTTCAATTCGCGTCGCACACCCCCGACCGAGATGATGGCCGAATCGGCGCGAATTTCTTCGCACCTGATCAAAACTTTGTTGCCGTTGGGCAGGTGAACTTCGCCTTCTTCGCCGCGCTCGAAGGTGCGGTTATTGACGATGGCGGTGCGCCTGGGAGGGCTGGTAATGCCATTGAGGACCAATGTGATCACCTCGGTGGCGGACGGTTTGTTGGGCGGTGGGGCGGGGAGTGCGACCGATT
>Ga0070738_10007407_pt1 | contig 10993 bp, 9 predicted proteins | sample Coa_R2_2_FD_66446 | JGI IMG/M metagenome (GOLD analysis project Ga0070738, IMG submission 66446) | Surface soil microbial communities from Centralia Pennsylvania, which are recovering from an underground coalmine fire - Coalmine... | ecosystem: Environmental > Terrestrial > Soil > Unclassified ... | reverse complement strand
GCCTGCAGCGCATCCAGGGCCACCGAGCCTACCGGCGCGAAGACGATCGCCCGGTCGGCCTCGCCGGCAGGGAGCTGGTCCGATCCTCCGGCCCAGGCGGCTCCCAGCTCGCGCGCCAACTGCTGGTGGGCTGAGCCGCGCGTGCCGACCAGCACCGTGCAGGCCCAGTGCCGCAGCACCTGCAGGACCACGTGCGCCGAAGCGCCGAAACCGATGAGCGCGACGGTCTCGCCGGGCTGGATGCCGCACACTCGCACAGCCCGGAAGCCGACGATGCCGGCGCACAGCAGCGGCGCCACGCCCACGTCGTCGTAATTAGACGGCAAGTGATGGACGAAGGCGGCGGGCGCGACGACATACTCCGCGTACCCGCCGGGCACGTCGTAGCCGGTGAACAGCGGCGCGTCGCACAGGTTCTCCTGGCCGGACTGGCAGTAGCGGCACACGCCATCGCTCCGGAACAGCCACGGCACCCCGGCACGGTCGCCCTCCTTGAAGCCGGACGCCCCTGAGGCGACCTGGTCCACGAAACCCACGACTTGATGGCCGGGCACGATCGGCGTCTGGTGCTGCGGCAAGTCCCCGTCGACCACGTGCAGGTCGGTATGGCACACGCCGCAAGCCCGCACCTTGAGCCGGATCTCGCCCTCGCCCGCTTGCGGCTCGGGCAGATCCAGCAGCCTCAGCGCCTGCCCCGTCCTCTCGGCGCCCATCGCTCTCATGGACCTATCTCAGCGTCCATCAGCGCTGCTCAGCACTCAGCACTCGCTAATGCCAGTAGGCGAACTGCTCGGCCGCGGAGGGGTCTTCGTCGGCCGGCCAGCGGGCGGTCCGCGAAGCGGTGAGCGTGTGGAACGACCCGTACTTGCCGCGGTAGTACAGCAGCGGCCGTCCCTCCCGGAAGGTGGCCGCCTCGACGTGGCCCACCACGATGGTGTGGTCGCCCAGCGGAAACTCCCGTTCGTGGCGGCATTCCAGCGTGGCCAGCGCGCCGCCAATCGTCACGGCGCCACTGGGCAGCACCGCGTGTGCCACATTCTCGAAACGCCCTTCCTCCTCGCCGGCGAATCGATCCGAGAGCGTCTGCTGGTCGACGCTGAGGATGCTGACGCCAAAGCCCGCGCGCTCCTGGAGGGCCGCCAGTGTCGGCGTCCCGCTGGCCAGCGAGACCAGGATCAGCGCCGGCTCGAACGACAGGAACATGAAGGCGCTGACCGTCATCCCACGCGGCTCGCCCTCGGCCGGGGCTGCCGCGACGATGGTTACGCCGGCAGCAAAGCGGGCCACCGCCCGGCGCAGGTCGCTCTCGCTGAGGGGCACGCTTTGCATGATAGGTCCGTTGCTCAGATTTCGGTTCGGACCCGAGCCGCGGCGCTTTCCAGCGGATCGCCTCGAATGGCCGCCAGAAAGGCATCGCCATACCGCTCCAGCTTGGTTGAGCCCACGCCGCGGATGGCCAGCAGCTCGGCCAAGGTGCTCGGAGCCAGCCGCGCCATCTCGCTGAGGGTCAGGTCCGTGAAGACGACGTACGGCGGGACGCCCTGGGCGTCCGCGATCAGCCGCCGCAGCTGGCGCAAACGCTCGAACTGCTCGCCGCCGGCAAACTCGGCCTTCTCGGAAGATCGGGCGAACAGCGACCGCTGCTTGGCGTACCGGCCCAGCCTCACGCCGTCGGGTAGGTTCTCGCGCAGGCGACACAGGTCCTTCCCCGCCGGGGTCATGGTCAGGAACGTGAACTGGTCGCGCTCCTCCAGCTCGAGGTAGCCCTGGACGACCAGCTGGTCGATCCAGCTTCGGACTGCTATCTCCCCGTCCGACTGCAGCAGTCCGTAGACGCTGAGCTGATCGTGCCCGTGGCGCTGGATGGCGTCATTGCGGCGGCCGAGCAGAACGCTCGCCACGTGGGCCGGCCCGAACCGTCCGCCGGTGCGCCATACCGCCGAGATGATCTTCTGCGCCGTGACCAGCGCCTCCTGCGGATCGAGCTGCTGGGTCTCGCCAAGGCAGACGTCGCACGCTCCACAGCCTGACGCCTGAGGCGCATACGTTTGCCCGAAGTGCTCCGTCAGCAGCCGATGGCGGCAGATGGGCGCAACGGCGAACTGGCCGATCTCGCGCAGCTGGCGGTCGAGGGCGCGCGCACGCTCGGGCGGAAGCGGGCCATCCATGTTGGCGAGATAGCGGTGCTTGACGATATCCGCGCCGGCGAACAGCAGGACGCATTCGGCGGGCAGCCCATCGCGCCCGGCGCGGCCGGCTTCCTGCTGGTAGTTCTCGACGCTCTTGGGCGCGGCCGCATGCACTACAAAGCGCACGTTGGATCGGTCGATGCCCATGCCGAAGGCGATGGTGGCGACCACCACGTCGATGCGTTCGGCCAGGAAGTCGGCTTGAACGGCGGCGCGCTCGGGTGCGGGCAGGCCGGCATGATACGCAGCGGCGCTCACGTCGTGTTTCTTGAGGCTATCGGTGAGGTGGTCGACGTCGCGGCGGGTCTGGGCGTACACGATGCCGCCTTCGCCCGGGTGGCGCTTGACGACGCTCAGCACCTGGCTGAGGCTCTCGTGGCGCGGCAGCGCCCGGTAGATCAAGTTTGGCCGGTCGACGTGGCCAATCAGGCGCAGCGGGTTGCGCAGCCCGAGCTGCTGGCATACGTCGTCCTGCACCTGGCGCGTGGCCGTGGCCGTGAGAGCCATGCGCGGCACATTGGGCGCTTGCTCGAGGACCGCTCGCAGCTGGCGATACTCGGGCCGGAAGTCGTGGCCCCAATGCGAGACGCAGTGAGCCTCGTCCACGGCGATCAGGATCAGGTGGCGCAGCAGGCGAGGCACCAGGTCGCTGATGACGAGCCTTTCGGGGCTGACGTACAGCAGCTGGAGGTCGCCGCGCCAGGCGGCGTCCCGCACGGTCTTGCGCTCGGGCTCCTTCACATGCGTATGGAGGGCCGCCGCCCGCAGGCCAATCTGCCGCGCGGCGGCCACCTGGTCCTCCATCAGGGCGATCAGGGGCGAGACGACGATGACCAGCCCTTTCCCGCACGCGGCCGGCGCCTGGTAGCACAGGCTCTTGCCGCCGCCGGTCGGCAGCACGAGCAGGCAGTCCCTTTTTCCGAGCGCCGCCTCGACCGCCTCGCCTTGCAGCGGCCGGAACTCGTCGAAGCCCCAGTACTTCCGCAGCGCTTCTTGAGGCGTCATGCTCGAATCACCTCGTCCAGCAGCCGGAACGAGGGGCCAGCCAGGGCCGGATCGGCCAGGAAGGTGATGTTCCACAGGACGGCGTGGCGGAGCCCCACAGCTTCGAGAGCACGGAGCTCGAACACGAGCTGGTCCGGCGTGCCGGCGAACAGGTGATCGCGCACCACCTCTCCGGGGATGCGCGCGACGGCGGCGAGGGCATCCGCGCGTGAAAGGCGCGTGGGGATGTACTCGTGGAAGCCGCCGCGGTCACCCAGTGGGTGCTCGACCCCGTGGCGATGGAAGGACTGCGCGCCGAACATCAGGCACACGCCCTTCACCAGCGGATGGTCCAGGATGCGCGCGACCTCACGCTCGTCTTCGTGGACGACTGTGAAGCCCCACGCAGCCGGCAGCACGTCGTCCGTGGAGCGGCCAGCTTCCGCGGCCGCGTGGCGCACCTTCGCCAGCGCGGCGGCGTAGGCGGCAGGAGGCATCTTGATTGGCAGCCAGCCGTCGGCGGCTCGGCCAGTCAGGCGCAGCATGCGGGGGCCGTGCGCCGCCAGCCAGATGGGCGGTGGCGGCGCCTCAGACGTGGGCTGCAGGCCTAGCACCGCATCGCGCAGATCCCAGAACGAGCCGGCGAAGCTCACCGGCTCGCCCGAGGACCACAGCAGGCGAATGATCTCGACCGCCTCCTCCACCCGAGCGGCGGCGCGCTCGACACCTACCCCGTACGGCGCCAGGTTCTCGGCCTCGCCGGCGCCGAGGCCCAGGATGGCGCGGCCGCCGGTGAGATGCGACAGCGTCAGGAACGACTGCGCCAGGTGCGCCGGGTGCCGGCTCAGCGGCTGGGTGACGGCCGTTCCAAGCCTCAAGTGCGAGGTGGCTTCGCCCGCGGAGGCCATGGCCACGAACGGGTCGAAGAATACGTGCGGGCTGGCTTGGAGCGCTGCCAGCGGTGTGACGTCGGGCGTCCACAGGCTCTGCGGCCAAAAGCCCATCAGGTGGTCCGGGAACCAGATGGCCTCGGCGCCCGCCGCCTCGCTGCGCTGCGCGTTCCTGGCCACCGACGCGAACGGGGGAACGATCGTGCCGGGCAGGCCGAACGTCAGCCGGTCGCGCGACTTGCCGTCCGCAGGAGGTAGCTGGCTCAACCAGCCAAGGGTAAGCGCACGCTGAAGACGGTGCCGCCTTCCGGCGGGCAGGCGACGCCGATGCTCCCGCGGTGGGCTTCCACGATCTTCCGGGCGATGGACAGCCCCAGCCCGGCGCCGCCCTTCTCTCGGGTGCGGGACTGCTCAGCTCGGTAGAAGCGGTCGAACAGGTGCTCGCGATCCTGCGGATCGATGCCGGGGCCGTTGTCGGCCACCGACACCTGCACGGTAGAGTCATACGACTGCACGGCGAAGTTGACGTGCGCCTCGGGCGGGGTGTACTTCAGGGCATTGTCGGCCAGGTTGAGGAGCACCTGGCGCATGCGGTCCACGTCCACTTCCACCCAAGCGGGCTCAGTCGCCCGCAGGTTGATCTCCCGTCCTGGGGCCATGGCCTTGGTTTGCTCGTAGACGTCCTCTACAAGGTGCGTCAGGTCCAGCCGCTGCAGGCGCAGCTCGTCGCCGGCGTCCAGCCGGGCCAGCGAGACCAGGTCGCGAACCAGGCGCGTCATGCGATCGACCTCGCCCCGCATAGAGGCCAGCACCCGGTTCAGCGTGGACGGATCGTCCTTAGCGCCGCGGTTCAGCACGTCGATGTAGCCGGCCAGCGAGGTCAGGGGCGTACGCAGCTCGTGCGAGGCGTCGGCGGCGAACTGCCGCTGTGCCTGCCAGGCCGCCTGCAGCTTCTCGGCCATGTAGTTGAAGGACGTCGCCAGCTCGCCCACCTCGTCCATCGTGTGGTCGGTGCTGACGCGCTGGCTCAAGTCTCCGTCGGCGATCTGATGCGCGGTGTGGCCCATGTCGCGCAGTGGCTGAAGGCCGATGCGGGTGACCACGACGACCACCAGGCTTGTCACCAGCAGCGTGGCGCCGATGCCGATCAGCAGGATGATCACGAACCCGTGCAGCGTCTGGTCGGCAGCCGCCAGCGATGTCGTCAGCACCAGGGCTCCGACCAGCCGTCCCTGGATCGTCAGCGGGCGCAGCAGCAGCAGGAAGCGCTGGCCATTCGCCGTCACGATGGTCGAGTCCTCGCCCTGTCCTCGCGCGATGCCGCGCAGCTGCTCCACGGCTGTTTCGGACAGCCCCTGGTCCGCGGCGGTGCGGGATTGCCCGATGAGGCGGGCGTTCGGGCCGAGCACCCAGACGCCCACCCCGGTCGCCGCCGGCCGCTCCACGATCTGGTTCACGATCGTGCGCAGCTCGGCCTGCCGTCCGGCGCCGGCCTGCTGCTCGGCGACGAGGCGCTGCAGGGGCACCGCCTGGGTGCGCAGCAGCGTCAGCGCCTCATTGCGCAGATAGCGGTTCAGGCCGGCGTACAGGAAGCCGCCCAGCAGCAGCAGCACGATGGCCACGCCCAGGCCGTACCACAGCGCCAGACGCACGCCGAGAGACCGCATTCGACGCTAGCGCCTACTCACGAAAGATGTAGCCCACCCCTCGGACGGTCTGGATGAGCTTGGGCGGGATGTCCTCCAGCTTCTCTCGCAGGTAGCGGACGTAGACCTCGACGATGTTGGCGTCGCCCTCGAAGTCGTAGCCCCATACGCGCTCGAGAATCGTCTCCTTACTGAGCACCTGCTTGGGGTTGAACATGAACAGCTTGAGCAGGTCGTACTCGCGTGGCGTGAGCTCGATGAGCCGCTCGCCACGCCGCACTTCGCGCGTGTCCTGGTCCAAGCTCACATCCCCGACGGTGATCACAGGCTGGCGGGTGGCCCCGCGGCGCCGCAGCACCGCGCGGATGCGGGCGATGAGCTCCTCGAAGCGAAAGGGCTTGACCACGTAGTCGTCGGCGCCGCTGTCCAGGCCGGCCACGCGGTCCTGCAGCTCGTCCCGCGCGGTGAGCATGACAATGGCGGCATCGCTCTGGGCGCGGATGCGGCGGCAGACCTCGACGCCGTTCATCCCGGGCAGCATTACGTCCAGAACGATCACGTCGGGGTTGAAGTCGCGCGCGAGGGCCAGTCCGTTCGGACCGTCACGCGCCGACTTCACGTCGAAGCCCTCGTAGCCCAGCCCCAGCTTGATGAAATCGACGATGCTGGGCTCGTCGTCGACGACCAGGGCTTTCAGCCGGGGGCCCGTGCGATCGACCGCCATTTGCGCCATGAGAATAGCCTGCTCGCGGACGCTGAAAATTCCCTGAGAGGGTGCTGAATCAGGCCCGAGAAAAGCTGAGAAGCGGCCTGCAAACCCGGTGCTATAGTCCCCCCTGGACAGCAACCTTGCCCACCAGCGTCGTCGAGGATTACCTCGAGCAGATCTACGTGATGCAGCAGAACGGGCAGCGGGTTATTGGCGCTCGCCTCGCCGAGCGCATGCACACGGCGGTTCCGACGGTCACCGAGACCATCAAACGCATGACCCGCGAGGGCCTGGTGAGCCAGGATGCCCACAAGGAAGTGCGTCTCACTGACAGCGGCCGGAAGGAGGCCGAGGATCTGATGCGCCGCCACGCGCTGTCCGAGCGGCTGCTGACCGATATCCTGGGGCTGAGCTGGGTCGACGCGCACGCCGAAGCGCACAAGTTCGAGCACATCCTCTCGCCCAAGGTCGAGGAGCGGCTGATCGCGCTGCTGGGCAACCCGAACACCTGCCCCCACGGGAACCCCATTCCCGGCATGGGCGACGGTGTGCCGCCCACTCGCGGCACGGCGCTGACGGCCCTGAACGAGCCCGGCACCTATCGCATCGTCCGCATCTCGGAAGACGCCGAGAACGACGTGGACCTCATGGCCTACATCGAGCAGCGCGGGCTCAAACCCGGCGCGGAGTTCCGGCTCATCGAGCGGGAGCCCTTTGAAGGCCCCGTTGTCGTGGAGGTGGACAGCCAGCGCTTGCCCATTGGCCCGCGCGTAGCCGCCGCCATCTTCGTCTACTAGAGCGCGAACGCTTCGTCTTTCTCCCGCTCTCGATCGGGCTGCCACACGGCTGGGATGAGCCGTTTGCGGCGGTCTTCGGCGGCCCGTGGCCAGAGGGTGCACGTCACCACGCGGTGGTGCTGATCCTCGTCCTCGCAGTAGGGACAGAACACGCACAGCCGCACGGCATCGTCCCGGCCGGCCAGCCATTTCCTGGGCAGGTCCGGATCGGCCAGCAGCGCCCGAGCCATGCCGACGGCATCCATTTTGCCCTCCAGCAGCATCTGCTCGGCGAGGTCGAAGGTCACGATCTTGCCGCTGCCAATCACCGGGATAGCGAATCCCGCCTGCCGGACGGCTCGGCGGATGCCCTCCGCCAGGTGCGCGTTGACGCCGAAGGGCGCCTTCTTGTCGCGCGGCATGCACACGTGCCCGCTGTGGCCGGTGTAGGGGTAGACGGCCTCGCCGACGGGCGGCTGCTTGGCGTCGTCGAACTTGCCGCCGCGTGAGACCGAGAGGAAGTCCAGGCCGGCTCTGGCGAACTCCACTCCGATCTGCTGCGCGTCCGCCAGCGTGTTGCCGTCGATGGAGCCGTCCTCGCGCTGGATGTCCTCGGAGCCCAGGAAACGGCAGCCCACCAGGTACTCGGCGCCGACCTGGCCGCGAACTTCCTCGATCACTTCTCGGGGCAGGCGTAGGCGGTTCTCCAGGCAGCCGCCGTACTCGTCCGGCCGCTGGTTGGTTATGGACAGGAACGAGGCCATGGTGTACGCGTGCGCGAAGTGCAGTTCCACGCCGTCGAAGCCGGCCTCCTTGGCTCGCCGGGCCGCCTCCCCGAACCAGATCGGGATCTGCCGGATCTCATCCACGCCCAGGTCGTGGATGGTTTGGCGGTAGCCGTACAGGAAGTCGTGCCGCAGGCGAGGGTCGGGCAGGTAGTCGAGATAGCCGGCTTCGAACTCCTCGTCCGTCTTGTCCAGGATGGTTTCGGGGAGCTGGCCGCGCTTGACGGCGCTCTCCATGAACTGGCGGGTGGGCTTGCGGGTGGCGATCTTCAAGAAGTCGATCAGCTGCGGGATGACCAGCGAGCTGCCGGCGGCGTGCATCTCGGACACGAGCTTCTTCAGGTCGGGGATGTAGCGGTCATGGCCCAGGCGCATAAGCGGGCCGCTGGCCACATCCCGAACCCCAATGGCCTCCAGCACGATCATGCCCACGCCGCCCATGGCGTAGCGCAGGTACATGCTCCGAACGTCCGGCGTGACCTCGCCCTGCTCCGTCGAGCGCCATGTCACCATCGCCGGCAGCCACAGGCGGTTCTGCATCGCCAGCCCGCCGCGCCCAATCGCGAGCGGCTGGAAGATGATCGACTTCGCGCGCTCGGGGTCGATCACCGGGCTTATTCGGGGAAGAAGGAGCTCACCGGCGCCGAGAAGCCAGGCGCAATCGCGTCCAGGGTAATGGCGTCGTCGCCGGAGTAGACGGTGTATTCGGCCTTGCCGGCCTCATATGCCCGGACGGTCTTCGCCTCGTAATCCACCAGCCACACGACCTTTGCGCCCGCGGCGAGGTATTCCGCTACCTTAGGTTTGGCATATGCCTCGCCGTGCTGCTCCTTCGAGAGGACCTCTACGGCGAGATCAGGCGCATGCTGAACCAACCGCCTGCCGCGGACCAAGAGCTCGTCTCGCCGCTGTTTCGTGATCAACGACAGGTCCGGGTCGCGCACCTGCTGGTGGTGCTCGCCAACGATGAAGCCCACGCCTGAGGCCATAACGACCGCTCTGATCTGCTCGGCGAAGGCCCTCAAAGCCCAGCCGATCAGCATGATCACCTGGGCATGGATCCATTCCGGATTAGGCACGCAAATCACCTCCCCGTCCACCAGCTCGTACCAGCAGCCTTCCTGGTCGAACTCCCCGCGGTTGGCCATCTCCTCGAAATCGGCCGGGGTGAGCAGCTTATGGACCACCGCCATGGGCCTAGGATAGCGGGGAGGCGAGCCCGCTCGGGCCCGCCGGCGTGCCAGCAGCGGTAGCATGCCCGGCATGCAGTACTGGAACCCCGAAGCCGAGACGCTAAGCCGAGACAGACTGCACGAGCTGCAGCTCGCCCGGCTGAACGAGCGCCTGGCCTACGTCTACGAGCGCGTGCCCTTCTACAACCGCGCCTTCGACGAGGCCAGGGTCAGGCCGGAGCTGAGCTCGCTGGAGGGGTTGAGCGGGTTCCCGTTCACGCGCAAGAAGGACCTGCGGGACAACTACCCCGCCGGGCTGTTCGCGGTGCCGCTGGAACAGTGTCTGCGCGTGCACGCCTCGTCGGGGACGCGCGGCAAGCCCACCATCGTCGGCTACACCCGCCAGGACCTGGCGGACTGGGCGGAGACCTGCGCCCGAGCCATTGTCTCGGCGGGCGGCCAGCCCGGCGACGTCATCCAGAACGCGTACGGCTACGGCCTGTTCACCGGCGGCTTCGGCTTCCATCAGGGCGCGGAGCTGATCGGCATGACGGTGGTTCCCACCTCCTCCGGCAACTCAGCCCGCCAGATCCTGATGCTCCAGGACCTCGGCGCCAAAGGCCTGTGCTGCACGCCGAGCTACGCCCTGAACCTGGGCGACACCATGCGCGAGATGGGCGTCGATGCCGCCGCCCTCCGCTTGCGGTACGGACTCTTCGGCGCGGAGCCCTGGACGGAGCAGCTGCGCCAGCAGATCGAGCAGGCCATCCCCGGCCTGCGGGCCTGCGACGTGTACGGCCTGAGCGAGATTGTCGGCCCGGGTGTGGCGGTCGACTGTTCCGAACGGAATGGTCTCCACATCCAGGAGGACCAGTTCCTGCCCGAGATCGTTGATCCCGCGACAGGCGAGCCGCTGCCATTCGGCAGCGACGGCGAGCTGGTGCTCACCAACCTGAAGAAGGAGGCTCTGTGCCTCATCCGCTACCGCACCGGCGACATCTGCCGCCTGAGCGAGGAACCGTGCCCGTGCGGCCGCACCAGCGTCCGGATGTCCAAGATCAAGGGCCGCACCGACGATATGCTCATCATCCGCGGCGTCAACGTCTTTCCGTCAGAGATCGAGGCGGCGCTGCTGGCGGTGCCTGACGTGGCGCCGCACTATCAGCTGGTGGTCACGCGCGAGGGCGCCCTGGATGCGATCGAGGTCCAGGTGGAGGCGGTCGCGCAGGCGGCGGAAGGCTTCGAGAGCCGGCTTGCCCGCCAGCTCTACGAGATGCTCGGCCTGGGCTGCCGGGTCACGCTCCAGCCGGCTAAGACCATTCCACGGAGCGAGGGCAAAGCCATCCGTGTTGTAGATAAGCGGACCTAAGCGGCTTTTTCGAGCTCCTTCACTACCAGGTCGCCCATCTCGGTCGTCGGCACCTTGCCGCCGAGGTCGGCGGTGCGATGGCCGGCCTCCAGGACGCGCTGGACGGCGCCTTCAATCGCTTCGGCCGCCTTGGCCTGGTCGAACGTCAGCCGCAGCATCATGGCCGAGCTGAGGATCATCGCCAGCGGGTTGGCGATGCCCTTGCCGGCGATGTCCGGGGCGGTGCCGTGGATGGGCTCGTACAGGCCGAACTTGCCCTTGCCCAGGCTGGCCGAGGGCAGCAGGCCCATCGAGCCGGTAAGCTGCGACGCCTCGTCGGTGAGGATGTCGCCGAACATGTTCTCGGTGACGACCACGTCGAACTGGCGCGGGTCGCGGATGAGCTGCATCGAGCAGTTGTCGACCAGCATGTTGCTGACTTCGACGTCAGGATACTTCTTGGCCACGCCGGCCACCGTCTGGCGCCACAGACG
>Ga0070738_10007406_pt1 | contig 10994 bp, 8 predicted proteins | sample Coa_R2_2_FD_66446 | JGI IMG/M metagenome (GOLD analysis project Ga0070738, IMG submission 66446) | Surface soil microbial communities from Centralia Pennsylvania, which are recovering from an underground coalmine fire - Coalmine... | ecosystem: Environmental > Terrestrial > Soil > Unclassified ... | reverse complement strand
TCATTCCGGGGCGCCGCGTCAGCGGCGAACTACGGTGCGCAATTGCGCACCTGAGAATCTCGAGGTTGCGGCGCGAGATTCCGGGTTCGCCCTTCGGGCGCCCCGGAATGACACCGAGTGAATCAAGCGTCTGGGTCACAACACTAGTGCGCCAGCAGGCGCCGGCAGGTCTCGACATAGACCTGGGCGCCGGTGACGATGTCCGCATCCGCGGTATTCTCGGTCCAGTGATGGCTGATGCCGCCGATCGAGGGCACGAACAGCATGCCCGCCGGCATGATGGTGGAAAGCACCTGGGCATCATGACCGGCGCCGCTCGGCATCCGCACCGACTTGCCGCCGGCGACATCCAAGCTGGCGGCCTCGATCGCCTGCTGGAACCTGCTGTCCATCAACGCCGGCGAGCCTTTACGAATGCAGTCCGTGGTGACGCTGCAGCGCCCTTGCGCGTTGACGTCCTCCGCCATGGCGTTGAGGGCGGCTTCCAGCCGCGCCACCACGGCGACATCGGCATCGCGGATCTGAAACAGCATCTCGGCGCGGCCGGGGATGATGCTGGGCGCGCCGGGATCGAGCGTGATGCGGCCGGTGGTCCACACCGTGCGCGGCCCGCAGATGCTCGGGAAGCGCTGGTCGATGGCGACACAGAATTTGGCCAGCGCCAGCCCCGCATCCCTGCGCTCCGCCATCCGCGTGGTGCCGGCATGGTTCTGCTCGCCGGTGAAGCTGATGCGGTATTGCCAGATGCCGACGATCGAGGTGACGACGCCGATCCTGAGGCCTTCGCTCTCGAGGCTGCGGCCCTGCTCGATATGAGCCTCGAGATAGCCGATGTGCCGGCCGCGCTCGGCGGTTTGCCGCGCGACCCCCGCAAGGCCTGCCGCCTTCAGCGCCTCGCGCATGCTGCGGCCGCTGGTGCGATCGGTTGCCGCATCGATGTCCGCTTCGGACACGCCGCCGACATAGGAGCGGCTGCCGAGGAAGTGACCGAAATGGCCTTCCTCGTCGCACCAGGCGGCGACCTCGACCGAGCCTGCAACGCTCGCGTCATTGTTGAGCACGCGCGCGGCTTCCAGCGCATAGACGACGCCGAGCGGCCCATCGAGCCAGCCGGCGTAGTTCTGGCTTTCGAGATGCGAGCCGGCGAGCAGCTTCGCTCCCGGCTTTGCACTTGTCGTCAAGACATTGCCGATGCCGTCGATCGCCCCCGTCAATCCGGCCTCGGGCAATTTTGCCACCAGCCAGTGCAGCGAGGCGAGATGCGGCTCGGAGAAGGTCGGCTTGTGCACGCCGCTCTTGTAGGCGCCGATCGCGCGCAGGGCATTGAGATCGGCAAGGACGCGGGCGCCATTGGCTGACGGAGCAGGGTGGGGCATGAAGCTTTGGTCTCGGGTGGTGTCGGCAAGGTCTTTTGGCGGCATCGCCTTCTGTCAGCCGGCACGGCCGATGGCGAGCCCTATTTGTACGCAGCAATGCAGCAGCATTGTAACGGCTCTCCTGAAGATGCAGGTCTGCAATCTCGCGGCGCTTCGCGCCCGAGTCTTGCTTGACCTCGTGCCCTCGGAGAATGGTGAGGGCGCAGGAAAGGCCGGGTGGCCGCTGCACCCGGGGCTCCCGCGCAAAAATGGAGTTGCGCGAGCGCGAAAACCTAGGGTACGGCGGTGATCACACCGGCCTTCCCTGCGCAGTGGGTTACGGCTTATACGCGCTCTCCTCGGCGAGCCAATGCTCGTTTGCCACCGTCATCCCCGCGAAGCTTTCGGCTTCGCTTGGACTTGACGCCAGCGTCGGGGCGTCGGGACCACACGATTTCGCCGTCCGCCTCCGTGCCGCTCGTCAACAGGCACATCCGCGTCCACCGCATTCCGCACCACGCTCGTGACGATCGCGATACGCCCCTCACACCGGCGCGGAATGGGTGGAGTGAAGCATGATTTTCGGAAAAATGGAAGAGATTTATTTTTATGCGGGAGGTCTTGGACGCGGTAACCGGCTCGATGTGCTTTGGGAATTTCGAATTTTGGCGCTTGTGATCGCTACTTTGAACGGCCGAGGCCCTCCGGCCATCGCAGCGATCAGCGAACGGCGGAACACAGATTGGACATCTAAAAAGACTGTCTCACTCTTCGACCAGCAGCCAAATTCGCTTGAGAGGCAACTCGGCTTGGATCAACTCCGCGAACCGGTCTATGTCGGGGCCGCACGTCTCTCGCTGTTACCTCCGCATGTCAAAAGAGTTTCCGACCGAATGCGAACGGCTGACCAGGGAAGAGCGGAAGGCCAAGGATGCCGAGCGCCGGCTCGAGGCGGAGCAGGCTTTGCGCCAACCCAGTTCGCGCGTGGAAGCAAAGTATAAACATCTCGAACAGCTGCGAGTGAAGATTGAACGGCCGCCGAAGCGTGTCGCGAAACGGTGATCACCAAAAGTGTCGTTCTGAACCGACTGCTCTGACGATCAGGCGTACCGAGGTTTGGTCCGGTTCGTATGCCGGACCACATCCAAGAGGAGGACGGCCCCGGTTTGCCCCCGGGGTCGTTTCTTTCGCGCCACCCACGGCGGCTTTCCAGCCGAGTCGCAGGGAGTCGCTGCTCTTTCCGATGCGAACGTGGTACATGATCATGAACCTTCACGCCCGTTCCACGTTTAATGGGGTGGAGCAGGTTTCATGGAGGGTCCGGCGTCATGAAGCGCTTTCAGCTCAGGCAAGACAAATCGCTTGGCGAGCGCCTGATTGCGGAGGCGAAACTGGCTCGGGAAAAAGCCGAGCAGCTCCCGGCTGGCGAAGAGCGCAAAGCCCTTCTGAAAAAAGCGCGTCAGGCCGAAACACAGGCCGATATCGACAAGTGGCTGGACTCTTCGGGGCTGCGGCCGCCGGAGTAGCAGCGCTATTGCAGCAGCGACGCCCTCACGATCGCAGATGCCTCAGCTCCTGGCTGAAACACAAGCAGAGCGACGCTCGCAACGAGCGTGGCCACGCTCAATGCAATTGCGACAAGCGCTCGTTCCATACGGTTTTTCAAGTCATCGTCCATGAAGCGCTAACAATGTGCGCCTTGATTGGTTCATCTGCTTTTCATCAAAAGCCGCCGATGACCATACTTGCCGCGACTGGGGCACAAGGAGAAGGCCGGCGCGTGGCAGGCGCCGGCCTTCCTTCGCGTTGCCTTGGGGGCTTGGGGGGCTAGGGGCAACGTCGAACCAGTGATCGCGAGGTTGCCGCACGGCGCTTAACAGGACTTTAACCAATTCGGGCGGCCGCTGGGCCTTTCCAAGGCGTTGCGGGGCCGGCACTGATTGGCGGGTCGATCGCGCGCGAATGCATCTGGCGGAGCGTGGGCTTCATGCGGGCACCTCGCCAAGGTCGGTTCAGCCGCCGTGCCGCCGCACCGCGTCCATGTCGAACGCGAAGCCCCAGCCGGGGCGATCGGGCACGATCGCACGGCCTTCGCTGTCGAGTTCGATGTGCTGCGCATAGATCGGCTCGAACCAGGGCATGTGCTCGAGGATGTAGGCGTTGGGCGCGGCGGCGAGCAGAGGCAGGCTCATCTCGCTGAACAGATGCGAGGACAGCTTGACGTCGAACGCGGCGCAGAGGTGGCCGGCACGGATGAACTCGGTCGGCCCGCCCATGCGCTGCAGGTCCGGCATCAGCACGTCGGCCGATTTCATCTGCAGCATCGCCAGCATGCCGCGGCTGGTGTACTCGGTCTCGCCGCTCGCAAGGGGCGTGTCGAGGTGGGCCGCGATCTCGGCTTCGCCGGCGTGGTCCCAATAGGGGACCGGTTCCTCGAACCAGGTGAGGTCGAACGCCTCCAGCGCGCGGCCGAGGCGGATCGCCTCGGGCACGCTGAGCGACTGGTTGGCGTCGGCCATCAGCTTGATGTCCGGGCCGATGGCCTCGCGCACCGCACGCACCCGCTCGATGTTCCACGCCACCGGCCGCGCGCCGACACGCATCTTGACCGCCCGGAAGCCGCGCGAGACGAAGTCGGCCGCTTCGCGCTGCAACTCGTCGATGGAGGAGGAGAGCCAGAGCCCGCCGCTGGCGTAGGTGGGCACGGCGGTCGCGGCCGCGCCGATCAGGCGGGAGACGTTCAGCCCGGCGATGCGGCCGCGCAGGTCCCATAGCGCGGTGTCGACACCGGCGAGTCCGGAGACGGTCATGCCGGCATGGCCGAAAAAGCCGATATCGGTCCAGGCGCGTTTGTAGAACGAGGCCGCCATGGTCGGATCGAGCCCGATCAGCAGCGGCTCGAACGAGCGCACCATGTCGCGCAGGATGGCGAGCCGGTTGCCGTTGATGGCAAAGCACAGGCCCTCGCCGGTGACGCCCTGGTCGGTGTCGATGAACACCAGCACCGCGTCGGCCGAGCGGATCTCGAAAATCGCCGACAGGATCGGACGCGGCAGCGGCAGGCGCACGATTTCAGTGCGCAGTGCGGTGATCTTCATGGGCTACCCTCCCGGGAGCGCGCAAGGGCGCGCAGTCCGGCAGATGTGGTAGCGCCGCGCGCCGGCGGGGTCCAGACCATCGCGCGAGGCCGATCCTTGCAACGCGGCTACTGTCTTCGATCCGTGCTTTGGCAGATGTTCCGCCCGGCTCGACCGTTCGCCGCGCTCACGCGGGGGTCGGCAGGCGCCGCCAGTGATGCGGCTTTGCGGAGCTACGTAGTTCTCCGAGCGTGAACAGAGTTGCAGCTGTTGCACAATCGCCGCAGTTGGTGCGACCGGCTATCCCATGCCGACGGCTGCGAGCAGCATGCAGGTCAGGTAGATCGCAGTCAGGCAGACGCCCGTGATGCGCGCCGCTTCGCGTCCGTCCATTGTCCCACTCCATTGGTTTTCCGGACAAGCGGGATCGGAGCAGGTTTGTTCCGGCGGCATCGGCGCGCGCGCCTTGTTGCGGTTTCGGGTGGCGTGGGGTCTGCCGCCCGCGTGGTGCCGCCTCGACCACGATGGGCAACGGGAAATCAGGGTCGAGGCGGCCTCGTGTGCCCGTGTGGTCCGAGCGCAAGGCAAACTGCGCCGAGGCGTCCGAGTTCCGGCGAGTCAGATCCGGACCAGCGCGTTTGCGTGTTGATCGAGCCGGCCGACTTCCCTTGCATGCTGCCAGACTTCGACATTCCGGCCCTGCAGGCAATTGCGTGCGGCCTCGATGGCCGCGTCATCGTCCTCGGCCTCGATGCCGAGGACGTCCACGAAGTGCCCGTCGGGGCCAATGGTGTAGGCGCGGTAATACACGGCGAGCTCCACAGCGGCCTGCTGCCGGGCAGCATACGAGCAATCGGGCGGTCCCGCTCTTCGCGGGCCCAATTTGTACCCGCTCTTCACACGCGTGCTGGCGGGCGGCCGGGCAGGTTGGTGCAGTTTGATACGCAGGCCGGATCCGATGTTAAGTCCGATGCTCAAATTGATCGTGGCCCGGGAACGGCACGCCCCCGAGCCCCTTGTCCTCTGTCCGAACGGAAACAAGGAGAGGACTGATGAAGATCACGACAATCATGCTCGCGACAGCGCTCGCCCTGTCGACCTCCTGCGCGTTCGCCGCCGGTGGCGGTGGCGGCGGTGGTGGGGCCGGCGGTGCAGGCGGCGCTGCGGGCGGTGGCGCTGCAGGCGCAGGCACAAGCGGCGCATCCGGCACCGGCATGAGCGCGCCGAGCGTTGGAACGTCGGGCGCCGGAACATCGGGCACGGCGGGCTCCACGACCGGCATGGGTACGGGCACCATGGGGAACACGACCGGCGCCGGCAACGGCATGGGAAGTACCAATCCCGGAACCAACAATGGCCTGAACAACTCGACCACCGGCTGCACCGGCAACTCGCCTGCGGCTACGTCCAACAGCCCGGGCACCGGAACACGATCGGGCTGCTGATCGTCCCCTCGCCATTGTCTCGGAATGTCCTGGCAGCGGCTCGGTGCATCGCGCACCGGGCCGCTGTCGCGTCGGTCCGAGGGGACGGGACTGATGCCGGACGGACGTCGCAGCGGCGCAAGGCCTGCATCCGGCGCGCGGGCGTTGCCGGCGCAGACAGACAAACCCCCGCCGGGCGTGAGCCGCGTTCGGCGGGGGTTGCAGGTGAATGGCTGACGCCGGTAACTGGAGCATGGCCGGCGTCATCACGACCCGCAGCTCGACCTTAGCGCAGCGCGCTCTGTTAGAATGTGAAAAAGAAGTCATGTCGCTGAACGGATCGCCGCGTCTGCCACGGTGATCGCAAGCTGGCCGTCAGCAAATGGCCACGATTTGCTCAACAAGAGATGAGCGATATGTTGCGATGGGGATGATGAACAGCATGCGCGTAGCGTCGAAGCCAGCCTTGCGGCAGATCTTGCGGCAGATGATGGGGCGCGGCCTGGTTGCGCTTGCCTTGTTCCTTGCGTTGTCCCTTGGCGCCACCATCGTGCTGTCGGGCGCTCCCGCTCACGCCGAAAATCTCGACCAGGGCAAATCGGGACCGAGGCTGTTCGCCGACAGCTGCGTGACCTGTCATCGCAGCGCGCGCGGCCTTGCCAAGGGGCGCTTCAGTCTCACGCTCTACATGTTCCTGCAGCAGCACTATGTCAGCAATTCGAGCGCGGCCAAGGAGCTCACCTCCTATCTGGAGTCCGTCGACAGCGCAGCGCCCGATCGCCGATCGGCGGCAGCGAAGCGATCGCCGTCCGCGGCCGCCGCATCAAAGTCATCGCCGCGTCCGCCCGCGCCGGTGCAGGCGCGTTAGAGCGTGATCCGGGAAAGTGTGTAGCGGCTGTCCGGACCATCATGCTCAGCCGGCGACGCTGCGAGATAATTCGAACCTGTTGCAGCTGTGCCATTCCCAAATCGCCGCATTGTCGCCATTATTGATTTCAGCCGGTCGGTATCGACCAGCGCACTGGCTTGGCTAGGCTCGGCACACCTTCGGCGGGGGTTGTGTGCCGAGCCGCCAATGCTGTGAGCAAGCTGTGATTTGCCTGTGGAGGGGCGGTGCATCCGGCTGGCCTGCGGCGCGCCGGCTGGCGGGCAGCTTGCCGTCAGCGGCGAGATGCGTCGCGCGTTTGAGGCGTGATTTTTTCCGATGAGATCGATGGCCGCCCGGCCGTTGGCGCCATGGCGGAATCGTACGAACGCGATTTCAATGATTTGGTCCGACGCGGGCACCTGTCCCTTCCGTGCCATCGCCGCTGATTTTCCCGCGCGCCTCAACGATTGCGCCCGCATCGGGCCGGCGGCGCCCGCCACGATACCCGTTGGACTGGCAGGAGGCGGAGCAGGATCTGTAGGCCCGTCATCACTTTGGAGGAGGGGTCCTCACGGTGGCCGCTTGCCGCGTTGCGGAACGATCGGCGGGGAAAATAAGCTTTCTAGAATGTTTCCGTGGTGCTAGCTTTCATGTGTTTTTATTGAAAATTAACCAATTTCTTTAGCTGCTTGGGGCTGGCGCATTGAATTATGCAGGCCGATTAATCGATGCCTCGGACGGCGAGGCCTTTCATTTCCGCGTGGGACCCCTGCCGGAGCACGGCAATTCAAGCTCCTTCAGAATTCCAGACGCGCACCTGCTTTTTTCGGGGGACTTCGAGAGGGCGGGCAGCGATCTGATCATTTCGGATCAGCTGCATCGCGTCGTCGTCCCGAACTACTTCGGTCATGAGACGCGACCGCAACTGGTTTCCCCCGAGGGCGCGGCGCTCGATCCGAAGTTCGTCGATGCCCTGACCGGTCACGCGACCTACGCGCAGGCGGGAGGTGTTGCGGCTGCCGCCAAGGTTGTGGGGCATGTCGTCAAGATGACCGGCAGCGCCAGCATCGTTCGCAACGGCGTGGCCATCGTCGTCAACATAGGCGACAACCTCAATCAAAACGACGTCGTTCAGACCGGAAGCAACTCCACGCTCGGCCTGGTGCTGGACGATGGCACGACGTTCAATCTGTCCGCCAATGCGCGGTTCATGTTGAACGAGCTGAACTACGACCCGAACGGCACGTCGAACAGATCGCTGCTCACCCTCATCCAGGGCGCCGCGAGCTTTGTCGCGGGGCAGGTCGCGCCGACCGGCGACATGAAAGTCGCCACGCCGACCGCGACCATCGGCATCCGCGGCACGGCCGTGATCCTCGATATTTCATCGACCGACGGAACGGTATCGATCTCCGTCGTCGATCAGCGCGACAATCAGGTGCACGCGATCCAGGTCTTCAACACGCAGGGCGCCTTGATCGCGACGGTCACGAGCAACGGCCCCGGCCTCACCCTGACGCCGACCGCCGCGCTCAACGTGATCGCGCAGGAGAGCAACAAGACCACCGATCAGGTCGCTCAGGAGTTCAATGTATTCCAGCAGGTCCTGAATACGTACGACGCTGCAAAGCAGATATATCCGAACCTGCCCCAGCATACCGAGAATACGCATCCCGACAACACGAACCCCAATACGACCCGGACCGCACTCGGCAGTCCGCCACAGACCACTTTGTCCCCGACGACGACGGTGTTCGTGGTGGAGCCCACGCAAACCGGCGAAGGGTCCGGCACCGAGGGATCGACGACCGGAGGGACCGGCGCCGGCTCGGTGACACCAGGCGGAGGTGGCTCGACATCGACACAGTCCCAGCCGACGACGACCCAGGTGGCCTTGGTGCCTGTTGCGCCGCTCGCGCCCGTCGAGATCACCAGCGCGGGAGGCTCGACGAACCACGCCAGCCAGACCATCACCGGAACGGTCGACGCGGCCTTTGCCGGCAGCACCATTGCGGTTTTCGACACCCATAACGGCGTCACCACGTCGCTCGGCACGACCACGGTCAGCCCCGGCGGAAGCTGGAGCAAGACGGTTACGCTGGTCGGCAATGGCCAGCACACCGTGGTGGCCGTGGATAGCGTCGCCGACAGCACCAGTGCCCCCGTCGTCTTCAGCGTCGAATTGGCGGCACCCGCCGTCGTCATCAACTCGCCCGGCGGTCTCACCAACCACGCCACCCAGACGATCTCCGGCACGGTCACGTCGACGGAGGCTCAGCCGGGCGGGACGGTGACGCTGTACGACAACGGGGCAAAGATCGGAACGGCAACCGTCGGCAGCGACGGCAGCTGGAGCACGACCGTGACGCTGTCGGCCGACGGCGGGCACAGCATCGTCGCCCAGGATACCGATGCCGCGGGCAATACCGGGACCAGTCCCGCTGTCGTGTTCACGCTGGAGACAGTGCCGCCGACCGTCGTGATCAGCACGTCCGGCGGGACGACAAACCACGCGACCCAGACGATCGCCGGCAGCGTCGCGGCGTCGCCGGGCGAGGCCGCCGTGGGTGCTAGCGTCTATCTCTACGACAATGGGACGCAGATCGCGACGGCGGTGGTCGGCGGCGACGGGTCGTGGAGCACCAGCATCACGTTGTCGGGCGACGGCGCGCACAGCATCGTGGCCCGGGATACCGATGCGGCCGGCAACATCGGCGCGAGCGCGCCCGTGGTGTTTACGCTGGAGCCCGCTGCGCCCACTGTCGTGATCTCCAACGGCGGCAGCCTCACCAACCAGGCGACGCAGACCATCTCCGGAAGTGTCGCAGCCTCCGCGGGCGAGACGGCAGCTCCGGGCGCGACCGTGCAGCTCTACGACAACGGCAGCCTGATCGGCAGCGCGACGGTTGCAGACGACGGGTCGTGGACGACCTCGGTGGCGCTGTCGGAGGGGACCAACAGCATCGTCGCCCAGGACACCGATGCGGCCGGCAACACCGGTGCCAGCAGCGCGGTGGTGTTCACGCTGGACACGATCCCGCCCGTGGTTGCGATCTCGACGACGGGCGGGCTCACCAACCAGGCAACACAGACCATCGCCGGTCATGTCACGTCGACCGAGGCGGCGCCGGGTACGACGGTGACGTTGTACGACAACGGCACCCAGGTCGGCACCGCGACGGTCGGCAGCGACGGCAGCTGGGCCACGTCGGTCACGCTGTCGGAGGGGAGCAACAGCATTGTTGCCAAGGATACCGATGCGGCGGGCAACACCGGTGCCAGCAGCGCAGTGGTGTTTACGCTGGACACCGTCCCGCCCGTGGTTGCGATCAGCACGGCCGGCGGTCTCACCAACCAGGCAAAGCAGTCGATCTCGGGCAACGTGACCTCGACCGAGGCGTCACCTGGGACAACGGTCACGCTGTACGACAACGGCGCCCAGGTCGGCACGGCAACTGTCGGCAGCGACGGCAGCTGGAGCACCTCCGTCGCATTGTCGGAAGGGACCAACAGCATCGTTGCCAAAGACACCGATGCGGCCGGCAATACCGGGGCAAGTACGCCGGTGGTGTTCACGCTGGACGCGATTCCACCGGCGGTCACGATCTCGACGACGGGAATCTTCACCAATCAGGCGACACAGACCGTCGCCGGTCATGTGACCTCGACGGAGGCCACGCCGGGCGCCACGGTCACGCTCTACGACAACGGCACTCAGATCGGGACGGCGACGGTCGGCATCGACGGCAGCTGGACAAGCTCGGTCGCGCTGTCGGAAGGGGCCAACAGCATCGTTGCCAAGGATACCGACGTGGCCGGCAACACCGGTGTCAGCGGTCCAGTAGTGTTCACCCTGGACACCGTCCCGCCGGTAGTCACGATCTCGACGACGGGAAGTCTCACCAACCAGGCAAAGCAGTCGATCTCGGGCCTTGTGACCTCGACCGAGGCTGCACCTGGGACAACGGTCACGCTCTACGACAACGGCACCCAGGTCGGCACCGCGACGGTCGGCAGTGACGGCAGTTGGACCACCTCGGTGGCGCTGTCGGAAGGGACCAACAGCATCGTCGCCAAGGACACCGACGGCGCCGGCAACACCGGCGTCAGCAGTTCAGTAGTGTTCACACTGGACACGGTCCCGCCGGCAGTCACGATCTCGACGACGGCCGCGACGACCAACCAGGCGACACAGACCATCGCCGGCCATGTGACCTCGACCGAGGCGACGCCGGGGGCCACGGTCACGCTCTATGACAACGGCACCCAG
>Ga0070738_10007403_pt1 | contig 10998 bp, 9 predicted proteins | sample Coa_R2_2_FD_66446 | JGI IMG/M metagenome (GOLD analysis project Ga0070738, IMG submission 66446) | Surface soil microbial communities from Centralia Pennsylvania, which are recovering from an underground coalmine fire - Coalmine... | ecosystem: Environmental > Terrestrial > Soil > Unclassified ... | reverse complement strand
GCCATTGAACTCGACCCCGGCGAGGCCATTTTTTACTACAATCTGGGGCTGGTTCTGACCTGCCTGAACCGGCAGCAGGAGGCAATCGCCGCCTTCGAGCGCGCGCTGGGCATCGACTCCGACGATCCATATACCTGCAATAGTCTGGGCAATAGCCTCTATCGCTTGCAGCGGTACGAGCAGGCCCTTGCCGCCTATGAACGGGCGGCGGAGCTTGACCCCGACGAGGGCGTTTTTCACTACAACCGGGGCAAAACCCTGGCTCTGCTCAACCGCAACGAGGAGGCGCTGGTGGCCTATAAACAGGCCATCGAACGCGATCCCGCTGATGCGCAGGCATACCACGCTATGGCGGATATCTTCTCCGCCATGCACTGCTACGAGGAGGCGCTGGTCGTCTATCGCCAGGCGCTGCGCTACGCTCCTTCAGACGCGGGAATCTGTTATAAGCTGGGGCTGAGCCTCATGCGCCTCAACCGGCCAACGGAGGCGCTGGCTGCTTTCGCACACGCCACCCGGCTTGAACCGAACTATGCCCCCGCTTACACGCAGATGGGGCATGTCCTCTACTATCTTGAATGCTACTACGAGGCCCTCACCGCTTTCAGGCGCGCTGTTCAGCTCGATCCATCCGATGCCTGGGCGCATTACGGGCAGGGCAATATCCTGCGCGACATTGGCTGCGAAAAGGACGCCTTTCTCTCCTACAGTCGCGCCGCCAGACTCGACCCGCTCTGCGCACCGGCCCATCACTGGCGCGAGCAGATGCGTCTCTATCTGATAAAGGGCAAGGACTGGCGCCCGGTTGCCGCCAGGTAGGAAGGAAGAGAACGAACAATGGAATACGGTATTATAGCCCCACACGGCTGGCGGCTGGATCTGAGAAACTTCACCGACCCGGTTGAGGCGTATGAAGCGATGACGCGAACCGCGCAGGAGGCCGAGGCGCTGGGCTATAACTCGATCTGGCTCTACGATCATCTGCACACCTTCCCCGTCGTCACCCAGGATATGCTCTTCGAGTGCTGGATGACGACTGCCGCTCTGGCCCGCGACACCAAACGGCTGCGTATCGGCCAGCTGGTCACGTGCAACAGCTATCGCAACCCGGCTCTGCTGGCAAAGATGGCCAGCACCGTCGATGTGATGAGTCACGGGCGGCTCATCCTGGGCATCGGCGCGGGCTGGTACGAGGAAGAATATCTTGCCTATGGCTATCCCTATCCGAGTACAAAGGAACGCCTGCAGCGGCTGGGCGAGGCCGTGCAGCTCATCCTGGCGATGTGGACGCAGGAGCAGGCCAGTTTCGCGGGCAAATACTATCAGATCGAGGGGGCCATCAACTCGCCGCAGGGCGTGCAGAAGCCGCACATTCCACTGCTCATCGGCGGCGGCGGCGAGAAGGTCACGCTGCGGCTGGTGGCAAAATATGCCAATGCCTGCAATATCGGCGGCGACATCCCCACCATCAAGCACAAGCTGGACGTACTCAGGCTGCACTGTCGGGAGGTCGGGCGCGACTACAACAGCATCCGGCGCACCACGCTTATCGATTACTGCTCTATCGCCGATACAGAGGCGCAGGCGCTGGCAAAATTCACGCCAGAAGAACGCGCCGACGAGGACATCATGAGCGGCGCGCTTGTCGGCACGCCGGACACGATTCGCCAGCGCCTGGCCGCCTACGAAGAGGCCGGTATCCAGGAAATCATCCTGCGCTTCGTCGACGCCCCCGAACTGGACTCGCTGCGCCTCTTCGCGCAGGAATTTATCTCAAAACAACAATAGACTCCTTGACCTGCGAGAGCGGCCCTGGCAGCCTGTTTGAGGTCACCATTTCCGCTCCATATCCTGTTGCCATTTCCCGCCCACATGGGATATAGTGCTTAGAGAGGCAAGTTGGATAGCGTATCAGGAAAGAATGTGTAAAGAGGCAGCACGAATGGCAATGATGGCATGGCAGGACGCGAAAGGAGCGATGAACAATGGCTTACGAACTGATTTTGCTGGAATTTGAGGGCGATTTCGCCACAATTACGATGAATAACCCGAAGCGGCGCAACGCGCTCTCGCTCAAGCATATGCTTGAGCTGACCGATGCGTTCCGCAGGGTGGGAGACAGCGGCGCGCGCGGGGTGACGCTGGCGGCCAACGGGCCGGTCTTTTCGGCGGGCCACGATTTTGCCGATATGGTGGGGCAAGACCTCATCGCCATGCGCAAGCTGCTGCGCGTCTGCACCACGCTGATGGAGACGATACAGGAGATTCCGCAGCCGGTGCTGGCCCGCGTACAGGGGCTGGCGACAGCGGCAGGCTGCCAGCTTGTGGCGACGTGCGACCTGGCGGTGGCCTCAACGGAGGCCGGTTTTGCCACGCCGGGCGGCAAGGGCGGCTGGTTCTGCACCACTCCGATGGTAGCGGTCAGTCGCAGCATCGGGCGCAAGCGGGCGCTGGAGATGCTGCTGACAGGCGATACCATCGACGCACAAACGGCGGCGGACTGGGGGCTGGTCAACCGCGTCGTGGCCCCTGAGCGGCTCGTGGAGGAGTCGCAGAGACTGCTGACAGCGGCGACGCGCGGCAGCTTCTTCTCCAAAGGCATCGGCAAGCAGGCATTCTATGCGCAGATCGGTCTTGACCAGCACGATGCATATGCCTACGCCCAGGAGGTCATGGCGGCAGCTTCCCAGATTCCCGATGCGCAGGAAGGCATGCAGGCGTTTCTGGAGAAGCGCAAGCCGCATTTCCAGGAGCCAGAGTGACTATTCTCTGTCCCGTTCCCCGGCTTCCTGCCGTTGTCTCACATCATCGATGGTGCCGGCCATGTAGAAGTATTCTTCACGGATGGCGTCATACTTGCCCTCAAGGATTTCTCTGACGCCGCGCACGGTCTCTTTGAGGGAAACATACTTGCCCTCAACGCCGGTGAAGGGCTGGGCAACGTGCATGGGCTGCGTCAGGAAGCGTTGCAGCTTGCGCGCTCGCGCAACGGTGATCTTGTCCTCCTCGGAAAGCTCTTCGACGCCGAGCAGGGTGATGATATCCTGCAGGTCTTTATAGCGTTGCAAAACGCGCTGCAAGTCCCTGGCAACGGTATAGTGTTCCTCGCCCACGACCGCCGCATCGAGGATACGACTGGTCGAGGCCAGCGGGTCGATGGCGGGGAAAAGCGCCTGCTCAAAAAGCGAGCGTTCCAGCACGATGGTCGAGTCAAGATGGGCAAACGTCGTGGATGGAGCCGGGTCGGTGTAGTCGTCGGCGGGAACGAAGACAGCCTGCAGCGAGGTGATGGAACCGCTGCGCGTCGAGGTGATGCGCTCCTGCAACTCGCCCATCTCCTCCGCCAGATTGGGCTGGTAGCCTACCGCCGAGGGCAGGCGCCCGAGCAGGGCCGAGACTTCCGCACCCGCCTGCGTGAAGCGGAAAATGTTGTCGATGAAGAGCAGCACGTCCTTGCCCTCCACGTCGCGGAAGTATTCGGCCATCGTCAGGGCCGTCAGCGCCGTGCGCAGGCGCGAGCCGGGCGGCTCATTCATTTGCCCGAAGACCATCACCACGCGATCGATGATGCCGCGCTCGATCATCTCGTGGTACAGATCGTTGCCCTCGCGCGTGCGCTCGCCAACCCCTGCAAAGACGCTGTAGCCGCCATGATTGAGCGCGATATTGTGAATCAATTCCTGAATAATGATGGTTTTGCCAACACCCGCGCCGCCAAAGGCTCCCACCTTACCGCCCTTCATAAAGGGACAGATCAGGTCAATCACCTTGATGCCCGTCTCCAGCACCTGCATACTCACCGGCTGATCTTCCAGCGTGGGCGGGAGCCGGTGAACAGGATGTATGGGCGCGTCCGTCACCGGGCCTTTGTTGTCAATCGCCTCCCCCAGCACATTGAAGATGCGTCCCAGCGTCTTCGGCCCCACCGGCACGGAGATGGGTCGGCCCAGACTGACGACTTCCACGCCGCGCTTGAGGCCATCGGTCGGCCCCATCGCCACGCAGCGCACCCAGTTATTGCCCAGCAACTGCTCAACCTCCAGCGCCAGCTCTCCCGCACCGTCCGGCGCGCGCAGCAGCAACTCATCGTAAATTTCGGGCAACTGCCCCGCCGCAAACTCAATATCCACCACCGCGCCCATCACCTGTACAATCTTGCCTTTTATCTCTGTCGAAACAACCATATCTTGCCCTCCCTGCGTGGGCTTCTCATGCTGAGCGCGAGCGAAGCATCTGAGACGACGGTTCCTGTCATTTGCGCAACTGGATACTTCGCTCGCGCTCAGCATGACACCCCTGAGACTGTTTTCTATAGCTTGCCAGCATTTCCTGTTACACTGGAACTGTACCGCAGGAGGGCTTACAGCACCTGACCGAAATTACGTAATCTATGGACGATGAGCAAAGAGGAAAAACAGAGATGGGGTAGGTAAAATAACGTAGAGGCTATGTATGAAGGAGAAGGGTCAATCATCAACAGGAAGCCGACCCGATGGCATAGGCGGCTGCCAGCCATGACCAATATAAAGCCTGACCTGCTGATGCCGGGAAAAGCCGGGCAGAGAATCGTCGTGGCGCGCGGATTGGTCATAGTAGGATGGGTGGTTGCGCGTCGAAGGAATATCGTTCTCATCAAGTTTGAGATAGAGACAGGAAGCCAGCCAGTCTATCACGCGCCTTATCAGTTTCATCATTATAACTCCTTCTGCTGGGAGACAGACAAAAGCTACTTTCTGATGATAGAACAGGTACATGGGAGCAGTATATCACAGATGCAGAGCTTTTTCTATACAAGCGAGTAAGTCATCAAGATTAAAGGGTTTGAGAATGACAAGAACATCTTGAGAAGTCAGATAGCCCTGCTGCTGGCGCACTCTGTCTATGGCAGCAGTGCAGAGAACGATAGGAATGGAGGCTGTGGCAGGGAATAACTTCAGCTTTTCGAGCATCTGCCAGCCGCTCGCCTCACGACTGCCCAGTATGATATCCAGAATGATGAGATCGGGCTTGATTCGCTCAATCTCCCTCAGATCTTCAATAGCAGAAGAGTAGATAATCACCTCATAGCCTTCTTCGGTGAGCAGCGTGCGGAATAGCTCTAACAGTTCCTGTGAGTCATTGACGACCAGGATACGCTTCATAGCCGCTATCTCCTCCCTTATTCTCACAGTCAGGAGAAAATCTTGCTTCTGAGTATTTTCCGGCATATATCCTGTTTTCTGGCCTCCCCGTTTACAAACCCGAAGCAGGCGAAAAAAAACCTCTACCAGGAAGAGCTGGAAATATTCCAGCAATCTCTCTGGAATACTTCCAATTATATCACGTAGCTCAAGCGAGGAAGTTTCAGGGGGATAGAAAAATGGCTTTTTTGCCCGTTTCTGATGAAACGATCCTACGTCAGGATGCTCAATAGTGATTCAATCCAGATAAATGTAGGTTCATCGATTGGGGCCTTATCTCTACGCCTCAGGCAAAGAGATTCTGTGTAGGCACGTAACCAACCTTCGGCCAGTTCCCTCTCTGTGATTCCTGCTATCTGGCTACGAAGAAACTGCTCATGAACCCATTCATCAAGTGTCAGGATGCGAACTTTGACGCCGAACTCTTCCTCAATTTCGTCAATCTTGCGCTCCACCTCCAAATAAACTTTCCTGATTGGATACAAGATATAGCCAGATTGTAGATCACTTATATGAAGCAGGCGGATTTTTTCTGCCAGTTCGTCAATGGCGTCACCGAGATAGGGTTGATCATATTTCGCATCCCATGCCTCAACAATCAAATCGCCAGCAAGCACCTCTACATCTCCAATATTGCCATGCTTTTTGTTCCCTGTACGCATGGGCATCAGGGGTTTTAATCTGCCGCCTAAATCTATCACTAACTCATCCTGGGCCTGCAAAAGGGCATGTATTGCCACCTCAAGCAGACGGGCCTTTGTCTCTGACTTCTCAAAATGCTGTTTTATGAGTCCGGTAACTCTGGCGAGCGAAAGAGAATCACTATTCTGTATCCATGTCTCAAAAGTATCCAGTGTTTTCTGTGCTAAAGCATTGAATGCATCAGAATAACTCCATAAAAGTTGCAAAACATAGAGTAAAGCAGCTTCGGCATCCAGTTTTCCATTCTCTAAATCATCCACAACCTCAAGCCAACGCTGCTTTCCCTGCCGCTTTGCGCCTCTAATCTCAGCCTTGTAGAAAAGGGTGTAAGGATAATTTTCAGCGAATGAGCGTGTCATATATGCGCCATCCTTGTTTATACGAAGGAGATCATAGTGACGCAGTAAGGGAACGATATAGTTGCCATCCAGCAATCTCATAGAGATACCCTCAGCCCAGGAGAAAGCATTATTATTGCTACTGCCTTTATGGAGCCTGATATCTTGTTCGGGACAAATTGTTTTGATAACAAGCTGCAAGACGAGAATGTCAACGAGCGCCCGACCAGCCTGATCTGTGACCGAACTGAGTATCTCCTCTATAGCTTTTCTTTGTTTCGTTGATAGTTTCGTTTCAGTTATGAGGCTGACTTCTGGTGATTGTGCTTCCTCAATTTTACGGATGAAAAAACCATTATTAAGAGTTTCTTGCAGCTTTTTGTAGCGTGCTTGAGCTTCTTTGCTCTGCTTCCCCTGCGCCCATATGTTTGCTACTCTGCCAGCCTGCCCGGTGAGAACAAAATATTTTTCGTAAACCTCCAGGTGAGACTGAGAACGCAATTCTTCTGCATCTGTATCCGCTCTTCTTTGAACTTCTGGCATCTCAGGAAATTCAGGTCCTTCATTCATGTATTTTTCTCTTCTGTAGCTTTATCTGAACCTGTAGGTGGGAATAACGTTTTCCTCAACTGAACACTGAGCGGATTAAGAGTCGGAAATGCGTATGGAATTAACACATGATTCGCAGGGAGCTGGCTATTCGTGTACGAACTGCGAACCTCGTATCCTACTGTTCGCAATCTCAGCAAAGCATCAACAGTTTTTCCGAGAGGTAGCTCCCAGAGATCGGCCAGATTCTCAAGCCTGATAATCTGGCGCACGCCAATCCCTGCCAGAACCTTTTGAATAGCCTTCCATTCATGAAGATCGCTCGCATTTATCCAGTCAGTTTCTAATCTTGTCAGTTTGATGGCTATTGCAGGCTTATAGTGATAGTAACCGTTTAACTGGACTAAATCAGCTTTGATACCCTCCCTGATAAGATAATGCTCAAAAGCTTTCCAGGCAGCAGTGAATAGGTGTAATGAAAACGACTGGATAAGGAGGCGAATACTTTTTGCCGGTATTTTCCAGTTTGCTGTTGGAAAAACCTCAATCACCATAGCAGGGTCAGCGAGACGCTCTTCCGGCATTCTCACATCTATCTCGATCTGTTGATCTCGCTGAATGATGGAAAATATAACGTTCCACGAATATATTGAAGTATATTCGTCTCTGACTACCCAGGTGAAATCAGGCCCAAGATAGGCGGTGAAGAGGCTGGAGCGGTCGTTGTCTCCTTCTGTATCTTTCGGTTCGCTCGCCAACATGGTTGATGCCAAAGAAATTTGCCGCGCAATCGCTTCTTTTGCCTTCTGCTGGTAGTGAGCGGTCAACAATGCTTTTCGACTTCTGAAGCCCAGTTTATCCTGTGGCGAAAGATAGTCAAGACTGAAAGGCAAAGGTATCTTAAAGAGCTGATCCAGGATACTGATTGCCAGCATCCTGCCAAACTGGGGAGGTACCGAGTTTCCAATCTGTTGTATAGCTACCTGTCGCCCTCCTGTGAGAATATAATCATCAGGGAAAGTTTGCAATCTCTTTAGCTCATCAACACTAAAAGGCCTGTTTTCCCAGTGAAAAGGCCCGGTATACTGTCCTCCCTGCGCTTTTATCGTTCGCACCGGCATAGCGGGGTCTGCCTTGTACAGCAAATCTGAGAACTTGGACCGCCAGGAAAAGAGAGGTGATGGGTGACCCATTTTCTCTGTATAAAAGCTATAATTTAGCCCCGGTGGTATATCGTGCAATAAATGCCCGTGTCGTCCATTGACCGGCCCTGGTTTTGTTCCTCCAACGCCCTGAACTGCCAGTCCAGCGGTGTAATATGGGCGCTGGTCCAGGCTATCCGGGCCATGTGTAGGTCGGGGGAAAGCAAATCTGCCATTGCGGCTACCTACGATAATGAGCCTTTCTCTTTGCTGCGGAACTCCATAATCAGCAGCATCTAAGATACGAAAACTAATCGTATAGCCGACTTTCTCGAAAGCCTTGATAATCTCTTTCCAGGGTTTGCCGCCTTGCGCCCCCAGGATGCCATACACATTCTCAAACAGGAACCCCACCGGTTGCAGCTTGCTCAGGATGCGTACATACTCTTGAAATAACATACCTCGCGGGTCATCAAATCCGGCTACTCCTGCAGCCCTTCTGCCTGCAGCGGAGAATGTTTGACAGGGTGGCCCGCCAATAATAAAGTCTATATGCAGGTCATCTGCTGGATCAAAGTCCTTGATATCCATACAAAGTGGTTCTGCCCCTGCTAATCTGCGGCCTTCCTGAGCGTTTATGCCAAGCGTTTCTACGAAGCGTGCATCAATCTCGACCATCTTGATAATCTGAAATCCTGCATCATGGAAAGCGATATCTAACCCCCCCCACCAGAGAACAAACTTAACGTGCGAACAGGAGTGCGAAGAAGTGTGTTCATCCATGCCTGCAAGGCATTGCCAAAGGCATCTGGCCATCCCGGTATCTCATCGGTCACATGGAGATAATGAAGCAATACATCAAAGTAGGAACTGGTAGATATATTCAGATCAAATTCCTCTGTCCATGATAACTGAGTTATTGCTTCCAAGATGTTCTACCTTCCGAAGAGAGTTGAGAAGAAAGATGGGGCGAGAGGGACTCGAACCCTCACGACCTCGCGGTCAGGAGATTTTAAGTCTCCGGCGTCTACCATTCCGCCATCGCCCCCTGTAGCGTCGCTTTACAGGCCCATCTGTATTGTTGAGCAAAGATCACTTTTTGCAAGGTCTCCTGCTCTGAGCCTGTCTTTCCCTGCCTTAACCGCCTCAATAATACCATATCTTGTTCGAATTGAAAAGAGGAATTTCTGATTTCGAATTACCTGATCCTTGAGCGTACTGCACCGTCTCTTTTGCCTTATGAGTTCTCGTTCCTGTCCTCTTTGCCCGCCAGCAAGATGAGTTCTTCTTCAAGCTGTTGCCAGGCGAGTTTTTCGGCTTCGATGATAGTGAGGGGTCGGGCGGTGCGGGCAGATGCGCGCATGATGGTGGAGATACGCTGGCTGAAGCCGGTGAGGTGGCGTTCCTGGAGGCGGTAGTTGGGCATGATGTACAGGTCGATATCGGGCATGGAGTAGAATTCGTGGGGGTCGAAGATAAGTGAGATAAGCCGGGCGTAGCTCTGGATGAGTTTCTGGCGCGGTACGGGCAGGTAGTTGGGCCGGGTACAGGAGACGAGCAGGCTTCCGGCTACATCTCCGGCACGCATAATGGGAACGGCTGCCGCGCTCTCTTCCCACTCGACCCAGTGGGCAGGGTAAAGGCCCTCGCGTTCGCCCCGATGCTGGAGGAAGATAGATTGGCCGTGCGTGACGGTGTAGCCAGCCAGCGACTCCGCGCCCAGGAAGAGGGCGCGTTGATCCAGACTGGCATCCCAGGGTGGAGTGCCACGCCCTGCGCGCACGCGCAGACTGCGAACCTTGCCATCCTTTGTCGGCGGCATGCACTGCACGATGGTGATGGCCATACCCGCCTGGTTGGGGTCAAGCTGCGCCAGCGCCTGTTGCAGCAGCAGGTTGCTGATCGACCAGAATCGTTGCGCATCCGGCGTGGTGGCGTAAGCGTTAATCGCGCGCGCGTAGAAGGCGGCTGGAATCTTATCAGATATGCCTGCTTTCCGCTCTTCACCGGACATGGAAAAGCCGGGAAATTCGCTGGAGACTAACTCAAGCAGAAGGGTGCGATACTCAGGGAGTATCTGGACTAAGCGGCGCAGGGCGTGTTCGCGCGGATTGATCTCACCCCTGGCCCACTGGTCGAGAAGAGCAGGTATTACCCCCAGCTCGTCAGCGATGCGTTGCCGTTTCCGGGGGTTGCTGATAATGTTTCCAAGCAGCTGGCGCCAGGTCAGCAATTGCTGCATACGTTTCTTTCGCCCCTTGTAGTTAGCATAGCCAATTTTCGCCGAAAAAACCGCCCATCGTCCTCTTTATGCTGTATAATAGCAGCTAGAGCCGGTAGCGTCAACCATTTTTATTGCTTTCGTGATAAAGCTGGCCGCTTTTTTTCTCATTTGTGTTGACGCACAATCGTGTCTGAGGCATAATAACTGGTGGGAAGCATGAACATTCATTCATCAAGCAGGTAGTAAAGTTGATGGAGACAGGAAGCGAAAACAGGCAGGGTATCCCGCAGGAACTGGTGCGCGGGGTGTACGATATCATTGTTGTTGGCGCGGGCCACGCCGGTTGTGAGGCGGCGCTGGCCTGTGCGCGCATGGGCTGCAGGACGCTGTTGATTACAATGAATCTGGATAGCGTCGCGCTGATGCCCTGCAACCCCTCGATGGGTGGCCCGGCGAAAGGACATTTGATCAAAGAGATCGACGCGCTGGGCGGAGAGATCGGACGCAATACGGATCGCACCTTTATTCAGGTGCGCCTGCTCAATACGAGCAAGGGGCCGGCGGTGCAGGCGCTGCGAGCGCAGTGCGATAAACAGGCATACCGGCTGGCGATGAAGTTCGCACTGGAGGCGCAGCCGGGCCTCGATTTGAAACAGGCAACCATCCTGCGGCTGTTGAGCCATACACGCGAAGATGGGCGACATGTCATTACGGGCGTGGTCACAAACAATGGCTGGCAATATGAGGCAAGCGCGGTCATCCTGACGACCGGCACCTTTATCAATGGGCGGCTCGTCGTAGGCGAGAAGACACAGCCGGGCGGGCGCGCCGGAGAAGGTCCCGCGCTCGGTATCTCCGACTCG
>Ga0070738_10007402_pt1 | contig 11000 bp, 8 predicted proteins | sample Coa_R2_2_FD_66446 | JGI IMG/M metagenome (GOLD analysis project Ga0070738, IMG submission 66446) | Surface soil microbial communities from Centralia Pennsylvania, which are recovering from an underground coalmine fire - Coalmine... | ecosystem: Environmental > Terrestrial > Soil > Unclassified ... | reverse complement strand
GATGCGGACCCGCTTCCGGATGGATGGTGATGAGATCGGATCCGGCCTCGGCGAAAGCGTCGATGTAACAATCGACCGGCGCGATCATCAGGTGAACGTCGAGCGGCCGGTCCGTCACTTTGCGGATGGCTTTCACCATGTCCGGTCCGAAGCTGATATTGGGGACGAAATGCCCATCCATCACATCGATATGAACGAGGTCGCCGCCGCCCGCCATCACGTCTTTGACGGCCTCGCCCATATGCGCGAGGTCGGCGGCAAGAACGGAGGGGAGAACGGCCAGCGGGCGCATGGGTCGCATCATTTTCGTAGAGTCTTCCCGCGAACGGGAGCGCGCGCCGCGGTGCTAGCATGGCGCGGCGCGGCAAGTCCAGGCAAGCGTTCTAAACCGCGATTTTCTGGAGCCCGCTCGATTGCGCCAGCAAGCGGTGGATCTCCTGGGCCGGGACGGCAGGGCTGAAGAGGTAACCCTGCACTTCGTTACATCCGGCGCGACGCAGCAAGCTGAGCTGCTCTTTGGTCTCGACGCCCTCCGCCGTGGTCCGGATCCCCAGACTGCTGCCGAGCGCGACGACGGCGTGCACAATGGTGCGCGAGCCGCTCTCTTTGTCCGACATTGTGCGAACGAACGATTGATCGATCTTGATCTTGTCGAACGGAAAGCTGTGCAGATAGCTGAGAGAAGAATAGCCGGTTCCGAAGTCATCCATTGAAATGCGAACCCCGATCTCGCGCAATTCGTGAAGGGTCCTGAGCGTTGCGACATTATTGGCGAGCAAGACGGATTCGGTGATTTCGAGTTCGAGACGGCTGGGCTGCAATCCGGTGAGGGCAAGAACGTCGGTCACCGTCTTGACCAGGCGTTCGTTTTTGAATTGCGCCGCCGAGACGTTCACGGCCACTTTGATGCGCTGGGGCCACGAATTTGCTTCCGCGCAGGCCTTGCGCAGGACCCATTCGCCGATCGGGACGATGAGGCCGATTTCTTCCGCGATCGGTACGAAGTCCGCCGGGGAAACGAGCCCTCGGGTCGGGTGGCGCCACCGCAGCAAGGCCTCGAAGCCGTTGATCGTGCTTTCGGACAGATCATAGATCGGCTGATAGAAGATCTCGAATTCCTCGTTTGCCAGCGCGTCGCGAAGGTCGAGCTCCAGGGTCCGACGCACCTGCAGACGCACGTCCATTTCCGGCTCGAAAAATCGCCAGGTGCCGCGTCCGTCCGCCTTGGCGAGATAGAGGGCCACGTCGGCGTTCTTCAAAAGCTTCTCGTAGCTCGTCCCATCGGTCGGCGCGATGGATATTCCGATGCTGACACCGGTCGTGACGCGCTGGCCCTCGATCTCATAAGGAGCACTCAGGACTTCGATGATGCGCCGGGCCAGGACTGCCGCCTTCTCCGGCTTTTCGAGCCCGCACTGAAGAATCGCAAATTCGTCGCCGCCCAAGCGGCTGACCGTGTCGACCTCCCGAACGCAGAAAGTGAGCCGCTCGGCAACCGCCCGCAACAATGCATCGCCTATCGGGTGGCCCAATGTGTCGTTGACTTGCTTGAAGTGGTCGAGATCGAGCGTGAGCACCGCGAAATATTCACCGGTGCGGCCGATTTGGCTGATCGCCTGCTCGATTCGCTCGGCGAAAAGCAGCCGGTTCGGCAGATCGGTCAACCCATCATGATGCGCCATGAAGACGATCCGCTCTTCTGCGCGCCGCTGCTCGGTCACGTCCTCGTAGGTCGCGACCCAGCCGCCGTCCGCCATGGGTTGACGGGCGATTGCTACAATCCTGCCGCGGCCGATTTCGTGGAAGCGAGCGGCCGTCGTCCGCTGATTGATCAGCGGCAATTCTTCCGCGAGCAGATCGGATACCGTTTTTCCGGGATGATTGCCGGCTTCGACGCTCAACGCGAGGACGTCGCGGAAGCTGATACCGGGCCTTACGCGCTCGGGGGAAAGATCGAAGATTTCACAGAAGCGACGGTTTACGACCTTGAGCCGATGCTGATTGTCGTAAAGACAAAGTCCCTGGCACATATTGCCGAGTGCGGCATCGAGAAGAACATTGGCTGCCGTAAGCTTTGCCTCCTGGTCCTTCAGCATGCTGATGTCGCTGTAAACGGCGATGAAGCCGCCGTCCTGTGTCGCGCTGCGACTGACCCTGAGCCAACGATCATCTGCGAGCCGCGTTTCGAAAGTCGTGGGAAGATCGCTGTCGAAGGTGGAAAGCGTGCGGGCAAGTTCGCTCGTCCGGCTCTCTCCGGCCGGCCTGCCGACAATCTGTTCCGCGGTGCTGCCGAAAAATTCGGCAGCTTGCGAGTTGGCGAGCGCGATTCGCCTATCGGAGTCGACGACGACAATTCCTTCGCGCGAGCTCTCGAGCGCATCGGCGAGCCGTACCTGCGCGGTACGGCGCTGAGCGACCTCGCGTTCCATCATCGCCCGAATGTTGTCGCGCATGACGCGCATGGACTCGAGCAAGACGCTCAGTTCGAGGGGTCCTCCTTGCGGGATGACGACGTCAAGCTGGCCGTTCGCAATGCGCTTGGCGACAGAGGATGCAATTGCGACCGGACCGGTAATTCTCTGAGCCAATAGCCATGCGACGAGCGCGGAGAGGAGCAGGGCGCCTGCGGTTGCCAAGAGGTCGAGCTGCACGGCGACAGACACCGCCTGACGTGCGCTCTGGCGATAGGTAAAGCCGTCGCCGGCAGTATAATTGATCAGGAGATCGATCTGCTGGGAGACGGTCGTCGCATAGGGATCGAGCGCTTCCCAAGCCGCGTTGGGCTGAATGCCGGGAGGAAGGCGTCGGCGAGCCTCGCTCCAGGCTTCGGCGGCACGCTGCACATTCGTCGCGGCCCGGGCGGCGCGAGCCGATTGCGACCGTTCGGTCGCGATCGAAAGATCTTCGGCAAGCGTCTGTTCGAGCCCTGCTATGTCCTTATCGATCTTCGCCTGCACGGTCGGGCTCTTTGCGCTCCAGCGCCGCGCGAACGCGGCCTGCATTTCAGCAAAATCGGCCGCCGCGGCACGGGCATAGTTGATCGACATCAAAGATTCATCGAACGTCTTGGCGACGAGGAGACCGGCCTGTTTGAGCCCCAAAGCCGCGTAGCCGCCAAGAGCCGCCGTAATGACGCTCATGGCCAAGAACGCGAAAAGAATACGCCCGCGGATCGTCCCCGGGAGTAAGATTAGGGGAGCCAGGGCCGATCGCGCTCTTTTCAAACAAGCCTCGAGCGGCGCTATTGTCCGAAACATTAGACAAGCTCATTTCTTTGCGGCAATCCGCAAAAATTGGCTCATCTCAAGTTAAAACGGCGCTAAAGCTTGTCTTTAACATATTGAGAATATCTGCATAAACCATTGCTTAATGGAAAAGGGTGAAATTTCTGCCAGCCTCATTAGGGCATGGATGGGAAAATGCGGCTTTGGCCCGCGGACGCATCATGGCTCGCGCGATACGGTGCCGCTTTTGCTTGCACTCTTGTGATCTTGCTTGGCGCAATCGCATGGACCGCGCAACACGCCCGGCAGTTACGCTCCGAGCAGAAACCAAACATATACGTTAACGCGCATATCGTTTCGCAGAAGGGGCGTGCATTCCATCCCGGAACGCTCAGCATCCGTCGCGGCGATACGGTGGAAATCGTCAACGATGACGGCGATCTTCTGCATCACGCCTATGTCGACTCGCGGACCTTCGGTTTCGATTCCGGGGATCAATTGCCGGGGAGCAGGACGGATGTTGTTTTCGGCGTACGGGGCACTTTCAACGTCCTCTGCGGCATTCATCCCAAGATGAAACTCGTCGTCGAGGTCAAATGACGCGATCCGTCAGACGATTTTCGTGCCGAACAAAATGGCGTGCAGCACGTAATAGACGGCGAGAAAAGTGCTGAGCGCTGCGCAATAGCCTGCAGGGACAAGCACGAGGTCCCAAGCCGAGAGCCGCAAGTTGAATTTCGCGAGTGGCTCCTTGATCCCCAAACGAATCCGCGTGAAGCGAGCTCCGACATAATCGTCGCCTATGATCGTCAGCAGGACTGCGATGATGGGAGCGTGGCCGATTGCATCGACCTTCCCGAATTCCACGACGGCGCTGACAAACATGCCGCAGAGGACCAGAGCCGACGCGCGCCGCACCAGCGGCGTCAAAAGGAGCGCGAAGGACAATGTAAATTCGATCATTCCGGCGGCGCGCATGAAGAATTCCGCGCTATAGCCCAGGGTCATTTGGGGGTGAGTCAGAATGAGCGGGAAGGTCCATTGCGGGTAGGCCCATTTCTCGACCGAGGCCCACATCAAAGTTATCGCCGCGCTCCAACGCAGGAGATCGAGCGGCCGCGCGCCTCCGTGCACCCCGAGGCCGACCAGAATGAAATAGGTGCCGATCCCCAGAAAAATCGGATAGTCCATCAGATGGAACAGGCCGTATTTCGCCAGCGCATAGGAGAAAAGACCGAAGATTCCGAGCCCGGCGATCGGCATCGTGCGTCGCCACACGAGCGAGGCGGCGAAACAGAGTTGCAGCCAGGAAACGAGGGGCAGATCTGTGGTCAGCTCCGGGGTCAGAATGATGCCGCCTTTCGCCCAGAGAGCTACGAAGAAGAAGCCGCAGGCGGCGCGCATGAGGATTTCCGCATTGTCGCGCAAGGCGCCGGTCACCCTGTCGAGCGCAGCCAAGAGCGCGGTGCCGATCGCCGTCATCTCGATGAGATAGCCGGAAAGCAGCGTCAAAAGCGCAATCGACATCAAGAGCTCGAAGTCGGTGCAGAGCACGTTTTCGAGGCCGCGCGGCTGACCGGCGACATTGAAAGCGCAGAACCACTTGATGTGAGCGCTAGCCGGCGAGCAAATCAGATCGAGCGCCAATGAAGTTCCGGCGACGGCTATAGGCCGCCACCAGGTTCGAAACACACGCATGCTTAAAAACCCCCGCACCTGGGCGAGAGCAAATTAAGCTAAATTTAAGCGAGTGTCTGCGAACATCCTAATGATTGGTTAACCGGACCAATAAATTACGTTACGTTAACTTGCCGTCGTGCTAGCGTGCGAGAGCAAGGAATTGGTAATTTTCTCTGTCGTAGATTTTCAGCATGAACAATGTTGTCCTCGCCTTGAGCCTCCTTAGCGTAATTCTCGGCGCATGCCTGGCTTGCGCGGCACCGCGCGTGCCCGCCTTCAGCATGCGGCTTGAACAATACGGGGGGACGCTGTTTGTCTATGGCCTTGCCTTGCTCGGCACCGCTTTGCCGCGCCTTTGCTGATCAGCGCGGCGGGACAGGCACGGCGATCGGCTGCGGTGCGCCGGTCAAAGTCTTGAGGAAAGCGAGAAGATCCGCTTTTTCACCGGCGCTCAGGCCGAGCGGCCTTATCACCTCGGCGCGGCTCGGCCGGGCAATTCCGCCTTTATCGTAGAGATCGATCACCGCTTCGAGGGTCGGCACGGAGCCGTCGTGCATATAGGGCGCGCGTAGCGCCACGTCGCGCAAAGTGGGCGTCTTGAACGCATGGCGCAGTTTCACCGAGGTCGGGAAGAGCTGGCCGCGTCCCATGTCCTGGTCTTTCGCAACGCCGATGTCGTGGAACGAACCGTCGGTGAAGGCCCAGCCGCTGTGGCATTCGTTGCAGCGCCCTTTGCCATTGAAAATCAAAAAGCCTCGCTTGGCGGATGCATCGATTGCATTCTCGTCGCCATTGATCCAGCGATCGAATGGAGCATCGGTCGAGAGGATAGAGCGTTCGTAAGTTGCGATTGCTTCCTCGATATGCGCACGGGTGATTGCGCCATCATCGAAGGCGGCGGAAAAGCCGCGCACATAATCCGGGATCGAGGAGAGGCGGGCGACGACATCCTTCTCCGACATGTTCATATTGGACGAAGAGACGATCGGCGCGAAAGTGATCTGTTCGAGGCTGTGGAATCTGCCGGTCCAGCCCAGGCGATCGAGCCAGGCGACGTCGATCAGAGTGGGGGTTTTCAGTTTCAGCGCCTGGCGATTATCGCCGACGGCGAGCGCCAGTCCGTCCTCCCAGGAGCGATCGGGACGATGGCAGGTTGCGCATGACGTGGTGCCCGTCGCCGAGAGAATAGGATCGAAAAACAACGTCTTGCCGAGCTTGACCTTGGCAATCGAGTAAGGATCGTCATCCGGATAGGGGATTTCCGCCGGGCGCACATAGTCCTTGCGCAGCGACGCAAGACGCAATTGCTCGTTCGCGACAAGCGCGACTGAAAAAATCAAAATTGCTGAAACGATAATGCCGCCGATTTTCCAAAACATCGGAACCCCGCGCCGGCATTGTGAGGTCAAGATCTTGATGATTCATTGCAATCGGCGGGTGATCTTGAGCTGTCGGCGCCGGCTTCAACCGAACTTCACTTTCCAGCTCGGCAAGGCGCTTTCGAAGGGGAGGGCTTCGGCCTCGAAGACGGCGCGCGCAATGGCGCGCGCGACACAATCGGCGGCGCAATTGCCGATTTCGGTGAGGTCGCCGAGTGAGGGCGGCTCGAGCGCCGTTCCGGTCGCGACGGAGAAAACAATGTCGCCATTAAGCGCGGCATGTGCCGGTCGCAATGCACGCGCCATTCCGTCCTGCGCCATTCCGGCGAGCCGTTTGGCTTCGGCCTTGGTGAGCGCGGCATCGGTAGCGATAACGGCGATCGTCGCATTCTGAGCAGCATTGGCCTTTACGCGCAGAACGTCATTCGGCCAGCACTGGGGCCAGCCGCGGCCGCCAAATTCTCCGTTTCGTTCATAAGGCGCAGCCCAGAAATGCGGTCCATCGCCGATTGTGGCTTGCCCCGCGGCATCGACGGCAACAAGCGCGCCAACATAAAACCCGCAGGACGCGCGTGTACTGGCCGAACCGAGACCGCCCTTGAGATCGGCGAGCGTGGCGCCGAGGCCGACCCCGACATTGCCCAAAGGAAATTCCGTTTTCGCGGCGGCGGCGGCCGCATAGCCTAGATACCAGTAAACGGGGCTATTGCCCCAATTCTTGTCGCCGCCGTTCTGCAGATCGAAAATGACCGCACCCGGCACGATCGGCACGTGATTGCGGTCCGGGAGGAGCGCACGTCCCTGTTCGCGCAGGAAGGCGCTCGTGCCGCCTGCTGCGTCGAGCCCATATAGCGCGCCGCCCGAGAGGACGAGGGCGTCGATTTTCTCGATCGCCGAGTCCGGTTCGAGCAGCGCGCCGTCGCGCAAGCCCGGGGCGCACCCGCGGATCGCGACCGATGCGGTCGCAGGCCTATCGAACAAAAGGGCGGTTGCACCTGAACCGATCCGCACGTCTTCGGCATGGCCGATCCGAATGCCGGGAATATCGGTTATGAGATTGTTCAGCCCCGGAAGACCTTGGCTCGACATGGGGCGACTATCGCGGTCCGCGCCGCCGCGGTCAAATGCGCGTGAATGTACTCCCATGTGAAAGACGGGCACGACACCGAGCCTTGCCGCAAGCCGCAAGCGTCTGGCGGCTCAATTCATTCCGCCGCCAGCCCTTTTCGGTCGATGGCGGTGAGCGCCTGTCGCAGATCGGCGATCAGATCCTCTGCGTCTTCGAGGCCCACCGAAAGCCGCAGCAGGCCGTCGGTAATGCCGAGCGCGGCGCGCGCTTCCTGCGTCAGGCGCTGGTGCGTCGTCGTCGCCGGATGCGTGATAATGCTTTTTGCGTCGCCGAGATTGTTCGAGATCTTGATGATCGACAGGGCATTGCTGAACGCGAAGGCCGCCTCTTTGCCGCCTTCGAGCGCGAAAGATATGAGCGTGCCGCCGCCGGTCATTTGGCGGCGCACAATGTCGGCTTGCGGATGATCGGGCCGGCCTGGATAGATGAGGCGCTCGATGTTCCGGTTGCCGGAGAGCGCATCGGCGATCTTCTCGGCACTGCGCACCTGTTCGGCAACGCGTAGCCGCAGCGTCTCCAGCGATTTGAGCAAGATCCAGGCATTGAACGGCGAAAGCGCCGGGCCCGTCTGGCGCAAAAACGTATGGATATGTTTGTCGATGAATTCGCGGCTTGCCAGAATGACGCCGCCGAGACATCGGCCTTGTCCGTCGATATGTTTGGTTGCCGAATAGACGGTGCAATCGGCGCCATGCCGGAGCGGCTTCTGCAGCACGGGGGAGGCGAAGACGTTATCGACGACGAGCGTTGCGCCGGCCTCGTGTGCGATTTCGGCAATTGCCGCGATGTCATAGACTTCGAGGCAGGGATTGGTCGGCGTCTCGAGGAAGAAGACTTTGGTCTCGGCCCGCACGGCCGCCCGCCATTGCGCGAGATCGGTCCCATCGACCAGGGTCGAAGCGACGCCGAAACGCGGCAAAAGCTCTTGCACGACATAGAGGCAGGAGCCGAAGAGCGCGCGGGCGGAGACGATATGATCGCCGGCCTTCAGCTGGCCCATCAGCGCCGCAGTTACCGCCGCCATCCCGCTCGCCGTGGCGCGCGCCGCTTCGGCCCCTTCGAGGAGACACATGCGTTCCTCGAACATGGCGATCGTCGGATTGGAATAGCGCGAATAGATGAAGCCGGGCTCCTGCCCTTTGAACCGCGCCTCGGCGATCTCTGCGCTCTCATAGACATAGCCTTGGGTGAGGAAGAGCGCTTCCGAGGTCTCGCCGTACTGCGAGCGCAAGCCGCCGCCGTGCACGAGCCGCGTCGCTTCGTGCCAAGTTTCAGGATTGCGGCTTAAAGGCTTGTCCGCCATTCTCATCTCCTCTTCCCGTGCCGGCCGGGGCCGGCATGAAGCGGAACCAGGAATGGTTGCGAACTGCCACGGCCCTTTTAGTCCCTTGTTTAACGTGGCGGCAAGCCGGCCGGCCCAAATGACCACGTAAGCTCTGCATAACCCCTTGGCAGGCCGTTCACAAGCAAAAATGCGGCTTTCTCAGCCGCGGACAAGACCATAGATTGCGTTGTCTTTCCCAAGACAGAAATCGCGCCCATGCAGCCAGCCTATCCCCTCCCGCTTGAAGACGAGCACGCGCTGCGGCTCTTCGGCAATGCTTTTGGATTGCTTGGGCGCGACAAGATCGAGCTGATGTTGCGGCGCAATCTCATCAGGTCTCTCAGCGATCTCGAGCCTTCCCAGGTGCAGCCGGCCAGCCTCGATCTGCGCCTCGGGCCGCGCGCCTACCGGGTGCGCGCCAGCTTTCTGCCGGGCAAGAGCCGGACTGTCGAAGATCAGCTGCGGGCCCTCAAGCCGGACGAGATCAGTCTCAAAGACCGGGGCGCGGTGCTGGAACGCGGCTGCGTCTATGTCATCCCTCTGCTCGAGTCGCTGGAACTCCTCGACAGTATTTCAGCCGTTGCCAACCCGAAGAGCTCGACCGGCCGGCTCGATATTTTCACCCGGCTCATCACCGACGGAAGCGAGACGTTCGACGTCGTCAACCGGGGCTATGCGGGACAACTCTACGCGGAAGTCTCTCCGCGCAGCTTCAGCGTGCGCGTGCGAGAGGGTTCACGCTTGAATCAGATTCGCTTCCGAACCCTCAATTCGCAACATCTTGCGCGGACCGATTTCGCCATTGAAGATAAAGATCTCAAGGCGCGGCATAAGGAACGCCCGCTGGTCGACGGCGAACTGAACGTGCGCGGCGGCCTCGTCCTGCGCGTGGCGCTGAGTGCCGAGACGCTCGAGGGCGATATCGTCGGCTACCGTGCCCAGAAACACACCGACATTATCGATGTGGATCGAGAAGGCGCCTACGACGCCGAGGATTTTTGGGACCCGATCCGCGCCCGGGCAGACAAGCGACTCATTCTCGACCCGGACGAATTCTATGTCCTCGCCTCGCAAGAGAAGTTGCATATTCCGCGCGACCTTGCGGCGGAAATGGTGCCGATCGATCCCGCGATGGGCGAATTCCGCGTCCATTACGCAGGCTTCTTCGATCCGGGATTCGGCTATACCGAAAGCGGCCATCCGGGCAGCCGCGCCGTCCTCGAAGTGCGAAGCCATGAAGTGCCCTTCATCCTGGAGGACGGGCAAGTGATCGGCCGGCTCGTGTTCGAAAAGATGGCCGAGGCGCCGGATGTGCTTTACGGCCAATCCGGCAGTTCCCATTACCAAGGCCAGGGGCTGAAACTCTCCAAACATTTCCGCATGCGCTAACAATGTCGCGAACGCGAGGCCGCAGGGCGGAAGCTTCGCTGCATGTCCGTACGACGGAACAGGATCGGCAGGCTGGCGTTCCCTCGCCTCAAGGGAGCTGACGCCATGCTTTATACGATCCTGATCATTCTTCTGGTCCTCGCCCTCCTCGGTGGCCTGCCCACATGGGGCTATTCTCACGACTGGGGCTATGCGCCTTCCGGCGTGCTCGGACTGCTTCTCATCATCGTGATCATTCTCGCCCTGACAAACCGTCGGGGCAGAGCGCTTTAAGCCTTAGAATCGATCACGTTCATGCTTTTGGATCGATCCGATCCAAAAGCATCGTGATCGGTGACGCCCGATCGGCGGGACCTTACGATTCTTGATCGCGCCCGCGCCTTGTCCTAGAGAGGAAGGGCGCGGGCGTAGTTCAATGGTAGAACGGCAGCTTCCCAAGCTGCATACGAGGGTTCGATTCCCTTCGCCCGCTCCAGCTCAACGCGCCGTCCCGGGCTGCGACTTTTCCTTTTCTTCCGCCTCGAGCAAGGTCGAGAGCATCACGGTCGAATGCGCATAAGCTGCGCCGGCACGCATTTCCGATGCGACCCAGATCGCCTCCATGAGCTCTTCCGGGCTTGCTCCCGCGCGCAGCGCCGCTTTTGTATGGCCCGTGATGCAATAGGGACATTGCGTGACATGGGCGACAGCGACCGCAATGATCTGCTTGACCTTCGTGGGCAAAGCTCCGTCGGCAAAGACGGCGGTGCTGAACGCGTCGAAGGCGGCTTGCTGGTCGGGCGCCAGGTCGCGCCTCTTGCGCGCGGTCTGCGGCGTCGACTGCGGATAGATCGAGGTCATCGCGTCCCCATGCTCAGGTTTCTTCGTGGACGAGC
>Ga0070738_10007401_pt1 | contig 11003 bp, 8 predicted proteins | sample Coa_R2_2_FD_66446 | JGI IMG/M metagenome (GOLD analysis project Ga0070738, IMG submission 66446) | Surface soil microbial communities from Centralia Pennsylvania, which are recovering from an underground coalmine fire - Coalmine... | ecosystem: Environmental > Terrestrial > Soil > Unclassified ... | reverse complement strand
GGTTCCGGCTTTGCGTTGGGTCTGCTGGCATTCACCTTTGTGGGCCGCGAGGGGATCGAGACGGCGTTCTTTACGCTGGCTTTTGCCTTCCAGACCAACGGCTGGCTGCTCCTGCTGGGCGGTCTGCTGGGCATTCTCTCCTCGCTCGTCCTCTGCATTTTCATTTACCGCCTGGGATATCGCTTGAACTACCGGGTCTTCTTCCGCGTGATGGGTATTCTTCTGCTCTTCTTTGCCGCCGGGCTGCTGGCCGACGCTGTGCAAAATATGCAAGAACTGGGCTGGATTACTTTTGGCCTGACGCCGCTCTGGAATACCGCACATATCCTTAGCGAGGATAGCACCGTAGGGGATATCCTGCATAGCCTGCTGGGCTACGCCGAGGCCCCAACTATCCTGCAAGCCACGCTGTATATGCTCTTTCTGATGGTTTCGGGCGGCCTCTTTGCCTGGATGACGCGCAAACCGCTTGCCGGCCAACCGGCTCAGCCTTCTACAACCACTCCCCATCCAGTGGCAAGCCGGGGATGATGAGTTAGAACGCCTCACATACGTAGTTCCTGCATATCCTTAAAAAAGAGGAGGCGCTAGAAAGAAACGCTGGCAAGCTATTTTTTTCATAGCGCCTCCTCCTGAATGTGAGCGTGTAAAGCAGCACACGCATACGCACTTAGATCTTTGGCGTCTCCCGCTGGCGAGGTTTGTAACTTCCAGCAGGTGTGCGAAAAGCGACGTTCAAGCGATTCCAGGAATTGATGGTTGCAATGGCTAGAGTGAGATTTGCCAGTTCCTCATCGGTAAAGTGAGGACGCACACGCTCATAGACCTCATCAGGCACGTGATCTTCAGCTACCAGGGTCACGGCTTCGGTCCATTCGAGTGCCGCTTGCTCTCGCTCGCTGTAGAACGATCGGGCCTCGCGCCAGGCCGGCAATAAATAGAGACGTTGCTCACTCTCTCCTGCGGCACGCGCATCCTTCGTGTGCATGTCCAGGCAAAACGCGCATTCATTGATCTGCGAGGCGCGCACATCTACAAGGTTGAGCAACGATTCCTCTAACCCACTATGATGCACATATTCCGAAAGTTGGAGCATCGCTTTGTAGACTCCAGGCGCGGCTGTCGCATAACGTAGACGGGTATTCATCAAGCTGTCTCCTCTCGGTCCCGGTTGAATGTAACAAACATACATGTTATAATCCAGGACAACTTTTATCCTGATTATAGCATCGTGGATAAATTTTGTCAAGGATAAATTTTGTCCATGATATGTCAGAGGAGACGATCGCGCGAGGTCGCGGAGTAGAGCACCGATCACTTGAGGAGAGGAACGTTATGAAGTTGAGCGAAGGAGTTGAGTGGGGACTGCATTGTGTGGCCGTTCTGGCTGTACTACCACCAGGAGCTACCTTGCCAACAAAGGCATTGGCAGAATATCACGGCCTGTCGGAAGCCTATCTGGCCAAACATCTCCAGGCGCTTACCACTGCGGGCATTATCGAATCCTTGCCCGGCCCGAAAGGTGGCTATCGCCTCCAACGCCCCCCGGACAAGATTACGATCTTGGAGGTGGTCGAGGCCATCGACGGACGCGAGCCGCTGTTTCGCTGCACAGAGATCCGCCAGCGCAGCCCGCTTCCCCAGGAACCAGCAATGTACCGCGTGCCTTGCGGCATTCATATTGCGATGGCGCATGCCGAAAAAGCCTGGCGCGACGCGCTCCGCTCCCAAACGATCGCGGATATCGTCACCTACTATCAACAGAACACCAGCAAGCAACACCAGCGAGAAAGCGCAGAGTGGCTTGCGGGAAAGATGCGCCAGACCTCACAAAGTACCTGAGCCTTTCTCTCTCACGATGGCTCTTTCCCAGCAGAGCCGCCAGAGGTCGATCTCCTGCATGCTCACGCACTCTTCGGCTCTTCGCTTCGCAAAGCTGAAAAATAAATTACGAAATCCACAATATTCACCGCCAATACCTATGCGATTCGTAGTAATTTGGGGCTTTCCCCGCTAAATTATTGCCAAATTTCCGGGTTTTCGGGTACAATGGTAGCAATACTAGATGATTTGCCGCGTCTGGATCACGCAGCGTACTTTTCACCGTTCTGTTCTTCCCGCGAAAGGAGCCGTGATGCTTCGGGAACCCCTGACGATCGACCGGCGAGTGGTCGAAGAGATAATTACTCGCGAAGATGCTGAATTTCGCAAACGTACCCCGCGTTCACATGAGATGCATGAGCGCGGCAAGAGGAGCTTGCCCCTGGGCGTGGCCAGTTCGTTCCAGGCGGTTCCGCCTTATCCGCTGTTTATCAGCCGGGCGCAGGGCAGCTCGATCTGGGACGTGGACGGAAACAAATACACCGATTTCCATATGGCCTTTGGCAGCCTGCTGGTCGGCCATTCTCATCCAATGCTGACGGAGGCGCTGGGCAAGCAGCTCGGCGATGGCTTGCTCTATTCGTTGCCCAGCCCGGATAACGTCTACGTGGCTGAGGAGTTGATCCGCCGTTTTGCTCCCCTGGAGCAGGTGCGCTTCTGCAACTCCGGCACCGAGGCCACGATGGAGGCGATCCGCATGGCGCGCGCTTTCACCGGACGAGATAAGATTGTAAAGGTGGAGGGTAGCTATCATGGGCACCATGATACGGTGATGATGAGCACCAAGCCACCGGCTGAGGAGGCCGGTCCCTATGAGCGCCCGCACACTGTGCCGGCGACGAAGGGCATTCCCGGCGATGTGAAGGGCAATACGATCATCGCTCCCTACAACGACGCGGAGGTGCTGGAGCAGATTCTGGCCGAGCATGAGGGCGAGGTCGCTGCGGTCATCACCGAACCGGTGCTGATGAATGTGGGGATCATGCTGCCCAGGGACGAGTATCTCCAGCAATTGCGCGAGGTCACGCGCCGCCATAATGTGCTGCTGATCTTCGATGAGGTGAAGACCGGCGTGACCGTTGCCCCGGGAGGAATCACTGAACTCTATCCGGTCGAGCCCGATCTGATCTGCCTGGCGAAGTCGATCGGCGGCGGCGCGCCGATCGGGGCGTTCGGCGGGCGCAGGGATATTATGGACCTGATCACTCAGGGCAAGGTGTATCATATGGGAACCTTTAACGGCAACCCGCTCGCCATGACTGCCGCGAAAGTGACCCTGACCCAGATCTTCACTCCCGAAGCGCATGCCCATGCCAATAACCTCTCCCAGCACCTAGGCAACGCCTACCTGGGCATTATCGAAGAGTACGATATGCCCATGCACGTGGCGCAGATAGGCGCGAAGGGGTGCGCGATGTTCCGCTACGAACGCGCCTATAACTATCGCGCCTGGTGGGAGATCGATATGCGCCTTTCCTATGCCTACTGGCTCTTCCTGGCTAATCGCGGTATCCTCTTCCCGCCAGGACTGGACGACCAGTGGACGATCTCGATCCAGCATACGCAGGATGACATCGATCATCACGCGCATGTCTTCCAGCAATTTGTGAAAGAACTGGTGCGCTAGCCTCATCTTTTCCAGCACAGCAAATGCGCCGGGGCAGCATGCAAACAGAGATGCACGTTGCCCCGGCGGTCGCTGCGGAAGACGGCAGCACCCCGACTCGCTCCATCCATAGGATGTTCGTCCTGCCTGTATGCACGTTTTCTCGCAAATGAATGGACGTAACAGGCCAATTTTGCTATAGTGGACGCAGATGTTTTGCCCGACTACGTTTTTTAAGAGAGGTCGGCGTTGGTCGGGTTTTTCTCGTTCTCAAACGCGCAAACTTTTGCAGAAAAGCGATGCTGGCTTATGAATAATCAAGATCTCGCCCAATCCGGCACAGGCGTTACTCACACGCCGTACCCTGGCGCTGCCGAGGAAGCAGAGACGCCGGTTACAGCGGCGGCTGCGCCTCTCGCGGAAGGCACAAGCGATACTCTGGTAGAGGTGGAAAATATGCCGAAAGGACCGGCAGCGAGCGAGGATGACGGGGCGGCAAAGGCACAGGGCGCTCCTCTCAATGCAGCCCCGAACGTTGCCCATGATCCCCCCCCACCCCTTTCCTGGCGCTGGCTGGACAGGCTCTCGCCTTTCTGGCATGATCGGCTGATCGAAGCAGGGCTGATCCTCTCAATGGGACTTTATTACCTGGTCGGCAATCCCCATTTCGGCGAGGGGAGCTTTCTCCACCTGCCACCCTATCTCTACTCGTTGCCTTTCCTGGTAATCTTCGCTGTCCTGACCTGGTATCGCCTGGCTTTTACGGTCGCGCTGATGCCCCTGGCTCTGCCATACTATTATCTGGCCCCGAAGGCTATCTTTAGCCTGGGCACACGCAATTTCGAGTTCAGTCTGGCCGAAATCACCCTGGCCGTCTGCGTCCTGGTAGCTCTTGGCCAGTTGCTCATGTATGGGAAACGCTGGCGCTATCGCCTGACCTGGACGCAGGTGCGCGCGTATGTCGGTCCGTTTCTCATGCCGATCGCTGTCTTTTTCGGAGCTGCGCTGATTTCCGTTGGCGTCGCGGTTGAACATCAGACTGCTTTCCGCGCGTTCCATGAGGAGATTGTGGCTCCGCTGCTCTATGGGCTGCTTGCCCTCTGCTGTCTGCGCACACGCCAGGACCTGAAACGCCTGCTGTGGGCTTTTCTGGGCTCGGCGATGATTATTGCGCTGGCCGGCCTGATCCAATATTTCTTTTTCGCTAACCAACTTCAGGGTGCCGGCGCTGACCGCGTACATGCGATGTACGGCAGCGCCAACAGCATTGGATTGTTCTTTGACTATGCCCTGCCCTTTGGCATGGCGCTGCTGATCCTCCAGGTGAGCAAGACCTCGCAAGAAGGCGGCAAGTGGTGGCCTTCCTTGCTCCTCCTCGCCGGTTTTGTGCCGCTGGTCGGCGTGCTGGTCTTCAGTCAATCGCTGGGATCCGCCCTGGCTCTGCCCATTGCGCTGCTCTTCATCCTGGCCCTCTCGCTGCGCAGCCGCAAGACGCTGCTGATCGGCGCAGGCGTGCTGCTGGTCCTGGGACTGGGAGGCGGCTTGCTCCTGCGCCACCAAATCGCGCATTTTCTCGCGACCTGGCACGATAGCAGCCGGGGGATCAGCACGATTACAAAACGTTACTATCTCTGGCAGTCAGCACTCCATATGATCCAGCACCATCCCTGGTTCGGCGTGGGTATGGATAACTGGCTCTGCTACTACAGCCCGAATAGCGTCTGCCCGGCCTCTCAGACAATCTATCCGCATTTCTGGATACCGTTCGTTCCCGGCACGCATCAGCTTACCGGCCTGAGCGACGAGCCAACCCTCTCGCACCCGCACGATATCTTCTTGCACGTCTGGGTGAGCATGGGCATTTTTGGCCTGCTGGCCTTCGTGGCCGTTCTGGCGCTCTTTTACTGGCTGTTTGCCCGTATCGTGAAGACGGTACGCCAGAGCACACATAGCCAGATAGCCTCGCTGGAATGGATGGTCCTGGGCGTGGGCGGTGCGATGCTGGCCGCTCTTTGCCAGGGCTTGATCGACAGCTCTTTCCTGGAACAGGATCTGGCTTTCTGCTTCTGGACGCTGGTCGCTATTCTGCTGATCCTGCGCATGCTGACAAACACCCCCTGGCGGAAAAGGCCCACGAACTAAGTATGGACGGCGTTCTCCCTCTGTGACTTGTTTCACAGCCTGACGGCGAGCTAGCTCATTGCCCGCAGGTGAGAAAAGAAGCTACACTGCGCAAAATTCGCAGTTTTTAAGGGAGAACGCCCATGCCAGTAATTACCGGTATCCCCTTGCAAGTTCTGCTGATCTGGTTGGCCTGCCATTTTGTCGGAGACTTCGCGTTCCAAAGTACCTGGATGACTCTGGAAAAAGGCAAGAGTTGGGAGGTGAACTTCTATCATGGTGCAACCTATACCGCAGTCTTTGTGCTTTTTGCACACTCCTCGCCATTAGCCACCGCTATTCTCTTCGGTACGCATTTTATCGTTGATCCCTTAAAAGCTCGCTATAAGATCATTGGCCCGATCTGGCTGGACCAGCTTATCCATGTCGCGACGATTGTGCTGATTCTACTGGCTCACCTCTGAGCTGGCCGGCCCCAAGCCTCTTGACAGCCCTGGAAAACTCTTTTAGCATTGGCGTGACGGACTTTCCGACAAGCCTGAGAAATCGAGGGTTCTATCTTTGGCACAGAAACATTTCGACGTGCTGGTAACTGGCTCTCCCTGTGTTGATCTGGTTTTCAGCGGCCTCCCCCACTGGCCGGTGCTGGGCCAGGAGATGTATGTCTCTGATTTTGCCATCAGCGTTGGCGCTATCTTCAATACCGCCGCCTCCCTCAGTCGCCTGGGTTTGCATGTCGGCCTGCTCTGCGAACTGGGCAACGATCTGTTCAGTCGCTATATGCTGGAGGAGATTGAGCGCGCAGGCATCAGCCGGGATCTGATCTTTCTGCGCGATTACCCACTGCGCGCGGTCAGCGTCTGCCTGCCCTATCAGGGAGAACGCGGCTTCATCTCCTTCGCCGACGCGAGCGAGGACGGCGCTGGACCCGCAGGCGAGCTTCTCTCTGCTGAACAGCACACCGGCGGCGAGGCGGCAGCTCACGGTTTTGCACAGGACATGCTGACTGCGCTGGAAGATGTGAGCTATCAGGCCGCTTTTCTCTACGTTTATCCCAAAATGCGTCCCGTGCTGGAAACCTTGCGCCGGCGCGAGACTACGCTCTTTCTCGACGCGGGCTGGTCGCAGAACACCCTGACCGATCGCTGCTTTGCTGAACTGGTGCGCTATGGACACTATTTTATGCCTAATATGGCCGAGGCCGGACTGATTACCGGCAAGCAAGAGCCGGCGGAGGCGGTACGCGCCCTGGCGCAGATCGGACCAACTGCCATTATTAAAATGGGCGCAGATGGCGTGATCGCCTGCCAGAACGATGAGTTGGTTCGCTGCCCCGCCTTTCCTGTCGAACGAGTGGTGGATACCACCGGGGCCGGGGATGCGTTTAATGCCGGGTTTATCTATGGCACCCTGCGGGGCTATACGCTGCCGGAGGCGCTGCGCTGTGGCACTATCTGCGGCAGCCTCTCGACAACCGCTCTGACCGGCACGGCGGCTGTACCCACTGCCGAGACTCTGGAACGCCTGCGCCTGGCCCGGTCGTAAGATGTTCTCCCCTCTCTGCCGGTCGAATCGGTTTCAGGTCCTCGACCATTCAGGCTGACTCTCTTGTCCCCACTCGATCGCGGTGCGGCTGGCCCTCATCCTGCCTACCGCGAGAACGTGCGATCGGCGTGCTGGTCGATTGCCTGGAGCAGGATGGCAGATCACGCGGTTAGAGAACCGCCTGGACTGCTCGAAAAAGCGCCCGTGCCCCGTTCATTTTGATGGCAGCACCAATGCCAGACCAGAAACCAGGACAACGAACGGGGTGTCGCATGCCGAACTTGGAAGGCGCAATGCTCAGCGACTATCTTCTGCTGGAGTGCATCAGCAGGGGGAACGTGGCCGACGTGTACCGCGCTCAGCAGAATGATGCGAGTCAGTACGAGGTGGCCGTGAAGATTTTTCGCTCGGGATACGCGGAGCGCGAGGCTTTTCGCGCCTACTTCATGTACGAGGCGGAGAAAATCGGGCACTTTGACCATCCACATATTCTGCCCTTTATCGAATATGGCGAGGGAGAGGGCCTGCTCTACGCGGTGACGCCCTTTGTGAAGAGTGGCACGCTGGAGAATCTGCTCAGGAAGGTGGGCGGGAAGTTCTCCGCCATGCAGGCCCTGCCGATCGTTCAGCAGCTCTGCGACGCGGTGCAGTACGCCCATGAGCACGATGTCATTCATGGGAACATTAAGCCGCGCAATGTCTTTGTCGCCAACGATGGGCGTATGCTCCTGGCCGATTTTGGCATCGCGCGCGGCTATGGCGACGGGCAGCAGTCCCTGGCAAAGATGGACTGGGGTTCGATCCAATATGCCGCCCCCGAACAATCGCTGGGCCTGGTGCGCCGCGCCAGCGATATCTACTCGCTAGGAGCGCTGTTCTTCCGTCTGCTCACCGGCTCGCCTGTCTTTACCGGTCAGACCCCGGTGGAGGTGCTGCTGAAACATGTGCGCCAGGAGGCCCCCTCGGCGCGCGCCCTGGAACCAACGGTCTCCGATGACGTGGATGCTGTTCTGCACAAGGCGTTGCAGAAGCGTTCCGACGACCGCTATCCGACAGCGACCGAATTGAGCCGGGCCTTCGCGGCGGCGGTGGCGGTCGCCCCTGTCGCCTCGCCGGTCGCGCGCTCGGTCAATCTGGCCACCCGCCCGCTTACGCCGCAGCCTGATCCGCAGACGCCTATGCCCATCGCGCCCACCGTGACACCACCTCCTGCGGTTTCACCGGCCCTGTTCCAGGCGAGCCAGACCTCGGTAATCTCGCTGCCACCTGAACTCCTGCAACAGAGCGCGCCACAGCCACCTGTTCTGCCTGAGCAGCATGCCATCCCTGATCTCTCGTACAATGACCGGCCTACTGCCCCCATGCCTGGTCCGACAGCGGGCTCATCGTTGCGACCCGCGCTGGAGCCGGTCGAGTGGTCGCCCCTGGCCAGGGAGCCGGTGGGCGGCGTGCCGCCAAGTGCGGCTGAGTACCTGCGGAGCAAACCGCTGGTCGCGCCAGCCGGGGAGGCAGAACAGAGCGAGCTGCCGCAGGAGAGCGGAGAGCAGCGGCCCAAAACGAGCAAGCTCTGGCCCATCCTGGTCATCATCCTGCTCCTGCTGGGCCTGCTGGGCGCCTTGCTCTCGTCGTTTCTTTTACCCGCGCAGTCTGGCTCCGGCAGTTCACATGCAGGCACGCTGCCCGTCGTGGTCAGCCTGGTTCGGGCGCGCATAGGAGGCTAACTATGGCCGAACTCGCCGGAGTGATGGTAGGTAATTATTTCTTGCTGGAATGCCTGAGTCGCGAGGGCATGGTCGAGACCTACCTGGCCCGTCCCACCACCTCCGGCGGCTACGATGTGCGCCTGCGCCTCTTTCGTCCTCCTTTTCCTGATCCTGGGGCCTTTCAGGAACATTTTCCTGACGAGGTGCGCAAGCTCTGGCGCTGTCAGCACGAATATATCCAGCCATTGGTCGAGTATGGCGAGGGAGACGGCGTGCTGTATACGGCCACCAGAGAGGATGGCACCCCAACGCTGGAGCAACTCCTGGCACGCCAGACGAGCCGGACGCTCCCTATCCCTGTCGTGGCCAAGTTACTGAGCCAGATCTGCGCAGCCTTGCAATATGCTCACGAACAAGGGATTGTGCATGGCAATCTCCAACCGTCCAGCATCCTGGTCAGCCCTGATGGCCGGGTGCGCCTGACGGACTTTAGTCTCAAACATGCGTACCAGGAGGGCGAGCCGGCGATTGCTCAGGTTGAAGAGGGCAATGCAGCCTATGTAGCCCCGGAGCAGGTCGTGGGAATGCTGGCCCCGGCCAGCGATATCTATGCCCTGGGGGTGCTGCTCTATCGCCTGCTCGGGGGAGAGCTCCCCTACGATGGTGAGAGCGCGGGCGAGATTGCGCTGCTCCATGCGAACGAGCCCATCCCCTCGCTGCGCGCCCTGCGCCCGGAGATCCCGGAGGCGCTGGAAATAGTCGTGCGTGTGGCGCTGGCGAAGACGGTCGAGGCGCGCTTCCGCTCCCCGCGCGCGCTGGCGACTGCGTTCATGCAAGCCCTGGCCGAGGATAGGCCGCCGGACCTCCCAATGAAGCCTACCCGGCGCATTGCCGTCAAGGCCAGGCGTACCGGCGTGACCTGGGCGCGCGCCTTCTCTTTGCTGGCAATGCTGCTGGTCATCGCCGGCTTGAGCAGCACGCTCTATCTGTTCTCTTTCTCCGCGCTGCCACTGGTGAGGGTGCCGGGCCTGCCAGGAGAGATCGTGAATGCGCCCGGCTCATTTCCTATCTTTCTCCCCCGGCTCTATCCCGGTATCTCTCCCGCCTCACCCCCCTCGTCAGGCGGCATCTCATCGGCGCACCCAACGCCGGGACATCATCCGTCGCCAACTCCTGGGCCGGCCTCCACCCCTACGGTCGGCATTCAGCAATCTCCAATCGTCTTTCCGCTGACACCAACGGCTCAGCCGACGGCCACGCCCGCGCCACCGCTTGCCTGCGTACCCGGCTCCCTCAAAATCGATGGCTCCTTCTACCTGGCCCCTCTGCTCCAAGTGGTGGGGAGCGATTATCAGGTCTTTTGCCCCGGCCTGAAGATTACCCTGGGGACTCATGGATGCCGCCCCGGCCTCAAAGCCCTGGAGAATGGGCAGGTCGATCTGGCCTCCTCCGATCTGAGCGCGCAGATGGCCTACCCGCTCACTGACTATCCCGTCGCTGCCTTTCTCTACGCTGTGGTCGTCAGCCCGGACGTGCAGATCAATGGGCTGAGTAGCGAGCAGCTTCAGGCGATTTATCGGGGCCAGATTACAAACTGGTCGCAGGTTGGAGGCCCCGATGAAGCGATTACTGTCCTGCTCCATCCTTCCTCAGACCCACTGAAGGCAATCTTTCAGTCCTTTGTCCTCAATGGAATGGCAGAACAGGTCCAGGGAACCCGCTTGAATAAAAAGCTCTCGCCGGTCCAGATCGCGCAGCAGGCTGCCCGTACTCCTGGCTCAATCACCTACCTTCCTCTGGCCGTCGCAGGTGCCGCGAACGTGCGCACGCTGGCAATCGACCGCGTACAGCCGACTGCGCAAAACGTGATTCAGGGAACCTACGCCTTCTGGAGTATCGAGCATCTCTATGCGCCAGCAACGGTAACGAGCCAAGCCCAGTCATACATCCAGTTTCTGCAAGCCTCACCAGAAGCTAACCGCGTGGCCCAGGCCGGGGCCGTCCCGCTGGCCCTGCTCCCACAGCCTGTGCTGGCCTCTCACTTGCCAGGGCCTTTAGTAACGGCATAGAAAAATACCTATCTTTCCTACTCACTTTGACAACAACTCGTAATTCATGCACTCTAAGGGCAGCTAATTGCAAAGACC
>Ga0070738_10007399_pt1 | contig 11005 bp, 9 predicted proteins | sample Coa_R2_2_FD_66446 | JGI IMG/M metagenome (GOLD analysis project Ga0070738, IMG submission 66446) | Surface soil microbial communities from Centralia Pennsylvania, which are recovering from an underground coalmine fire - Coalmine... | ecosystem: Environmental > Terrestrial > Soil > Unclassified ... | reverse complement strand
TGACCGCTCAGCTGGTCAGTTCGGAGTCCCCGACGAGCTCGCACGCGAAGATCGAGAGCGGGCGTGCCTCCGAGCGGCGGTGACCGACGATCTCACCATACGTCGGCGCTCGTCTCCACGTCGCCACGTCGGCGACGGAGAGGAACGCGGCCCTGACCGACCGTCCGCTCCAGTTGAGGCGGAAGGCCGCCTCATCCATGTAGTTCGCGAGGTGCTTCGGGGACACGGACCCCGCGTAGGTCTCGAAGATGTCCTGGCACGCCGGCCAGTGCCGTGGCGGCGGCGGGTCCTCGAAAGCCTCCTTCCGCCCCTCGAGCCAGTCATCCCAGGCCGCCAATGATCGACGACGCGCCTCGGTAGCCGGATCCCCGAAACCAAGGTCACTCGCCTGGAGCCTCATGCAGCCGCAAAATCGTTCGCCCTCCGGCGGCCACTCGTAGGTCTCACGCGCGGCTCTCCCGGCACCGAGGTGAAGGCGCTCGTGACCCGCTGGTTCCGGGGGCACGAGGACGGGCTTCAGCGCATCTCTCAGCTTGTGCGCCCAGAGCCACGCGGTCTTATACGTCAGGCCGAGCTCGCGCTGGAGTGTCTTCGCGTTGACTCCCCTCTGAACCATCAGGAATACAGCCTCGAACCATTTCAGGAAGGGCTTTCTTGTGCCGCGGAGCAGAGTCCCGGCCGTCACGGACTCCCGCCGCCCACAGCTCATGCACAAGAAGGGTCTCGGACCCTCGACCCAGCACCAGCGCCTCGAGGCGCAGCTCGTGCACAGAAACGTCTGTTTCCTTGCTGCGAGGAACCACTCGCGGCACGCGTCCTCGGTCCCGAACCGGCTTCGGAACTCCCCCTCGCTGGTGCAGGCATCGGCCAATCGGGCGAGCGCCGGGAAGGCGCTCGCATCGGATGTCTTCATGACGGCTCTCCGCCCCGGCACGTGCATTGGTCATGCCACGAGCGGGATATCCCGCTCGTGTACCCGAGAGCCGGTCCGGTCGGACGGTGCGGCCTTCAGTGCCCAAGGCGTTCTTCATCGGGCGTGCGGTTGCCGCGCGCCAAGAAACCGAAAGCTGACGAAAGGTGCCCGCGCAGGACCGCGGACCCATTCCGTCGGGAATCAGTCGGGAGCCGCCGTCAGACGACGAGCCGTCCCTCGCGGACGGGCGGGCACCAGTAGTTACCGCCCGTCACGGGCCTCGTGAAACGGAAGAGCGCGTCGACGGTCCCGTCCTCGAGCCCCATCATTCGCCGCAGCACGCGCTCGAAGGGATCGACGCTTGCCCCGTAGGCGACGAAGTAGAGCCCATGCTCGCGAAGGTCACCGTAGGGCATGGATCGCCTCACCATGAAGGCCTCGGGGGAGAAGCTCTCCTGGGCCGAGCGCTTGACGTGGGCCGAGGCCGGCGCGTCGGCGAGCTCCTCGTTGTCCGAGAGGCGCCGCCCGATGGCGAGGTCGCGCTCGCCCGGACTCAGGCGCTCGAGGGCGTCGAGATCGTGCGCCCAGCGCTGGATCGAGACGAAGCTCGCCCCGTCGCGGGCGATGGCCGTCGTGACCGCCTCGTCCCCGTCGGGGTTCTCGGTCCCGTCCACGAAGCCCGAGAGGTCACGGCCCTCGCGGTGCTTGAACGCGATCATGTCCTCGTCGAGGCGGAACGAAGGGCCGAGCTTCGCGACGAGGGTCCGCGACCGGAGGAGCACCTCCCCCGGATCGTCGCCGCGAACGCAGAACCAGAGCGCTCCCTGCGTCGACGGCGCCGAGACTCCGGGCCCGACGAGCGCGGTGAATGGGCGCGCCTTGGGGACGAGAGGCGCCCCGATGCCGACGACGAGGCCCTCGTCCACCTCGAGGGCGGCGACGCTCGCGAGGGCGCGCGTCGGGTCGGCGCCCGGCGCGAGGGAGAACGTGAGGAAACGACCGTGCGACGCGAGGGGGGCGAGGATGCCCGGCTGACTCTGGGCCAAGGTCTACTCCATGCCCGGAGGAGCGGGGAGCCCGAGCTTCCTGCGGACTTGTTCGAGCGCCGCTCCGAGCTCCTGGGCGCTCTGGTAGCGCTGTGTCGCGTCCTTCTTCATCGCGATCCTCACGACCTCGGCCAGGGCGGGCGGGACGCGCGGGTTGATGGTCTCGACGGGCGGAGGGTCGCGCTCGAGAATCTGCTGGATGAACTCGGCGTAGCTCTTGGCGACGACCGGGTAGCGCCCCGTGAGGACGTGGTAGAGGCTCGCCCCGAGGGCGTAGATGTCGGCGCGTGGATCGACGTGGCGCGCGTCCCTCACCTGCTCGGGCGGCATGTAGCAGGGAGTCCCGAGGCCCTCGCCGTCGCGCGTGATCCCGTTCCAGGAAGACGGTCCCATGCGCTTCGCGAGGCCGAAGTCGGAGAGCTTCGCGAGCCCGTCGGAGGCGCGGTAGAGGATGTTCGCGGGCTTGATGTCGCGGTGGACCACGTTCGCGTTCGCGGCGTAGGCGAGTGCCTGGCACATCTGGAGTCCGATCGAGGTGGCGATGGCGATCGACGGCGGCCCGTGCTGCTCGACGAGCGAGAGGAGGTCCTTCCCCGGGAAGTACTCCATGACGATGAAGTAGCCCTTGGGAAACTCCTGGGCGTCGTAGACCTTGACGATGTTCGGGTGATCCATGCGCGAGATCGTCGCGGCCTCGCGGAGGAACCGGACGATCGCCTTCTCGGAGAGGTCGTCGCGCGCCCGCAGGACCTTGAGGGCGACGACGCGCGAGAGGAACATCTGCTGGGCCCGGAAGACGAGGCCCGTGCTGCCGACGCCGAGCTTCTCGAGGATCTTGAAGCCCATGAACTCGTCGGTCCCCACGTCGAGGATCGTCGCGCAGTCGGGGCAGAGGTAGCTCCCGCCCTTCTCCTTCACGTCGCCGTCGGCGAAGGTCGCGAGCGTGATGGGGCGTCCGCAGTGCTCGCAGTGGTGGAGCGAGTCGAGGAAGCTCTGCGTCTCCTCGGCCTCGCCCTCGATCCCGGCGAGCTGCTCGACGAAGCTCACCTCGAGGACCTGCTCGCCCACCTGGACGCGGTCGCCGGCCTTGACGACCTTCCGCTGGATGCGCTCGCCGTTCACGAAGACGCCGTTGCGGCTCTTCATGTCGACCACGGTGCAGTCGCCGCCCGTGAAGTCGAACGCGACGTGGATCCGCGAGAGGTGGTTGTCGCGCACCTTGCGGTCCGCCGTCGACGAGCGGCCGAGCGTGAGGACGGTCCCCTGCTTCACGGGGACCGTCTCGCCGAGCTCGGCGCCGGCAATGAACCGGAGGACGGCGTACATGCCCTTAACTTAGCCTCCCCGGCGTCGGCGCGCTCACCCGCGGAGCGGCCGTGAGCGGCGGAAGGGCCAGGAACGTGGCGAGGACGAGCGAGGGCCAAGACTGCGTGACGAGCCGGTCGAGCGACGAGGCGAGGTGCCAGCGCGTGTCGTAGGGCGTGAGGAGATACGTGACGAGGATCGCGGCCCACGAGAACGCGAGGGCGAGCCCGACCGCGCCCGCGCCCGACCACCCCGCCGCGCGGCGGCGCCTTCTCAGGGCGACGATGAGGAGCGGAAGGACGGCCGGGAAGAAGCTCCAGTGATGGATCGCCCAGGGCTCGAGGACGAGGGCCTTGCCGATCTCCCGGTAGCGGCCTCCTTCCGCGACCCTCGAGAGCGCCGAGCCGGCGCCGAGTCCGCTCACGATGTCGTTGCGAGGCGCGTAGGCGAGCTTGAACCAGGCGAGGAGAAGGAGGACGGGGAGCGCGCCGAGCCCGAAGGCGACGAGGTGCCGACGCCCCTTGAGGATCGCGAGGACGAGCGCGAAGGCGATGAGATGGATCGCCCCCTCGTTCTTCGTCCAGCAGGCGAGCGAGAGCGCGAGGCCCGCGAGCGCGACGGGTCCGCGGTCCTCGGCCCCGGCGAAGGCCCTCGCGAGGCATATGCCCCCCGCGAGGAGGAACGTCGCGAACGGAACATCCGCGATCTGAGCGGCCCCGACGAAGACGAGGATCGGAGCGCCGAGGACCGTGAGGCCGGCCGCGAGCCCGGACGCTCCGCCACGCTCGGCCCCCACGGCGGCCGTGAGCGTCGCGACGGCGAGACCCGTGAACGTGGCCGCGATGAGGATCGGGACGGCGCAGGACTCTCCACCGAGGACGCGCCAGCCCTGGGCGATGAGGCCCGGGAGGAGGAGCGGGTAGTCCACATGCCAGAGCGGAGCCGCATCGGAGAACGCGTGATGGAGATCCGGATCACGGGCGAGGAAGCGAGCTCTCAGCGTCCACATGATCCACGCGTCGTCCACGCCCTCGGGCGCGCCTGCCGTGAGGGTCGCGAAGATCGCGGCCACGAGGAGCGCCGCCACGACGAGCGCGGCGCCGAGCCAGAGAGGCGCGGTGGGCAGCCCTCGCCCGGGCTCGGTCGGGCTCGCGCGGAAGCGGACGAGCACGACGACGCCCGCCGCGGCGAGGACGAGATCGAGGACCACGAGGCCCGAGGCCACACCGACGAAGCGCGCGACGGCGTACGCGCCCGACCAGATCCCGAGCCCGAGTACGATCGCGAGGAGCCCTCGCAGCGCGCGCTCGAAGGGGTCCCCCGCCCCCGGTCCCAGGGCGCGGACGGCGGCCGATCCCATCGAGACGATGGCCGCGACGGCGACGACGAGGGAGAGGATCGTCACGACCCCTCCCGGACGAGGAGGAGGAGCGCGTTTCCGTTGAAGGAGGCGACGCGTCTCAGGCCACGTCGGCGGCAGAGCTCCTCGACTCTGGCCGGGTCGGAGAGCGCGGCGATCACGTAACGGACGCCGGGATCGGAGAGCTCCGGGTGAAGGACCCTGGGCGCAAGCGCCCACCGCGCATGGCGGTACGTCACGTTCAGGTCGAGCGGCTCGTCGACGACGATCCCGAGCTCACGGTCCGGGGGGAGGGCGTGGATGAGCTCGGCGAACTCGTCGTCGATGCGTCGCGTCTCCACCGATTTGCGCCAGGGCACGAGCTGGATCGCATCGCGCACGAGGCCCCCGATCGCGACGACGGCGACGAGGGCGAGGACTCCCCGCGCGGGGCGCGGCCGTTCCGTCCGGGCGGGGAGCGGCTCCATCTATCGACGCAGCTTCTCGAGGCGGCGAACGGCTTCGGCGAGCGTCTCCTGTTTCTTGGGGAAGCAGAAGCGGATGAGCTTCTCGCCGTCCTTCGGGTTCGAGAAGAAGGACGACCCGGGGACGCCGGCGACGCCGATTTCCTTTATGAGGTAGCGCGCGAACGCCTGGTCGTCGCCGTCGAACCCGAAGGGCGAGAAGTCCGACATGATGTAGTAGGCGCCGCGCGGCTTCACCGACTTGAAGCCCGCCTTGTCGAGCCCGGCGAGGAGGAAGTCGCGGCGCGCCTGATATTCGGCCCCGAGCGAGCGGTAGTAGCTGTCGGGCATCTCGAGCGCGGCCACCGCGCCCCGCTGGAGAGGCGCCGGAGCCCCGACCGTCAGGAAGTCGTGGACCTTGCGGATCGCGTTCGTGATCTCGGGCGGCGCGATGGCCCAGCCGATCCTCCAGCCCGTGACCGAGTAGGTCTTCGAGAGGGCGTTGATCGTGATCGTCCGCTCGCGCATGCCGGGAAGCGTCGCGAGGCAGACGTGCTCGGCGCCGTCGTAGACGATGTGCTCGTAGATCTCGTCCGTGATCGCGAGCACGTCGTGCTCGCGGCAGAGCTTCGCGATCCCCTCGAGCTCCTGGCGCGTGAAGACCTTCCCGGTGGGGTTGTTGGGCGTGTTGATGACGATCGCCTTCGTCCTCGGCGTGAAGGCGGCACGGAGCGCGTCCCAGTCGATCGTGAAGTCGGGCGGCGAGAGCCGGACGAAGCGCGGCACGGCGCCCGAGAGGATCGCGTCGGGGCCGTAGTTCTCGTAGAACGGCTCGAAGACGACGACCTCGTCGCCCGGGTCGACGACGGCGAGGAAGGCCGAGATCATGGTCTCCGTTGCGCCGCAGCAGACCGTGATCTCCCGCTCGGGGTCGGTCTCGAAGCCGAACCAGCGGGCGAACTTCTTCGAGATCGCGTTCCGCAGGTCCTTGGCGCCCCAGGTGATCGCGTACTGGTTCACGTCCGCCTGGACGGCGGCGCAGGCGGCTTCCTTGAGCTCGCGGGGGCACGCGAAGTCGGGGAAGCCCTGGGCGAGGTTGACCCCGCCGCCTTTGTTCGCGTTCACGAGCCGCGTCATCTCCCGTATGACCGACTCCCGGAATAGACTGGCTTTCCGCGACGTTCTCGTTCTCACGGGGATCGAGTCTAGCAGGAGCGATACTGGCAACGGGAGGAACCCCATGAAGGCGCTCATCCTTCACGCCTACTCCGTCGAGAAGAAGGTCCTCGAGCACCTCCAGTCGCCGCTCTTGCTCGTGATCCGGCTCTACTGGGGCTGGCAGTTCTTCCTCACCGGCAAGGGTAAGCTCGGGAACCTCGATCGCGTGACCGAGTTCTTCACGAGCCTCTCGATCCCCGCGCCCCGCTTGAACGCGATCATGGCCGGCACGACCGAGATGCTGGGAGGCCTCTGCCTCTTCCTCGGCCTCGGCGGCCGGATCGCGACGATCCCTCTCATCTTCACCATGCTCGTCGCCTACGTGACGGCGGACCGGGAGGCCGTCACGACCCTGTTCTCGAAGCCCGACAACTTCCTCAAGGCGGACCCCTTCCTGTTCCTCCTCGCTTCGGTGATCGTCCTCGTCTTCGGGCCGGGCTGGATCAGCGCCGACCACTTCATCGCGAAGCACTGGAAGCTCGGGAAGGCCGAGAAGGCCGAGGAGAAGAAGTAGCCGCTCTTCCCTTGGAGCGTGGCGCCGGTCCCATCCTTGCGCCATGCTCAACCTCGTCGCGGGAAGAGGTAGGGACCATGACCACGACGGCCCGTTCGTGCCCGAAGTGCCGCGCCCCCGTGAGCGGGTCGGAGATGGCGTGCCCCAAGTGCGGCGCGGCCGTTCCCGAGGCCACGAAATACGCGGACCTCGCGCCGACGATCGCCATGCCCGGCGCCCGGACGAAGGGACCGCCCTCGGAGGAGTCACTCGCCCAGGACAAGCTCGTCGGGAGCGTCCCGGTGACGAGCGAGGGGCGCGTCCTCGGCGGCGTTCGCCTCGTGCGCCGCATCGATCACGGCCGCGTCGCGGCGATCTACCTGGGGCACCACCTCACGCTCGACATGCCGGTCGCGGTCAAGGTCCTCTCGAGAGCCGTCCAGGCCTTCGACCCGACCTACATCGAGCGCTTCCAGCGCGAGGCCAAGCTGTCCTCGAGGATCACGCATCAACACCTCGTGAACACCAAGAACTTCGGCTACGAGCACGGGATCTTCTTCCTCGTCATGGACTACGTGGACGGCCAGAACGCGGGGAAGCTCGTCGCGAAGGGCCCGCTCTCCGAGGCCGAGGCGCTCAGGATCGCCTACGAGGCTTCGCTCGGCCTCGCCGAGGCCCACAAGCAGAGCGTCATTCACCGCGACGTGAAGCCCGACAACATCCTCGTCTCCCGGACCGGGATCGTGAAGCTCGCCGACCTCGGCCTCGCCAAGGTCCTCGAGACGATCGAGGCCGAGGGGACCGAGGGGATCATCACCGCCCCCGGTCAGGCGCTCGGGACGCCCCACTACGTCGCGCCCGAACAGATGCGCGACGCCTCGAAGGCGACGCTCGCGGCCGACGTCTACGGCATGGGCGCGACGCTCTACGCTCTCCTCACCGGCCAGCCGCCGTTTCCGACCTCGAACCCCGTCGAGCTCACGCGCAAGGTCGCGAACGAGCGGGCGCCCGACGTGGGCGTGAAGGCACCTCACGTGAGCAAGGCGACGCGCGAGCTCGTCGCGCGCTGCCTCGAGAAGGACCCCGCCAAGCGGCCTCGCGACGCCGTCGAGCTCGTGCAGCTCTTCGACGCGCTGCGAGACAAGCTCACTCCCTCGGAGCGCGCCCGAGCGGAGCAGCCGCCGCCCAAGAGCCCTCTCGGCGCGGTGCGGAGCGAGTCGGTCGGGTCCGAGGATGGATTCGCATCGGTCACGATCGCGAAGGGAGGAGCCCCGCCCCCTCCGCCCATCTTCACGCCGCAGAAGGCCACGAGCACCGCCTCGCCGCCCGCGGCGGTCGCTCCTTCGGCCGCGCCCGTCGCCTCCAGGAAGGCTCCGCCGCCCAAGGGACCGAACCTCGTCCTCCTCGCGGGCGTCGCGGTGATGCTCGCCGCCGGGGCCGTGATCGCGGGGCTCCTGGTCGTCTCGCGCCTCCTCAAGGGCCCCGAGCCCGAGAAGGTCGCCTCCTCGAACGACCCGGGCCCGCCCCCGGCGCCCGTGCCGGCGCCCACTCCACCGGCCCCCGCTCCTCCGGCGCCTGCGCCAGCGCCCACTCCGCCTTCGCCTGCGCCTGCGCCCACTCCGCCAGCGCCGGCACCGACTCCTCCCCCGCCGGCGCCGAGGCCAGCGCCACCGCCGCCTCCGGCTCCCTCGCCCGCGCCCCCGCCGCCGCCCTCCCCTGCCCCGGTGGCAGCACCTCCACCACCTCCGCCGGCTCCAGCTCCGCCTCCTCCGGCGCCGACACCGGCTTTGGCTCCGGTTCCCGATCCGGTTCCTGCTCCTGCTCCGGCTCCGGTTCCTGCTCCTGCTCCTGCTCCGGTTCCTGCTCCTGCTCCTGCTCCGGTTCCTGCTCCTGCTCCGGCTCCGGCTCCTGCTCCGGCCCCAACGCCGTCGCCTGCGCCTCCTCCGCCGACGGTCGACGACGTCCCCGTCGCGTCCCTGCCCGCGAACGAGCGGGCCTGGGACGGCCATCGCTGGCGCCGCCTTCCGAAGGACCACGTCCACGGCGAGGGCTGCGGCCACACCTACAGGCTCCTCTTCGGCTCGACGAACCGCGGCTGGGCGCTCTACACCCGCAACGCACAGCTCCTCACGGGCGATGTCTCGGCCGAGGACCGGAAGGACCCCGACAAGGGGATCTACTCCTACGACGGCCGGCTCTACTCCTTGCCGGACCACAAGCACGGCGACGGCTGCGGCCACACGAAGACGGCCGACGGCTGGGAGGAGCCCCTCACCGACTCGCGCTGAGCCGGCTCAGCGGACCCTCGCCTCCTCGGAGACGGCCTCGAGGAGGCCGTCGAAGAGCGGCCGGTCGGCCTCGGCGACGCTGCTCCGGTGGCCGAGGGCCATGCCGCGGGCGTTCGAGCGCTGCCGGGCGTCCGACCGCGTCCCGAGCAGGTAGAACGCGTAGGCGATGTCGTGGTCCGTCTCGCGGAGCGCGCACGTCCTGGTCCAGGCGTCCTTCTTGTCGAGCTCGAGGAGCTTGACCGCGACGAGGATCCAGCCGGGAGCCTGGGGCCAGCGAGCGGCCCGCCGCTCGAGCTCCTCGAGGAGCTTGCTCGCCTGGGGTCCCCGGTGCGCGTCCTTGCGCGCCTTGAGGAAGTCCTGCCAGGTGGCGAGGACGTCCTCGCGCGTCGCCGCCTGCCCGGTGACCGGAGCGGGTGGCGGCGGCGGAGGGACGGGGTCGGGCCGCACCTCGGGCACGGGCGGGGGCGGCGGCGGTGGAGGAGTCGGAGGAGGCGGCGCCGGCAACGGAGGCTGCGGAGCATCGACGGGAAGCGTCGGTGCGACCGACACGACGGGCGCCGGCGGAGGGTCTGCGACGGGCGCCGGGGGAGGCCTCATGATCACGAAGGCGAGCGACATGCCCGCCATCCCGAGGAGGGCGAGAAGGCACCCGACCGGCGCCAGCGCCCACGAAGGGCCGCTCGGAGCCGCCGTGGGCTTCGCGGGCGCGGTGCGCACCGTCCTCTGATCGGGACCCTCGAGGTGGGAGTCGAGCCCGGCGATGAGCGCGTCGGCGCTCGGGAGTCTCTCGTCGCGGTCGACCTCGATCGCCCGCGCGCAGAGCGCGTCGAGGTCGGCCGGGACCTGGGGGCTCACGAGGCTCGGCCGCGGGGCGCGGATCCGCTTCCGGCGCACGCCGTCTTGCGCCATCACGATGTTCGCGGTCGAGCCCTCGTAAGGGACCTTCCCGCCGACGAGCGCGGAGTAGAGCATGACCCCGAGCGCGTAGACGTCGGCGCGCTCGTCCACCTGGCTCGAGTCCTCGAACTGCTCGGGCGGCATGTAGCGGGGCGTCCCCATCGAAGCGCCCGTCTGCGTCAGGTCCTGGTCCTGGGGCCCCTTCGACTCGTGCTCGCCCTTGAACTTCGCGAGGCCGAAGTCGGAGATGAAGAGCGTCCCGTCGCTCGCCTGCAGGAAGTTCGCGGGCTTGAGGTCCCTGTGGATGACGCCCTTCTCGTGGACGAGCGCGACGAGGCGCGCCGCCATCCTCAGCCTCGCGAGCCGCTCGTCGAGAGGACCCGTCACGAGGTCGAGCGGCTTCGCTCCCTCGACCAGGTCCATGGCGAGGTAGAGCCCGTCGCCTCCCTCCTCGATGGGACCCCAGTCGAAGGCCCGGACGACGCCCGAGACGCGGCCGAGCTTGTTGCCGATCCGGGCCTCGCGCTCGAACCGCTCCCTGAAGTCGCGGCGCGCGCCGCCCGTCGGAGCCCCGACCTTGAGGGCGATCCGCTCGCGGAACTTGGTGTCGAGGGCGAGATACACGGCCCCCATGCCGCCCCGGCCCAGCTCGCCCTCGATCACGTAACGGCCGGCGACCTTGGTTCCCGGCTTCATCTCTCGCGATCATGGCAGACAACCCGCCGGACGGCCATGTCACGAGAGTGTCTCGACATGAAGGCTTCATTCTTGACGACGGGCCACACGCTCCGTCAGGATGGTGGGAACGAGGTGTGCTTTGAACCTTCTCCGCGTTGGACTCGTCGTCGCCGTCGCTCTCGTCGCGCCCCAGGTCCGCGCCGACGATCAACAGACTCCCGAGCAGAAGAAGGCGGCCCAGAAGGAGAAGGACCTCAAGAAGGCCAAGGACGACATGGAGAAGGAGCTCAAGGCGAAGAAGGTCGACCCCGCGCCTGCGCTCAACATGCTCGACAAGCTCGCCGGCCAGTGCGGGCTCGACGTG
>Ga0070738_10007397_pt1 | contig 11006 bp, 5 predicted proteins | sample Coa_R2_2_FD_66446 | JGI IMG/M metagenome (GOLD analysis project Ga0070738, IMG submission 66446) | Surface soil microbial communities from Centralia Pennsylvania, which are recovering from an underground coalmine fire - Coalmine... | ecosystem: Environmental > Terrestrial > Soil > Unclassified ... | reverse complement strand
CGTCGCGGGCGAGAGCGCGAATGGGGCACAGGACCGGACGGTGAAGGAAGCCTGCGGGGTCTTCGGGGTGTACGCGCCCGGTTACGGGGTCGCGCAGCTCACCTTCGACGGCATCTACGCCCTCCAGCACCGCGGGCAGGAGTCCGCCGGCATGGCGGTCAGCGACGGACAGAGCATCACGGTGGTCAAGGACATGGGCCTCGTGACGGCGGTGTTCGACGAGCGGACCCTGTCGGGGCTGCCGCACGGGCCCATCGCCATCGGGCACACCCGGTACTCCACGCATGGCGCCTCGGACTGGATGGCGGCCCAGCCCGTCTATCGCGACGCCGGTTCGTGGGAGCTGGCCCTCGGCCACAACGGGAACCTCACCAACACCGACGAGCTGGTGCGCCTGGCCGGGATGCTCCCCGGCATGCTGCCCACCGACAGCGACGTGCTGGCCGAGCTCCTCGCCCGGCACCACGCCGACGCCGGGTCGCCGGCGCCGGGCGACCTGCGCCCGGCCTTGCGGGCGGTCCTGCCGGCCGCCCGGGGCGCCTTCTCCCTCGTGCTGCTCGACCCCACCCACCTCTACGGGGTCCGGGACCCCCACGGCTTCCGTCCGCTCTGCCTCGGGCGGCTGGGTCCTGCCGACGCCCCCGAAGGATGGGTGCTGGCCTCGGAGTCGCCCGCCCTCGACGTCATCGGCGCCTCGTTCGTCCGTGAGCTCGACCCCGGCGAGCTCGTGGTCGTCGACGAGTCGGGGGTGCACTCCGAGCAGTTGTTCGACCCCGGCGACGTCCGCCCGAGCCTGTGCGTCTTCGAGTTCGTGTACTTCGCCCGCCCCGACACCCGCCTCTACGGACGGGAGGTCCACGGCGCCCGCCGGCGGATGGGTGAGCTGCTGGCCGAGCAGGCCCCCGTCGACGCCGACCTCGTGATGGGCGTGCCCGATTCGGGCGTGCCCGCTGCCGAGGGGTTTGCCCGTCGCAGCGGCATCCCCTACGGCCAGGGCCTCATCAAGAACCGCTACATCGGCCGCACGTTCATCGCTCCCGACCAGCAGTCCCGGGTCGACGCGGTGCGGCGCAAGCTGAACCCGCTGCGCGAGAACGTGGCAGGCAAGCGGCTCGTCGTGGTCGACGACTCCGTGGTGCGCAGCACCACGGTGCGGTCGGTCGTGGCCATGCTGCGCGAGGCGGGCGCCTCGGAGGTGCACCTCCGCATCTCGTCGCCACCGTTTCGCTGGCCGTGCTTCTACGGCATCGACACGCCGGACCGCGACGAGCTGCTGGCCGCCCGGCTCACGCCCGAGGAGATCGAGCGCTACCTGGCGGTGGACTCCCTGGCATACCTCAGCCTGGCCAACCTCGAAGCCGCCATCGGCGCGCCGGGAGCGGGCTTCTGCAACGCCTGCCTCACGGGCCGCTACCCGGTGCCCGTGCCGGTGGCCCTGCGGCACCGAAGAGGTGTCGAGTCCCCGGGTGACGGTGAGCCCAGGCCGGTGCCCGCGGCAGCTCTCCAGGGTGCGTTGCCCGGGGTCTGATCGTTCGATGCCCGACCTACCGGAGGGAGACGGGGCGCCCGGCGTGCCGTCGACGTACGCGTCGGCGGGCGTCGACCTCGCGGCCGGCGACGACACCGTCGCGCGCATCGCGCAGCTTGCTGCCGCGACGCAGCGCCGGGAGGTCCTGGGCGGCGTGGGCGGGTTCGCCGGCCTGTTCGCCCTCGACACCGACCGATACCGCCGGCCGGTGCTCGTCGCCTCGACGGACGGCGTCGGCACCAAGCTGCTGGTGGCCAAGGCGCTCGGCCGCTACGGCACGGTCGGGCAGGACCTCGTGGCCATGTGCGTCGACGACCTGGTGTGCGCAGGGGCGGAGCCGCTCTTCCTGCTCGACTACGTCGCCACGGGGCGGCTCGTGCCCGAGCGCGTCGAGGAGCTGGTGCGCGGCATCGCGGACGGCTGCTCCCAGGCCGGCTGCACGCTGCTCGGCGGCGAGACGGCCGAGCACCCCGGCGCGATGGGCCCCGACGACGTCGACCTCGCCGGCTTCGCCGTGGGCGTGGTGGAGCGGGGCTTCGAGCTCGGCCCCCACCGGGTCCGCCCGGGCGACGTCCTCCTCGGCCTGTCCTCGCCGGGCCTGCGCGCCAACGGGTACGCCCTCGCCCGCAGGGTCCTCTTGGAGGAGGCACGCCTGCCCCTCGAGGGTCCTGCCTGGCCCGGGGCGCCGCACACGCTCGGGGAAGAGCTGTTGCGCCCCTCGGTGATCTACGCGCCCGCTGTGCTGGCGGCACTCCGGGAGGCGCCGGGTGGGGTCCATGCGTGCGCGCACGTGACGGGCGGGGGCATCCCGGGCAACCTGGTGCGAGTCCTGCCCGAGGGCACCCGGGCCGTCGTCGAGCGCGGGACGTGGGAGGTGCCGACCATCTTCGGCGAGATCGCCCGCCGGGGCCCGGTGGCCGAGAGCGAGATGACGCGGGTGTTCAACCTCGGGCTCGGCATGGTGCTGGTCACGGACCCCGGTGCCTGCGACGCCGTGTGCACGGCGCTCGCCCGCGCCGGCAGGCCTGCCGTGGCCGTGGGCGAGGTGGTGCCCGGCGAGCGTGCAGTATCGATCCGGTGACCGCCCCGCTTCCCCCGACCGCCTTCGAGGCGCTGCGCGCCCACCTGCTCGAGCACGCGGTGCGGCGAGGGGACTTCGTGCTCAAGTCGGGTCGCCGCAGCACGTGGTTCATCGACGCCAAGCAGACGGTCTGCCGACCCGAGGCGATGCTGCTCGTCGCCGACGCAGTGCTGTCGGTCGTGCCCGACGACGCCACGGCCATCGGCGGCCTCACCATGGGCGCCGACCCGGTTGCCTTCGTGACCGCCGGCGTGGCCGCCACCCGTGGCAGGGCGCTCAAGGCGTTCAGCGTCCGCAAGGAGGACAAGGACCACGGTGCCGGCGGCCGGATCGCCGGGGCGCTCGACCCGGGTGACCGGGTGGTGGTGACCGAGGACACCGTCACCCGCGGCACCTCCCTGCTGGAGGCGGCACGCGCCGTGCGCGAGGCGGGCGCCGCGCCCTGCCTCCTCGTGGCGCTCGTCGACCGCGGCGGAACCGTTGCCGCCATGGCGGCCGCCGAGGGCCTCGCCTTCCGTGCCTTGCTCACCGCGCCCGATCTCGGGTTCCCCTACGAGGGCGGTGACGGCACAGGCGAAGGCGGCGACGGCGTCACCGGCACCAACCCCGGTCGGGAGCAGCCTGGCGCGGGGACCGGCCGCGAGCAGCCGGTGCGGTGACCGTGTCGGCCGGTGACGATCCCGGCGGCAACTCTGCGGACGCGTTGCGGGTGTCACATGCCCGCAATCCTGGACGTGCCCTGCAGGGCCGACGCCACCGTTCGGCTGCGCCGCGCCGTTCCAACGGCGGCTGGTCGCGCGTATGGTCGCGGGCGCGGCGCGTGCGGGTGAACGCGTGCGAGTGAAGGGCCCATATGGTTCGACCCCGGAGGCGACAGGCGGGTTCGTCGGGCGGCCGCCAGCGGCTCGTGCCGACCGCCGTGCGCGCCGCTGCGGCGCTCGCGGCAGCCGCCGCGCTGTCGGGATGCCTCGGCACCGGCTACGTCTACATCAGCCACCGGAGCCCCGACGGTACCGACGTGTACTTCAAGGTCCCCTCCAGGTGGACTGTCTACGACGCCAAGGCCATCTTCGAGGCCCAGAACGGTCCCCTCGGGCCCAGCGAGCTCAAGCAGCTGACCGACGGTCAGTGGATCGAAGCACTGTCGGCGGCGCCGCGTCCTACGGTGTCGAGCGCGCTCACCATCGGGTCGCGGTTCCCGACAGGGGTGGTCGACGCCCACCAGCTGGGACCGACGGACCGTGACCAGCTGTCGTTCTCGAGCATGCGGGCGGCCATCCTCGGGACCGACCCTTTGACCGCCTCCAGCGGCTTCCAGGTGCTGAGCTACCAGGAGTTCACCGGCCCTGGTGGTGTTCGCGGGGTCAAGATGGTCGTCAACATCGACGGCAAGGGACCGGTGAAGACATTCGGCCAGGTGGTGGCCGTCGACGCGCAGACCAACTGGATCTTTGCCATCGGGGTCGGGTGCGAGGTCAGCTGCTGGGGCGCCAACGCGGGGTCCATCCGCCAGGTGCTGGGCTCGTGGACCCTGAAGGAGTCGAGGACATGAACGGCGACGGCGACCACGACGAGCGCGACCACGACGAGCGCGACCACGACGAGCGCGACCACGACGAGCGCGGCCACGGCGAGCCGGTCCCCGATCGCGCGCCCGCGGACGCCTCGCTCCAGCCGGCGCCCGGGACGTACCCGCGCCTGCCCCTCCTGCCGCCGTCGTCGGCGCCGACGCTCGGCGCGCCCGCGGTGCGTGCCCGGTCCTCGTGGTGGGACCGCAGCAAGTTCGTGCTGCTCCTCGTGGGCCTGTGGTGGGTGCTGCTGTGGGCGGACCTCACCAACAACCCCATCGAGCCGTTCTCCGCCGCCGTCGGCGCGCAGCTCGCGTCGCTGTGGTGGCTCGAGGCGCTCCTCGGCCTCGAGCTCCTGCGCCAGGGCCACTACCTCGTGAGCGAGCGGTCCGCGAGATGGCACGCGCTCTGGTCCGAGCGGGTGTTCGGCGGCTTGCACCGCCTGACCGGGCGGGTGAGCGACTGGAACCGCTACCGGGTGGCGCGAGCCGCCCGGGTGGTGGCGGCGTTGGTGGTGCTGGCGATCGTGCTCGGCGCCTGGTACCACGTCAGCCCTGCCGTGTCGCTGTTCCAGGTGCCGGCCGCCCTGTACTCGGCGATGCCGTTCATCCTCCAACTGGCCTTCGCCTTCTTCTTCATCGCCTTCCAATTCATCGGGCTGTTCTGGCTGCTGTCGCGCGGGGGCATCGAGGTCTACTACCCCGGCGACGTCAAGACCCGCTTCTCGGACGTCTGGGGCCAGGACGCCGTCCTCGAGCGGGTCAAGGAGAACATCATCTTCTTGAAGGAGCCCGAGGCGATCGAGTCACGGGGTGGGTACGTGCCGGGCGGGATCCTCCTGTGGGGACCGCCGGGCACCGGCAAGACGCTCATCGCCGAGGCGGTGGCGGGCGAGACGCACAACCCCTTCGTGTTCGTCGACCCCGGCGCGTTCATCAACATGTTCATGGGCATCGGGATCCTGAAGGTGAAGAGCCTCTTCCGCAAGCTCCGCCGGCTCGCCCTGCGCTACGGCGGGGTCGTGGTGTTCTTCGACGAGGCCGACTCGCTCGGCAACCGCGGCGTCCTGAGCCAAGGGGGGGTCTTCGGTCCCACCCGCGCCGCCGCCAGCCCGTGGGCGGGGCAACGGCGCACCCTGCCTTGCCACGGCCTGGCCTACTTCGACCCCGCGGTCCAGGCGCGGGCGCTGCCCGAGCCCGAGCCCGTGGCCTCGGCGCCCCCCAGGCGCAGCGTGCTCGGTGCGGTGGCGGCCGGCATGATGGGCGGGGGAGGCATGGGGACCCTCGAGTCCCTGCTGTCCGAGCTGTCGGGCCTCAAGAAGCCGCGGGGCTTCGTCAACCGCGTGGTGCGCCGGGCCCTGGGCCTGCCCCCGAAGCCGCCGCCCAAGTACCGGATCCTCGTCATGATGGCGACCAACATGCCCGGCGCGCTCGACGAGGCCCTGCTGCGCCCTGGCCGGATCGACCGCGTCTACAAGGTCGGCTACCCGAGCAAGGCCGGCCGGGTCCGCACCTACGAGGGCTACTTCGCGAAGGTGGACCACGACCTGTCGGCCGAGCAGATCGACCGGCTGGCCACGATCACCCCGTATGCCACGGGGGCCACGATCAAGGACCTCGTGAACGAGTCCCTCATCAATTGCATCCGCGACGGGCGCGAGCGGATCACGTGGAGTGACGTCGTGAAGGCCAAGCTGCTCAAGGACATGGGCCCCCCTGAGGACGTGGAGTATATCGAGCGCGAGCGGCACGCGGTGGCCATCCACGAGGCGTGCCACGCCGTGGCCGCAGTGCGGACGCGCCGCGAGCTCGTGATCGACGTGGCCACCATCGAGAAGGGCGGCACCTACCTCGGGCTCGTGGCCTCGGTACCTGCCGAGGACACGTTCACCGAGTGGCGCAGCGACTACGAGGCGCACATCATGACCGCCCTCGCCAGCTTGGCCGGGGAGAAGATGTTCTTCGACGGCGACAGCTCCTCGGGCCTGAGCGGCGACCTCGAGAGCGCGACGCGCCTCGCCACGTTCATGGAGGGGTTCTGGGGGATGGGGCGAACGGTCGCCAGCCACGGCGTCACCCGGGAGGCCGGTGTCGGCGGCGGGGGCGGACCGAACGACAACGACTCGCGCCGCAAGAACGAGATGCTCTCGGGCAGCCTCGGGTCGCGCATCGAAGCGAAGCTTGGCGAGCTCCTCGATCGCACCCGGGAGCTGCTGGAGCAGAACCGCCTCGAGGTGCTCGCAGTCGCCCACGCCCTCGAGACCCACAAGACCATCACCGGCGAGGACGTCCTCGCCATCGTCCATGGTCGCCCCGGGCCCTTCGTCGACGGGCGGCGCTACCACACCGCCGAGTTCCGGCGGCTCGCCGAGGAGTACCACCAGGCGGTGCTCGAGGCCCACAAGTCCCGCAGCAGGGTCGAGGTCCCCCTGCCGCCCCTGCCCGAGCTCGTGGCCGAGCCGGCCGGCCGTGGCAACGGCCGCGTCGCCACGGCGGCGCTCCCAACGATGGCCGACGGCGCCGGGGGGCCTTCGGCCGAGCAGCGCACCCAGGGGGACGGCGGCCCGGTGCCCGACGCCGGCGGCTGAGGCCGGCGAGCCGCGTCAGCGGGTTCGGCTGCGCCGCGGGGGCGGACCGACCACCATGGAGGGCCGGTGCTCGGCCAGCACCGACGGGCCCGGATGCCGCTGGGGCGGCCGACGGGGGGCGACCGGCCCGGTGCGGAGGTGCCGGCGAGGGCCGGACCAGGGCGCCGGTGGTGCCACCAACCGATCGGCGAGGCGGTAGGCCACGTCCTCGTAGTTGACCCGCCAGCCGCGGAAGTCGGGCCACGCCTCCTCGGCGCTCCGCTCCATGGGGAACCCGAGGGCGGTGAGCATGCTCACCGCCTGGGCGAACTCGCCGAAGGTGAGCTCGATGGGCCCCTCGGGGCTGGGGTCGGCATCCACCCGCCACCCGAGGGTGGCCGCGATCCGGCTGAGCGCAGTGAAGCCCATGCGCAGGCAGAGTCTCGCCTGGGAGGGCGCGCTCGACGGCGACAGGGCCAGGTGCATCGCGGCGCCGTCGAGGACGGCGAGCAACCCGATCAGCCAGGAGAACCACGGCTCGGGTGAGCGGAAGAGCAGCAGGATGGGGTAGGTGGTGTGGCTCTCGGCGACGTCGGCCGCCCACTGCTCCCATCGGTCGTAGAAGTCGGGCAAGGTGTCGGTGATGCCGACCAGCTGGTGGCGGGCGAGGAGCTCGGGGCCCCATGCCGGCACGCCGGCCCGGCTCTCGAGCAGGGCCACGAGGGCTTCGCGCCGGTTCACTGCCGCGTAGAGCGAGGGCAGGTAGGCGATCTGCAGGGCCACGATGACCACCCACAGGGCGCCGGCCGCGATGTCGGCCGCCTCGTTCGGCGGGCCGCCGGCGTGGGCGGTGCCCACCGTGAACAGCGCCGTCATCGCCTGGAGGAGCCCGGCCGCGACGTCGTGGGTCGTCGGCTGCAGCACCAGCGCGAACCCGACGACGAACGACGCGGCCCACGAGAGCAGCTGGGCCACCAGGGCGACCGGGGCCGTGGGGGCGAGGAGTGAGTCCTTGGCCTCGTAACTCCGGGCCAGGCGCGACACGATCAGGAAGGCGAGCCGGACGCCGCGGTTGACCATCAGCGTGAGCCGCTCGAAGCCGTGGGGGCGCCGGGGCAGGACCATGGTGAACAGCACCTGGGCCGCGGTGAGGACGACCACGACGATCCCGAGGGCGAAGAGGAACGCGTCCATCAGCACGGTGGGCCCCGGCGGGGCCGTCTCGAACTCTGACAGAGGGTCCCGCCGCCGGCAAGGAGGTCCGCTCTTGGTACCCGCGCCGGGCGGGCGGGCTAGGCTCGGCCGGCGGAGCGGGAGCGGGTTGGAGGGCCGGGGCACCGCGACGTGGACCCGGGGCCGACCGATCCCGCAGAACTGCCTCCCTGCACCCGTTCTTTCTGCACCCGTTCCTCGAGCTCCCCGCCTTGCGCGGGCCGGAGGCGGACACGACGATGTGGCGCTTGGCGTGGATCCTCCGGCTGGCTACGGGTGTGTCGGTCCTTGCGGCGCTGACCTGGTTCGTGGCCCTACGGCCGCATGCGGCCGCGACCTCGATCCTCCCGTTCGTCCGTGCACCCGAGTTGGCGGCTCCGGGCGCGCCGCCTGGCTCGATCGACGTCGGGCCGCTGCCCGGTGACCGCGAGCTGCACCTGAGCGTCGTGCTGGGCCCCTCCGACCCCGCCGGCCTGGGGTCGCTCCTCCACGACCTCTCCGACCCGGCATCACCCCGGTACCACCGCTGGCTGCACCCGGGGGAGTTCCTGGCGCGCTTCGGCCCTCCGACCACCGAGGTGGCGGCGGTCGAGTCGTGGTTCCGGGAAGCGGGCCTCGCCCCGAGGGTGTCCGGGTTCGCCGTCGAGGTGGCCGCACCCGCCCGCGCTGCCGCCGCCGCCCTCGGCACGACCTTCGAGGAGTACGCCGAGCCCTCCGGCCGGCTCGGCTACCGGGCAACCCGGGCGCCGCTCCTGCCGTCGAGCCTCTCGGGCGGCCAGGTTCGGGCCATCCTCGGGCTCACCTCGCTCAACCCCCTCCGCCCGGCTCTGGCGCCCGGCACCCCCCGGCAGGTGGCGCCTGGCGGCGGCCTCCCCCTCCGCCCGGCCCTGGCGCCCGGCACCCCCCGGCAGGTCGCACCGGGAGGCGGCCTGCTGCCGCAGGCCCAGGGGCCCACGCCGTGCCCGGCAGCCCGTGGCGCCGCGGGCAGCTCCTGGTTCACCCTCGACGAGGTGGGCTCGGCCTACGGGATCGGCTCGCTCCTCGGAGCCGGGTTGCAGGGCCAGGGGGAGACGGTCGCGGTCTACGAGCTGTCGCCGTACTCCGCCTCCGACGTCGCCACCTACGAGAGCTGCTTCCAGCTCCACAACGCCGTCTCGCGGGTGACCGTCGACGGCGGCGGCACCAAAGACCAGCAGGGCACGACCGAGGCCGACCTCGACATCGAGCAGGTGGCAACCCAGGCACCGGGGGCTGCGATCGTCGCCTACGAGGGCCCGAACTCGAACGTTGACCCCTCCGGGCCCTACGACGTGTGGAGCGCCATCGTCAACGACCCCCACCCCGCTCAGGTGGTCTCGACCAGCTGGGGCACCTGCGAGCCGGTGGCAGAGGCGACCTCCGGTTGGATCTTCACCACGCTCTTCGAGCAGGCGGCGGTCCAGGGCCAGACCATCGTCGCCGCCTCGGGGGACTCAGGGTCCGAGGACTGCTACCCGGTCGACCAGTCGACCGCGCTCGAGGTGGACTACCCGGCCTCGGATCCCTCGGTGACCGCGGCCGGTGGCACCACCCTCGGGCAGGCGGGCGAGACGGCCTGGAACGACAACGGCGCGGGCGGCGGCGGGGGGATCTCCCGCTCTTTCGCCGCTCCGTCCTGGCAGCCGGCCGTCCTCGCACCCCTTCCGGGCAACGCCTGCAACAACGCCTGCCGGGAGGTCCCCGACCTGTCGGCCAACGCCGGGGTGGGCATGGTGGTCTACGCCAACGCTGCCTGGAGCGCATATGGGGGCACGAGCTTCGTCGCCCCGCTGCTCGCCGGCCTCGTCGCCGATCGCAACACCGGCTGTACGGCCGCGACCGGCCAGTGGGCGCCGCTGCTGTACCGGCTGGCCCGGCAGGGCGCCTACGGCACGGCCTTCAACGACGTCACGAGCGGCGACAACGACGTGACAGGCAGCAACGGCGGCCTGTACCGGGCCGGTCCCGGCTACGACGGCGCCACCGGCCTCGGCTCGCCGCGCGCCTCGGGGCTCGCGTGCCCCGAGGTGACCGCTGCCGGACAGGGCCAGAGCGGGGCCACGGTGACCGTGAGCGGCCTCGGCCTCGAGGGCGCCACCATCCGCTTCGGCACCGCCGAGGCCCAGGTGACCTCCTCGACCGCCACCTCGGCCACGGTGGTGGTGCCGCCGGGGACCGGCACCGTCGAGGTGAGCGCGGCCGGCGCGCTGGGCGCGGGCACCCTCGTTGCCCCCTTCACCTACGTCGCGCCGCCCCCGCCGCCTCCGCCGCCTCCTCCGCCCCCGCCCCACGGGTACTGGCTGGTGGGGGCCGACGGGGGCATCTTCAGCTTCGGCTCGGCCCAGTTCTACGGCTCGACGGGCAGCCTCGTGCTCCAGCGCCCGGTGGTGGGCATCACCCCCACCGCAGACCGGGCCGGCTACTGGCTCGTGGCGAGCGACGGGGGGATCTTCGCCTTCGGCGACGCCGGCTTCTTCGGGTCGATCCCCGGGCTCGGCATCGCGCCGGCTGGCACGGCAGGCGGCGCGCCCAAGCTCAGCGCCCCGATCGTGGGCATGGTGCCCTCGGCCGACGGCAGGGGGTACTTCATGGTGGGGGCCGACGGGGGCGTGTTCGCCTTCGGCGACGCGCGCTTCGCCGGCTCGTGCCCGGCCATCGGCGGATGCGGGGCCGCCGCGGTGGCCGTCATGCCCGATGCCACGGGCAACGGCTACTGGGTTGTGACCGCGACCGGCGGCGTGTACACCTTCGGTGACGCCCCCTTCTACGGGGCGCCGGGCCCGCAGGGGGCGCCGGTGACCGCTGCGGTGCGCACCCCCGACGGGCGCGGCTACTGGATCCTGTTCGCCGACGGGCGCGTTGCCGCCTACGGCGACGCCCCCGCTCTGGGTGGGCCGGTGGGGAGCGTCGGCGGCCTCGATCCGGCCACGGCCGTCTTCGCCACCGCGCAGGGGACCGGCTACTGGGTGACCGACGCGCTCGGGGCCGTGTACCCCTTCGGCGACGCGCCGAACGACGGCAGCATGGCCGGCC
>Ga0070738_10007395_pt1 | contig 11009 bp, 8 predicted proteins | sample Coa_R2_2_FD_66446 | JGI IMG/M metagenome (GOLD analysis project Ga0070738, IMG submission 66446) | Surface soil microbial communities from Centralia Pennsylvania, which are recovering from an underground coalmine fire - Coalmine... | ecosystem: Environmental > Terrestrial > Soil > Unclassified ... | reverse complement strand
GCGCGCAGTTGTGCTATCTGCTGTTCGTAGCTATTGAGCTGGACGAGGAGCGTCTCTTTCCGTTGCAGCGCCAGGCGGGCCAGATCCTCACGATTCGCCAGCAGGGCTTGCTGGGCCTGTCCATCGAGTTTCTCCACCTGCGCGAGCAGCTGGCTCTGTTGCAGCTCCTGGCGTTTTTCATTTGTCACAACATCGGCGATGGCGTGCCGGAGTTGTTGTAATTGTTCCACCTGCTTATTGTATGAATAGTCCATGACCTGGCCTGGATCTTCGGCTTTGTCCAGCGCGGCATTGGCGCGGATGCGAAAGAGATTCAGTAGCCGAGAGAGAAATCCCATATAGCCCTCCTGCTCAGTTAAGTGGTTATCCTCGTGGCATATACTATACGTCGCAAGCGTTTCTCTGTTGTGAAAATCCTCTTTACGTTTTATGATAGCATATCGCAGGCCGTAGAGTGGCTCCTCCGCTCCCCCTACAATGTATGAGGCTCTTCTGTTACAAAATTCCCAGCGAAAACGCTTGACAATTTCCTGTGCCACAGCTATACTACTCTACGTCAGATGATTTCTATGCGGGTTTGGTGTAGTGGTAACATGCAACTTTCCCAAAGTTGAGACCACGGGTTCGAGCCCCGTAACCCGCTCCAGTAAATGCCAGGCTATGTCCTGGCATTTTTTGTCGAGGAAAAAGGAAGCGTGCAGAGTAGCCAGAGATGGTGAAAGGCACGTTTTTTTGTGTGTTTCTGATGAGAGGTGTGTGAGCGGCGGAGCCGCAAGCGCTGTTCCATAAAGGATACATTTGGGAATGCTATGAGGTAATCTTGACAATTGTCTGAGGTAACGGGTATCCTTGAGAAGGATCGTGCACTTTGCACTTTTTGGCGAGGATAGGATGTCTTATGGCTACAAATGCATTGTTACTGATGACGAGCCTCTCTGGCGCTCAGCGAACGCGGGCGCTCGAACGCTTTGCGCTCCTACACCCTCCCTTCGCAGATCAGATAACTCAGACCTGGTTTGCGCGTGGACACCACGTTTCCCTCTCGATTATCAAACGTTGGCTCAATTCGTACCGAGAACACGGATGAGCAGGGCTGGCAAACATCTAATGATACAAAATGAATGCGTATTCGTCGCAAACTCATTTTTTCTGCTCTCAATGCTTTTTGTGCCATACTCTGTGGAGAGGAGTCGACGACATTGCCATGGCATCACCTCCCAATCAGGTCAGCGTCTTTCTGTCCTACGCCCACGAAGATGAACAGTGGCTGAACAAGCTTACGACGCATCTGCGTCACCTCCAGCGGCAAGGCATTATCTCCGTCTGGTACGATCGGCTCGTTATGCCAGGGATGGATTGGTCCAAGACGATTGACCAGCGGTTAGAGCAGGCATCGTTGATTCTGCTACTGGTGAGTGCGGATTTCCTGGCCTCAGACTATTGCTATGAGGTAGAGATGCAGCGAGCGCTGAAACTCCATGAATTGGGGCGAACCAGGGTGATTCCCATTGCCGTTCGACCAGCTGATTGGACCGGTGCCCCCTTTGCGCATCTGCACGTTTTACCAACAGATGCCAGGCCACTGAGTCTGTGGCCCGATGTAGACGCCGCCCTGGTGGATGTCGTCGCGGGCCTGCGTCGCGCCATCGATGATCTCGCCTTCTTACCTACCAGTACCGTGCGGCATAGCCTGCCTCCTATCTGGATGATTCCCTATCCTCGCAATCCCTTTTTCCTGGGACGTGATGCGATCCTGGAGCGCCTCTCCACCCACCTGCACGCCGGTCAGACGGCTGCCCTCTCGCAATCGCCCTCCGCCATCAGTGGCCTGGGGGGAATCGGCAAGACGCAGATTGCCATCGAATATGCCTACCGATACTATCAGGAGTATGAGGCTGTTCTATGGGCACGCGCCGACACACACGAGGATCTGATCTCCTCCTTTCTTGCCATCGCTACCCGCCTGTCATTGCCCGAACGAGACGAGAAAGACCAGGAGGTCATCGTTGCCGCAGTGAAACGGTGGCTCCAAACGCATCAGCGCTGGCTGCTGATCCTGGATAATGCGGACGATCTCGATCTGTTGCCACCGTTTCTGCCACCGACGGCCGGTGGGCATCTCGTGATCACCACGCGAGCCGGGGACCTGCAACGACTGGCCGTTCGCTTCGAGGTCGAACCGCTTTCTGAGGAACAGGGAGCACATTTGCTCGTCCAGCGTGCCGGACTGATGACCTCAACCAATGATTGGAGCCAGCTTGCTCCAGATGATCGCCGGGTGGCCCTCTCGCTGACCCGGCAGTTAGGTGAGCTTCCCCTCGCGTTGGACCAGGCAGGAGCCTATATCGAAGCTACTGAATGCAGTCTGCGGGACTATGAGGCGCTGTACCAGGCCCATCGACTGGCCATGTTGCAAGAACGCCGTTCCCGCGTGCTGGATCATCCAGAGGGAGTGGCGACCACGTTGTTGCTCTCCTTCAAGCGGGTGCAAGAAAAGAACCCTGCCGCCGCGGACCTGCTGCGCCTGTGCGCGTTCTGCGCTCCGGATGCCATTGCCGAAGAGATCCTGACGACGAAGCCAGAGGTGCTTGGACCGCTGCTGGCCCCCCTGGGGGCGAATGCGCTGCACCGCAACCAGGCCATCGAAGCCTTGCGCACATATTCGCTCATCCGGCGTGATCCCAAAGAGAAGCTTCTCTCCGTCCACCGCCTGGTCCAGGCAGTCCTTCAGGAGACGTTGGAGGAGGCCGAACGGCAGATCTGGGTGCAGCGGGTCGTGGACGCGATCACAGCTGCCTTTCCCTGGCCGGAACACGCCATCTGGAAACAGTGTGAACGGTTGCTGGTTCAGGCCCTTGGTGCCGCAGTACTGATCGAAGCCTATCACGTCACGACCTGGGAAGCAGGAGCGTTACTCAATGCATCGGCCACCTATTTACGAAGTCGTGCACAGTATGCGGAAGCGGAGCCGTTGTACCAGGGTGCACTGCGCATTTGGAAAGCGAGCCTGGGACCTGACCATTTGGATGTGGCTTCTCCGCTCAACGGATTGGCGAATCTGTACGCTGAGCAGAGCAAGTTTGCCGAGGCGGAGCCGCTGTATCAGCGTGCGCTGGGGATCAAGGAAGCGAGCCTGGGACCTGATCACCCGGATGTGGCCTTGGAGCTCAACAATCTGGCGGCCTTGTATGCTGATCAGGGCAAATATGAGGAAGCGGAGCCGTTGTACCAGCGCGCGCTGGGGATCAAGGAAGCGAGCCTGGGACCTGATCACCCGGATGTGGCCTCCCCGCTCAACAACCTGGCGATCCTGTATAGAGAGCAGGGGAAGTATGAGGAAGCGGAGCCGTTGTACCAGCGTGCACTGCGCATTTGGGAAGCGGGCCTGGGACCTGACCATCCGGATGTGGCCTACCCGCTCAATGGATTGGCGAATCTGTACGCTGAGCAGAGCAAGTTTGCCGAGGCGGAGCCGCTGTATCAGCGTGCGCTGACGATCAGGGAAGCGAGCCTGGAACCTGATCACCCTCAGGTGGCCTCTTCGCTCAACGGATTGGCGAACCTGTATAGAGATCAGAGCAAGTTTGCTGAGGCGGAGCCGCTGTACCAGCGTGCGTTGCGCATTTTGGAAGCGAGCCTGGGACCTGACCATCACCTCACGCGGCGCGTACGAAACAATTATGTGCTTCTTTTGCGAGCAATGAAGCGAGAGGAGGAAGCAAAGAAGCTCGAAGAGGGCTGGTGATGTTGTTCAGATTGGCGAGTACGGTCCAAGAAGCCATATCACATGGTGTTGCCATCATATTCGATGGAGCTTTGGAGGTCATTGGCCTGCCGGCTCACACGTGAGCCAGCAGGCTTTTAGCGGAGAGAATTACTCTTCGAGTGCCAGATCGTCGCCCTCATCCCATTCTTCGAGCAGGAGATCGTCGCGGTCGCCCCACTTTTCAAGAAAGCGATAAAAATTACGTTTGCTCAGGCGTGCGCGTTCCGCGTCGGACAGGCCTGGGTTGGCACTGGCCGCGTGGCTCATGAGCGGCAGGTTGGGGGTAAGCCAGGCCTGCGCGCCCTCCGCACGGGCGGCGAAACAGAAGTCGATATCCATATATTGGGGGAAGCGATAGTGCTCATCGAACAAGCCGGCCTGTGTCAGCAAAGAGCGTTTGAAGGCCATGCATGTGCTATCGATCACTTCAACCTCGATCTCCTGACTTTCTTCGAAGTGCCGCAGATTGCTGGTGCGAAAACCGCGCATCCCTGTGATCCCGACCGTTGGCTCGCTCAGCGTCTGTGCCAGTGGCGTAAAGATATCGCCGGTGAGCTCAACATCGGCGTCGAGCAGCAGAATATAGCGGCCCCGACTGCGTTTCAGTCCCACATTGCGTGCCTCGGCGGCCCCCATCGTGCGGGACGTACGCAGCAGGTGTAGCCGGTCGTCGCGGATCTGCAGCCGCTCTGCCCACTGATCGGTGCCATCCTGTGAGGCATTATCGATCAGAATAATCTCAAGAGACGTCTTGCCCGCCCAGTGCAGGACGCTCTCCACGCAGCGGCGCACGTGGTCGAGCGCATTCTGGGCCAGGATATTGACCGAGAACGTGCAGGTATCGGGCTCATGTAGCAGCGATGGTATCTGGCGGGCAATACGGTAGTATTGTCCATCGATATCGACACTGGGAAGAATCGTCAGGTGTGCGCCACGCGGATTGTCCTTCACGAGATAGCCGGCGGCCTCAATCTGCTGTTTGAGCAGATCGGCGCGTGCGTATTGCCCGCGACGGCGCAGGAGATCACGTTCGTGGGAGAGTGCTAGAATATCGGCGGGAATGCTCTGGCGGTACGGATGGGTCGTCATACTTTGGTTCCTTCTTCCTTGCTACGCAAAACTCTGTCCACAAGCTTATCGGTGTCCCTTGGTCCTGAGAGAGGAGAGACTAGCGCATGGGTACTGCCTTGTGGTTCAGCGTCGTCTGGTGGGCAGATCGCATGCCAGCGCCAGCGGCCCGTGACCAGGCGGCGGGGCAAGCGTTTGTGTGACCGTTTTCCGGTATGTCTATTCTGGGTAACGTGGAGAGCATAGCAGGAAACCCCCTTTCTTTCGAGGCGCGAACAGTCAAAATGATTATACCATATGCATTCTTCTTTCAGCAGTAGCGGTCATCGTGGTTTTTTGTGGTAGAGTACAGTGAGGTGAACTACTGGGAAGTGCATCATCCAGATGCGGACGCCGATCGTGTCTTTTTAAAGAAATATTGTAATGCATGGAGGATAGGACGTATGACAATCAAATATGGTGTCATTGTGCCCCAGGGATGGAAAATGGACCTGGTGGGCATTGCTGATCCCGTCGAAGCCTATGAGACGATGACGCGTGTGGCGCAAGAGGCAGATGAGCTGGGTTTTCACTCGATCTGGCTGTACGACCATTTCCACACCGTTCCCACTCCCACTCAGGAAGTCACATTTGAATGCTGGACCTCGACGGCCGCCCTGGCTCGCGATACGAAGCGCGTGCGTATCGGGCAGATCGTGACCTGTAACAGCTACCGCAACCCGGCGCTATTGGCAAAGATGGCCAGTACCGTCGACGTGTTGAGCCATGGCCGGCTGGATTTTGGCATCGGCGCCGGCTGGTATGAACATGAGTATCGGGCCTACGGCTACCCCTATCCCGATGCACCCGAGCGCCTGCGCCAGCTGCGCGACGCCCTCCAGATCATTCGCGCCATGTGGACGCAGGAAGAAGCGGTCTTTGAGGGCAACTATTTCCAGGTCAAAGGTGCAATCAACCAGCCAAAGGGAGTACAGAAACCGCATATCCCGATTCTTATTGGTGGTGGCGGAGAAAAAGTCACGCTCAAGCTCGTCGCCCAATACGGGGATGGCTGTAATTTTGGCGGCAATGTAGAGCATTTCAAGCAAAAACTGTCCGTCCTCAAGCAGCACTGTGATGACATCGGGCGAGACTACAACACGATTCGCCGCACTGCGATTATCGATGATTGTGCGATTGCCGAAACCGATGAGGCAGCCGTTGCCAAACTGACGCCGGAGCAGCGCCAGCATATCGATGGGATGCGCACGTCGCAGCTCGTCGGGACTCCCGCTGCGATTCGTGCACGCCTGGCAGAACTCGAAGAGGCTGGCGTACAAGAGCTGATTATCCGGTTCGTGGATGCCGCGCAACTGGATTCTTTGCGACTCTTCGCGCGCGAGTTCTTGTAAAGGCTGCTGGTCTTCGTACGTCATCCGTGCGCTGGTGAAATGGTTGCCAGTGTGCTACAGGCTAGAGGGCTCGGCTCATAGATCCATCCCTATTGAGTCTTGGGCCTCGGCCTTCTCGGTCGCATCGTCGTGCTGTTCCAATGGGAGCGTAAACCAGAAGGTCGAGCCTTCCCCTTTGCTGCTTTGCAGACCAACCTGCCCGTGATGCTGCTCAACGATCGTACGGCAGAGGTAGAGTCCCAGGCCCAGGCCTGCGCCTGACCCACGGTGCACCTCTGTTCCGCTTACACGATAGAAACGTTCCCAGACCAGTTTTTGATTCTCGGGCGCGATTCCCGGACCTTCGTCCCGAACGGAGACGCGGACCTGGTTTTTCTCCATCTCTACATCGATAGTCACGGGATGGCCGGCTGGTGAATATTTGATAGCATTGCCCAGGTAATTGTAGAGAACTTGACCGATGCGATCAACATCGATAGTGACCGGCACCGCCTCTACCTTCGGCAGATGGACGAGAATGGCGTGTTCAGGAGCGATGAAACGCACGTCTTCAACCGTATTCCGGACCACCTCTAGCAGATTGGCTGCTTGAGGCGACAATTCAAACTTATTCGCGCGAATGCGCGAAGCATCGAGCAGATCGCTGATCATACGATCCTGCACATTGACACGGTGCACCGCATACTCCAGGGGATGTTTGACGCGTTGCAGGCGGCTGTCAAGAGAACGATCGGTATCAGAAAGCTGTCGACAGATCGTATCCAGCCTGCGCATCGCCAATTGCACGTTGCCCTTGATCGTCGTCAACGGCGTACGCAGCTCATGGCTGGCAATGCCCATAAAAGCATCGAAGCGGCGATTGGCTTCCTGGAGAGCGAGCTCGTTTGCATTCGCTGCGGCCCATTCATTGAGCAAACGCACCTGCTCAATAACCAGCGCGATGAGTTTTCCAATCGCCTTCGCCAGAGCAATTTCCTCTGGGTTGTAGACATCATGAATGCACGTTTTGCCGATAAGGCAGACGCCGGTCAGGCTGGCTCCGGTAAAGATGGGGCTCACGAGCATCGTGTGCGCCCCAAAACCGATGTGCTGAGTTGACGGTTGATCTTGGAGATTCAAGGAGACGACCGTATTTGTATGAAGTTGCTCAATGGTAGACGGTGAAAAGTAATCGGTCAGCGTCGCATGCGTAAACCTCTCCCTGGCCTGTTGTTCTCCTTCGGGCGAGAGCCCGCTCAAGCCGATCAGTTGCAGCAGATTGGTCTCGGGTTCCTGGATGAGAACCCCTACATATGTGCAAGTCAGTACTCGTTTGATCACATTCGCCAGGCGTTGCCCGATCGTCTGGATCTCAAATGGCGGGGCAGATTTTCCCTCCATCACGAGCGCTTCGACCGAGCGCGGTAACTGGACTAATGCATCGACTATAGTCAATAGGGCACTCAGCGTTTGTTGCGTGTGTCGCTCGCCCTGGCGCTGTTCGGTGACATCACAAAAGACACAGGCGCCGCCGATAACGTGCCCATATTGATTGTGAACCGGGGCCGCGGAGACGCCAAACTGTTTGTCCGGCTGACCTGGCCGGCGTACAATGATATCTGTTTCCGGTTTCTGCGGTACCGCTTCCCCGCGCAAAGCCCGATGAAACGGCAATTGTTCGACGTGGATGAGATGTTGCTGGCTATCCAACATCTCGAACGTGCTCAGTGGCTCGGTATACTGTTTGCCGATCCAATGTTCTGTGGAATAGTTACCAAAGAGCTGATCTGTCGGAGGATGGTTCATCTGTACAATAACGCCCGCCGTATCAAAGACAATGACGTATCTGCCCATCTTCCCAAACATGATTTTGAGTCGGTTGGCTGTCTCGATCAGCTTTTGCTGATTCTGTCTGGCGAGGTTCTCTCTCTGAACTTCCTCTGCGTGCTGGCAAGCGTTTCGGTCTTCAACGAGCAGCGAGATGCCGTCCATGTCATCATGAGCGTCATGCAGCGGTGCCAGGGTGAGCTTCACCCAGACATGTGAACCAGTTTTATGGCATAGACAAGTCTCACTGACCAGTGGCTGTCGTGTGTCACCTTTGTAGATATGGCAGAGCGCTGTAGAGAAGAGCGCATAGTCGTCTCTATTCATCATGTGCTGCATGGTAAGCGTCTGCATCTCCTCGTTTGTATAGCCAAGCAACCTGGACAAAACGGTATTGGCCATACGAAACCTGCCATCAAAGGACAGAAGTCCCAGGCCGATGGTTGCCTGTTCAAACAGGAGCTGATACAGGCTCGTTTTTTGTTCTACCTCTCTACTCATACGGTATGACCTCGCCTGTTATTGTCCAGATAAAAATGAAGAATGCCCGCCCTCTCTACCAGGCCCATCCATTAATCTGAACCGATATATCATTATCGCTTATCGTGTTCTTCGTCGTCGAATAGACTGCGGCCGGAGCCCTGAAGCGCGTGCCTGTAAGGAGTCTGATGCAAAGCTCTTCGCAGCCACGGAGTCGCACCGACCTGTAGCATGATAGAGCGACGATTCTCGCGAGCATTCAGGGTAACGCTATTATGCATCATCTCAGGAGTATTCCCATGGGGGAACACGCATTACCGTCCTGTGTTTCTGTCTGTCGTATCGTCTATGTACCGGCAGTCAGAAATTCGGTTCCTGCCGAATCTTCCGGCCCCCGAGATAAATGGATGAGTACGCTAATCTCTTCAGGTTCTTTCCTTCGCATCTCTACCCATATATTCTACAAATATAGTGAGCATTTTGCAATATATGAGAATAAGTGGATACTGTATATATGTACCAATCGTGTAAGAGTAACGAATCTCATAATTTATTAATGAAAATTTAATGGCAATACCTGAGCTGCTATGGTATATTGCGTTTCATGAATGAGCGGAAGTGCCTTAAATCTCATCTGTGTGATGGTTGTGGAGGGGGATATATGCTGAAGAGAGTGGGGAGGGTGTGTGACGTATGAATACAACGCCGTTGCCTGACATACTGTTGTCTCAGAAGAAGTGGTCTGCGGACATGGCTGTCGAGTATCTACCTGAGAAGCGATCTCGCATTTTGTCCTGGTGGTATCAGCTCACTGCGCCGCTGGAGGCGTCCATGCGGGATAGCTTTTTCAAGCGCGAGGCTTCGCGCAAAGCCTATTTGCTCAGTACACTGCTGTTTTTCTCTCTCCTGGCTGTGATCGTCTGTGTGCCATTCTGTTTCCTGCTGCCCAACCCGTTTGCCATTGTGGCAGATAGCGGGTTCTTTCTAGCTTCCCTTGGCTCACTGCTCCTGAACCGTGTGGGGAAGACGCTGCTGGCGGGGTGGATACTGGTTCTGGCTTTAGAACTGGCGGTGATGTTACTCACTGTGACAGTGGGACCTTTTCCTGAGCTGAGCATGCAACTCTACGATGTGTCTATCCTGGTGGAGATCCTGGCGGTCTTGTTGCTCCCGGCGAGAAGTATTTTTCTGTTCGCTGGAGTCAACTCACTCGGTATGGGGTTCAGCGTCCTCTATCTCACGCGAATACAGGTTCAGAGCGCGCATATGCTGCCAATGCTGGCGCTGTCGATCGCCTTGCAATGGGTTGTGGCGAGCGTCGCTTATCTGGGGGTACGGAGTATGCTCAAGGCCATTGCTCAGGCCGATCGTGCTGAGATGGTGGCCGGGCTTGAACATGCATTGGTGGAACAACACCGGGCCCTGGAAGAAGGGATGGCCCCTATTTTGCAGACACATGTAGCCGTTGCAAATGGGGATCTGAGCGCCCGGGTCCCCATGCATGCAAGCGGTGTGCTCTGGCAGATCGCCCGGACCTTGAATATGTTGCTGGTGCGCTTCCAGCGTGCGTCGTTGGCGGAGAAGGAGTTGCAACGCCTGGAGCAAGCAATCGCCGGATCGGCCCAGCGTATTCAGTTGGCCGAGCAGGAACGGCGCCTCCCGCGTATCCCGTTGACGCAGACCGCGCTTGATCCGCTTCTCGTCGCAATCCAGGGTAAGATTGGAACAGGAACGACTGGCCAGATGTCTGTCTCTCGTTCAACGGAACGGGTGCACTCTGAGCAGGTAGCTGCACCTGGAGAGAGCCACGAGCAGGCGTATCGTGGATCACAGGCGCTTGATCCCAGGTCGGCTCGCTTGTTATTATAAGAGAGGGATAAGCGTGCCTGCTTATGCAGGTACGGAGCATTCTGGAGCAAGAGCCTTAACGGATTTCCTCTCCAACCAGTACAGAGAGAAGGTTGATTGATGAGTAATTTCACGCCTGCAGAGATCGAGTATTTAAATGGTCAGAACCTTGGCCGTCTGGCGACCGTGGACGTTGCTGGAGATCCACACGTCGTGCCGGTGACGTTTCGCTATAATGCCGCCTTAGACACCATCGACATTGGTGGTCACAATCTCGCGAAGAGCAAAAAGTTCCGCGATGCTGCTCGTCACGGGAGAGTGGCGTTCGTGGTCGACGATGTGCTGCCACCGTGGCGCCCACGAGGTGTGGAGGTGCGAGGGAGCGCGCAGGCACTCGCATCGGGTGGACACGAGATGGGGCGTGGTTTTGACGCCGAGTTGATCCGCATACAGCCGACGCATATCGTCAGTTGGGGCATTGATACCGACGCGTATCATCCCTCAAGCCGCGCGATAAAGTAAGAGCGGCAGAGGCACCGTGTCTCAGGAGAAACCCCTGTACCTTTTCAGTAAGGGGCCCTTTTCAGGAGCAGGTGTTTGAGAGCCGTATCTGAAGTGGGGTTGCAAGGGGCTTTGGCGGGTCTCCGACC
>Ga0070738_10007392_pt1 | contig 11013 bp, 9 predicted proteins | sample Coa_R2_2_FD_66446 | JGI IMG/M metagenome (GOLD analysis project Ga0070738, IMG submission 66446) | Surface soil microbial communities from Centralia Pennsylvania, which are recovering from an underground coalmine fire - Coalmine... | ecosystem: Environmental > Terrestrial > Soil > Unclassified ... | reverse complement strand
CGGTGGGAGATACAGGGAGGAGCCATCGGTGAAGGTCCTGCTGACCAGGGATGTTCCGAATCTCGGGCGGGCGGGCGAGCTCAAGGACGTGGCGGACGGGTACGCCCGCAATTTCTTGATTCCGCGCGGCCTGGCGACGCCGGCGACCGGCGGGGCTCTGCGCCAGGCAGCGATCTCGCGTGAGATCGCGCTTCGGAAGCAGCAGCGCCTCCAGAAGGAGCTGGAGGAGGTCGCGGCGGCGGTGAGTCGAACCCAGCTCGTGTTCAAGGCGAAGGTGGGCGATCAGCACCGCCTCTTCGGCTCAATCACGGCGAGCGATATCGCTGAAGAGCTCGAGCGGCACATTGGCCGGGCGATCGACCGTCGGCACGTTGAACTGGCCGAGCCGATCCGCCACCTGGGCGAGTACCGGGTCCCGATTCGCCTCGCGCCGAAGATCGAACCCACGGTCACCGTCGTCGTCGAGGCGGAGTAGCTCCGCGATCGCGAGGCTGGCCATGACGCTGACCGAGAAGTCCGAACCCGCCAATGTGGAGGCCGAGCGGGCTGTCCTCGGTGCCCTGCTCATCGACAGCGAGGCGATCAGCGAGGTCGCCTCGTTCCTCAAACCCGAGGACTTCCACCTCGCGCGTCACCAGGCGATCTATGCCGCGCGCCTCGACCTCTACGACCGTCGCGAGCCCGGCGATCTCGTTACTCTCATCGATGAGCTCCGGCGGCGTGGCCAACTCGAGGCCAGCGGCGGCGCGAGCTATCTTACCGAGCTCGTCAATGATGTCCCCACCGCAGTCCACGTCGAGCACTACGCCCGGATCGTCGAACGGTGTAGCCTGATGCGCCGCCTGATCCGGGCGGCCGGCCGGATCGCCGAGATTGGCTACGAGAACCCGGCCGATGTAGATGCGGCGCTCGACCGGGCCGAGCAGGCGCTGTTCGAGGTATCCCAGCGGCGTGTCTCGCAGGATTTCGTTTCTCTGCGGGATGCCCTGCGAGAGTACTTTGACACCATCGAATACCTGCACCAGCACAAGGGCGAGGTCGTTGGCATTCCCTCGGGCTTCCACGACCTCGATCAGCTCACCGGCGGTCTGCATCCCTCTGACCTGATCATCATCGCCGGACGACCGGGAGTGGGCAAGACTGGCTTCGCGCTCTCGATCGTGCGCAACGCCGCGGTCCACTTTCGCGCGCCGGCCGCAATCTTCAGCCTGGAGATGTCAACCGAGCAGCTGGTGCAACGGCTCCTGTGCATGGAGGCCGCGGTCGATTCGCAACGGATCCGCACTGGTTTTATCGACGAGTTCGAATGGCGCCGCATCAGCGAGGCGTTCGGCGTGTTGTCTGACGCTCCGATCTTCATCGACGACTCGGCCGGGATCTCGACAACCGAATTGCGGATGAAGGCACGGCGCCTTAAGGCGGAGCATGATCTGAAGCTGATCGTGGTCGATTACCTCCAGCTCATGCAGGGCCGCGGGCTGGAAAACCGGGTCCAGGAGGTTTCAGAGATCTCCCGGAGCCTCAAGGCCCTGGCACGCGAACTGGATGTCCCGGTGATCGCGCTCAGCCAGCTCAGCCGCGCGGTCGAGGCACGCCAGGATCACCGCCCAGTGCTGAGCGACCTCCGCGAAAGCGGAAGTATCGAACAGGATGCCGATATCGTCATGTTCATCCACCGCGAGGAACTGTACAACCCTAACACCGATCGAAAGAATATCGCTGACATTATCCTCGCCAAGCACCGCAATGGACCGATCGGGCAGATTCCGGTGCGCTTTTTCCCCTCGCAGACGCGTTTTGCTGATCTGGAAGTGTATCGTCAGCCCGATGTCTGACACGTCGATGGATGGGGCGTCATTCGCGGGCTTTCCCAATGGTCGCCTGAAAGCCACCGTCGTTCCCAGCCTGTTCTTCAGCGAGCTCCTCGCCCACATCAACGATCTGGCCGAGCTCAAGGTTGTTCTCTACATCTTCTGGCGCCTGGGTGAGCAGCACGGGTATCCGCGCTTTCTCACGCGCCGGCAGCTCGAGGGCGACCCGGTCGTGCGCGCAGGGCTTGCTGGCCTCGCGCCGGATGCGCTGGGAAGCTCGCTCGATCGTCTGGTCGCGCGCCGGGTTCTCCTGTACCGGCGGGTCGAGTTGCATGGGCGGCCGGAGGAGTGCTATTTTTTGAACACGGCAAGCGGGCGCAAGGCCGTTCGTGATCTCGAGTCGGGGGCCCTGGATATCGGGCAGGTGATGCTGCCCGAGCCCGAGCCGCCCGTCGCCTCTCCACCGCGCGCGCGGATCTTCGATCTGTACGAGCAGAACGTGGGACTGCTCACCCCGTTGATCGTCGAAGAGCTGAGCGAGGCCGAGCGCCTGTACCCGGCGGAATGGATCGAGGACGCCTTCCGAGAGGCGGTTGCCTGCAACCGGCGGAGCTGGCGGTATGTCCAGCGCATCCTCGAACGGTGGGCGACGGAAGGGAGGAGCGATGAGGCGCATCGGCGATATCCTTCGCGGGCGCGGTCTTCCCGAGCCGAGCGCACCGAACCGCGCTGAGGAGGACGAGTGCCCGATCTGCAAGGGCGCGGGATGGATTCGCGTCGAGGTTCCGGTCGGTGACCCGTTCTTCGGGCGCGCGATCAAGTGCGAGTGCCTGATTGCGAAGCTCGAGCAGCAGCGCTTTGAGGAGCTGCAGCGGATGTCCGCACTGGATCCCTTTCGCGATAAGACCTTCGAGAACTTCGATCCCCGGGTGCCCGGAACGCAGGAAGCCTACGAGGCGGCGCGCCGCTTCGCCCGGGATCCGCACGGCTGGCTGGTGCTCCGTGGGGGCTACGGGTGCGGCAAGACCCACCTCGCCGCGGCGATCGCCAACGAGGCGGCGCGGCACAATGTCCAGGTTCTCTTTCACGTGGTGCCGGATCTCCTGGACCACCTCCGCTCCGCGTTTGCTCCCACCAGCACCATTCAGTACGATGAGTTGTTCGAGGGGGTGCGGACCAGCCATCTTCTCGTCCTGGATGATCTCGGGACCGAGAGTGCTACGCCGTGGGCACAGGAGAAGCTGTTCCAGATCATTAACTATCGCTATAACTACCAGTTCCCTACCGTCATCACGACGAATCGTCGGATCGACACGATCGACGAGCGGATCCAGTCGCGCATCAGTGATCAGGCACTGTGTCGGATCGTGGAGATCACGGCAAGCGACTACCGGACCCTGAAGCCGGGACAGCGGCGACCAGGGACGCCCGGTCGGGCGCCGGTGCGGGAGCGGCGCCTCTAGGCCCTGGGGCAGCCATCCGCGCCCCGACTGTCCGTCCGTCTGCAGGATCACAATTTGCAGGTTCCGACCGGTGCCGGGGCACGATTCGGGCGCTCGGGCGGCCCGTCGAGGGAGGCGCGGTGCAGGAGGGCCAGGGGCCGCGACGGGTCTCGCTCTCTTTCTTCGACCTGGTCAACCTGGTCGTCGGCGCGGTGATCGGCGCCGATGTCTATATCGTCACCGGACCGGGCGCGGCCCGATTGGGCCCGGCGTTGCTGGTTGCGTGGATCGTCGGGGGTGTGCTCGCCGGCTGCATCAGCCTGTGTTTTGCCCAGTGCGCGGCGATCGTTACGACCGCTGGCGGCCCGTACGCCTATGTAGAAGCGGCGCTGGGACGCTGGCCCGCGCGGTTCGTCGGCTGGGCGCTGTACCTGGCCGAGTGGGCGGCGCTCCCGGTTTTTCCGGTCGCGGCGATCCCCTACGTGGCAACCCTCGTACACCTGGACCCGCGCGGCGAGGCTGCATTCAAGATCGCTTTCATCGCCTTCTTTCTGATCACAAACCTCATTGGTGTTCGAACAGCCGGTCGGGTCAATGATGTCCTCACCGTGGGGAAGCTTCTCCCCCTCGCGGTCCTGGTCGCGACAGCCCTGGTTCTCCTGACCCGATCTCCCGGCCTGGGCGCGGCGCGTCTGACCCCTTTTGCCCCCTTCGGCTGGGGCCGCTTTGATGTCGCGCTGATCCTGGTCTTCTGGGCATACGCCGGCTTTGAGGTGGCATCCCTGCCCAGTGAAGCGATCGCCGATCCACGGGTCACCCTGCCCCGCGCTATCCTGCTGGGGATGGCGATCGCGACGGCTTTCTACCTCCTGACCAATCTGGCGGCGTTTCTCGCAGTGCCCTGGCCGGAGATGACCCGCGCACCTGCTCCGCTCGCCCGCGCCCTTGGAGCGGCTCTGGAGGACGTGGGCCTCCCTCCGGTCCTCGGCGTGATTCTCATGACCGCCGGCGCCGTCGTGTCGATCGCCGGGGTCAATGAGGCGGTTATGCTTGGAGCCAGTCAACTGGCAGCGCGGCTAGCGGCGCGAGAGGACCTCCCGGCGTTCCTGGCGCATCAGAACCGTGCATTTGGCACGCCCGACCTCGCACTTCTGGCCCAGGCCGCGTCTGCACTGATCGCGGCGGTGCTCCTGGATCTCACGCGGCTGATCGAGATCGCCGTCTTCTTCCTGGTGCTGGTTTACCTGGCAACGGTCATCGCGGCGGCGCTTCTGGTACGTCGATATCCGGAGCGGCGCCTGCGCGTGCCGGCCCTGTCCGCGTTTATTGCCCTGGCGGCGCTGGGGACGGCTCTCCTCGGCGGAAGCATCAAGGGGCACAGTATCATCCTGGGCGTGGGGCTCCTCACCGCCGTCGGGTCTGGCTCTACCGCCTGTCGACTGCTGCGCCCGGCGCGGTCCGGGACGCGCGGCCGGTCGTGACATATTGCGCACATCACAATACGTCGCCATCCAAACCGTTGACGCGGCCGTCAGGGCCATGCTATAGTAGCCCCAGCAAGATAGACGTAACGCGTGGAAGGGGAGTAGTAGGCGCCGCGGTGGCGCATACCAGCGATCCGGGGATGGTGGAAGCCCGGAAGCGACAGTGGAGCCGAACTCGCCCCGGAGCAGCCCGATCGACGGTTCAAGGGCGAATCAGGTAGATCGGTGCCGGGCAGGGCATCCGATAGCGTGCCCGAGCGGGTCTCACGGTCCGACCTCGGTTGGACGTCCCAGGATGGTACGGCGGGGTCGGACGGTGATCCGGACGGCAGTGTCACGGTGCTGCCAAGGGTGGTACCGCGGGATGGTTCCCGCCCCTTTAAGAGGGCGGGAATTTTGGTATCTGGGGCCATGTCGGTGCCGTGCGCTGTCGAGAAGGGTGGTACCACGAGGAAGGCTCTCGTCCCTTTGGGGTGAGAGCCTTTTTTCGCAAACCAATGCGTGCGGCCAACGGGCCAGTGATGGGAGGAGGAACTCATGGCGATGACAACACCGCGTCCGCAATCCGTGATGCCGACTGATACCGCGCCCCGGCGGATGACCGGCGCGGAGATTCTCTGCGAGAGCCTCCGCCGGGAAGGGGTGGAGCTGATCTTCGGGTACCCCGGAGGAGCGGTCCTTCCCCTCTACCATACCCTGCCAGAGTTCCCATTCCGTCATATCCTTGTACGCCACGAGCAGGGAGCGGTATTCGCCGCGAGTGGCTACGCCCGTGCGACCGGACGAGTTGGGGTCTGCCTGGCAACCTCGGGGCCGGGCGCGACCAACATGGTGACCGGCATCGCCGACGCGATGATGGACTCGGTGCCGATCGTCGCAATCACTGGCCAGGTGGCGACCTCGCTCATCGGCCGCGACGCCTTCCAGGAGATCGACACGACGGGCATTACCCTCCCGATCACCAAGCACAATTATCTGGTTGAACGGGCGGAGGATCTGCCGATCATTGTTCGGGAGGCGTTCTACATCGCCCGGAACGGGCGGCCGGGCCCGGTGCTGATCGATGTGCCGAAAGATGTCCAGCAGCAGGAGGCCGAGTTTATCTGGCCGACCGAGGTGCGGCTGCGCGGCTTTCGTCCCACCCTGCACGGTCACGCACGGCAGATTCGACAGGCCGCCGAGCTGATCGCCCAGAGCGAGCGACCGCTGATCCTGGCTGGCCACGGGGTGATCATTTCTCAGGCGTATGCTGAGCTGCGGGCGCTCGCGGAGAAGGCGCAGATACCGGTGATTACGACCCTCCACGGGGTGAGCTGTTTCCCCGAGTCGCACGAACTGAGCTTCGGCATGACCGGCATGCACGGGGCCGCCTACGCGAATAAGGCGATCTGCGAGTGCGATCTCCTGATCGGGATCGGCATGCGCTTCGACGACCGGGTGACGGGCAAGGTCTCCGGTTTCGCCCCCAAGGCCAAGATCATCCACATCGATATTGATCCTGCCGAGATCGGGAAGAATGTCCGGGTGACCGTCCCGATTGTCGGCGACTGCCGGAACGTCCTGGCGGCGCTCGTTCGAGAGGTCAAAGAGGCGCGTCACGAGGAGTGGCTGGCCCAGCTGTGTGCCTGGCGGGAAGAGATGCCGATGACCCGCATTCGAGAGACCGATCGCCTGCTCCCACAGCACGTGATCCGCGCACTCTACGAGGAGACCGGCGGCCGTGCGCTGATCGTCTGCGACGTGGGACAGCACCAGATGTGGGCGGCCCAGCACTACTGGTACGACGTGCCCAACAGCTTTTTCAGCTCCGGCGGCCTCGGTGCGATGGGGTACTGCCTACCGGCCTCCATGGGGGTCAAGCTTGGGCGTCCTGATGAGATGGTCTGGGCGGTGGTCGGCGACGGCGGCTTCCAGGTAACGATGCAAGAGCTGGCGACGATCGTCCAGGATAATATCGCGGTGAAGATCGCCATCATTAACAACGGCTACCTGGGTATGGTGCGTCAGTGGCAGCAACTCTTTTACAACCGCCGCTACTCGGCGTCGCCCCTCTCCGGGCCGGACTTCGTCAAGCTCGGCGAGGCCTACGGCATCCCGGCGCTCCGGGTTACCCGTCGTGAGGAGGTGGCACCGGCGATTCGCCAGGCCATCGCGACCGAGGGGCCGTTCATGATCGACTTCGTCGTCGAGGAGGAGGAGAACGTCTACCCCATGATCCCGCCGGGTGGTGCGCTCTCCGACATCATTCTCGACACGAACCTCTGATCGATCCAGGAAGGAAGGCTGGCGGTGAAGCGAACGGTCGTCGCGCTGATGGAGGACCATCCGGGGGTGCTCAACCGGGTGGTCAGCGTCCTGCGTCGTCGAAGCTTTAATATCGACAGCCTGGCGGTTGGGCATACCGACCAGCCCGGCGTGTCGCGCATGACGATCACGGTCGAGGGCAACGATGAGGTCATCGAACAGGTCGTCAAGCAGTTGTACAAGATCATCGATGTGATCAAGGTATCGGATATCAGCGACGAGAAGATGGTTGTGCGGGAGCTGGCGCTGATCAAAGTAACGGCCCAGAGCCAGACCCGGTCGGAGATCATGCAGATCGTCGACATCTATCGGGCGAAGATCGTCGATGTGTCTCCCGAGTCGCTGATGATCGAGGTAACCGGGCCGGAGGAGAAGATCGATTCCCTCATCAGTCTCCTCCGCGGCTTCGGGATCAAGGAGGTCGTCCGGACCGGCCGGGTGGCGCTCGTGCGCGGGCCGAGCGCCACCCGGGCGCCGGAGGAGGAGCCGGTTGATGGGCGGGTCCGATCGACCGGGCGCGGGGTAAAGCAGGCGGTCGGCCCGTAATTCTGTCGCGCGCTGGATGGGCGCGCCGGCGCGGGGATGGATTGGGAAACATTTGGGAACCGGTAGGAGAATCGCGTGGCGGTAACGATCTACTACGACGCAGATGCGGATCTGGGACGCCTGGCCGGACGGAAGATCGCCATTATCGGGTACGGAAGCCAGGGGCACGCCCATGCGCTGAATCTTAAGGACAGCGGGCTCGAGGTGATCGTTGGCCTCTACCGGGGCAGTCGATCCTGGGAGCGGGCGCAGCAGGCCGGACTGCCGGTCATGACCGTCGAGGAGGCTGCGGCGGCGGCCGACCTGATTATGCTGCTGGTCCCCGATCAGACCCAGAAAGAGCTCTACGAGCAGGCGATCCGACCGGCGCTCCGGCCGGGCAAGACGCTGATGTTCGCACACGGCTTCAACATCCATTTTCATCAGATCATCCCGCCGCCGGATGTCGATGTGAGCATGGTTGCCCCAAAGGGCCCTGGTCACATCGTCCGTCGGCTCTTCACCGAGGGCGTCGGAACGCCCGCGCTCATCGCGGTTCAGCAGAATCCCTCCGGTCACGCCCGTGAAGACGCGCTCGCGTATGCGAAAGGGCTCGGTGCGACCAGTGCGGGTGTCATCGAAACGACGTTCGCCGCGGAGACCGAGACAGACCTGTTCGGCGAACAGACGGTGCTCTGCGGCGGGGTAAGCGCGCTAGTGAAAACAGCGTTCGAGACCCTGGTCGAGGCGGGGTATCCACCGGAGCTGGCGTACTTCGAGTGCTGTCACGAGCTTAAGCTCATCGTGGATCTCATCTACCAGGGTGGGCTGAGCTACATGCGTTACTCGGTGAGTGATACCGCCGAATACGGGGACTATACCTCGGGGCCAAAGGTGATCGACGCGCACGTGCGCGAGTCGATGCGGGCGATTCTCCGGGATATTCAGAATGGAACCTGGGCCCGGAACTGGATCCTGGAGAACCAGGCCGGTCGGCCGAACTTCTATGCCATGCGGCGGCGTGAGGCCGAGCATGAGCTTGAGGTCGTTGGCAAGAAGCTGCGGGCGATGATGCCCTGGCTCAAGCCGGCAGGCTGACGTGATGGAACTGGCCGGGTGGGTCGGGGGGATGCCAGGGGGGACTGCCCGCGGCCTTGTGGTGACGAGCACGGTAACACCGGAACCAGAGCGGGGGGAGCAATGGATCGAGTTATTATCTTCGATACGACCTTGCGAGACGGTGAGCAGTCGCCGGGTGCTTCACTGACCGTCGAAGAGAAGGTAGATATCGCGCACCAGCTCGAACGGCTCGGTGTTGACGTGATCGAGGCGGGATTCCCAATCAGCTCACCCGGGGATTTCCAGGCGGTTCAGCGGATCGCCCGGGAGGTGCGCGGAGCGACGATCTGTGGGCTGGCGCGCGCGGTTCCTGCGGACGTGGACCGTGCCTACGAGGCGCTGAAGGACGCAGAGGATCCGCGGATCCACGTCTTCATCTCTTCCTCAGATATCCATATGGCCCACCAGATCCGGAAGGGGCGCGGCGAAATCCTCGAGCTCACCGGGGCGATGGTCCGTCGGGCCAAGGGATATGTATCGAATGTCGAGTTCTCTCCAATGGATGCCACGCGGTCGGATCGCGAGTTCCTGGTGGAGATCCTGCGGGTCGCGATCGAGGCCGGCGCTACGACCCTCAATATCCCAGATACGGTCGGGTACGCGATGCCCGAGGAGTTTGGTGACCTGATCGCCTACCTGATCGAGCACGTGCCGGGAGCGGAGAAGGTGGTCTTCTCGGCACACTGCCACGATGACCTCGGGCTCGCTGTGGCGAACAGCCTGGCCGCAGTCCGGCGGGGCGCCCGCCAGGTCGAGTGCACGATCAACGGGATCGGCGAGCGAGCCGGTAACTGCTCACTCGAAGAAGTTGTCATGGCGCTGCGGACGCGCTCCGAGTACTTCGGAATCGATACGCGCATTGATACGACTCAGCTGTACCAGACCAGCCGCATGGTCTCCAACTACACCGGAATTATTGTTCAGCCGAACAAGGCGGTCGTCGGGGCCAATGCGTTTGCCCACGCGTCCGGCATCCACCAGGACGGGATCCTCAAGGAGCGCACAACGTTTGAGATCATGGACCCGCGGGATGTGGGCTTGCGCGGGAGCACGCTCGTACTTGGTAAACTCAGCGGGCGCCACGCCTTCAAGGCTCGTCTCGAGGAACTGGGCTACCACCTCTCGCCGGAAGATCTGAATCGCGCCTTTGCCCGCTTCAAAGAGCTGGCCGACAAGAAGAAGGTGGTGACCGACGAGGACCTGGCGATGATCGTGAGCGACGAGGTCCGCTCGCCTGCCGAGATCTACCGGCTGGACTTCGTTCAGGTCACCTGCGGTGACCACAGTATCCCCACGGCGACGGTGCGGCTCATCGGGCCGGACGGGGTCGCGCTCTGCGACTCCTCGACAGGGACCGGTCCCGTGGACGCAGTGTACAAGGCAGTAAACCGACTGATCAAGGTCGAGAACCGATTGATCGAGTATTCGGTCCAGTCGGTGACCGCCGGGCTCGATGCGATCGGCGAGGTGACGATTCGCATTGAGGCTGACGGTCGGATCTTTGGTGGGCGCGGTGCTGATACCGATATCATCGTTGCCAGCACGCGGGCCTACGTGAACGCCTTGAACAAGCTTATCGCCGCGCGTCAGGCGGCGGCGGTTGGCCGCTAGATCGGCTCGGCGCGGGCACCGGTGCCGGGCGGGTGCGAGATCGCCCCCTGAACCCTGTCAATCTCACCAGAGAGGAGCTTCTTCGTTGCGCGCAACGATTGCAGTGCTGCCGGGCGACGGCATTGGCGTCGACGTAACTGCCGAAGCGGTAAAGATCCTGGAGACCGTCGCGTCAATCTTTGATCATCAGTTCACCTTCTCCACTGCCCTGATTGGAGGCGTGGCCATCGATGAGACCGGCACGGCCCTGCCTCCGGAAACGCTCGCGCTGTGTGAGCAGAGCGACGCCGTGCTCCTGGGCGCGGTTGGTGGGCCCAAGTGGGATGATCCCCGGGCCGCGGTGCGACCGGAGCAGGGGTTGCTGGGGCTTCGCAAAGGGCTTGACCTTTTCGCGAATCTGCGGCCGGTCAAGGTCTATGACTGCCTCGTGGGTGCCTCCACGCTCAAGCCTGAGGTCGTGCGGGGCGTGGATCTGGTCGTGGTCCGCGAACTCACCGGCGGGCTGTACTTTGGTCAGCCGAGTCGGCGGTTTGATGGCCCACACGGGCGTGAGGCGGTCGATACCATGGCCTACTCCGAGCAGGAGGTACGGCGGGTCGTCGAGGTAGCGTTCGAGCTCGCCCGGGGGCGGCGCAAGAAGGTCACCTCGGTGGATAAACAGAATGTCCTGGCGACCTCGCGACTATGGCGCGAGGTCGCCACGGAGGTCGCGGCGCG
>Ga0070738_10007391_pt1 | contig 11015 bp, 11 predicted proteins | sample Coa_R2_2_FD_66446 | JGI IMG/M metagenome (GOLD analysis project Ga0070738, IMG submission 66446) | Surface soil microbial communities from Centralia Pennsylvania, which are recovering from an underground coalmine fire - Coalmine... | ecosystem: Environmental > Terrestrial > Soil > Unclassified ... | reverse complement strand
CTTCTCTCGCGGTCAAGTGGAAGCTGAGGGGCGGCGCGCTCTCTTCATCGACGTCCTATTTCGACAGGACCGTCGATGAGACGGAAGACGAGACCGATTTTCTCTGGCAGAACATTTTCGCGCCCTTCGACGGCATTCCGCTGCCGGATGGCACGACGTACCACGCGGTGCCGATCGCCTCCAGCATCGAGGAGCTGAAGCAGCTGCACGAGTTCGTCGAGGAGGTGCGGTTCGTCTCCGAGCTGCAGGGCCCCTGGCAGTATGTGACCGGAGTGTTCTATCAGGACACGCGCGGCCGGCTGCCCTACGCCGGTTACTATCCGCCGGCGCTCGCCCCGGGCCTCAGCCAGACTGGCGGCGCCCTCGACGGCTTCCTGCCGCTGAACCCGGCAATCCCCGATGAGATCTTCGGGCAGGACTTCCAGACGCGCCAGCGGGAGATCGCCCTCTACGGCGAGCTCTCCTACTCCTTCACGCCGAAGCTGAAAGCGACGGTCGGTCTGCGCGGCTACGACATCCGCTCGGAGCTCGCCGGTTATATCGAAGGCCTCGCCTTCGGCGGCCCGCGGCTCACCGATCCCCCGGCGTCAGTCACGGCGAACGGCGTCAATCCCAAGGCCGAGGTCGACTACCACTTCGATCCTGACAAGATGGTTTACGTGCTCGCGGCGCGCGGCTACCGCCCGGGCGGACTGGTCCCTTCCATCCCCGGCAATGCCCAGGTGGATCCGCTCGGCTGCTTCGCGCAGCTGAAGGCGCTCGGCTACGGCAGCGCGGACCAGACCAAGAGCTACAAGCCCGACAATCTCTGGGATTATGAGCTCGGCGCGAAGACCGAATGGGACGATCACCGGCTGTTGCTCAACGGCTCGGTTTACTACGTCAACTGGAAGAACATTCAGCAGCTGGTCGCCCTGGCATGCGGCTTCCAGTTCCGCGCCAACGCCGGTGCCGCAGACGTCAAGGGATTCGACCTGGAGCTGAGCGCTCGACCCTTCGATCCGCTCACCGTCTCTTTGGGGCTCGGCTATCAACCCGCACGCATCACGGAGAGCAGTCCGGCGGTGCCGGGACTCATCGTCGGCGCTCGCGTCTATCAGGTCCCCGATTGGACCGGGACTGCGTCGGCGACGTACACAGCACCCATCAACGCGACCTCGAGCATCATCACCACCGTCGATTACTCTTATACCGGCAACAGTACCAGCGCGAATGTGACACCGACGACGCCGCGTATCCGCCCGAGCTACAGCCTGCTCGATGCCCGGATCGCCTACGAGATGGGGAATTATCAGATCGCCTTCGTGGGCAAGAACCTGACCAACACGGAGGCGGATCTCGCGGACAACCGCTCGCTCGCGGCGGAGACGCTCGGCCGGCCGCGCCTGGTGGTCAACCCGCCGCGCACGCTCGGAGTGGAGTTATCGGCGGAATTTTAGGCGGTAGCTCAAGCGCCGGGTCGGGGCTCCTGTCCTGACGCGCGCGCCTCGGGCAAAAAGCGGCGGCGGGGCAGGCCAGTGCCTGGGCTTCGGGCGCAGCCTCTTCTCGGATCGGACGCACCGGGGATGTCAGCGGGCGCTTTGAGCGGCCGCCCGGACTTCCCCAGGCGTGGCGCCGAACTCCTCGCGGAAGCAGCGGGTCATGTGCGAGAGATCGTAGAAGCCCCACGTGAGGGCGATGTCGGTCAGCGACATCGCATCCGCGGGGCTGGCCTCGAGGGCGCGCCGGCATTCCTGGGCACGAAGATGGCGGATGTACCTCGCAACCGTCATCGACTCCCCCTCGAAAAGAGTATGCAGGTGACGCGTGCTCACGCCGAAGGCGGTGGCAATGGTGGCCGGGCCGAGATTACGATGGTGCAGGTGGCGCGCGATGTACTGCCTGATCTGGCTGAGCTGTTGCGCGGCCGAGAGCGCGTCGTGTCGCGCTCGCGCGCTCAGCACACCGCCGAGAAGATCGAGGATGTTGGCCTCGACCCGCGCGATCATCGGACCCGATAGCTGGCTCATGCGCGCCACGACCTGGGCGACGAAGCTGCTGAGCAGACCGCAGTCCGCCTCTTCCGCTCCCATCCGGACCCCGAGGAACTGATCCGGATCACTCGTCAGCCGGCGCATGACGTCACCCGGCAATGCCAAAACCGGCATCTCGTACGGATCGCGAAACTGCAGGGAGTAGGGCTCGGCAACCGAGCACACGACGAAGTCTCCCGGGCGCAGGTGAACCTCGCGGTGGCGCTGCGACCAGAGCGACTCGCCTTTGAGCTGGAATTTGACCAGATAGGCCGCGGCGCTCACTCGCGCGATGTCCTGCGGGCGCCGCCGCACGGCGCAGGCGGACGTGGCGACTCTGGCGAGCAGGATGCTTCCGAGGCGGGCAGCTTCCACGCAGCCCGCGAACGGCTGCCACGCGGGGAATCGGGGCACGATCTGCATGGGACAGAACAGCCGATCGACGACGGCCTCGAAGGAGCCGAAGCGCTCCCGGGGGGCCAGAGCGGCTGTCGAGTACGATTCGTACATGGTGAGTCCGGTCGACTCGATTATAGGTCGGGCTTTGCGGCCTCACCACCACGGGCAGTGCTCACAGCGCCCGTCGCGCTGCCCAGAAGCTGCGCGCGTACCTCGCCTACGTTCACGAGCCGTGTCTTGCGCGACCGAGCGACTTCCCCGGCTGTGAATTCCACGAAGTCCCGTGGCACGGGCCGGCCGCTCAGATTGTGCACCATCCAGTTGAGCAGCCGCGCCAGCGCCGCGTCCGACAAGGGCGATTGCGAGGCGCCGGGCACCTCGATGAGGTAACGGCGCCCGGCTGGCGTGCTTGCGAGTGGGACGAGCGACTCGCGCAGCGACGGCACCTTGCCGGGCGCACCGGAGCCGTCGGGGACATGACACCCCATGCAGTTGAGCATGTAGTCAATACGGGGCGGAGCGGCCTGGCAGGCAGGCGCGGCGATCAGGCTCGCGAACGCAAGCGCGGCGAGGGCCGCCCCGGAGAGGATGGCGGGCAGGCAGTGGCAGCCGCCTGCCCGGCTCACTTGGCCAGCGCGACGATGCGCGAGGTCGAGCAGTGGTACGGAATCCCCGACTGGCTGCCCGCACACCAGTTGTAGTCGTTCGACTCGAACGGCACGTACAGCGGCTTGTCGCCCTCGTTGCGATTGCAGAAGCAACGGCCGCATGAGCTCTTGCCGCAGCAATCGTTGTAGGAGACCACATAGTCGTGGCCGTCAGCGGGATTGTGGCAGGTGCCGACCCAAGTGACCGCCGATGGCCTCGTGCCCGGCGGGCACTGATGCGTCGATCCGCCGCAGCAGCTGCAGAGATAGCCGTCGATCGCGCAGTAGCGCCAGTACTCGCACGACTGCGGGTCACCTGTCTCGGCCGGGGGTGCGGCAGCGGATGTGCGGCCCGCTGGATTGCCGCGCGCGACCGGCAGGAGCGGCAGGGCGGCGGCGCCGGTAAGGAGCGCGCCCAGGCGCCCGATGAAACGGCGTCGTGACAGCCGCCGCGCCAGATCGCGCGCCGCGCGCTCCGTGAGAGAGTCGAACGGATGTCTCGAGTCAGCCACCTGGGGGGATCTCACGGTGTGACGAGAACGGCGGGAGTCGCGCCGATATCCGGCACCGACCGCAGATAGCGGCCCGATGAGCCGTCATAGACATCGAGCGTCTTGCTGTCGAGGAAGCAGGCGAAGAGCAGTGGCCGCGAATCCTGCGAGACCTGGATGGAGGTGGCCGGATGCCGCAACCGGATCTGCCCGACCTTTCGATGCGAGGCGACATCGTACACCCAGACCGACGTGCCTGGACCTTTGTGGGTCTCGAGGCCGCCCTGATGCACGATCGTGAAGAGTCTAGCGGTGGCACGGTGGAGGGCCAGATGTTGCAGGCCGCCGGTGCGCCAGTGGCTCGCGAGCTCCCGCCGGGTGAAGAGCGGCCAGGTCGGCCCGCGCTCGATCCCGCGCGAGGTGCTGCGCAGCGGATATATCGTGCCGCCGAACGAGGAGAAGAGCCAAGTGTCGCCCAGCCGCACGCCCTTCTCGGTGAGCGGATCCTTTATCGGGTCGAACAGACGATCCGTATGCACGCGGCTCGCCGCATTGCCGTCGTCCGCAAGCCGGGTAACCAGCAGCGATCCGTCGCTGCAGATGGAGAAGAAGCTGCGCGGGCCCGTTGGATAGACCAGCGCGCAGCCGGGGATGCCGACCTCGCCGACGAGCTTGCGCGTCAGCGTATTGACGACCGTCACCGATTGTGCGGGCGTGAAGTTGTAGATGAGAAGGAAGCGGTCGTCGTCGGTGAGCGCAGCGGCCGCTGACATGGCGAGGTTCGACGAGCGCTTGGGCGGAATGGCGATTTCCGCCATGGGGCTGAGGTGCACGGCATCGTACACCGTGACCACATCCGTGCGCGTACCACGAGTGCCCAACGAGTAGTACGTCTCAGGGGAATAAATCACGCCGGGGCGCTTTGGCAGGAGCACGGAGTTGAATGAATAACCCGTGCTGAGCATCCCCAGCATCCGTCCTGTGTCACCGTCCACCAGATATGCCTTGCCGTCCGGCATGCTGTCGAAATCCATGTCGTTGATCCACACCCAGTGGGGACTCGGGCGCACCGGTAATTGCGCGACGCTGCTGGGCTCGGGCGCCAGCACCGCCCATCCGGGCGCGCTGCTCGCGAGTGCTGCCGCCGCGAGCGCGGTCCGCAGCAGTCGGGATTTGATGAGGGTTCCAGGCATGGAGCCGCGATTCTCCCTGTGGTACGGCGCCCGCGTATTGCACCTACGCGAAGAGCCTCTGTACCAGAGTGAGGGCGGGCGAGCCAAGCTACACTACCTCGACGAAGTCTCCGTAGCCGCCGAGAGTATCGTCATCCGTCAATAAAATCATCCGCTCGACCCACGCCTGTGCGAGGAGCATGCGGTCGAAGGGGTCCTTGCGGGATCCCAGGGCCCAGAGGAACAGGTGCGTGTCCCGCGAGACCCGCAAGGCTGACTGCCCTCGAATGAGGCGAGCGCCTCATCGGGCAGCGGCTCGTTGAAATCGCCGGCAATCCTGATCCTCCCCTTGAGCAGGCCCAGCCTCTTCTTCTTCACGGGCGAGGTCAACGGACTCAGTCGTGCCATTGGCTTTCCCGCCTTGGCGATGATCACTTCGGTTCCCGCCGCTGCCTCGTCGACGAGGCGGGAAAGACGCGTCTTTGCCTCGCGAATGTCGACCGTTTTGGGCACGACTGCACTCTAAACTATACTCAGTCTAATCGAGCACACGGCAGCCCGCAATGCGCAGCGGGCAACGTATGGCCTGGCGATCCCGACTCCGGCTAGTCGACCGCCGCCGTTGCTTCGATCTCCACCAGGAACTCCGGCAGCGCGAGGGCGCTCACACCGATGAAGGTGTTGGGCGCGGGCAACACCTCGCCGTAGAACTGTGCGATCTCGCCGAGCACCGGTCCCAGCTTCTCGGGAGAGTGATTCACGACGTAGGTGCGCAGTCTCAGCACGTCCGCGGGCGATGCGCCGACCGACGCAAGGACCGCGCGGATGTTGGCAAGCGCTTGCCGCGTCTGCGCACCCAGGTCGCCGGGGCCAACAAGGTTACCGTCCGTGTCCCAGGCCACTTGTCCCGCAAGGTGCAAAACCGAGTCGCCCCGCTGCCGTGCCGCGTGGGAAAAGCCGTAACGCACGCTGTCGTAGAGCTCGGGAGGATTGACCTTCTCTGCGCGCATGACTTCATGCTCCTTTTCGTGGTATCAGCTATGGATTCTGCCGAGGCGGCGCAGCGTGTCTCGCACACGCTCGCGCCCTTCGGGGGTGAGCTCGAGGATCGGAGGACGCGGGTAGCCGCCGGGCAACCCCTGCGCATTCAGCGCCTCCTTCAGGATGGCCTGCGCCGAGCCGAATCGGCCGACCAGCTTTTCGGTGAACCAATCCTGCATGAGAACCCGGTCGCGCGCGCCGCAACGGAGCGCCGCCTCGACATCGCCCCGCCAGAGGTGATTGTAGAAATCCGGGTGATCGCGGCCGAGAACGGCGCCCGCGCCCATGGTGCCATCGCCTCCCTCGGTGCGCAGCAGTGTTGCACCGAGCCGATCCATGGAGAATCCAAACACACGGAGCCGGTCCTTCAGCGCGAAGAATGAGTGGATGAAGCTGTCCAGGCGGCCGGTGGAGTTCTTTACGGCAACCACGCGTTCGATGTCGGCGAGGCGCTCGAGGAGCTCGCACGACATGTCGACGTTGGTTCCGGGCGGCCAGTTGTAGACGCAGATGGGCAGTCGCACGCCGCGCGAGACATGCTCGTAGAATGCGAATATCTCGTCGTCGTTGGGGACGATGTAGGGTGGTGGTGTCAGGAGGATACCGTCGAACCCGCACTCGTGCGCCATCTGCGCGTACTCGATGGCTCGATCCGCGTGGAAGGCGTTGCAGCCGGCTATCAGCGTGCGCTTGCCCCGCAGCTGGCGCCCCGCAATGCTCAATAGAGTGCGGCGCTCCGCATCGGAGAGGCTGTACCACTCGCCCGTCGTGCCGGCGACCACGATGCCGTGCATGCCCTCGGCGTCCAGCCACTCCAGCAATTGCTGCAATGCGCGCTCGTCCAGCCGCCGGTCCTTCGTGAACGGCGTCGTGATGGCCGGCATGTAGCCGCGCCAATCGACCGAGGTTCTGTCCATTGCGCTCCGCAAACTGACGACGGAAAAGTCGTTGGCGGCGATTCTAGGCGCCAGCGTGAATTTGTCACAATGACGGCGGCTGAGTATCATCGTTGCGCGCAGCGCAACAAAGTGCGCGGTGAACCCATGTCGAATCCCATCCTCACCGATGCGAAACTTCGCTACCTGGCCGAGGCGGCGGCGCTCGGCTCCATGCACGCCGCCGGCGAGAAGCTCGATGTAGCGGTGTCGTCCATCAGCCGGCAGATCGCGCAGCTCGAGGCTCAAGTCGGCTTGCCGCTCATCGAGCGCGGCAGGCGCTCCATCAAACTGACCGAGGCGGGAGAGATGGCCGTGCGGTACTACCGCGAGAGCATCACGCAGCGCGAGACGCTGGTCGCGAATATCCAGGCCCTGCGAGGCCTGCGGGCCGGTCAAATCAACCTCGCCGTGGGTGAGGGTTTCGTCAATGCGCTCTCGCCACTGCTGCAGACCTTCGCGGACGAGCATCCCGAGATCCGCATGTCGGTCAAGATGGCCGGCACGCTGGAGGTAATGCGCCAGGTCCGTGATGATGAGGCGCACATCGGCCTGGCGTTCCACTCACCGCCCGATCCCAAGATCAACGTGCGTGCGACTTTCGCGCAGCCGATACGTCTGATCGTTCACCCGCGGCACCCTCTCGCCGGCAGGTCGTCGGTGGCTCTGCGCGAGGTCGTCGAGCATCGGCTCTGCTTGCCGGAAGCGAGCTTCCGCATCGGTCAAATGATCGACATGGCGCGCGAGCACGAGCGGATCTCGCTCGATGCGCACCTGAGCACTAACTCTCTGCACTTGCTGCGGGAGATGGTGAAGTCCGGGAAGTGTGCGACGCTGCTGCCGGAGATCGCGGCGGTCAGGGAGCTCAGTCAGCGCGTGTTGATCGCCGTGCCGATCGACAGCGCCGCCCTGCAGGATACCGCGCTCACGGTCATCTGCCGGCTGGGCCGCACGCTGCCATCGGCGCCGGCCGCATTCCTGCCGGTGCTCGAGGGCGGCCTGCGAACGTGGCTGCGGAAGACTCGGATAACCGGCAAGGAGAGGTAGCGGTCAGTGGGTGGGCGGTACGATGTTGCCGTTATTGGAGCCGGCCTCGTCGGGTGTGCCGCGGCATATGAGCTCGCTCGGCGCAGACGTCGAGTCTGCGTGCTCGATCAGGGCGAGATCAATCGTGGGGCCTCGGGCCGGAACGCGGGCTCGCTGCACTTTCAGCTCGAGCCGCGCATGCTCGAGCGCGGCGGTGATCCGCGCGGCCTCACCGAGCTGATCCCGGTCAATCTGCAGGCAATCGAGGACTGGCGGAGGCTGCCCGGGCTGCTGCGGGCGGGGCTCGAGCTCGCCATGCACGGCGGGCTCATGGTGGCGGAGACCCCGGCCGAACGCGATCTGCTGGTGCGCAAGTGGGAGGTGGAGACCCGCGCCGGGCTGCCGGTCAGAATGCTGGAGGGGGCGGAGTTGCGGCGCGTAGCGGCGTATCTGGCAGAGCATGTGTGTTGTGCCAGCTATTGTCCCCTCGAGGGGCATGCCAATCCGCGCTGCGTGACTCCTGCCTACGCGGCCGCGGCGCGCGCATATGGGGCTGAGATCCGCTGCCGCAGCCGCGTGCGGACACTCGAGCGGCGCGCTGCGGGCTGGCGGCTGCAGATCGAAGGGAAAGAGGGAGCGGGCAGCGCTGGCCGTGCCGCGCAGTCCTCATCATTCCTCGATGCGGAGGCGGTGCTGGTGGCGGCCGGCGCCTGGTCGCGCGAGATCCTGGCCCCGCACGGCGTCAATGTGCCGCTGGAGCCGTTGGGACTCGCCATGAACGTGACGGAGCGCGGCGGGCCCGTGGTGCGTCACCTGGTACAACACGTGGGCCAGCGCTTGTCCGTCAAGCAGGTAAAGGCGGGCAACGTGCTGATCGGCGGCGGCTGGCCCGCGGCGCTCTCTGACCGCTTGACGCTGGGAGCCGAGCCGCACGTGCGGCTGCTGGAGCGCTCGATGATCGACAACGCCGGTACCGCGGTTCACGTGGTGCCGGCGCTCGCGGGATTGCAGCTCATCCGCAGCTGGACCGGAATCGCCTCGGTCTCGCCGGATCATCTGCCGGTGCTCGGGGCGGTCGCGGCGCTCCCCGGCGTTTTCATTGCCGCCGGGGAGTCTTCGTTCACGCTGGGTCCGACATACGCCCGCCTCGTGAGCGAGCTCATGTGCCTGGGGTACACATCCCTGTCCCTTCATCTTTACCGGCCCGACCGTTTCGTGCCTCCTTGATGGGAGGGTGCGTCAATGGGGTTTCGCGTGAACTCGGGCACGTTCCGGCCACAACCGATCACATTCAGCTTTGACGGCGTGGCGATCACGGCCCATCCGGGTGAGACTCTGGCCGCCGCGCTGATCGCGGCCGATATCCGCGGCTTTCGCCGCGATGTGCGCGGTGGGCTGCGCGGCCCGTATTGCAACATGGGCACTTGCTTCGAGTGCGTGCTCGAAGTGCGCAGCGGCAGCTCCTGGCGCACCGTGAGAGGCTGTCTAACGCCCGTTGCCGCTGGACTTGAGGTGCGCTCGCTGCGGGCTCCGACGCTCGGGAGGTCGATGACATGATGCCGACCGATGTCTGCGAGGTCGCAATAGTGGGTGGCGGGCCGGCAGCTCTCGCGGCAGCCATCGCGATGAGCGCGTACGGCCTCGACATCTGTCTCATCGACGAGCAGCCTCGCCTGGGAGGGCAGATCTACCGGCAGCCGCCGGTGGGCTTTCGGGTGCAGTCGTGGCTCGCCGGCAGGGTTTATGAGCGTGGCAAGGCGCTGCTCGGGCGCGCCGAGCGGCTCACGAGTCTCCATCACATCGCACCCGCAACGGTGTGGGGATTGTTTGCGTCCGAGCCCGGCCTCGATGCTGCGGGCGGCCATGACATCCTTTACGAGCAGGACGGTCAGTTGGGCCGGGTGAGGGCCCGTCACGTGCTCCTCGCGACGGGCTGTTACGAGATGCCCGTTCCTTTCCCCGGCTGGCATCTGCCCGGTGTCATGAGCGCCGGAGGCATTCAAACACTCCTCAAGAGCCAACGCGTTGCCGCTGGCGGCACGATCGTGCTCGCGGGCAGCCATCCCTTGCTCCTCATCGCGGCGGAGCAGTTGCTGCAGGCAGGGGTACGAATCGCCGCAGTCGTGTTCAGTCAGTCCACGAGGACAGCGGCGCGCGCGCTTCGAGCACCGACAGCGATGCTGGGCGCGTTCGGGCAGTTGGTCCAAGCCGGACACTGCCTGTGGCATCTGCGCCGCGCCGGGGTGCCGGTGCTCTTCGGCCAAGTGGTTACGGAGGCGCTGGGCAGCGACGCGATCGAGGCCGTGCGAGTAGGGAGCAGCGACTGCGCTGGTGAGGTGCGCGAGATAGCCTGCGATACCCTGGGACTCTGCTTCGGATTCCTCGCGTCCTCGGAGCTTGCACGGCAAGCCGGCGCGCAGGCTGCTTGGGAGCCGGGCGGCGGCTGGATCATGGCGGCCGATCCCTTCATGCGCTCCAGCGTGCACGGCGTCAGCGTCGCCGGCGAGCTCGTCGGAGTTGCCGGCGCAGAGGCGGCAGCGCTGTCGGGTGAGATCGCCGCCCTCGGTATTGCGGTGGATGCAGGCCGTCTTGAAGCGGACGCGGCGTTGGCCCGAAGTGCCACATCCCGTCGGCGGCTGGCAAGGATTCGCCGGTTCGCGGCTCTGCTCGCAGCGATGTCCAGTCCTTCGCCGCAACTCCTGCGCCGCCTCGCTACTGCGGAAGCACTCGTTTGTCGCTGCGAGGACGTGACGGTTGGGGCAGTCGCTGATGCGTTGAGCGCGGACGGTGCCATTGCGAGCGCGAGCACGGTGAAGCTCCTGACGCGTGTTGGAATGGGCAGATGCCAAGGCCGCATGTGCGAAGTCTCCGTGCGGCGCTTGATCGCCGATTGCCGAGGCATCGCACTCAGCCAGGTCGAAGGGTATGTGCCACGAGCGCCGGTGAAGCCGATCTCTCTTGGTGCGCTTGCCGCTGCGGCAGAGATGACATCCCGGTAGCCCGCGTCGGCGTTGCGTGAAACGCAACGATCCCGTCCGTCACGGTTATTGAGCGTCTCAGTACACCGTGCAAGATAGCGTTGCAGCGCACCAAGGGGTATCACGTCATGGAGCCCGCTCGATCCGCAGTACGCTTTCGCGGCCTGGACCACATCGGTATCACGGTCCCCAATCTTGACAATGCGATCGCTTTCTATATCGATGCGTTCGGCGGTCGCGTTCTCTATCGAATGGGGCCGCTCGATTCGCGTGACATGCCTCGTGCGAGCGATCGCGACTGGACTGCGGATTTT
>Ga0070738_10007390_pt1 | contig 11015 bp, 12 predicted proteins | sample Coa_R2_2_FD_66446 | JGI IMG/M metagenome (GOLD analysis project Ga0070738, IMG submission 66446) | Surface soil microbial communities from Centralia Pennsylvania, which are recovering from an underground coalmine fire - Coalmine... | ecosystem: Environmental > Terrestrial > Soil > Unclassified ... | reverse complement strand
GCGAGCCGCTCGGCGGCGTCGCGGATCGTTTCCTCTTCTTGAATCACCGTTACGTTCTTGCTCATAATGTCCAAAGCGCGGGTCGCCATGTTGAAACCTCCTCTGTATCGGGCTGCAAAGCTTCCCGACGCTAAGAGGATGAAACGCGGCGTGTGCCCGCTCGCTCGCCGAGTTCGTGGTATGATCCCGGTATGGAACGCATATTCGAAGACGACGATCTGGACAAGGCGGTGAGCAGTGCCGACGACACGGGGCTGGTCGCACAGCAGCAGATCATTACCGAAGCCGAAGAAGCCGAAGGCGGCATCGACACGGACGACACGACGCAAGCACCTTAACGCGTAGGCGGCCGGCGCTTCGGCGTCGCAGAGCGCTCCAGGATGAGGCTTTGGGTCATCGGGGCGCTCGTGGCCGCTGGTTTGCTAGCGGGCGCCTTTGTGCCGGGCGGCTTGGCGGCAACGTTCAAGACCGCGACGTTCCAGGTTTTTCTGCCCGCCATCATTTTTGAGGCGGCGTGGCAGCTCGAACTGCGCGTGATGCGCCGCGCTTGGCGCCCCATTGCCGTGCTGGCGCTACCGGGCGTCGTCGTTACGGCGGCCATCATCGCCGGCGTCGCCTATTTCTTAGGCGGGCTCTCGCTGCCGGCCGCTCTCGTGCTGGGCGCCGTCCTGAGTGCCACGGACCCCATTGCGGTAACCGCAATCTTTCGGCGCCTTCCCGTGCCGCACGAATTGGCGACGATCGTCGAAAGCGAGTCGCTCCTCAACGACGCTATTGCGGTCGTCCTCTACCGGGCGCTGCTTGCGGCGATCGTGGCCTCAACGCTCGCACCGGTGCGAATCGAAGCGGCGGCGGTGCAAGCTTTGGCCGGTTCATTTTTGGGCGCGGCAGTTGGTGCTGCTGCCGGATGGGCGGGGGCGATGCTCTTGCGGCGATCGTTGCCCGTGCCGCTGCAGTTGCTCGGAACGTTTGCATGTGCATACGGCGTCTATTTTGCAAGCGAAGCACTGAACTGGTCGGGTATCTTCGCGGTTCTTTCGTGCGCGATCGTGATGCGTCAAGTCGAGCGTTCTTCCTCGGCGGTCCAGATGCGCCGCAGCGTCCAGCGTGCCTGGGACGTGGCGGCAGTGCTTTCCAACGCGGCCCTGTTCTTTTTAATCGGCGCCTCGGTAGAAGTCGCTCACCTGTGGGCTCTCCGCGCGTTGATTTTCTGGACGCTCGTCGCGGTGCTGATCTCACGCGTGCTCGTCGCGTACGGTCTGCTTCAACTGGTGCCGCAAATGCGCCGTTCGTGGATGGACGTGGTGCGAATGGCCGGCGTTCGGGGGGCGATATCGCTCGCACTGGCGTTGAGCATACCTTTATCGGTGCCGCAATCGCGGTTGGTCGTCGATGCCACGTTCGTCGTGGTCGTCGTCACGCTGCTCGTCGGCGCCCTCACCTACGAACGGCGGGTTATCGCAATGGATCTGCGAGGCGGCTGAGCGATTAGAGCCGCCGCTCGAAGCGGCCCTCGCGTTCGTCCAGCACGATTTTGTACACGACCCCAGGATCTTGACTCGCATTGGGATGTACGGTTTCACCGGGCGGCCCTTGCAAGCGCCCCGACAGCTCTTCGACGAGCCAGCGATGACGCTCGCGTGCGTCGTCGCCGTGCAGTTCCTGAAAGACGCCCGATGCGATGACGCTCTTCCAGTTGGCTAAACCATCCATGCTGTCCACCTCGAAGCAGACGTGCGGGTTCTCCCGCATCATGTGCAGCTTCATGCCCTCTGCGGAGCGCGCATACACCGCGGTTCCGTCATAGACGTACGTGATCGGAACCACGTACGTTCGGCCGAACGCATGACAACCGATCCTGCCGATCGCATTTTGCCGAAGCACGTCGTCGATCTCCGCCCTATTCAACTCGCCGAGCATCGCGGTCTCCTACTTGGCGGGCACCGCGGTTTCGGCGTCTTGTGCCGTCGCGTGCGATCCCGCTTTCCTGGCAGAACGCACGATCAGCACCGGAACCGTCGCATATCTCACGACGCCTTCGGCCACGCTGCCGATGACTGCTCGCGATATGCCGGTTCGGCCGTGGCTGCCCATGACGATAAGATCCGCGTGCTGCTGCTCTGCGCAGTTCACGATCGAGGACACTGTCTCGCCGTTCAAGCAAATGGACTGGGCCGGAATGACGCCTTTAATCTTTTCCACGGTCTCGGCTACCAGCGCGCGGGCTTCGTCGTCGAGCGCGTTAAAACACGCAGCGCTCATTGCCGGGTCGCCGAACGCCATAGCGGAGGCTTTCGACGGATTCACGACGGTGCACACGGTCAGGCTCGCCCCTTGTTCGGCGGCAAGCCGTGCCGCTACGTCGAGCGCTTCGGCCGAGGTTTCGGAACCGTCAATGGGACACAGGATGGATTTGAACATGGGTTTCTCCGTTGGTGGTGTGCAGGCGGCGCTCTTTTTCGTACTCGCGCTCGATGTCGCCGGCGAGATCTTTAAGAAATTGCAGCATCGTTTGCTTGGCGATCGAGCGCCCGACGAATAGGTCGAAAACGCGCCCGAGCAGGCCGAACGGCGGCTCGTAACAGCCGTCCAGGCGGAGCATTGCGCCGCGATGCTGCGGGCGTACGGTGACGGCGCCGCGGAAATCCGGAAACAGATGGGGCGTTTGCGGCCGCCAAGCGATCAGGAGCGCGTCGTGTTTGCGCGCCTGGTCGGTCGTGTCCGTCGTGCTGGCAACGGCAAAGCGCACGCGCTCGCCCAGCGGCGGCGACGGAGTCAGGTAGAATCCGTCCCGGCGCGCGACGGCTTTTTCAGCGAGCTCCACCGCAGCCGAGAACGGACAATGCAGATAGCGGTGTACGTGTACGCTCGTCATGACGTCTCCTTAGGCAAGCTTCGCCCATCGGGCGAGCATCGCCACGCGATGGGCTAGTTCGCGGACGAAGCGCTGTATACTGGCATCGGCGGCACCGCGCAGGAATGTGGAATCGAGGACGCGGCCCAAAGCACCCAAAGGAACCTGATATCGGCCCTGCAGCCGCAACTCGCATGCGCGTTCGCCGCACGGCACCAGCCGCAGCGCACCGTCGAACGTGGGATACATCTGCGGACGCGACGCCGCCCGAATCTCCACGTGCCACGCATGGCGTTCGCCGTCGGCCAAGACTTGTGCCTGGACCGGCACCGAAACCATCGCTTGCAGCGGGACGTGCAGCTCCTGCATGTTCAGTGCGAGCGATGTGCTCCCCGGATGCTTTTCGAGCTCGGTGAGAACGGTTTCGAGTGCGGGCAGCGCGTAGACGTCTGCTACCGGGATCGCCGTAGCGGTGCTGATAAAAACGCCCTGTGCGCTGCTCACGCTCCAAGTCTACCAAGGTAGCAGGAAAAGAACGGGAATCTCCCGGGAGGCGCCTTTCTCAGGACGTTCCCAACCCGTTCCGGCATTCGGCACAGAGTAAGACTTGGAGTGCTTTTGGGAGACTTTGGATTTCTGATGCTGCAGACGAAAATACCCGCCGCCTCGCTCGATGCCGTCGATGCCTACTGGCGGGCCGCTAATTATTTGAGCGCCGGGCAGATCTATCTGCTGGACAATCCGCTGCTTCGCCGGCCGCTGCGCATCGAAGACATCAAGCCGCGGCTGCTGGGCCATTGGGGCACGACGCCGGGTTTGAATCTCATTTACGCGCACTTCAACCGCCTGATAAAGCGTGACGGATTGAACGCGATCTTCATTGCGGGGCCCGGCCACGGCGGACCCGCGGTCGTCGCGAACGCCTACTTGGAGGGGACGTATACCGAACGTTATCCTGCGATCACGCAAGACGAGGATGGAATGCGCGCGCTCTTTCGGCAGTTCTCGTTTCCCGGCGGAATCCCGAGCCATGCGTCGCCGGAGGCGCCCGGCTCCATTCACGAAGGCGGAGAGCTCGGTTACAGTCTGCTGCACGCGTACGGCGCGGTCTTCGACAATCCGGATCTGATCGCGTGCTGCGTGGTCGGTGACGGCGAGGCGGAGACCGGTCCGCTTGCGACGAGCTGGCACGGCAACAAATTTCTCAACCCGCAGCGCGATGGTGCCGTGCTTCCGATTCTCCATCTCAACGGCTACAAGATCGCGGGACCAACTGTGCTCGCGCGCATCGGCCAGGACGAGCTCGACGCGCTCATGCGCGGGTACGGCTACGATCCCATAACGGTCGCCGGCGACGACCCGCAAGCCGTGCACGAAGCGTTGGCTTCGGCCTTGGGCGGCGCGCTCGCAAAGGTGCGCGACATTCAGGAGGCGGCACGGCGCAGTTCGCGCGTGGTGCGCCCGCAGTGGCCGATGATCGTGCTGCGCACGCCCAAGGGCTGGACAGGGCCGAAAATCGTCGATGGCGTCCAAATCGAGGGCACGTTCCGCGCGCATCAAGTACCCCTGGGCGATTTTCGCACGAAGCCCGAGCATCTGCGCATTCTCGAAGAGTGGATGCGCTCGTATCGGCCGGAAGAACTGTTCGACGAACGCGGTGCCTTACGCCCGGAAATCGCGGCGGCCGCACCGGCCGGAAAGCTGCGGATGAGCGCCAATCCCAATGCGAACGGCGGCGAAGTGCTGCGCAGATTGATTCTGCCGGATTTCCGCCGCTACGCACTCGAGGTGAGCACACCCGGAACGGAAACGGCGGAAAGTACTCGAGCAGCGGGCCGGTATTTGCGCGACGTTATCGCCGGCAATCCCGAATCGTTCCGGCTGTTTGCGCCGGATGAAACCGCCTCGAACCGGTTGGATGCCGTCTTCGAAGTAACGGACCGTTGCTCCACGGCCGCGGTGCTCCCGTCCGACGATCACGTTTCGCCAAACGGCCGCGTCATGGAAGTACTGAGCGAGCATTTCTGCCAGGGCTGGCTCGAAGGGTATCTGCTCACGGGCAGGCACGGTGTCTTTACATCGTACGAAGCGTTCATCCATATCGTCGATTCCATGTTCAACCAGCATGCGAAGTGGCTCGAAACCTGCCGCCACGTACCGTGGCGCCGTCCTATAGCATCGCTCAACTACCTGCTCAGCTCCCACGTGTGGCGCCAAGATCACAACGGCTTCACGCACCAGGATCCGGGCTTCCTGGACGTCGTGCTAAATAAAACCGCCGACGTCGTCCGAGTCTATCTTCCACCGGATGCCAACACGCTGCTCTCCGTGCTCGACCATTCACTGCGCAGCACGAACTACGTCAACGTGATCGTTGCGGGCAAACAGCCGGAACTCCAGTGGCTCGATATGGAGTCCGCGATCAAACACTGTACGGAAGGCGTCGGTATTTGGGCGTGGGCCGGCAGCGATACCGACACCGACCCCGACGTCGTCATGGCCTGCGCCGGCGACGTACCCACGCTGGAGACGCTTGCAGCGGTCGATTTCCTGCGAACGCATCTACCGGAACTGCGCGTGCGCGTCGTCAACGTCGTGGATCTGATGACCCTCCAGCCGAAAACCGAACATCCCCACGGACTTTCGGATCGGGAGTTCGATTCAATCTTCACCGTCGACAAACCCATCGTGTTTGCGTTTCACGGCTATCCGTGGCTGATTCACCGGCTCACGTATCGCCGCACGAACCACGACAATCTCCACGTCCGCGGCTATAAAGAGCAGGGAACGACGACTACGCCGTTCGACATGGCCGTGCTCAACGAGCTCGATCGCTTCCACCTGGCCGGCGACGCGATCGATCGCGTGCCGCGTATGTGCGATCGCGCGGGCCAGGTAAAACAGATCATTCGCGATCGCCTCGTCGAGCATGCGGCCTACATCCGCGAGCATGGCGACGACATGCCCGACGTGCGCGATTGGGTATGGACGCCGCGACGCACATGAAGATCCTCACCCTCAACCTTGGGTCTTCGTCGCTCAAGTACGCGCTGTACGACGTCTCCGAGCAGGCTTTGGCCGCAGCGAAGGAAGGCGAGGTCGCGGCGGCGCCGGACCCCGCATCTGCTCGCAGCGCTGCGCGCGCCGTGCTCGAGCAGCTCGAGGCCGGCGGCGATGCGATCGATGCAGCCGGGCATCGGGTCGTTTTTGCCGGCAACGACGACGAGCCCGCGATCGTGAACGACGATCTGCTCGCGCGTCTGCGCGCGCTGGAATCGCTCGATCCGCTGCACCTGCCCGGGGCGCTGGCGATCGTAGATGAAGTTCGGTCGCGCCTTCCGCAGGCGCGCAACGTTGCTTGTTTCGATACGGCGTTCTTTCGCGATCTTCCGCATGAAGCACGCGCGCTGCCGATTCCGGGCGGCGATCCGCTGCTGCGCCGGTATGGATTTCACGGTCTGTCGTACGAATCTGCGGTTCACGTCATCGGCCCGGATTTGCGCTCGCGCACGGTCATCGCGCACTTGGGCAACGGCGCGAGCGCTGCTGCGCTGCTCGACGGTGTTCCCGTCGACACGACCATGGGGTTTAGCCCGCTCGGCGGCCTGATCATGTCCAGCCGGCCGGGCGAATTGGATCCCGGCGTGCTGCTGTATCTCCTCGAGCGCGGCCATGTCGACACGGCCGGTCTTCGCGACATGCTCGAGCGGCGCAGCGGATTACGCGCGCTCTCCGGCGGCGAGGGCGATCTCCGGCGGCTTGGGGAGCGAAGCGACGCTGCCGCGGCGTTCGCGGTCGAGATGTTCGTTCGGTCGGCGAGCAAAGCGATCGCGGCGCTTGCCGCGGTGCTGGGCGGCCTGGAGATGCTTGTTTTCACCGGCGGCATCGGCGAGCATAACGACGCGGTGCGTAACGCGATTGCGTCGCGCACCGCATTCATCAACCGGGAGACGGATGTTCGGGTGGTAAAGAGCGACGAGAACCGCGCGATCGCGCGGCGCGTTTGGAATTTGGTGGGACCATGAAAACAGAGATCTGCGATTACGGGAACTTCATCACCGTCGAGATGCCCTACGCGCAGGCCGTGGAATCGGCCAAGGCGCGGCTGAAGGAAGAAGGCTTCGGCGTGCTGTGCGAGATCGACGTGGCCAAGACCATGAAAGAGAAACTGGGTATCGACGTCGAGCCCCACGTCATTTTGGGTGCGTGCAATCCATCGCTGGCGCACGCCGCGTTGGAGACCGAAGCGAATCTCGGTTTGCTGCTACCATGCAACGTCGTCGTGCGCCGGAGCGGCTCTTCGACGATTATCGGCGCCGTCGATCCGCGCAAGATGCTCGGTTTCGTCGGAAACCCGGCGCTGAATTCCATCGGCGACGAGGCGGCGCAGCGCCTGAACCGCGTGCTGGAGCGCCTAGCCGGCTAGCTCGTTACATTGGTTTCGCCATCGACTCTGCGATCAAGCGCGCATAGGTCTGGCTCGACTCGGTGGGGTTTCGCTTGAGATCGGGATCGTTGTCGAGATCGATGTGAAAAAGCCCGAAGTCGCTGTTGTCGTCGAAGTGCAGCCCCCATTCCCGGTTCGACGTGATGCTCCAGCAGAGATACGCTTCGACGGGGATCCCGCGTTCGCGGGCCCGCTGCACCTCGCGGATGTGCGCTTCCAAGTACTTCGCGCGCGAGAAGCCGTCCGCGCTGGTCACGCAGCCGTTCTCGATGACGACGATCGGTTTGCCGGGAAAATGCACGGCCGTATCGTTGAGGATGAGCTCGAGCGCGCTGGGCCAGACGGGTGCGCTGGCGTAGCGAAAGTCTGCCGCGGCGCTCAAGCGGTGGAGCTGGCCGGGCCAAAAAGCCGGAACGCCCCAGTAGTAGTCCAGCCCGACGTAGTCCAGCGTCCCCACGCAATCGGCCGGACAGAGAAAAGCGGCGAGCTCGCCGGCCATTCCCAGGTTCCACCAATTCGTCCCCAGGAGCGTTCCGAAGATCGCAAAGCTCTTGCGCAGCGTATAGAGAATTTGCACCCACGATCGCGTCGCGCTCATGCGCTGTTCGCCGCGCAGCGGGACGAACTCGACCTTCGACTCGTCTCCCAAAATGCGTAAGGCGACAGCACGCGCGATGTCGGGCTCCAGGCCGCAGTATCTCCCATTTGCGTCGCGTTCGCACAGCCCGGGTACGCCCGGATGCACGCCCACCCGAAGCACGCCGCGCTTGCGGATACGCCGGAGCGATTGGTCCATATCCGGGTCGAGCTGACGTCCCGAAGCATCGACGGGAGGTGAAGCGGCCTCCGGGGCGCCGGCAATCGTCTTGCGATTGAAGACGTCGGGCATTCCAGGATGCTTCGATTTGAACTCGCGCAGCGCGCGGTCGACGGCGTTGAGCAGCGAACGGCTTCCGAACGCCATGGCTATCGCGAAATGTTGCCCGTGCCCCGGCAGCTGCGTGAGTTGCAAGCCGTCTCCGGCATATTGGGTCAGCGTGACGTCGTCGTCGAAAACCGCCTCCACGAAGTTCCCGCGCAAGGCTTCCGCCGCTGCGGCGGCGTTCGGGTAGTACTCGACCTCGGCAGCCGGAAAATAGCCGCCGACCAGCGTCGCCGGCAATGTGTCCGAAACGACGCCGATCCGGCCTTGCCACGTTTGCGATCCCGGCGAAAAGACGTGCTCCGGCGCGTGCAGCACGCACAGATGCGCCGTGTAATACGGTTCGGAGAACAGCGCGGAATCCTCGCGCACTTTCGTGAGGGTGATCTGCGCGATCGATATATCGACTTTGCCGCCCTCGAGAATCGACGATTGCGAAAGGCGCGCGGCTTGCCGGCGCGCCTGTTCGGGCGACTGCAGACGTGTGGCATTCCTGTCGACCAAACGCTGCAGCCACGGCGGCAAACCCAGGACGAGCGGATTCGTGCCCACCTTTGCTTGGGGCCGCGCGCGCTGAATCGACTCGCGCGCACGGGCGTGCGCGCGGAACAAATTTGGAATTAGGCGCAGCACGTCATGCATCTGCTGCTCCGATGAAGCGTACGGCGGCTGGCCCGGCGGCATCGCGTACGTACGCATCCAAAAACCCTTGATGTATCCGTACACCAGCTGGTTGGGCTCGTTCAGCGTCACGTAATAGTCGATCAGATCGCCCAGCCGCTCCGCAGCTGCTGCGGCAAAGCATGCGACGCGATCGGGAAAGCCGTCGTCCAATAAGCCGGCGCCGCCGCCCGCGGCCTGGACGTGCAGCGGCCAGGTGTTGTGCACGAGCGTAACGACCGTCGCCATTCCGGCATCGCGCATGCACTGCAGCACGTCGCGATAATGCGCGAACGCCTCTTCGCTCCAGCGTCCCGGCTCCGGCTCGAGTCTGGCCCAGGAGAGCGAGAGTCGAAATGCGGTGCAGCCCAGTTTCGCGGCGAGCGCGACGTCCTCGCGATAGCGGTTCCAAAAGTCCGTGGCCCGGCCGCGGGGGACCAGTCCCCGCACGCGTTCCCACACGTCCCGAACGTCGTCGCGGCCGTCGTACGCTTCGCACTGATGATCCGCGGTTGCCACGCCGAAGCGAAAGGGCTGCGCCATGTTCGCGAACTGCGCTGCACACGGGGGCCTTCCCTTCGCAAGGACGAACGCCGCGCGCATGAGGTTCAGCAACAAGACCTGCATCGTGACCGGCGGCGGATCGGGTATCGGGCGCGCAACGTGTCTGCAGATGGCGGCGGAAGGCGGCCGCGTGGTCGTCGCGGACCTGCACGAGCAGGCCGCGCAATCGACCGTCGATGCGATCCGGAGTGCCGGGGGTCAGGCTATAGCGGCCGAGGTCGACGTCGGCGATTCCGCGCAAGTGCAGAAAGTGATCGACAGCGCGCTTGCAACGTTCGGGACCCTGCACGTCATCGTCAACGATGCGGCGATGATGACGTTTACTCCCATCGTCGATTTACCGGAAAGCGATTTCTTTCACGTGCTGACGACGAACTTGGGATCGGTGTTCTTTTTCGCCAAGTACGGCGCGCCGCGAATGCCGCCCGGTTCCGCGATCGTAAACATCAGCTCCGTGCACGCCCACGAGACCACCGCCAACGTCGTGCCGTACGCGGCTTCGAAAGGCGCGATCGAGGCGTTCACGCGCGGGTTCGCCGTCGAAATGGAATCGCGCAAGATTCGCGTGAACAGCGTTGCGCCCGGCGCGGTCGACACGCCGATGCTGTGGAACAACCCCAACATCAAAAGCGGCGTAGAGAAAGTCGAAGGGTCCATCGGCAAGCCGGAAGACCTCGCCGAGGCAATTTGCTTCATTGCATCGGACGATGCGCGATTCGTCAACGGGACGACGCTCGTCGTAGACGGCGGCCGCCTGGACATTCTTCCCTGAGAATATGCCCCAACGGCGTCGCGCAGGCGGCAATTCAGAAATTCAGGCGTGGACCTCGGAAATCCCACGACAGCATGATGGATGTGCTTTTCGGCGCGCCGCCTGCGGCCTGGTACGTCTTCAGCGCCGCGGCATCGTCGCGCTCGGCCAGTACCCACATACCGTAGCACTCTCGCTCGCGCGCCAAATCAGCCAGTGCGCGCACCAGCGCGGTCCCATAGCCGCGTTTGCGAAATCGTTCGATAACGGCCAACTCGTATAGGAACATTTCCGTCCCTTTGTCCGGATGCGTCGTTTCCACGCCTGAAACGAAACCCGCGACTTGGCCGCTTTCGTACGCGATCAAGATATGGTGTGTATCCGATTTCAGAAAGCGCCGCGCGGCTGCCGCGCGAATAGGATGGTCGAAGCACACCGAAGCCTGCTCGAGTTCGCGTTCGTCGCCGGCGGACAGGCGCTTGATTTCCATTTCGATTACGACGTTTTTCGCTTCCGTTCCGCTGCGACATCCGCTGGCCTCCTTAGAAAATGCTTGGGCAACCATGAATCAAGACTCAGGAAGTTTTCGGAGTGCAAGGCCAGCAGCATAAGACAGCAGACGAATAGCAGAAGTTCGAGGGATTCCAGGCCGAAGCGTTCTTGATATTTCCCCTGAGCGAGAAAATATGAAGCGGAGAGAAACATCCCGCCTCCGGCACCGATTCGCGTAAGAAGGCCCAAAAGCAGCGAGATGCTTACCAACGTTTCGCCAAACGCTATCAGCAATGCAAAGGTATGCTGATGCGGCAGGACGACA
>Ga0070738_10007388_pt1 | contig 11021 bp, 8 predicted proteins | sample Coa_R2_2_FD_66446 | JGI IMG/M metagenome (GOLD analysis project Ga0070738, IMG submission 66446) | Surface soil microbial communities from Centralia Pennsylvania, which are recovering from an underground coalmine fire - Coalmine... | ecosystem: Environmental > Terrestrial > Soil > Unclassified ... | reverse complement strand
GAATGACCCGGACAATCGTTTTCACGAGAACGAAACGCGGCGCCGACAGGGTCGCCCGGCATCTCGGCGAGAATGGGATCGCGGCTTGCGCGATCCACGGGAACAAGAGTCAAAGCCAAAGAGAGCGTTCTCTTGCATCGTTTCGTACTGGACGCGCCCGCGCCATGGTGGCAACCGACATCGCGGCGCGCGGCATTGACATCGATGGCGTGACCCATGTCATCAACTTCGAGCTTCCAGAAGCGGCGGAAGCCTATGTCCATAGAATCGGCCGCACGGCGCGAGCGGGCGCTGAGGGTATCGCGATTTCCCTTTGCGACGGCGCCGAGATCGCTCTTTTGCGCAATATCGAAAAGTTGACCCGCCTGAAACTGTCCGCCGATGACCGGCGCGCCACTGTGCCGCTGGGCGCGGATCTTGCCGCGGCCGCTCGTTGCCCGGCAGCAGCGCAGAACCGGCGCCTGGGCTCTCCTCTCGCGCGGGAGCGAGAGAAGAACGGCTCACAGGCCGAGACCGCACCATCGCGGCAGGCCCGGCGGGGAAAACCGGAAGGGCGGGCTGGGTCCGGCACGCCAGCCGCTGAGAGGCGAGCGTCCCGCCCCAGAAAAACTGCCATGCGCGCGCAGCAATAATCCATAAGAGAAAGAGAGGGCGGGTTTTGAGCGGACGCAGCCGTAAATTCTGCGCCGCTCGCGGCCCATGACCCCATGACCGGGAAGCGCAGCCTTCCTGGCCTATGAAGCCTTCCTGGCCCATGAGGAAAAACTGCTTGAGCTTTACGCAGTACTATCCGAATAGTCCCGGCATGTCCAAAATGTCGCAGGGTGCGTATTTAGCTTGCGCATATGCAGTACTTATAACATCTTATTGATGCTTCTGCTGTCCGGCTCCGAAAAAATGTTCGTGACGGCGATCAAACAAGCTTAGGAGTAAAACTATTGGGTGAGATTCTTGAAATTGCGAGCTTCGTTGCAACGCCTTTCGGCGCCGTTTTAGCGATTGCCGTCGCGGCCGGTGCTTTCTTCTATGGGAAGTGGGTTCTTTCCAACTAAAACACGCAAGGCGCCGTGTTGACGGGGCCTCGACAACCCGCAAAAATGGCGGGTCTAGAGAAAGCGTTATCCGGGAATTTGTTGTCGCGTAATGCGACAACAAATCACCGTGACACCTCAGAAAATCCAGCGGGCAGCGCCCGCAATTCCGGCTAAAAATTCGAAATCCCATTTCCAATTTGTATCTTGCAGGCGCCTTAACTCTGGCGCGCGCTTCTGCGCGCGCTCAGGCAGGCGCCACGCGGCGTTCCCCAATCTCGCCTGGCCTGTGCGAGACTGGGGCTGGGTCATGTAGCAGATCACGGCCTGCGCCGGGGCATCCATTGCCGCTGCCCAATCGGCTCCATTCATCCCTTCGCCTCTGGCAAATTCAGCCGGATATGCAATTCACGCAACTGCTTCATGGTTACGGCCGAAGGCGCGCCCATGAGAAGATCCTCGGCGCGCTGGTTCATCGGGAAGAGCACGATCTCCCGCAGATTTTCCTCCCCCGCGAGCAGCATGACGATACGGTCGATGCCAGGCGCGATCCCGCCATGCGGCGGCGCGCCATATTGAAAGGCGTGGTATAAGCCGCCGAATTTTTCCAAAAGCACATCTTCGCTATAGCCCGCGAGCACGAAGGCTTTTTTCATGATGTCCGGGCGGTGATTTCGGATCGCACCCGAGGAAAGTTCGACGCCATTGCAGACGATGTCATATTGAAAAGCCTTGATGCCGAGGATGGTTTTCACATCAAGGGGGTCAAGTGCGATGAAAGCATCGTGATCGAAATTCGGCATGGAAAAGGGATTGTGTGAAAAGTCGATTTTCTTTTCGTCCTCGTTCCACTCATACATCGGGAAATCGACAATCCAGCAGAACTCGAAAACATCCTTCTTCGAAATTCCAAGCTCGTTTCCGATACGAAGCCGCGCCGCACCGGCAAGTTTTGCAGCCTTGGCTTCCTGGTCGCAGGCGAAAAACACCGCATCGCCAGCGGAAATTCCCGTCTTTTCGGCGATGGCCCGCTGTACCTCGGGCGGCAAGAATTTGGCGATGGGGCCTTTACCCGCGAGTTCACCGCCCTCGCCTTCAAAGATCACATAACCAAGCCCCGCGGCGCCCTCCCCCTTCGCCCAATCGTTGAGCCTGTCGAAAAAGGAGCGCGGCTGGCGGGCAGCGCCGGGCGCTGGAATGGCACGCACGACGCCGCCTGCCTTGATGACATTCTTGAAGGCGTTAAAGGTCACGTCCTCGCGGAAAAATTCCCGGCTTACATCGGCGATAATAACCGGGTTGCGGAGATCGGGCTTGTCGGTGCCAAATTTCAGCATTGCCTCGGCATAGGAAATCATCGGGAATTTCGGCGCGACGTGCCGGCCGCCGCCGAATTCCTCGAAGACGCCGCGCAACACCGGCTCGACCGCCGCGAACACATCCTCTTGAGTGACGAAACTCATCTCGATGTCGAGCTGATAAAACTCGCCGGGGCTGCGGTCGGCACGCGCATCCTCGTCGCGGAAACAGGGCGCGACCTGGAAATAGCGGTCGAAGCCCGCCACCATTATGAGTTGCTTGAACTGCTGCGGGGCCTGCGGCAGGGCGTAGAATTTGCCCGGATGGAGGCGGGACGGCACTAGGAAATCGCGTGCCCCCTCCGGGCTCGAAGCGGTCAGGATGGGCGTCTGGAACTCGAAAAACCCCGATGCCTTCATGCGGGCACGCAGGGAATCGATAATCTGCCCGCGCAGCATTATATTGCGATGCAGCTTCTCGCGGCGCAGATCGAGGAAACGATAGCGCAGCCTCATCTCTTCGGGATAATTGTGCTCGCCGAAAACCGGCAAGGGCAGCTCGGCCGCAGGCCCCAGAACCTCGATTCCGGTCACGTAAACTTCAATGAGGCCCGTCGGCATATCCGGGTTTTCTGTGCCCGCCGGGCGGCGGCGGACCGTGCCATCGATCCGGACCACCCATTCCGAGCGGAGCTTCTCGGCTTGGCTGAAAGCTGCCGAATCCGGATCCGCCACACACTGGGTTATGCCATAATGATCGCGAAGATCGATGAAGAGAACGCCGCCATGATCGCGGATACGATGGCACCAGCCGGAGAGGCGGATCGTTTCACCGGCATTTATTTCGCGCAGGGCGCCGCAGTTATGGGAACGGTAGCGGTGCATGAGAAGGTCACAAGCAAGAGGAAGGGTTGAGGCCGCGTTCGCTTCACATTGAGGCGCCCGCGATCCTATCTTTTTTTGATCTTAACCAAAAAGTCTGCAACTTTCCGGGAATCACGCCTAAGGCGCGGCCGTGCGCTTTACGCCAGCGGGGCGGAGAACCGCATGCGCGGCGGCGTCTGTCAAGACGGGCACACTTAAATAGAGACTAACCCGGATACAGAGTGTAGAAGCTAATCTGCCTTCGCATTATTAAAGCAAATATGAGCCTCATCTCAACCACAAAGGAATTGGCGGCTGTCTGCCGCCGCATTGCGGCCCACCCTTACGTCACCGTCGACACTGAATTTTTGCGGGAAACGACCTTCTGGCCGCGCCTTTGCGTCGTGCAAATGGCGTCGGAAGAGGAAGCCGTCGCCATCGATGCCATGGCGGAGGGCCTTGATCTTGCGCCTTTCTTCGAACTCATGGCCGACGAGCGGCTGACTAAGGTTTTCCACGCGGCGCGCCAAGATCTCGAAATCATCTGGAATCTCGCAAGATTGATCCCGGCGCCATTGTTCGACACTCAGGTCGCGGCCATGGTCTGCGGCTTCGGCGATCAGGTCTCCTATGGAGATCTCGTCAAGACCGTCACGAACGTCACGCTCGATAAATCCTCCCGTTTCACGGATTGGTCGCGGCGTCCCCTTTTGCCGGCGCAGGCCGAATATGCGATCGCCGATGTCACCTATTTGCGCGACATCTACCGCTTCCTGCGCGTCAAACTGGATGAAACAGGCAGAATTGGGTGGCTGGCCGACGAAATGGCGATCTTGACCTCACCTTCCATATACGAACAACACCCGGAGAACGCCTGGGAGCGGTTCCGCAACCGGGTCCGCAAGCCGCGCGATCTCGCAGTGCTCATGGAGGTCGCCGCCTGGCGCGAAAGCGAGGCGCAGACTCGCGATGTGCCGCGTTCACGGGTCTTGAAGGACGATGTCATGATCGAACTTGTCCTTGCCGCGCCGAAGACGCCCGAGGCTCTGGGCAATCTGCGCGCCTTTCCGCGCGGCATGGAGCGCTCGCGCGCAGGCGCCGAGATTTTGGCGGCGATCGCACGCGGCCTTGCGCGCGATCCCAAGACCCTTCCCAAGATCGACCGGGAGCGGCGCAATGGCGGCAATGGCGCGACCGTCGAACTTCTGCGCGTGCTCTTGCGCCATGTCAGCGAGAGCCATGGGGTCGCAGCCAAAATGATCGCCTCAGCCGAAGACCTCGAGGCGATCGCGGCCGACGATCATGCCGATGTCCCGGCCCTTACCGGCTGGCGGCGCGATCTCTTTGGCGCCCAGGCGCTTGAGTTGAAACACGGGCGGCTCGCCCTGACGGTCGAAAATGGCAAGGTCCTCCCGCTCGAATGGCGGGATGCGCCGCCGCCGGACAGCGGCGCTTCCTAGATCGCTGGCAATTTCCGGTTTGCGAAAATTGCTCCAGACGGAGAAAATTGCTCCAGACGGAATTGAAGCATCCCTCTTACGGGATTTGCATCGCCTTCCAGTAGAAATGATTGGCGATCGCCTGCCAGAGATTTTGCGCGGGCTGCCGGTGGCATTCCTGGGTCACTTTCGAAATCGGCGCGTTGAAATCCTTGGCGGAGAGGTCAAGCGCCTCTTTTTTATCGGCATTGTTGAGGCCGGTCATCCAATAAACAACATAGGGTTTTGATTTATCCGGAACCTTGAGAAAATCCTCGCAGGTCCAATCGCCTGGTTTCTTGGCTTGGACCGGCCCGGTCATGGAAAAGACAGCCAAGGCAGATACTCCTATAAGGGATAAAATCACCGGCGTTTTTTTCATCACACTCCTCCCCAATACATGAATTTTCCAGCCACTGGCGGGCAGTATTCAATATCATTTGTAAGCGCCTTAGATCAAGCTGGCTTACGGCAGCCAAAAGGCCGCGGCCCTTTCTTTGAACCCGCACCTTTCTTTGAACCCGCGTAGGCGGCTAAATATTTGTGCAGCATCTTCTGACTTCGATAGCCGCACTCAATGAGCTGGATTGCATACCTTCGTTTACTGCCTGCTGCGAAGATACGGCCACGCCAGATGGGATGGATGTGAGATAGCTGGGCAGGCCTCCCGGATTTCCGGCGAGGTATGAAAAGGGGATGCCCTATAACGGAAAAGAAATTGGCCCAGGCCGTTGCACGTGAAACTTTGTGGTAAGATATCGTGCGAAACTATTGAGTCAAGCTGGAGGCAGTGTCACTCATCCATGCTTGCGTCATATCGAAAATTTGAACAAGGAGCTTGCATCAGCAGAGGATCTTACCTTCATTATTTCAAATTCGTGCTGCAATAAACCAGCTCTCAAACCTTTTGGAGATAATCATGAGAACCGTCCAAACTTCCCTGTTGGCCGGCGCTGCGATGATCATCTTCGCCGGTTTTGCCCAGGCGCAAAGCCCTGGCACGCATGTGCTGACCATCCATCTTCCTGGCGGCGGGACCGAAGAGATTCGCTATAGCGGCGACGTGCCGCCCGAGATTTTCCTTGAGCCCGGTCCGGCTCTTGGCGATCCGCCTTCCCTTTTCCCCGCATCCGGTCCAGAGTCGCCGTTTGCCATGCTCGACCGCATTTCGGAGGAAATGAACCGGCGCGCAGACCTCCTGCTGCGCGAGGCTGCAGGCATGACGGGGCGGCTCACCGCCGATCCCAATCAACTGATCGAGGCTGCTTCACGCGGCCTGCCGCCAACCGGCTACAGCTATAGTTTTGTATCGGCGCTATCCTCAAACGGCAGCTGCAGCCGGAGCGTGGAGATCACCTCCCTCGGCGATGGCAAACAGCCCCGGGTCGTTTCGCACACCTCCGGCCATTGCGGCGGGGACCGGGCCGAAACTGCCAGGCGAAACGCAGGGCCGCCCAAACCCGGGCACCGTCCTGGCACGATCATGGTCAAGGATCAAATGAGCCAGCCGGCCCAAGCCTCTCCCTCAAAGATGATTGAAAAGGCCGCTTGGCGGTACTGAAGGTCCACAGCACGAGGCCGCCATTCGAGCCGAAAGCTGGTGATCCGGTCTGCGCCTATTTCCAAGGTCAATCAACCAACGGGATCGAGTGGCGCCTTGCCGTCCCTTCAATCGGTAACCGTGATCACCGGCTCGCGGCCAATCAGGCGGGCGAGCTGAGTCAGACGGTTTTGCAGCCGTTCGCTAGCAAGATCGGCAAGGCTTCGCGGCAAAGTCAGGATCAGTTTGCCTTTGACGCAAGCAATCGGCGTCTGAGGCAGGACTCCCGATGCGGCGCCAGAAATGACAAAAGCGGCGCGCGTCGCGGCGGCAAGTATGCGTGCTTTGTCAAGCATGCGCGCGGACACAAGCGCGCGAAGCTGCGCACTGACATCCGCGTCAGGTCCGAGGTAGCGGTAAGAGGCCGCGAGGGCGAGGAAAGAACGGCCCGGATGATCGACGCCAAGGAAAGCGGCGTTCTCGACAATATTCACGCTTTCCTCGTGGCGGTGATCCGGGTGGGCGCGCCAATGGACATCGGCGAGCAGGCAGGCCGCATGACGGAGCCTGCGTTCTTCCAGCGTTTCCTCCGCGTGCAGCGACTTCATCAAGCCATCAGTCCAAGCATGCAGCTCCTCGCCATGGGCGGGGGTGCGGGAGAAAAGCTGGTTGAATTGCCTCGCCGCGAAAATCAGCGGATCCTCCTGCCGCTGCGCCTCGTCCAGCATCTCGTAAAGGAGGCCCTCCCGCACACCGGTCACCGAAATCATGATTTCTTGTGGCTGAGCCCGCCGGATGATCTCATCAAGCACGACCGCGCCATAGGCAAGGAGCGGCCGCCGCGCGGCGCTGACGGCATCGATCGAAAACAATGTCTCTGCATTCGCCCGCTCGACGAGACCTGCGAAATCGGCGGCATCCCGCGCCGGAATGACATAGCCGTGGGTGACTCTGAGCGGATAATTGCGCTGGCCCATATGCAGTCTGGCAAGCGCGCGAAATGTGCCGCCAACTGCATAAAAGGTGCGCCCGGCGAGCTGTTTTGCTATGCCAGACTCGGCAAGGGCCTCGCGGACAATTTTAGCCGCAGCACGCGGTGACCGGTTGGAGGAGTCCATCAGGGTCAAGCCGCCGAGCGGAAGACTCGTGCCCTTGCCCGCATGCACGCCTTTCACTTCGATCAGTTCGAGCGAGCCGCCGCCAAGATCGCCGACAATACCATCCGGTTTCGAGATGCCGGAGATGACGCCATATGCCGAGAGCTCCGCTTCCCGGCTCCCAGATAATAGATTGACGGGAGCGCGGATCGCTTCCGCCGCCGCGGCAAGGAATTCGGCGCCATTCAGAGCGTCGCGGGCCGCTGCGGTTGCAAGGACATGGAGCGCCGACACACCCATGATGTCGCAGAGAACCCGAAAGCGGCGCAAAGCCGCAAGCGCTTTCGCAACACCGGCCTTCGGCAGCCGGCCAGTGGTCGCGATGCCTTTGCCGAGGCCGCAGAGTGATTTCTCATTAAATACGGGGCGGGGTGAGCGGCTGAGACACTCATAGATCACGAGACGGACCGAGTTCGACCCAACGTCGACAATCGCGACCGGCGCCTCCGCGCGGGTTGGCGGAACAGCCCCGGAGCATTTGTCCGCCATGATTTCGTTAATGGGAGTCAAGGCGCTCAAGGAGAGTCTTCGGGCTTGAATGCTTCAAGGATTTCCCACGCCCGGACAGGCTGGGGTTGGTCATGAAATAGCTGTGGGCATTGAACGTCTCTTCGCCGCCGGACACCTTTATGCGTGCGCTCGATCCATCGGGCAAGACCTGGTAGCTCTGCTGATTGTCGAGCAGATTGGCAACCATGATCTGATCGAGAATCTGCTCATGCACGGTTGGGTTGAGAATCGGCAACAGGACCTCGACCCTGCGGTCGAGATTGCGCGGCATGAGATCGGCCGACGAAATATAGACATGCGCCTTGGGGTGCGGCAAATCGTGGCCGCCGCCGAAGCAATAAACCCTTGCATGTTCAAGAAAGCGGCCAACGATTGATTTAACTCTTATGTTTTCAGAGAGGCCCTCGACGCCCGGCCTCAGGCAGCAGATGCCGCGCACGACAAGGTCGATATCGACTCCCGCGTTGCTCGCCGCATAGAAGGCGTCGATGATCTCGGGATCGACGAGGGCGTTGCATTTTGCCCAGATCGCGCCGGGTTTGCCTGCCTTGACGAAGCGGATCTCCTCCTCGATATGTTCAAGGAGCCGCTTCTTGAGCGAGATCGGCGAGACCGCCATGCGCTCGAGCCCGGCCGGCTCGGCATAGCCAGTGATGAAATTGAAGATTCGCGAGACATCGCGCCCTATCGCCGGATCGGCGGTAAAGAAGGAAATGTCGGTATAAATCTTGGCTGTCACCGGATGATAATTGCCGGTGCCAACGTGACAATAGGTCACAAGCGAGCCAGCTTCACGGCGCACGACCATGGACAATTTGGCGTGCGTCTTCAATTCGATAAAACCAAACACCACTTGCGCGCCGGCCCGCTCGAGATCGCGCGCCCAGCGGATATTGGCGGCCTCGTCAAACCGCGCCTTGAGTTCGACGAGAGCGGTTACCGACTTCCCGGCTTCCGCTGCTTCAATGAGCGCCCGCACAATCGGACTGTCAGACGAGGTGCGATAGAGCGTCTGCTTGATCGCGATAACATTGGGATCGGCCGCCGCCTGATTGAGGAACTGGACCACGACATCGAAGGACTCGTAAGGGTGATGGACCACGAGGTCCTTCTGTTTGATCGCAAGAAAGCAATCACCGCCATTATCGCGGACGCGCTCGGGAAAGCGCGGATTATAGGGTCTGAACTTAAGATCCGGCCGGTCGAGATTGACGAGCTCGGAGAGATCGTTCAAGGCCAGCATACCGTCGAGGACAAAGATCTCCTCTCCGGCAACATCGAGTTCCTCGGCGACGAATCCCCGCAGCTCATCGGGCATCAGACTGTCGAATTCGGCGCGGATGACCGAACCGCGGCGGCGGCGCTTGAGCGCGCTTTCAAACAGCCGCACCAGGTCTTCGGCCTCTTCCTCGACTTCAATATCGCTATCGCGGATGATCCGGAAAAGACCATGGCCCCGCACCTGATAGCCGGGGAACAGCGTTTGCGTGAACATGCCGATGGCCGTCTCGAGCGCGACGAAGCGCTGGCCCTTCTCGCCGCACTCCTCGGGAAGGCGGATGAAGCGCTCGATCTTGGCCGGCATCCGGATCAAGGCTTTCCGGTTCTTTTGATCGCTTGGCCAGAGTAATTCGAGGGCGATGGTGAACCCGAAATTGGGAATGAAGGGAAAAGGATGTGCCGGATCGACGGCGAGCGGCGTCAGAACCGGAAAGATATGAGTCATGAAATATTGCCGCATCCATTCCTTTTCCGCCGTGTTGAGATCCGGGGGATCAAGAAGGCTTATTCCGGCCGCCCGCAGCTCCTTGCGCAATTCTCGCCAGCGCCTCTGCTGCTCCGCTGCAAGAAGGCTCACGCGCTCGCGGATCTTGGTGAGCTGTTCTGCGGGCGTAAGCCCGTCTTCGGAAGGTGTCGCAATTCCGGCGCGCAGCTGTCCGCGAAGGCCCGCAACGCGAACCATAAAGAACTCGTCGAGATTGTTGGCGGAAATCGAAAGAAACCGGAGCTGCTCGAGGAGAGGATGGTTGTGATTTGATGCTTCGAGCAAGACCCGGCGGTTGAACTCGAGCCAGGACAGTTCACGATTGATAAAACGGTGGGGCGAATACGCGATTTCCGCTGGCCAAAGAGCGCTGTCTTCGGGCTTGTCCATAATAGTGATCGAGGCGGCGGGAGCGCTATTCGCAATCACTGCTTCGCTTTGGCTGGAGGCTTCAGCCGGAATCTCAATGCGTTCTTCTGAACTCTCCCCGGCTAGAGCCGCACTTGCCGGCGTTCTTGTGGATCTCGCCGCGGCAGCCCTGCTTTTATCGCTGCGGCCGCCTTCAGCGGCATATTTCGCCGCAGCCAGCCTCTGTCTATCCGCCTGCGAATTCAAGAGTGCCTCCCTAACCGGAAGATCGCCAGAATTTCCCCGTCTTTGATGACGGAAACGTGACTGGGTGGTTGACCGCCATCCGCCGCCCTCACCGGCCGCGTGCCCGCTGGGCCCGGTCTCTTCCCATTGTTTTTGGGCTTGCAGCTTACCACATCGTTCCCTGGAGCGCTTACCCTTCAGATTGTGAAGGGGCGTTCAAACCAAGGACTCCCAAGCAAATTTTTCGAGACACGCTGGAGATCTCAATTGTCCCCCTTTCAGTGTGCGAGGTCATTTTGCTTTCCTCTTGATCTGGGTCAAGATCTCCAGCTTTCCACAAGAACATGCCCTTAAATTCATAACCTTAGCTGGAGGCGGATTGCACATGCGGATCGGCGTGCCGAGGGAAATCAAAGAGGGGGAATATCGTGTCGGCCTGACGCCAGAGGCGGTTCGCGAATTCGTTGGGGCCGGGCATGACGTCACCGTCGAAACGAATGCTGGAGCCGGTATCAATGCCACCGATCAAGACTATGTTTCGGCTGGGGCCAAAATAGCGCCCGCCGCTGCCCAGATCTTCGCCGAATCGGACTTGATCATTAAAGTGAAGGAGCCCCAGGAGAGCGAATGGACGAAACTGCATGAGGGGCAAATCCTGTTTGCCTTATGGAATGGCCCGCCCCTCCTTCCGGCGTTATGGGTTCGCCGGAGTTTCAACCGGAGGGGTAGATTATGAACGTTTCTGTTCTCGGTATCGATCTTGGGAAGAATGTTTGTAGCCTCG
>Ga0070738_10007384_pt1 | contig 11028 bp, 9 predicted proteins | sample Coa_R2_2_FD_66446 | JGI IMG/M metagenome (GOLD analysis project Ga0070738, IMG submission 66446) | Surface soil microbial communities from Centralia Pennsylvania, which are recovering from an underground coalmine fire - Coalmine... | ecosystem: Environmental > Terrestrial > Soil > Unclassified ... | reverse complement strand
GAGCGCCTGCTGCTCCATCTCGCTCTTGACCTGCTCGAACGGCGGCGCGTGCGCCTCGCCGAGCGGCATCAGGATGACGATGGCGTCGTCCTGGGCCATGTGAACGGGGAGCGGATCGGACACGGCGCCGGGCTTGAGCGCGCGGACGGCCTCCTGGATCGGGGGCGGCTGGGCGGCGAGCGACTGGGGACCGCGTGACCCGCAGCTCGAGCGCGTCGAGACGTCGTCGCTGTACTGGCTGACCAGCGCGCAGAAGTCCTCGCCGGAGCGGGCGCGCTGCGCGATGTCCTGCGCGAGTGCCATGCGCGCGTCGAGCTGCTGCTTGGTCCATTGTGGAAGGACGCGAAGGGCCAGGATCCGCATGTCCACCGGCTCCTTGTCCTTGAGCTCCTGGACCCAGTGCTGGTAGCTGGCCCGCGCGTCCTGGTCCGTGACGCGCACGCGCGGCCTGACCCGGAGCTCGATGAGCTTGCCCTCGAGGATCTGTCGTCGGATCTCGTCACGGAAGTCCTGGTCCGTCATTCCGCGGCGATGGACCTCCCCGTAGACGTCCTGCACGGTGACCGGCCGCCCCTGCTGGGCCTGCGCCTGCGCGGCGATGTTGGCGATCCCGCGGTCGACCTCCTCGGACGTCACGTTGATGTGCGCACGGTCCGCCTGCTGCTCCTCGAGGCGGTCGTCGATCATCCGGTCGAGGAGCTCCTTGTACATCTCCTGCTCCTGCACGGCGACGACGTTGGGGTCGTGGGTCTGCGACCGGATCTGGATGCGCGTCGGCCCGGCGCGGCGCACGAGCTCGGTCCAGAGCACCGGACGCTCACCGATGACCGCGACGATCCGCTCGACGATGATCGCGCGCGCCGGACGGGCCGATCCGACAAGGACGGCGAGACCGACCAGACAGGCGCAGAAGACGAACCGAGCCCGCCGCATCGCTCCGAAGCGTTACCGCTTGCTGTACTGGAAGCGCTTGCGCGCTCCCGGGCGGCCGTACTTCTTGCGCTCCTTCTTGCGGGCGTCGCGCGTGAGGAAGCCGGCGCGCTTGAGGGCGGGGCGCTTCTCCGGGTCGAAGATGCAGAGCGCGCGGGAGATGCCGTGCCGCATGGCTTCGGCCTGGGCGCTTTTGCCGCCGCCGTGGCAGGTGGCCACGACGTCGAACTGGTCCTGCGCCTCGATGAGCTCGAGCCCTTGGCGGAGCACCATGCGCGACGTCTCCCGTTCGAAGTACTCGTCGCAAGGGAGCCCGTTGACCTGGATCGTCCCGCTACCCGGCTTGAGCCAGACGCGAGCGATGGCAGTCTTGCGCTTGCCGGTGGCGTAAGTGCGGTTGGAAGTCGTCGCGGTGGCCATGTGGAGCTGAGCCCTTACTTGACCGGCAGGGGCTGGGGCTTTTGCGCCCCATGCGGGTGGTCCGGGGTCGCGTAAACCTTGAGCTTGGTGAACATCTGGCGCCCGAGCACGCCCTTGGGGAGCATGCCTTTGACGGCCTTCTCGACGGGGAACGTCGCTTTGCGCGCGAGCAGGTGGCGGTAGCTCTCGGCGCGGAATCCCCCGGGGATGCCCGAGTGGTGATAGTAGAACTTCTTGTCGAGCTTGGCGCCCGTGAGCAAGATCTTGTCGGCGTTCACGACGATGACGAAATCGCCCGTGTCCTCGTGAGGCGTGTACTCGGGCTTGTGCTTGCCGCGGAGCACGCGCGCAACCTCGCTCGCCAGGCGCCCGAGCGGCTTGCCGGACGCGTCGACGACCCACCAGGCCCGCGACGCCTGCGCGCGCGCGGTCGTCATCACGAACGTTCGATGGGGGGAGCGCTGGGCGGTGGTCTGGGAGGCCGCGGTCATGACGGGGGTCCCCGACGAGGGGGCGCGGGAACCTACGTGGCACGAGCGAGCCTGTCAAGCGAGCGTCGAGCGAGCGGCGGCCGCCCGAGCTCGATGACGAACGCCGGACGGTCAGGCGGATGGGGCCGCCCCGGGCGCGCTTCGGCCGCGCGGGCGCCAGTTTCGTCGCCCTTGACCTTGAGGACGGCTCGCGATCGCTCCACATGTCCCTTTCGCGATCCCTCTCGCCCCAGCGCCGGTGTGTGCACGGATGCCGAACCCTCGCCGAAAAGCTGAAACCGAAGAGCTAGACGCCGAGCTCCTGCAGCCGGGGAGCGGCACCATGCGTACCGTTCCGGCGACCGCGGCCGACCTGGCGGACGAATCCGCGGCCACGCTCACGCTGCGCGCCCAAGCGAGCTTTCGCACGATCATCGAGATCTCGCCCGAGCTCGTCTTTTTGCACCGCGACGGGCGCATCGTCTACGCGAACCCCGCGGTCGTGCGCGCGCTCGGCGCGACGTCGAGCGATGAGCTCGTCGGAACGCAGCTCCTCGAGCTCATCCACATGGACGACCGCCCCAGCGTCGCCTCGTGCCTCATGCAGCCGGCGGACCCGAAGGCGACGTGCCAAACGGTGGGCCTGCGCTGGCGCCGACGCGCGGGCGGCTACCGGACGACCGAGGCGGTCGCAGCGCGCGTCGACTTCGAGGGTGCCGACGCGGTGCTCGTGGTCGCACGGGACGTCACCGAGCGAGCCGAGTTCCAGCACCAGCTGCTCCAGCGCGATCGGATGGCCGCCCTGGGAACGCTGTCTGCGGGCGTCGCGCACGAGATCAACAACCCGCTCACGTACCTGCTCGTCAACCTGGAGCACGTGCTCCGGCGGCTCCGGGCCGCCAGCGCGAGCGACGATCCCATCGCCGAGCTCGCGGGCCCCGTCGACAGCGGCACGGGCTCGCTCACGGCGCTCGTGCAGGCGCTGCAGCAGGCGGTCGACGGCGCAAACCGGGTGCGCCAGATCGTGCGCGACCTCCTCACGTTCTCGCAAGGGAACGTCGAGCAGCGCAGCGTGACCGACGTGCGGGGCATCGTCGAGAGCGCCGTGCAGATGGCCTGGCACGAGATCCGGCACCGCGCGCGGCTGGTCAAGACCCTCGCCGAGGTGCCGCCCGTCGACGCGAACGAGGCCCGCCTGGGTCAGGTATTCCTGAACCTGCTCGTGAACGCGGCGCAGGCCATCCCCGAGGGGCACGCCGACGAGCACGAGATCCGCGTGTCGACGCGCACCGACGAGCACGGCAATGCCGTCGTCGAGGTCACCGACACAGGCACCGGGATCGCCCCCGAGGACATGCCGCGGATCTTCGATCCGTTCTTCACGACCAAGGGCGAGGGGGGCACGGGCCTTGGACTCGCCATCTCGCACGGCACGGTCAAGGGCCTCGGAGGCGCCATCCACGTGCGGAGCGACCCCGGCCGAGGAACGACGTTCCGCGTCGTGCTGCCGGCGACCAAGGCCTGGCGCGTCTCGTCCGGCCCGTCGAGCGCCCACGACATCCGCGCGCTCGAGCGCCCGCGCGTCCTCGTCATCGACGACGAGCGCCTCGTGGGCGAAGCCATCGCGCGCTCGCTGGCCGAAGACAGCGACGTCGAGGTGGTGACCGACGCCGAGCAGGCGCTGGCGCGCATCTCGGGCGGCAAGCCGTACGACGTCGTCCTCTGCGACCTCATGATGCCGGTGATGACCGGGATGGACCTCTACGCCGAGATCGTCAGGACCGCCCCCAAGCTCGCCGGCCGCATCGTGTTCATGACGGGCGGCGCGTTCACGGCCCGGGCGCGCGCGTTCCTTGAGAGCGTGGTCAACCCGTGCCTGGAGAAGCCGCTCGACATGAGCAAGCTGAGGAGCCTCATCGCCCGGGCCGGACGGGGGTGACGCCACCCGCGCTAGACTCGGGCCGCTCGTGCCAGAGCGCGCGCTCGTGGAAGTCGGGGCGTCCCGCGAGCACCTCGTGGGGCCGAAAGCTCGACTTGTAACGCAGCGACGCGCAGCCGGCGACCCGATAGCCGAGGTACACGTACGAGCGACCGGCCGCGCGCGCGTCGGTGACCAGGGCCATCACGTTCGCGGTGCCGAGAGACAGCCGGGCGCAGTCGGGGTCGTGAAAGAAAAACGCCGCCGACAGCGCGGCCGGCGTCTCGTCGAAGAGCCCGACGCCGACGAGGCGACCGGCTTCGTCGTAGTAAGCGGCCTCCCGGGCGCACGGGTGCGGGAAGGCGAACTCGAGCTCGTAGCGCTCGCGCGTCTGAGGATTCGGCGCCCAGCCGCGCGCCGCCTCGCGCGACGCGTGCCACTTCGCGTAGAGGGCGAGCCGTTCGGCGTCCACACGCGGACGGCCCACCTCGCGCTTCAACCCGGCGCACGCGCGGGCTGCGCGGCGCTGGCTCTTGCTCGCGCCGAAGCGCGCCGCCACGATGCGCAAGCTGACGCACTCGGAGCAAGCCGCGCATGCCGGGCGGAAATACACGGGCCCGAAGCGCCGCCAGCCGCGCTCGAGCAGCCGGTCCATCTCGTCGCCGCCGACGTCGAGCATCACGCGAAGCTCCAGGCTGGCGCGCTCCGCCGGCAGGTACGCGCACGAATGGGGCTTCTCGACGACCCGTTCGAGGAGATGCATGTCGCCGCGATTCCCCGTGCCACGAGAACGAGAAGCGCGCTACCTTCGGCGGCGGCACGCCGGTGAGCAGCTCGTCCGCCGATCCGTTCGTCTCGTGTGGCGCTCGCGGCGGTGTAACTTGCCGCGGCGCGTCCAGCGTCGAGTACACCGTCGTCATCCCCGTGTTCAACGAGGAGGGGAACGTCGAGGCCTTGACGTCCCGCGTCGTCTCGGTGATGCAGCGGCTCGGGGCGCCCTTCGAGCTGCTGTTCGTCGACGACGGATCGCGCGATCGCACGCCCGAGGTGCTGCGCAGGGTCGCCGCCGGCGATCCGCGCGTCCGCGTCATTCGCTTCACGCGCAACTACGGGCAGGAAGCCGCCGTCGAGGCGCTTTATCTGCACGCGCGCGGGCGCTGGCTCATCCAGATGGACGGCGATCTGCAGCACCCGCCGGAGGAGATCCCCGCCCTCGTCGCCAGGCGCGACGAGGGCGGCTACGACGTGGTCTACGGAGTCCGTCAGGCGAGGCGCGACGCACTGTTTCGCGTGTTCGCGTCACGGGTCATGCAGTGGAGCATGCGCTCGCTCATGGAGATCGAGCTGCCCGACGACGTGTCGACGTTCCGGCTGATGGACGCGCGGATCGCGCGGCTCGTGGCCGCCCTGCCGGAGCGTCGGAAGTTCTTCAGCGCGCTCCTCGTGTGGAGCGGGGCGCGGGTCGGCACCGTGCGCGTTCGCCACGAACCGCGGCACACCGGATCGACGCACTACAATTTCACCAAGCTCCTGAACCACACGTTCGACCTCATCGTCGGCTTCTCGAGCAAGCCGCTCCGGTACATCGGCGCGCTCGGCTTCGCGTTCGCGGTCGTGGGGCTCGCGCTCGGCGCGTGGGTCATCGCGCGCAAGCTCCTGTGGGACTACGGCATCATGGGCTGGCCTTCCCTCTTCGCGGCGGTCGTCATCCTCGGCGGCGTGCAGCTCATCGCCACCAGCGTCATCGGCGAGTACATCGCGCGCATCTACGTCCAGGCCCAGGCGCGCCCGCTGTACAACGTCGCCGAGCGCCTCAATTTCGACGCTCCGGCGGCGAGCGACACTCCTGGGGAGGGGCATGACGCGGAGGGGCCTCGGGCGGACGACGCGCTGTGGCCGACCCGGACCGCCGCCGGCAAGAGGGCGACCTCGTGACCCGCGTGCTCGTCGTCGGCTGCGGCTTTCCCCAGCTCTCGCTGCTGCGGGCCGCGAAGCGTCGCGGCCATCGCGTGATCGGCTGCGACGCCAACCCCAAGGCGATAGGCGTGGGCTGGTGCGACGAGTTCTTCGCCGTCTCGACCGACGACGTGGACGGCATCGTGCGGCTGGCCCGGACGTCGCGAGCCGACGGCGTGACCACCACCGGCAGCGAAGTGGCCTTGAAGTCGACGGCGCTGGCCGCCTCCCGCCTCGGCCTGCCCTTCTACGCCGATCCCGACACCGTGCGCCGATGCCAGGACAAGGACGAGATGCGCGCGCTCTACGCGCGCGCCGGCTTGACGGTCCCCGCGTTCGCGCGGTGCGCCGTGATCGAAGAGGCGCGTGATTTCGTCTCGGCTCACGGACTTCCCGTCGTCGTCAAGCCGTCGCGGGGCTGGGGCCAGCGGGGCGTCGCGCGCGTCGAGCGCGATGCCGAGCTCGGACCAGCGTTCGAGGAGGCACACGCGTGGTCGTCGCGCGCCGGGCTGCCCGTGGTCGTGGTCGAGGCCTGGATCGAGGGCCGCGAGTACTCGGTCAACGGCTGGATCGAGGGCGGCTCGCTGGTCGGCTACTGCGTCACCGAGCGGATCACGTGGCCCGGGAACCGGCCGCTCGGGGTCATGATCGCCGAGGTGTTCCCGCCGGGGCTCTCGCGGGCCGACGAAGCGCGAGTCGTCGAGCAAGCGCGCCGCGGGGCCGCCGCGCTCGGGCACGCGCGCGGCCCGTGTTATTCGCAGGTGGCGCTCGGCGGCGACCGCTGCATTCTCTTCGAGACCGCCGCCCGCCTCGGGGGCGGCTTCGACGCCGACGTCACGCGCCTGGCGTGCGGCGTCGATCTCTACGATCGGCTGCTCGGCGTGGCGCTCGGCGACGCGTCGCTCGAGTCGCAAGGCCCGACGGCGCCCGCCCACGGCGGCGCGATCGCGAAGTTTCTCGTGACCCCGCCGGGGCACGTGCGCGACGTGCGGGGGCTCGACGAGGCGCGACGACTCGCGGGGGTCGACGACGCGCAGGTGTTCGTGCCCGTCGGATCGAGGGTGCTGCCGCTCACCGACAGCGCCAAGCGCGCCGGGTACGTCCTCGCGCATGGGTCGACGCGCGCCGAGGCGGCGTCGCGCGCCGACGCGGCCCTCGCCTGCATCCGAGTCGACACCGCCGACGAGGCGCACGCCGGGGCTCTTGCATGAGCTCGTCGCTGTCCAACGGGACCGGCTCTTCGGGTATACGGCAGCTCGTCGAGGAGCGCCGGGCCCGCGATCGGCTCTACGGCGCCTCGGCGTACTGGGACGCGCGCGCTTCGGCCCGCCAGGGGATGGCGAGATCGCTCTGGCCGTCGAACACGTTCAACGCGCTCTGGGACGATCGGCAGCGGCGGCTCATCGCTCGCGCCCTCGGCGACCTCGAGGGGCGCTGCGTGCTCGACGTGGGCTGCGGCGTCGGCCGCATGGCCCGCTTTCTCGCCGAGGAGCGCGGCGCGCAAAGGGTGGTCGGCGTCGACTTCTCGGCGGCGACCGTCGAGGCCGCTCGGCGCGAGTCGGGCGCGCTCGTGACCTCGGGGATCGTGACGTTCGAGCAGGCGGACGTCGTGGCGGGCCTCGATCGGGTCGGCGTCGGCGCGTTCGACGACGCCGTGGTGCTCGGGTGTCTTTCGGTGGCTTGCCGCGAGCGCGCCGCGCTCGAGCGCGCCATGCACAACATCGCGCGCGCCGTGCGCCCAGGCGGCCGCGTGCTCCTGCTCGAGCCGATCCACCGGTCTCCGCTGCTCCGGCGCGTGCTCGATCTCGGCCTCGAGGACTGGATCGCGAGCGCCAACGCCGCCGGGCTGTCGCTCGTGCACGCCGATCGCATGGGGTTCTTCCCCGTTCGTCTGATCTTCAGCGTGCACGACCTGCCTCTCGCCCTGGTCGCACCCGTCTTCCGCGCCGGCGAGCGCCTGCTCGACGCGGCGCCGTGGCTGTCGCCGCTCTCCGACTACAAGCTGCTCTTGTTCGTGCGAACGGGCGACGGCGCAACGTGAACGTCGCGATCGCCGTCTTCCTGTTCTCGGCCGCCGCGCTTGGCGGCGCCATCAACTCGGTCGCCGGCGGAGGCAGCTTCGTCGCGTTCCCCGCGCTCCTGTTCGCCGGGGTGCCGGCGATCCCGGCCAACACGACCAACACGGTCGCGCTCTGGCCGGGCAGCGCGGCGAGCGTCGTCGCTTACCGACGCGAGCTAGGCGAGGTCCGACGCGAGCTCCTGCCGCTCGGCGTCGCGGCGCTCGCCGGCGGGCTGCTCGGCTCGGTGCTGCTGCTGCGGACGTCCGAGGCCGCGTTCGTGCTGCTCATCCCCTGGCTGCTGCTCTTCGCGACGGTCCTGTTCTCGTTCGGCGGCGCGCTGCGCGCGCGCCTTCGCGACGTCACGGCGCCGTTGCCGATCGCCGCGGTCGCGCAGTTCTGCATCAGCGTGTACGGCGGATACTTCGGCGGCGGGATGGGGATCATGATGCTGGCCATCCTGTCGCTCCTCGGCATGAGCGACATCCACCGGATGAACGCGCTCAAGACGGCGCTCGCCACGCTCGTCAACGGGATCGCCGTCGTGACCTTCGTGATCGCGCGCGCCGTGTACTGGGGCCCGGGCGCCGTCATGATCGCGGGGGGCGTGCTCGGGGGCTACGCGGGCGCCGCGGCCGCTCGGCGCACCCCGCCGGCCTACGTTCGCCGGCTCGTGCTCGCGATCGCGTGGTCGATGACCGCCTACTTCTTCGTGCGGACGTACCGGCGATAGGGAACGCTCAGCGCGACAGCCGCGCCGCCACGAGCTCCTCGAGCGAGACGATCGCCTTGGTGAAGCCCGCGATGCCCTCGTCGAGCTTGTCGCTCGCCATGCGGTCGGCGGCGTGCATGCGTCGAAACGTCGCCTCGTCCATGGTGATGCGCTCCACCGCCGCGGCGCGCGCGGCCTGCGGGTCGAGCTTCCTCGGTAGCGGACGCTGCGTCCTCGAGAGCTCGTCGAGGAAGTTCGGCGCGATCGTGAGCAGATCGCAACCGGCGAGCTCGAGGATCTCCCCGATGTTGCGGAAGCTCGCGCCCATGACCTCGGTCTTGTACCCGAAGTGCTTCAGGTACCTGTAGATGCGCGCCACCGACTGAACGCCCGGATCCTCCTCCGGCGCGTACTCGGCCCGACCGGTCGCCTTCTTGTACCAGTCGAGAATCCGGCCCACGAAGGGCGAGATCAGCGTGGCGCCGGCCTCGGCGCACGCGATCGCCTGATGCAGACCGAAGAGGAGGGTCATGTTGCAGTGGATGCCCTCCTTCTCGAGCACCTCGGCGGCGCGGATGCCCTCCCACGTCGAGGCGATCTTGATGAGCACGCGACTGCGCTGGACGCCGGCCGCCTCGTACTGGCCGATGAGCGATCGCGCCTTGTCGATCGTCCTCTGGGTGTCGAGCGACAATCGCGCGTCGACCTCGGTCGAGACGCGACCCGGGATGATGTTCAGGATGTGCAGTCCGAACTCGACGCTCAGCCGGTCGATCGCGCGCTGCACGACGACCTCGGTCGGCGCGCCGGCGGGAGCTCCGCCCTTGGCCCAGCCGAGCGCCTCGTCGACGAGCGGCGCGTACTCCCTCATCTGCGCGGCGGCCATGATCAGCGACGGGTTGGTGGTCGCGTCGCGCGGTTTGGACTTTCGGATCGCGTTGATGTCGCCGGTATCCGCGACGATGACGGTCATCTGCGACAGCTGGTCGAGGAGCGACGAGGTCATAGCGCGGAGAATAGCGCGAAACGCGCGAGCGGAGGGGCCCGGGCGCGGCGTATGCTGCCCGGAGCCCCCCCGCACCATGCTCGGCAAGACCGAACGCCGCGTCGCGCTCGTGATCCTGGTGACGGCCCTGTTGCCGCTCGCCAGCGCGATGGTGCTCGCTTACTGGCTGCTCAACTACGCGTCCTCGGTGTGGCTGCGGCCCGAGGTCGAACACGAGCTCGAACGCGGAATCGAGCTCTACAAGGAGTACATCGGCGCGGTCAAAGACGACCTGAAGAACCAGACGGCGGCTATCGCCGGCGACGACCAGCTGCGCGACGCGGCCCGGCGGCGCGACACGGCGGCGTGCCAGCAGGCGCTCGACCGGCTGTTCCCCGGCTACGCGCACCTCGTCTCGCTGGCCGTCGAGGGCGAGACGGACGGCGCGACGATCGCGCAGCAGGATCGAGGGCGGCCGCTCGACGAGGGCATCGAACGCCGGCTCGAGGTGCGGCGGCCGCTCGGCGCGGACGGCGCGGGCCCGACGCTCGTCGCGACGTTCGCCTTCGACCGTCGCTACGAGCGGGAGCTGGAGGAGGCCGGGAGCGTGCACGACGCCTATGCGCAGCTCCAGCGCGAACGCGCGCGCGTGTACGCGGGCTACTACGAGGCGTTCGCAGTCCTGCTCGGCATCACGGTCGTGGCTACCGTCGCGCTCGGCTTCCTGCTGGCCCGCGGCATCACACGCCGCATCAGCCTCATCGCCGCCGCGATCGGGGAGGTCACCGCCGGTGATCTCGACGTGCGCGTGCCGGTGACCGGCTCCGACGAGCTGACGGAGCTCGCGCGCGTGTTCAACCGCATGCTGCGCGAGATGCAGCAGTCGCGCGCGCGGATCGAATACCTGCAGCGCATCGGAGCCTGGCAGGAGATGGCCCAGCGCCTCGCCCACGAGATCAAGAACCCGCTGACGCCGATCCAGCTGGCCGTCCAGGAGTGCCATCGCAAGTACGACGGACACGACGGTCGGTTCCGTGCCCTGCTCGACACGACGCTCGAGATCGTCGAAGAGGAGGTCGGCACGCTGCGCCGGCTCGTGGGCAACTTCTCGAGCTTCGCGCGCCTGCCGCAGGCGGAGCTGCGCGAGGCGAGCTTGCGCGACTTCCTTCGCGAGTGCTCCGAGCAGCTCGGACACCTGAGCGTCGAGCGACCAGAGGACGGGGCCGACGAGCTCATCGAGGGTCACGACGTCGAAATCCGCTGGGAGATCCCCGACGACGAGACCCTGGTCGCCATCGACCGGCAAATGCTGAAACGCGTGCTCGTGAACCTGGTGCGCAACGCGGTCGAGGCCATTCGCGACGCGAGGCCCGCGCGCGGCGACAGCGAGCCGCGTGGGCACGTGCTCGTGCGCGCCGAGCGGATCGCCGACGGCGTCGCGCTCATCGTCGAGGACGACGGTCCCGGCGTGCCGGAGCCGACGCGCGAGCGCGTCTTCGATCCTTACTTCACGACCAAGCTCGAAGGAACCGGCCTCGGCCTGGCGATCGTCAAGAAGGTCGTCGTCGAGCACAACGGCG
>Ga0070738_10007383_pt1 | contig 11028 bp, 8 predicted proteins | sample Coa_R2_2_FD_66446 | JGI IMG/M metagenome (GOLD analysis project Ga0070738, IMG submission 66446) | Surface soil microbial communities from Centralia Pennsylvania, which are recovering from an underground coalmine fire - Coalmine... | ecosystem: Environmental > Terrestrial > Soil > Unclassified ... | reverse complement strand
TGCCCCTCGGACCAGGATCGCCTGACCTCTCCCGACGGGCACAACAACTACATGGCCAATTCCGGCTCGGCCCCCAACTGCGACTATGGCGGCAACGCCTGGGCACCGTCCTGGAACGAGCCGGCCGCCGGGCCGTTCATCTACTCGTCGAACGGCGTGGACACCGGACCACCCGGCTTTGGCGGCAGTTTCGTCAATATCGCCGGGATCACTGATGGAACGAGCAACACGGCCGCGTTCAGTGAGCGGGTCAAGGCGATCGGGTCGACGATCAACCCCGGCACCAGCGCCCCGTTCGACCCGGGCATCCCGACGGCGTCGCTGTCGGTCCCGCCCGCGGTCCCCAACACCCAGGAGGCGACGCCCCAGGCGTACTACCAGATTTGCAAGGCGACCCCACCGACGCCGGCGCCCAACAACCAAGATCAGGCGAGCGTCAACGGCAACGATGACAACATCTCCGGATCCACGTGGGTCACGGGCCAGCCGGTCAACACACGCTACATCCATGTCATGCCGCCCAACACCTGGAGCTGCCGCTCGGGACTCCAGATCGCCCACGTGGCCAGCAGCCACCATCCCGGCGGCGTGAACGTCCTGTTCTGCGACGGCTCGGTCAAGTTCATCAAGGCGACCGTGAACATTCAGACGTGGTGGGCCGTGGGCTCCAGGGCCGGCGGCGAGGTGCTCTCCTCCGATCAGTATTGACCGGCTGGACGGTTGGGAGCCGCGGCACCGCGGTCGCTCCCGGCGGCTGGTTGCGGGGACCGATCCCCTGGCCGCGGACCGCGTGATCCTGCCGGAAATCGAACTTCTTGGGCGGATGGAAGCCATGATCGTTTTGCGGCGGCGCAACGCCTTCTTGCTGACGATGTGCTTGTGGACCCTGCCCGCGAGCTCGGGTTGTGGCGACGGCAAGCCCAGCATCGATACGTCGCTGAACGAGGCGACCGTCACCGGGGTTGTCTCCGTCAAGGGCGTACCCGCCACGGGAGGGACCATCCTATTCAATCCTAGTAACTCCGGGCGAATCGTGGCCACGCGGACCGCCGAGATCGGCCCGGATGGACGGTACACGATCAAGACCTACACCGGGGACAATCAAGTCACCTTCGGCGGCGAGATTGCCCAGAAGCACATGGGCCTCGGGCTCATGAAGGAGTACGCCAGTGTCAAGGCCGGAGAGAACACGATCGATTACGACCTGATGGGGGCGGGGAGCAGTCAAAAAGCAGCGACTTTTGACCTGACGAAGAAAGGTCAACGGCGGAGGGGTTGAGCTGCGGGAAGTCCCCCTTGAGAGCATGCGACGGGTGCGATGGTGATCGGCTCCCGCCCACACGACAGGAACGCCGTCCCGATGCGACGGGTTCGGGTCTGGGGTCTGGTCGCGCTGGCCCTGGTCGTCTCCATAGGCAGCGGAGGCGCCTGGCTGGCGGCCCGCGGACGCACCGACCCGGACCGGCTCTGGGCCGAGGCCGAGCGCGCATTCCTCGCCGGCCATTGGGACCGCGCGCGCGGCGCGCTCAGGACCCTCCAGGGAATCCGGCCCGCGAGCCCCCTGGACTGCATGCTCAACGCTCAGCTCGCCACCGCGGAGGGCCGCTTCGACGACGCCCTCGCCGCGCTGGGACGGATCCCCGACGCCCACGCGATCGCCGGCCAGGCCCACTTGCTCGCGGGCCGGATCGAGCGGCAGCGCCGGCGCTTGAGGAAGGCGGAAGCCGCCTTCCGCCGGGCCCTCGCGGTCAAGCCCGACCTGGTCGAGGCACACAAGGAACTGATCTACATCCTGGGCATCCAGTCCCGCCGCCGCGAGGTCGATGCCGAGTTCCTGGCACTCGCCCGGTTGACCCGGTTGACTCATCACGATCTGTTCACATGGGCTCTCACTCACTTCACCCACTGGAACCCCGACATCGTCGCCGACCTCGACGCGTTCATCAAGGCCGACCCCGAGGACCGGTACAGCCGGCTGGCGGTCGTCGAGCTGCTCCTGGAGCGCCCCGAGGTCGAGTCGTACATCGAGAGGATCCTCCGGCCACTCCCCGGCAACGATCCCGACGCGACGGCGCTGCGGATCAACCTGGCGTTCAACCTCGGTCACTACGACCAGGCCGAAACGCTGCTGGCCTCGGCGCCCGCGAATCACCCCCGGATCGCCCGGATTCGCGGTGAGATGGCGCTGCGGCGCCACGACCTCGATGGGGCCATCCAGCATTTCCGGGCGGCCCTCAGCGGCGAGCCCTATGACCGCGTCTCGCCCATGCAACTGGCCCAGGCGCTTCGTTTGAAGGGGGACGAGGCGGCGGCCAGGATCCACCTCGACCGGGTGCAGCGCCTCAATCGGCTCTATAACCTGATCATCCGCATCCGCTCGCCGAAGCGCGAGAACCAGGTCAGCGACCTGGCCGAGCTGGGCACGGCCTGCGAGGACGCCGGCCTGCTCGCGGAAGCCAGAGGCTGGTATACCCTGGCCATCACGATCAACCCTCTCGATGCCTCTGCCCAGGAGTCCCTGCATCGCCTGGGCCGATCGACCGTCCCTGCCCCGCCGCCACCGCCGTTCCTGGGAGCACGACCGTGATGATTCCTTGGAAACGGCTCTTCCGTTTCGCCGCCAGGCGTGGAATGATGATCGGTCCGCTGTCTCCACGATCGCCCCTGTGCCGAAGGCCCTCTCATGGATGTCGCTGGCGCCGCACAGTATCCCGCGCATGAGTATCGAATCGTCCGAAGCCATCCCGCCGGGCACCGGAGGGCCCGAAGGATCGCGATCGAGAATGGGGTGCCTATCGATGAGACCGTCACGATCTTCAGGGCGAAGGAGGAGCAGAAGCTGGCAGGGACGAACGCGCATGCATGCTATTTGTCTCTGCGGAAACTCAATCCCAATGCCATGGTCCGTTTCGAGGAGCTTTTCCCGGGCGGCCGGGCTTCCATCACGATGCACCGGAGCGTATTCTTGAGCGATGAGGCGATCGTCGCTCATCTCGCGCATGAACTCCACGAAGTCCGGGGACTCAAGGAAGCGTTCGCCGAGGCGGGTGGATGGATGCGAGCCAGGGATTTCGACCAACTCATTCGTGCGGGCAAGAAGGGCAATCTGCACGATCAAGCCTGGGATGAGGCCAATCGCCTCGTCGAAGCGATGAGGGCACGATCCAAGGCCCCGGATTGAGTTTCCGCCGAGTTGGCAAGCATCAGTCTTCTGGACGGATGTATACAAATGAATCGAAGCGTTAAGAATCTCTTACGCATTCATAGGTTCTACCAATTTACTGAAGCCGAGTTGTTCGGTCGGTTCGTCGACTACGCCCTCACGGACCCACTTGAAGAGTTGATGACGAGCATCCCGCCGGAGTACTGGCCCCGATTTCGCGATTGGATCGATGGGTTTCTCCCCGGCCTTGATGAGATCATCCGTCTGGGATCGGGTCCTCTGTCCGAGCACGAGAAGGCTACGATCCGAGCGATCTCCGATTGGCTGCATCGACACCTTGGCCAGCAGGAATCGAATGTCCGGGAAGCAGGTGCGTCGTTGAACGGTCCCCGCGAAGCCGACCGGGCTGAGGCGTTCAGCGAACAGGGACTGCCCATTCCATAAGGTCTCCTCACACGACCTCCTGAATGACCTTCCCCTCGACGAAGGTCAAGCGTTCGTTGCGGCCGAGGTGGGGATAGGTCAGTTTGTGCTGGTCGAGGCCGAGCAGGTGCAGGATCGTGGTGTGGACGTCGCGGAAGTGATAGGGTTTCTCGACGGCTCGCAGCCCGATGGCGTCGGTGGCGCCGACGGCCTGGCCGCCCTTGACGCCGCCGCCGGCCATCCACATGGTGAACCCGATATTGTGGTGGTCGCGGCCCCGGCCGGATTCCGCCTCGGGTGAGCGTCCGAACTCGCCGCCCCAGAGGACCAGCGTGCTCTCGAGCAGGCCGCGGCGCTTCAGGTCCTTGAGCAGCCCGGCGATGGGCTTGTCGGTCTCGGCCGCCTTGCGGCGGTGGTTCTCCTCGATGTCGTTGTGCGCGTCCCACTGCATGTTCCCCGGCCCGCCGCCGGAGACCACGCAGACGAAGCGGACGCCGTCCTCCACCAGCTTGCGCGCCAGCAGGCAGCGCCGGCCGTAGTCGTTGGTGGGCTCGACGCCGACGCCGTAGAGGTCGAGCGTCTCCCGAGGCTCCCGCGAGAGGTCCAGGACCTCGGGCGCCTCGGTTTGCATGCGGAAGGCCAGGTCGTAGGCGTTCAGCCGCGCGTGGAACTCGTGGTCGTCGGGGTCGAGCGTCGCCTCGTTCAGCTCGCGGATCAGCCGCAAGGTGCGCCGGCGCTGGTCCAGCCGGACGCCGGCCGGCAGCTCCAGGTTCAGGACCGGGCGATTGCCGGGGCGGAACATCGTCGGCTGATAGACGGCCGGCAGGAAGCCGTGCATGTACATCGGCTGGCCGGCCTCGAGGGCGCCCTTGGGGTCGGGCATCACCACGTAGGCCGGCAGGGAGTTGCTCTCCGACCCCAGTCCGTAGCAGACCCAGGAGCCCATGCTGGGGAAGCCCGGGACCAGCCGCCCGGAGAAGAGCTCGTATTGCGCGGCCGAGTGGACGACCATGTCGCCGTGACAGGACCGGATCACGGCGATGTCATCGATACAGCCGGCAAGCTGCGGGAACAGGTCCGAGACTTCGACGCCGCTCTCCCCGGACTTCCGGAACGTGCGCCGGGTGCCGAGCAGCCTGGCGTTCTTCCGGACGAACTGATACTTGGCCTCGCCAAACTCCTTGGGCCGGGGCTGCCCATGGAGCTGGTTCAACAGCGGCTTGGGGTCGAAGGTCTCCAGGTGGCTCGGGCCGCCGGCCATGAAGAGGAAGATGACGGCGCGCGCCTTGGCGGCATGATGGGGCGGCTTCGGAGCCAGGGGATCGACCGTGCCGGCACGGAGCTGCTCCTGGTCGAGCATCGCGGCCAGCGCGAGGCCGCCGAACCCACAAAACCCGTCGCGGATGAACTCGCGGCGCGTGCGTGTCGGGCGGACATGAGGACAAGAGCCGGCGTCAGGGAACATAGAGGAACCCATTGAGGTTGAACAGGGCCAGGGTGAATTCTCGGAGCGGTTGCTCGCGGAGGAACTCGAGCGCGAGTGCGCGCTCAGCCGGAGTGGGGAGCCGCCCCAGGGCCAGCAGGTAGGCGCGCGGGACCACGCGCTCCGGTTCGCCGCCGGTCTCGGCTTCGAGGCGGCGGGCGAAGGCCGCCGCCAGGTCGTTGGAGAGCCGGCCGTTGAGCAGCTCCAGCGCCTGCGGCGCGTGGGTGCTCGACTCGCGGCGCGGGCAGCTCGTCAACAGGGCCGGGGCGTCGAACGTCTCCAGGAACGGGAGCCGCAGGTTCCGCTTGGCGATCAGGTAGATCGAGCGACGATCGTGTGCGGTCGCGTCGCGGGCGACCTGCCATTGCGACGGCTTGTAGAGGAGCTGCACGATCTCCGGGTCGACCGGCACCATGACGCTCGGACCGCCGAGCCGGGCGTTCAATCGTCCCGAGACCGCGAGCATCGCGTCGCGGATCTCCTCCGCCTCGAGTCGCCGGCGCGCGAAGCGCCAGAACAACCGATTCTCGGGGTCGTCGCGCAGGGCTTCGCGGTGGGCGGGGTCAGGAGACCCGCGCCCAACGCGGCTCGACTGCCGGTAGGTGCTGCTCAGGAGGATGAGGCGGTGGATCGGCTTGAGCCGCCAGCCGTTCTCGACCAGGGTCGCGGCCAGCCAGTCGAGCAACCGCGGATGACTGGGACGATCGGCCTTGGTCCCGAAGTCGTTGACCGTCTTGACCAGGCCCATGCCGAAGTGATGGTGCCAGAGCCGGTTGACGATCACGCGGGCGGTGAGGGGATTGTCCGGGGCTGCCAGCCATCGGGCCAACCGGGTGCGGGGATCGGTGATGTCGGCAGCCAGCTCGGGCAAGTCGTCCGAAACCAGCACGCTCAAGGGTCGGGGACCGACCGGCTCGCCCTTGTTCTCCCAGACGCCTCGTTTCAAGACATGGATGGGAGTCCGATGGGCGAAGTCGTTCGTGGTGGCGGGGATCGTCGCCGGCGGGGGCGGGATCTGGTCCTCCAGGGATTCGATCGCCTGGTTCAAGCGCTCGCGTTCCTTCCCCATGGCGCGCTGGGCCTGCCGCTGAAGCTTCTGGATCGCGCGGCGAATCTTGGTGCTGTTCTCCTCCCAGGCCCGGTAATCGCCTCCCGGGCCGAAGGGGAGATTGTGTTCCTCGGTGGCCGCCAGGTACGCCTGGAGCCGGTAGTAGTCTTTCTGCGGGATCGGCTCGAGCTTGTGGTTGTGGCAGCGCGCACAACCGATCGTCAGGCCCAGGAACGCCGTGCCGATGATGTCGGTGCGCTCGGTCAAGACCTCGTTGCGGCTCAGGACGATATCCGCGTCGCCGGCATTGCGCCGCACCGGGCCGAGCCGGTGGAAGATCGATGCCGTCTGACACTCGGGATCCCCCGGCCCGATCTCGTCACCGGCGATCTGCTCGGCCACGAACCGATCGAATGGCTTGTCCCGGTTGAAGGAGCTGATGACATAGTCGCGGTAGCGCCAGGCATCGGGAATATGGCGGTCGTATTCGAAGCCCTCGGTCTCGGCGAAGCGGACCACGTCCAGCCAGTGCTGTCCCCAACGCTGTCCGTAGTGGGGGCTGCCGAGCAAGCGATCGACGACCCGCGCCTCCGCCTCGGGTGAGGGATCGTTCAGGAACGCCTCGATCTCTTCGGGTGACGGCGGCAAACCGGTGACGTCGAAGCTGACGCGCCGGAGCCACTCGCCCCGCCCGGCCGGCGGCGCCGGCTGCCACCGGCGCTGCTCCAGCCTGGCGAGGATGAAGGCATCGATCGGATTGCGGACCCAAGCGGCATCGTGGACCGGTGGCGGGGCGAGCTTCTTGACCGGCTGAAAGGCCCAGTGGGTCCGGGCTTGCTGCATCGGGGAACTGTCCGTCGGCGACGATTCCCCGGCGACGGCGAAGGGCGCGCCGGCGTTGATCCACCGCTCGAAGTCGGCGATGGTCTGCCCGGGGAGCCTGGGCTTCTTGGGCGGCATCGCCAGGCCGTCCTCGTGCCGGATGGCGTGGATCAAGAGGCTCTCGCCACTCTTGCCGGGGACGACCGCCGGACCGGAGTCGCCCCCCTCGAGGAGCCGCTCGCGCACGTCGAGGCGGAGTCCGCCCCGGAGCTTCTCCGCCTCGGCCGAGTGGCACCGGTAACATTCCGCCTTCAGGACAGGCGCGATCTTCTCCCGGTACAGCCGGACCCCGTCCGGATCGGCGGGATCGGCCGCCCAGGCCGGGGCGATCCCGAGCATCGGCCCGATCAGGAGTGGAAGGAGAAGGCCGACCGTGCGGCCAAGCCGTCGGCGGGGAGTCGGCTTCGGCATGATACCTCACCCTCATCGAACGGACAGTCCTGGGGACGGTTCGAACAGCGGAGATTCTATCAAACTACCGGCGGCCGGCGTAGGGTGGAGCGAGCCGCGAGCCGGCCGGGACCAGCCTCGATCATTCCTTCCGTTTCCGCCCCCGCCCGGGTTTCTTGCGGCCATTCGCGGGAGGAGCGGTGAGGACCTCGCGCCAGACCTCCGGCAGGGCCTCCCAGGCCGATCGATAGGTGGCCTCGAGGGGGACGGGGACGTCGACCTCCGGCGTGAGGAACAAGGGCCTATCGGGCAGAGCATCGCCCACGGCCACTGGCTCGAGGAAGACCTCCGGGATGGGGAAACCCACGTAGGAGACACAGGTCAGGGGCTTGTCGTCAGGCAAGGCGAAGTCTCCCTCGCAATCGCGGCCCCAGATCGCCCGATGGATGCCGCGCGGGTCGCGCGGGGTCGGGGGGAACAGGTCGACAACCAGCAAGTGGACGCCGCCCCGCAGGGCCTGCTCGGCCTTCTGGACGAAGGTACTCAGCTCGGTTTGACTCCCCTTGGTCCCCGGCGAGACGAGCTCCACCATCGCGATGACCCGGTGACCGCTGCGGTGGTGAATGACGACCGCCTTCGCCTTCCTCGCATAGATGTCAATCTGGCCCCGGGCGCGGAACCGGACCTTCGGCGGCGCCGCGGCCAGCGCGATGCCGTCGGGGGCGGATTCCGCCGCGAGCGAGCCCTGCACCGGCAGATTCAAGGTCAGTCCATCCGGGCCCAGACCCCCCGTGATCTGCTCGGACATGGCGTAGTAGCTGCGGGGGAGCAAACCGCGATTCAAGGCGCGTGCGATCTCCTCAATCCACGAGTGGTGAAAGTGGTGGAAGGTTCCGGCGTGCACTCGTGTCCAGCCGTGGATCGGCATGGTTGGTCTCCGCCCGAGCGAGTTCGCCGCTCCAGACTGATGATACCAGACAGCCAGGCCGATCCCAGCCGTCACAGCTCCGACGCCGCCACGGCGAGCCCTTCGTCGGCGAGTTCGTCCTCGGCCGGGCCGGCCGCGGCGGCGAGGGTCTCCTTCCGGCCGGGGAGCCAGAGCGAGCAGACCACCGAGCCGACCCCCAGCACGGCCATCTGGAGATAGACGTCGCGGAGCGTGTGGCCCAACTGCGCCTGGACGACAGCAAGCTGGTCGGGGCTGAGCAGGGCATGAGTCTCGGGCCGGAGTGCGGCGGTGACGTCGATCCCCGAGACCCCGGCCCCGGCCAGTCGATGCGCCAGCTCCCAGCCGAGGGTGGCGCCGAGCAGGCCGACCCCGATCGCGCCGCCGATCGTGCGGAGGAAAATAGCGGCCCCCGTCGCGGCACCCCGCTGGCCCCAGGTCACTGCGTGCTGCACGGCCAGGATGAAGCTCAAGGAGGTCGGGCCCATCCCCATGCCGGTGAGGATCAAGCCGATGACGAAGCAGGTGCGCGACCACTCGGGAACCAGAGCACCCAGCACCAGGCCGAGCGTGCCGACCGTGATGAAGGTCGAACCGACCAGAGCGCCGAAACGGAACCCGCGATGCACCACGGCCCGGGCGGCCACGGCCACGCTGATCGCCCACGAGAGGAATAAGGGCATCAACGCGCGGCCGGCCCAGCGCGCGTCGCCCCCCCGCACCCCCTGAATGTACAGCGGGATGTACGTGTCGATCCCGAAGAGGATGCCGCCGATCAGGCAGCTCCCCACCAGCGACGCGGCGATCGCCGGCCGGGTCATGAGGTCGATGGGGAAGATCGGATCGGCGGCGAAGTGCTCGCGGATCACGAACAGGACCAGGAGTGCGACCGACGCCATCAGGAGACCGGCGGTGATCCTCACTCCATGCTGGGAGCCGTCCAGGACGACCAGCAGCAGCGCGGACAGACCCGCGGTGAGCAATCCCGCGCCGGCCCAGTCGATCGGCGCGACCTGCCGCTGCACCTGGGGTTCGGTCACATACCAGGCCAGCAGGAAGATCGCCACCACCGCGAACGGGACGCTTACCAGGAAGACCCATCGCCAACCGACGTTGTCGGTCAAGTAGCCGCCCAGGATCGGACCGGCCACGCTCGAGAGGCCCCAGACCGCGCTGAAGAGACTCTGGACCCGCGCCCGCTCGTGCAGCGTGAACAAGTCGCCGAGCATGGTGATCACGATCGGCCCGACCGCGCCGGCGCCCAGACCCTGGAGCGTCCGCATCGCGATCAACTGCCCCATCGACATCGACGTGCCCGAGAGGATCGAGCCCAGGCTGAAGAGCACCAGTCCAAAGAGCAGCACCCGCTTGCGGCCGAAGAGGTCCGCCAGCTTCCCATAGATCGGCGTGCTCACGGTCGCGGCCAGCAGGTAGGCCGAGATCACCCAGGGGTAGATGTCGAACCCCCGCAGCACGGCGATGATCGTCGGCATGGCCGGCGAGACGACCAGTTGCTCCATCGCGGTGACCATCATCGCCACCAACAGCGCCGCGGTCACCATCCGGCGACCCGCGAGGGCCGAGTCGCTTCCCCCTGGAATTTCGGCATTTCCGTCGAGTGTCGCCTCTTGGCTCGGCGTCTCCATCTCGGGCGATTCCTCTCCAGTTTTCCTCAGGCGATTGGGTTGGACGAACCATTGTACCGGCCTTGCCAAGTCGGACACCGCCGGGGCGAATCTGGCTCGCGAGCCGAAGGCATCTCGAAAACTGAACGCGGCTGGCGTATCGTGATCGGATCGATCGGGCCGACAGGAACCAATCCCCTGCAACCGGAGACAACCAGCCATGGGTCGTGCGACGCGATGGGATGATGAGCCGGGACGGAGCAGTCGGCGCGGGATGCTCAAGCAGACGGCGGGCGCCGCGGTGGCCGGCGCGACGGTCGCGGCGATGGGGATCCCGGCGCCGGGGCAAGAGCCCTCGTCGGCCGAGCGTGCGGTCAAGAACGGACGGATCAAGCAGTCGATCGTCTACTGGTGCTTCGAGAAGCATTGGGACATGCCCCAGGCGATCAAGGTCGCCAAGCAACTGGGCTGCGTGAGCATCGAGCTGATCGCGCCCAAGTTCTTCCCCCTGCTGAAGCAGGAGGGCCTCGCGTGCGCGATCGGGACCGTGGACATGAGCCCGGACCCGCCTTTCGTCAAGGGCTTCAACAACCCCAAGTATCGCGGCCGGGTGCTCAAGGCCACGCGCGACGCCATCGACGCCTGCGCCGAGCATGGGTTCAAGAACGTCATCTGCTTCACCGGGATGCGCGAGGGGATCCCCGACGACGTGGGCGCCGACAACTGCGTGGCGGGCTTCAAACAGATCGTAGGACATGCCGAGAAGAAAGGCATCACGCTCTGCCTGGAGATGCTCAACTCGCGGGTCAGCAGCCATCCCATGAAGGGGCATCCCGGCTACCAGGGCGACCACACCGAGTATTGCGTCGACATCATCAAGCGCGTGGGCTCGCCCAGCCTGAAGCTGCTCTTCGACATCTACCACGTGCAGATCATGGACGGCGACATCATCAGCCGCATCCGCCAGCACCGCGATCTCATCGCCCACGTGCACACCGCGGGGAACCCGGGCCGGGGCGAGCTCGACGACAAGCAGGAGATCCATTACCGGCCGATCATGGAGGCCCT
>Ga0070738_10007381_pt1 | contig 11037 bp, 7 predicted proteins | sample Coa_R2_2_FD_66446 | JGI IMG/M metagenome (GOLD analysis project Ga0070738, IMG submission 66446) | Surface soil microbial communities from Centralia Pennsylvania, which are recovering from an underground coalmine fire - Coalmine... | ecosystem: Environmental > Terrestrial > Soil > Unclassified ... | reverse complement strand
GACGGCAGCCAGGCCGGCGACGCCGGCGCCTGCTCCGCGGTCGGCTTCGCCGTGAGCGGGATGCAGTCGCTGCTGACGGCCGTGCGCTCGGCCGGCGCCGCCAACCTCGTCTTGCTCGGCGGCGTGGTCGGCGGCAACGCGCTGTCGCAGTGGACCGTGTACAAGCCGCAGGATCCGGCGAACAACGTCGCGGCGGCGTGGCACGCGTTCGCCGACAGCCCGTGCAGCGCGACGTCGTGCTTCGATTCGAAGGTGGCGCCCGTCGCCCAGCTCTTCCCCGTGGTCGCCGCCGAGATCGGGGAGAGCGATTGCCAGGGCTCGTTCATCGCCTCCGTCACGAGCTGGCTCGATACCCAGGGGCAGGGCTATCTCGCGTTCGCCTGGGACGCTTGGCCGGGAAACTGCCAGGCGCTCATCGCCGACTACGCGGGGACGCCGACCGTGCCTTACGGCCAGGCGTACAAGAACCACCTCGAGGGCAACCCGGCCGACGCCGGCGGGGACTGACGCGAGGACGCTCCGGCGATGAACATCTTGATCCTGGGCGGGTCACGCGGAACCGGCGCCGAGGCGGTGAAGCAAGGCCTCGCGCGCGGCCACGAGGTGACCGCGTTCGCCCGGAGCCCCGACCGCCTCGCGCTCGAGCACCCGCGGCTGACGAAGCTGCGCGGAGACTTCCACCGGCGGGAGTCGGTCGACGCCGCCGTTCGGGGCCACGACGCGGTCATCATCACGGCGTCGGCCGCACGCGTGAAGGGCTTCCGCGACAACCCCACCTACTTCTCGCAGGGGACGGCCCACGTGATCGAGTCGATGAGGGCCCACGGGGTGCGGCGGCTCGTCGTCCTGAGCGCGCTCGGCGCGGGCGAGAGCCGCAGGCTCGCCGGTTTCTTCTTCGACAAGTTGATCATCTCGCTCCTGCTCAGGGCGCCGTACGAGGACCACGACCGGCAGGAGAAGCTCGTGCGCGAGAGCGGGCTCGACTGGGTCATCGCGCGTCCGAGCCGGCTCACCAACGGCCCGGCGCGCGGGCGCTACGTCAAGAAGACCGAGCTCGAGCCGGTGCCCTCGTCGATCTCGCGCGCCGACGTGGCCGACTTCCTCGTCACGGCCGCGGAGGTCGACACGTGGATCGGAAAAGCGGTGCAGCTCGGGGGCTGACCGAATGGGCACCCGCCGCGTCTTGTTCGTCGTCGCCGCGTGCGGCGTGTTCTACGCGGTGTTCGCGCGCGTCGCGCTGCACGCCTTCCCGTTCTCGGGCGACGAGTACTCCTACCTCCTGCAGGCCGAGATCTTCGCCCGGGGCCGTCTGCGGGCGCCGGCGCCGGCCCACGCCGAGCTCTTCGGCGTCGATCACGTGGTCATCGACCAGTGGGTGCGCAGCAAGTACCCGCCGGGGACTTCGGCGCTCCTCGCGCTGGGCGTCGCCGCGCGCGTGCCGTGGCTGGTGACCCCGCTCGAGGGCGTCGTCGCGCTGATCCTGATGTGGAGGGCGATGCGCCCGCTGCTCGGCGATCGCGACGCGGGCGTCTCGCTCGCCCTGCTCGGCGCCGCGCCGCTGTTCGCCTTCCAGGCGGCGTCGTTCTACTCGCAGACGGCCCTCACGATGTGGCTGGCCGCCGCGTTCGCGGCCGTCTGCGCGTGGACTCTCGACGGTCGCGGGTGGCGCCTCGTGCTCGCCGGCGCGGCGACGGGCTGCGCGCTGATGACCCGCCCGCTCGACGCCTTCGTGTTCGGGGCGGCGCTGGCGTCGCTGCGTTCGCTGCGCGCGCTCGGGCTGGCGGCGGTCGGCGCCGCGCCGTTCGTCGTGCTGCACTTCGCCTACAACTGGGCCCAGTTCGGCTCGCCGCTGTCCGACGGCTACCACGCTTACGCGCCCGCCTTCCGCGCCATCTACGGCGCCGAGGCGGTGAGCTCGATCTCGCCGATGCACCTGGTGGACCCCGAGCAGCTCTGGCACCACCTGGACGTCGCGCGCGCGTTCCTTCTCGACTGGACTGTGCCCGGCACCTGCCTGGCGGCGCTCCTCGGCGCCTTCGCCCTGCGCGGCGACCCGCAGCGCGCGCGCCTGCGCGCGTTCGTCCTCACGTGGATCGCCCTCGTCGGCGGCTCGCTCCTCTTCACGTACGCCGGTTACGATGACGGCGCGCGGCCGCGCTACCTCTCGGCGGCGCTGCTTCCGATGGCGCTGCTGGCCGGCCCGGGATGGCGCGTCGGCTTCTCGGCGCTGGCCGAGCGCGTCGGCCCTCGGTGGGCCCGCGCCGTGGCCGTCGTCATCGCCGTGCTGCCGCCGGTGCAGCTCGGGTCGTTCCTGGTCGCGCGCACTCCCGAGATCTGGCTGCGCGAGGGCCTCTCGAAGGCGGTCGAGGCGCGCCCGATCCGCGACGGCGTGGTCATCGTCCGCGCGACGTATCCGACGCGCTACACGCGCAACGGACCGTTCTTCGACCGGCCCGTGCTGTACGTCTCGGCGCCCGCGCCGGGCGACGTCGCCGGCGTGGCCGCCGCGTTTCCGGGCAAGCCGATCTACGAGGCGCGACAGCCGCTCTGCGGCACGCGCGCGGGGCTGCCCTGGACGATCCAGCAGGTGAGGTGAACGTCATGGCCGAACCGCTCGTCCTCTGTCCCGGCGTGGTCGCCCCGGCCGACGCGGTCGAGGTGCGCGCCGTGCGCGCGAGCGGCCCCGGCGGACAGAACGTGAACAAGGTCGCCAGCAAGGTGGAGCTGCGCGTCGACCTCGCGCGCCTGACCGGCCTGGACGAGGGCGCCCGCGAGCGGCTCCGGGCGCTCGCGGCCGGTGCGCTCGACGCGGCGGGCTGGCTCCGGGTCACCAGCCAGCGCACGCGCGATCAGCGCCGGAACGTGGAAGACGCCGTCGACAAGGTGCGCGCGCTCGTGCGGCGCGCGCTCGAGCGCCCCAGGCCACGCCGGAAGACGCGACCCACGCGCGGCAGCGTCGAGCGCCGGCTCGACGACAAGCGGCGGCGCGCCCGTGTCAAGACGGGCCGCCGCGACGGGCTGGACTGAAGCGACTCAACTGAAGCGACTCAGCCGCCCGCGGCCGCGAGCAGCAGAACGCAGGCGAGCGCCACGACGGAGATGATCGTCTCCATCGTGGACCACGAGCGGACGGTCTCGCCGACCGACATGCCGAAGCACTCCTTGACGAGCCAGAACCCGGCGTCGTTCACGTGCGAGAAGAAGAGCGAGCCCGATCCGATCGACAGCGCGAGCAGCGGCGCGCCCGCCGGCGGCAGCCCCGCCGCGAGCGGGGCCATGATGCCCGACGCGGTCACCGTGGCCACCGTGGCCGACCCCGTCGCGACGCGGATCACGGCCGCGATCAGCCAGCCGAGCACGAGGCCGGGCGCGTTCGATCGCTGCGCCGCGTGGGCCATCGCCGCGCCGACGCCGCTGTCGACGAGCGTCTGCTTGAAGCCTCCGCCGGCGCCGATGATCATCAGCATGCCGGCGATCGGGGCCAGGCTGCCGGCGAGCATGTCGCGCAGCGCGCGCGGCGTGGTGCCGCGCGAGCGCGCGAGGGTCCACATCGCGACGACGACCGAGAGCGCCATCGCGCTGACCGGGTGGCCGAGCGCCGCCACGACGGACCAGGGCGGCCGGCCGCGGGCGCCGGCGACCTCGACGCCCGAGCGGGCGACCATCAGCGCGACCGGCAAGAGGATCGTCGCGAGCGCGACCCCGAACGGAGGAGGCTCGCCGTCCTGCTCCCGCCGCGAGAGCTCGTCGACGAGCGTGGCCGGCGGCCGGGGATCCATGCGGCGCGCGCACCACGCCCCGAAGAGCGGCCCGGCGAGCGCCACCGTCGGCACGGCGACGATCAGGCCGACGAGGATGGTGTGCCCGACGTCGGCGTGCAGCGCGGCGGCGGCGATGAGCGGGCCGGGGTGGGGCGGCACGAGACCGTGGCACACCGACAGGGCCGCGAGCGCGGGGATGCCGACGCGCAGGATCGACGCGCCCGTCCTCCGCGACATGACCGCGATGACCGGCATGAGCAGCACGAGCCCGACCTCGAAGAACATCGGCATCCCGACGAGCATGGCGACGAGCGCCATCGCCCAGGGCAGCCCGCGCGCGCCGGCGCGCGCGACGACGACCGACACGATCCGGTCCGCGGCGCCGGACTCGGCGACCAGCTTGCCGAGCATCGTGCCGAGCGCGACGACCACCCCGACGCCGCCGAGCGTCTCGCCGACGCCGCGCTGGAACGTCGCCACGACGTCCTCGGCCGGCGCGCCCGCGGAGAGGCCGACCCACGCCGAGCCGGCGATGAGCGCGATGAACGGGTGGATCTCGGCCACCGTGACCAGGACGACGATCCCGGCGATGCCCGCCGCCGCGCACCCCAGGAGCCACAGGTCGTGACCGCTCGCGCCGCCGGGCGCCAAAGCCAGCATGCCTCGGCGACCATCGTACCGCGGCGGCGCGGCGCCCGCGCGGCCCTACTGCAGCTGCACCGTCTGCACGCCCCAGTAGCCGCTCGAGAGGAACAGCCGGCTGTCCTGCCGGGCGGCCGAGCTGATCGACCAGCCGAGCGTCCGCACGAACTGGTCGTACGCGGGGGCGGCGGTCGGCGACAGCCGGTAGATGTCGAGGCCCGGCGGCGAGTAGAACGGTCCCCAGCCCGAGGTCACGAGCATCCGGTCCCCCTGCACGTCGACGAGCCATCCCCAGCCTTGCGGTCCGCTCGCGACGCGATCGACCGGGCGCGTCGGGTTCGACAGGTCGATCTGGTGCAGCTGGATCGCGGGCTGATCGGCGTTGTAGACGTATTGCTGCGTCGAGGTGTAAGCGGTGTCGCCGCGCACGAAGACGCTGCCCACCCAGCCGTCGTCGAGCGTCGTCGTGCTCTGCAGGTACGCCACGCCGCCGACGATCTTGATCGCGTCGAAGTCGTTGTGCTGCGACGTGCCGTTCCAGCGGTAGTCGATCGTGTAGAGGATCGACGGGTCGGTCTGCGAGCCTCCGACCAGGATGCCCGGGACGTTGATGCTCGCCTGGACCTTGGGGTGCTTGCGGTCGGCGAGGTCGATCGCGTCGAGGAAATAGCGCACCGTCGGATAAGGCGTGTACACGCTCGGCCAGACGTAGTGCGTCGTGTAGAGCGTGCTGCCGACGACCTGCATGTTGCCCCACCAGCCGTTCGGGTCGTCGGTGATGACCGTCGAGGCGACCGACGGCGCGTCGGGGTTCGACAGGTCGACGACGAACAGATCGCTCGACGCGTCGATGTACTGGCCCGTCGAGCTGTAGTTCGGGTGCCACCTGCGGAAGGCCAGCGCGTCGCCGCCCACCTGCACGATCTCGCCGCCGGAGTACCAGTCGTTCCAGTAGAAGCCGCCCCAGCCCCAGTACCAGGACCAGCCGTACGGGTCGACCGGCAGCGCGATCGTGCCGCGCGCCCTCGCGCCGCCGTTCGAGAGGTCGACGACCTCGACCTGCTCCTGCCACGTCGCGCACAGAGAAGGCGGGCCGCTCGGCGCGACGCCGTACGTCGGGCAAGGCGCCATGACCTGGACGGCGGTCACGACGTACGCGAACGAGCCGTTCGTGAACACGCGGGCGTCGACGCCCGGGACCGACACGTCGGGCGCCTGCGAGTGGTCGAAGATCTCGGGGGCGTCGTCGATCGGAAGGACGCGCACGTCCGAGTGCGACGTGTCGTTGCCCCACCAGTCGCTCGAGATCTCGGCGATGGTGGATCCCGAAGGCTGCGCGGCGATGACGTTGCGCGCCAGCGTCAGCTGCGCGGTGACCGTCGGCGCGAGCGGGTCGCTGTAGTCGACGACCGAGAGCGCGAGGTCGCTCAGAGACAGGATGCGGCCGTTGGCGAAGATGCCGCGCTCGACCCAGCCCGTCGTGTGCGCGGCGCCGGCGGTGGCGATGCTGGTCGGCGTGAACTCGATGAGCTGCACGCCGTTGTTGTACTGGCCGGCCGACGCGCTCCAGCCGCTGAAGGGCAGGACGACCAGGTGCTGGTTCGCGTCCATCGTGAACGCCTTGAACGTGTCGGCCGCCGGCGTCCACGCCCAGCCGTCGCCGAAGTTCGACGTGCCGATGAGCGTCGGCGCCGCGGGGTTCGACACGTCGAGGTACTTGAGCGACACCTGCGAGGCGTTGGCGGTGTTGTCCTGGCCGAGGGCGAAGAGCTGGTTGCCCGAGGGGATCATCAGCCACACGCTGCCGGGGATCTGCGTCGTGCCGGCGAGCCTGGGGGCCGCGGGGTTCGACAGGTCGAACACCTCGAGCGGCGTCGACCCGTTGCCGCCGTAGTAGTACCCGCCGCCCGGCGAGAGGTACATGCGGCCGGCGTCGAACCGCGCCGCGGCCGTCCACCCGGTCGACGCGATGGCGAGCTCCGAGTCGAGCACGGGCTGGTCCGGGTTCGAGAAGTCGGCCGTCGCGAGCACGTACCCCGAGCCGCAGTCGGAGTAGAGCGAGCATCCGATGACGTGAGCGGTCCGGCCGTCGGCGAAGTCGAGGTTCCACCGTCCGTTGTCGGCGCCCCAGCCCTGGATGCTGCCGGCGACCTCGATCGACCCGCGCTCGACGATGTGCCCGGCCGGGTCGCTGATGTCGAGGTATTGAAGGGCGGTCTTGGCCGGCGGCGGCAGCCCGTTCGACGCGGCGGGCACCGGGTGCGCGAGCATGATCGAGCTCGGCGTGACGTTGAACACGCCGCCGTACCCGGGGTAAGAGCGCGAGTCGATCTGCTGGATGCGGCCGTTCGCGAAGCTGACGGACGACACGATGACGTTCTCGCTGTTCGTCGTCGACGAGCCGGAGACCGCGACGCCGCCGGCCGCGGCGACACCGCCGCCGGCCACCCCGGCGCCGCCCCCCCAGCCGTAGACCCAGCCGAAGTCCTCGCTCACCGCGTAGAGCACGTCGCCGACGATGCGCGTGTCCTGGATCCACCCGCCGAGCTTCGCGTCGCCGAGCACCTGGATGTTCGTGGGGTCGGTCGCGTCGAGGCCTCGGACGATGGATCCGTGAAACGGCTGGCCGCTGTCGAGGACGCCGTACCAGTCGGCGACGACGACGACCGCGATGCCGTTCTGCACGAACATCTGCACGGGCGTGCCGAAGATCGGCGATCGCCCGAGGAGCTTCGGGTGGTCGACGTCGCTCACGTCGAAGACCATCAGGCCCCGGTACGAGTTGAGGTAGTAAAGGCGGTTGCCGTCCAGCCGGTACAGGTCGGTCTCCTGGACGGTGCGCGGCTGCGTGGACGTGCCGGAGTTACTGGGCGCGGAGGGCGCCGCCGACCCGTTGGTCGCGGCGCCTCCCGCCCCGCCCTGGCTGGCGCCGGCGGACAGGGCGCCGCCGCCGCCGGGACCGGACGCGCCGGGCGGCGGCGCCGAGGCGAACTCGCTCTGCCCGGTGACCCGGGCTTCGGGCTGCTGCGAGCCGCCGCCGCAGGCGGCCGACGCGGCGCAGGCGGCGGCGAGGAGGAAGGGAACGAACGAGCGGGCGGGGCGTGCGAGGCGGGGGTGGCGCATGGGCATGGCTGACTCTGCACGAAGCACGGCCGGGGCCACGGACGAACTCACGTGATCCCGGTGACTTACGTCGACGCGGACGGCCCTCGGTGTGCCATCTGGCACACGTGTGCAGCAGCCGATGTCGGGCTGACGATCGGCGTCTTGCCGCGCGGTTGTGCGCGCGCGACTGTTTACGTCCGCTCACGTCCGCGCCGTGCGTGCGCCGCCCCACGCCCCGCGCACCTGCCGTAGGATTCCTCACTCGCCCGTGTCCAACGAAGTCGTTCGGCCCGCAGCCGCAGCCGCGAGAGAGCCGGCCGGCACCGTCGTGGCCGGGGCCGTCGCCCGCGCGGGGGACCCCGGCAGCCACGCCTTCCGGCGCCACCTTTGGCCGTTGCTCTGGCGATGCCGGTGGCACATCGGGATCGCGTCGCTGCTCTGCGGGATCCACGGCGGGGCGATGGCGCTGCAGAACCTCTATCCGAAGTGGTTCTTCTCGAACGTCATCGAGGCCAGGGACATCGACATGAGGGAGCGATGGCGTCGCGTGGCCTGGCTCGGTCTCGGCTACCTGGCCGTCTCGGTCGTCATGCGGATGGGCTTCTGGCACACCGGGTATCGCTTCTTCACCTGGGCCCGCGAGCGCATCGCCTTCAACCTGCGCGCGCAGTTCTTCCGGCACGTCAATCACCTGTGCCTGCGCTTCCACGGGCAGCACTCGTCCGGTGAGCTTTTCAGCTACCTGTTCGGAACGCCGCTCGCCAACGTGTTGCAGTTCTTCCAGCACGTCTCGGTGTTCGTCCCGGGCGCCGCGGTGACCGTGCTCTGGACGCTCGCCGTCCTCTGGGTCTGGGACCCGGTGACCGGCGGGTTTCTCACGTTCACCTCGGCGTGCAGCGTGCTCCTCATGATCCACTCGCGGCTGCGCGTGCAGCGCATCCACCGCGACTTCCAGAGCGTCGAGGGGGACGTGAGCGGCCGCGTGGCCGACGTGCTGCGCGGCAACAAGGCCGTGAAGCTCTACGCGATGGAGGAGCAGGTGCTCGAGGACTTCGAGGCCCAGGCGCTCTTCATCGGCAAGAAGTCCTACGAGCGCGACGTCTTGAGCCACGTCGAGTGGATGAAGCAGGAGGGCTTCAGCTACGTCTGTTACGTGGCGCTCATGGCGATGTGCACCTGGCGCGCCTACCGGGGCATCATCGGAACCGGCGTCGTCGTCAGCTGCTTCACGTCGTTCCAGGGCGTGTACGGGCCTCTCCAGCTCCTGTTCCAGTCGTTCATGCTCTGGGGCGGCGCGGCCGCGTCGCTCGAGCGCATCGGCAAGGTCCTCGACACCGCGAGCACCACGCCCGATCCGGTCGATCCGGTGCGCGTCGTGCCGTCGCGCGCCGCGATCGAGTTCCAGGGCGTGTCGTTCGCGTACGAGGCCGATTCCCCGGTGCTCTCGGGCGTCGACCTCACCGTGCCTTACGGGCAGCGCGTCGCCCTGGTGGGGCCGTCGGGGGCCGGCAAGACCACGATCGCGCAGCTTGCCCTGCGGCTGTACGACCCGGGCCAGGGCGTCGTGCGCATCGGCGGGATCGACGTCCGTCGATTCACCGGCGCCGAGCTGCGCAAGCACATCGGGGTCGTGCCGCAGGACCCGTTCATCTTCCGCGCGACCGTGCGCGACAACGTGCGCGTGTCGCGCCCCGAGGCGCCCGACGCCGCCATCCGGCGGGCGTGCGAGCTCGCGAACGCATGGGAGTTCGTGGCGGAGCTGCCCGGCCGCCTCGACGCGCGCCTCGGCGAGGGCGGCTCGTCGCTGTCGGGCGGTCAGCGCCAGCGCCTGGCCATCGCCCGCGCGCTCCTGGCCGATCCGGACATCTTCATCTTCGACGAGGCGACGAGCGCGCTCGACACCGTGAGCGAAAAGCTCATCCAGGACGCGCTCGACAAGTGCCTCGGCGGACGGACCGCCGTCTTCATCGCGCACCGGCTCGCAACCGTCCGAAATTGCGACCGCATCCTCGTCGTCGACGCCGGCCGCGTCGTGCAGGACGGCACCTACGATGAGCTCATCGAGAGAGGTGGTCTGTTCGGCGCGCTCGTGCGCGGCCAAACCCTGCGCGCGTAGCGGGCGCGCGACGTCGCTGTTGACGAGGCCGCGCGCTCGGCGCCATCGTTTGACGATGGCGCCTGGGACGCCCACGCCGCTCGAAGAGGGTGCTGCCCGGCGCGGCATCGAGGGGTTCGAGCTCGATTTGCAGCGCACCGAGGAGGGGCACTTTCGCGGCCGCTGCTTGCCGTACGTCCGCGCGCTGACGTTGCTGCGCGGCATCGTGGCCGGGCCCGACGCCGTCGAGCCCATCGTCGCGAACCTGAAGCGCGTCTGGCAGATGCGAACGTTCTACGCCTACTACGATCGGCCGTTCGTCGTCCTCGCGGCGCTCCGCGCCGAGGCGCTGGCCTCCGCGCAGCACCCGCTCGCCCGCGCGTTCGCGACGGAGGCTCCCGACGCGCTCGCCGTCACGCGCGAGGGACTCGTCCAGGCGCTCTCGCCCGCGCGCACCGGCCTCTGGTCGTCGCTCGCCACGCGCGCCCCGCAGACCAACGAGGTGTCGCGCGCGGTCGTCTGGAAGTGGCCCGCCGAGCTCGCCGGCTGCAGCAACCGCGCGCGGCCCATCGGCCTCGTCGACGTGGGCGCCTCGGGGGGGCTCAACCTGATCGCCGACCGCCTGCCGGACCTGTGGGAGGGTCCCGGCGGCGCGCCGCTGCGCGTGGGCGTCGGACTCGACGTTCGCCTGCGCGTGGCCTTCGATCTGAACCCCCTCGACTTCCGCAACGATCGCGACGTCGCGTGGGCGCGCGCGTGCATCTGGCCGGGCGACGTCCGTCGCGTCGAGCGATTCGAGCGCGCCGTCCGCGAGTGGTGCGCGAGCTTCACCGGCCCCGGCGCGCCGCCCGAGCTGCACGCCCTCAACGCGTCGCTCGTGCCGGGCCGGCTGCCTGCCCTCTTCGCGGCGCTCCCGGCGAACGGCGTGCTCTTCGTGTACCAGACGGTCATGCGCGAATACATGGATCCCGCCAAGCGCGAACGCTACGAGGACGGCATGCGCCGGTGGCTCGCGACCGTGCCGCGCGGGCGCGCCGCCTGGCTCGAGGCGGAGGTGACGCCCCACCCCGCGACGCTCGCCCTGGCGGCGCACGTGCCGGACGGCGGCGGCGGCGTCCGGTCGATGACGCTCGCGCTCATGCACGTACACCCGGGCGTCGTCGACACGTACGCGCAGGCGGCCGCCGAGTTCGCCGGCTGCTTCAAGCCGGCCGGCTGAATCGCGGTTCGTGGTCTCCAGCGTGCCAAGCCCGCGCGCGCGCGCGTCGGCACTGAACGCGCCGGCCCGATGGCCGTCTTACGATCGATGGCCGAGGGAGCGCAGGGAGGGGGCGCCGCGGGGTCACGGCCCGGTTGGCTCACCTGGGTGTGGGTCGCCGGCTACGCCGGAGCGTACGTCCCGCAGGTCGCGCTCTCGGCGGCGCTGAAGGACGG
>Ga0070738_10007379_pt1 | contig 11039 bp, 11 predicted proteins | sample Coa_R2_2_FD_66446 | JGI IMG/M metagenome (GOLD analysis project Ga0070738, IMG submission 66446) | Surface soil microbial communities from Centralia Pennsylvania, which are recovering from an underground coalmine fire - Coalmine... | ecosystem: Environmental > Terrestrial > Soil > Unclassified ... | reverse complement strand
TTTAGCTGCTGACGCAGGTGGCGGGCCGTGCCGGACGCAGCATAGAGCCCGGACGCGTCATCATTCAGACCTTCAACCCTCAACATTTTTGTATCGAGACCGCGTCGCGTCATGATTACCATGAGTTCTATGCCGCCGAGATCGAAGTGCGCCGTCGGTATGGATATCCACCGTTTCGTCGCTTCGTCAAGTTCACCTATAGCCACGAGAATCGCCATCGCTGCCAGAACGAGGCCCTGCTCCTCTACGAGCGCCTGTACGAATGGATCGACCGTCTGGGCATGGCCGATACCGACATTGTGGGACCCGCTCCTGCGTTGATGGAGCGCCTGAGAGGGAAATATCACTGGCAGATGATCGCGCGCGGTCCCGACCTGCATCGTCTGTTACGTGTCATCGATGCACCAGGCTGGGAGGTAGATATTGATCCGGTCAGTACCCTATAGTTGTCTGGCTCAGAGCTTCAAAAAGCTGTTTAACAGTGGCCTGACCAATCCTGCATGTGTATAAAAGCTGGAATGGTTTCCCCCTTTGATAGCAAGGAACTGTACGCGGGGCAGGCGTCTGGCCAGGAGTTCTGCGTCACTAAACGGTACATCCTGGTCCGCCGTTCCATGCAGGAGAAAAGTGGGAGCGCTGATACGCTCGTACGGATAGGCATCGATGTGGGCAAACTGCTCCATGTCGTTATCGTAACCGATCTTCCGTAGCGAGGAAGCAGTCTGTGAATGCAAGAACGCTTCAGCGATCGACGCGTTCGGGAGGAATTTCGCAAAAGGCAAAAGGAAAAAGAGCAGAGGACCAAAGGCAGCGATGTTGTCGTACGCGTTCCGGAACAGACGCTTGCCCGGCGTCCAGCTAGCGGCGGCATACCTTTGCGTAACGCCGCTGACAATCACCAGTTTCTGGCAACGTTCGGGGTGGCGTATGGCAAACTGCAATGCGGAGGGTGCACCTCCTGATATGCCTACCACCGTTGCCTGTGAAATATGCAGTGTATCCAGGAGCGCGGCATAGAGGTCTGCCTGTTCCTGAGGAGATCTCCCCGACGACAACGGTGTTTGGAGATAGCCGGGACGCGACACGGCGATAAAGGTGTACTTTTTATCGAGCAATTTGCTAAAGGCCACTCCCTGGTCGTAGCCGCCTGGCGTGCCATGAGCGATCAAGATAGCGGGACCGCTGCCCTCTATATGGCATTCGACGGGACCTGACGCGGTCTCGATGAGGCGACCGCCGCTTCGTATACGTGAAATCTCGGCGCGTTTCCATTTGTTGTAGGATCGGTTGCCTCCTACGATGCTTGCCGTCATCATAACAAGCGCTGCTGCGGCCAGCAATTGTTTTCCGTTCATGTGCCACCTTCGTTATGCGTTGCTATCTCATCTGCTGCGAACTCACCTATATAGAATACTCAGCAATCGGCAAAAAGTTGTATTCTGCGTATCCATGGTTCTGTATCATGAAGCGTCTGGATATAGATGTGTCGACTGAGGAGACTATGGGTTGATGGCATCGGCCTTACTTATACAATCGATATCTATGCTATCGCCGATGTACTCTCCCATCATTCATAGTATATTGTAGAGCGCGCGGATAGGAAAGGACATCGGCAAATGGCACAGCCCTAGCGGAACTTCGTGGGGGTAATACGAATGAGTTGGGAGAAATCTTTAGCCATACTTTCTACTGTCCAGCCCATGGCCTGTATCTGCGCCGCGTACTTTTGCGCATAAGGTGGCTGGATTGTCCCAGCGTCGAAGTTATCGACCAGCTCGGCCGTTCCCTCCAGGACGACAATTTCGCTGCCACCCTGTGCAGCCTCCAGAGCGAGGGTCACGTATTTGTTGTTGCGCAGATTGCGAATTTTCTGATTGTTGGGCTGGCTAAATATGAGCACATTGGACCCATCCCACAGAAACCAGACCGGTACAAGGTGTGGACGACCATCGGGACGAACACTGCCCAGCCAGATGATTGTTTCTGTGCGTAGGCGTTGATCTATATGTGCATCTTTTTCTTGTTTCAGGTCGAGCATACTACTTTTCTCCTCTATCTATCATGAGATCGTTCTGGCATTCGAGCGCAATGGCTGCTTTTCAAATGTGTGACAGTGCATTGACCCTAGAGCTAGAAACAATTTTCCCCACCGGATTGTTCCCATTTCCGATCAAGATAAAAGAGAGCAGTATCGATATACCAGTTGTCAGGAAACATGATAGAATGTCATCTATGGGAATTCTTCTAGGAATAGTGGCGGCTCTCTTTTGGGGCGCGGGTGATATGTGTGCTCGTTTCTCTACGCATCGCATCGGCACCTACCGCACACTTTTTTTTATGCAATTTGTAGGCTTTACCGGCCTCGGTATTTTTCTCCTCATCACAGGGCAGCTACAACATATAGTTACCAGTACCACCTGGCAACCATGGGCGTGGGCTGCTCTGGCGGCTCTTTTGAATGTGTTCAGTTCGTTAGCGCTCTATCGGGCTTTTGAGGTGGGTACGTTGACGCTTGTGTCGCCCATTGCGTCGAGCTATGCGGCCGTCACCGCCATCCTGGCGTTTCTGAGCGGCGAAGCACTGACGCGCTGGCATAGTATCGCGATCTGGCTGATCCTGTTGGGTGTGGTTGTCGCTGCGACACCGTTGATCGGCAGCAGCGCCAAAAAGTCGCTGGCGACAATATTGCAGCATGGCGTCGCGTTGCAGGGTATTGGTTGGGCCGTGGCTGCCGCACTGGGTTATGGTTTGACATTCTGGGTGCTTGGCTTCCATGTAACAGCATTGTTGGGAGGAATTGTGCCAGTCTGGCTTATGCGTGGTCTGACTCCGTGTATCCTGGCCTCAGGTGCTCCCCTGACGCGTCGATCATTGCGCCTACCGCGTGGGGGGGTATGGTGGTATATTCTAGGTGTCAGTATCTTCGATACGGTTGCCTATATTGCGTATACCTCTGGCCTGTTATGGGGGCAGGTCTCTCTGGTGACGATGCTCTCGTCGCTCTATAGTGCGGTGACAGTCTTGCTCGCCTGGATTTTTCTGCGCGAACGCTTGCAGCGAAGCCAGTGGATAGGCATTGGAGTGATCTTTGTTGGCATCGTCCTGGTGAATGTCTAGTTGTTCGATTGTAGCTCAGAGATCGATCCTGTTTTCCCTTGAAATAATGTGTGTTTGCGAACGCCATAGAAACCCCGCACTGCAATGGTATACTGTGATTACATTGTACGATTGCGAGACGTATGCACGGATGTGCTTGAAGAAATACTGACATTGAGGGGGTCAGAGATGGGCACTGTAGTCGTCCTGGGTAGTCTGATAACCGATCTGGTCGCGCGCGCGCCGCGTTTACCGTATCCTGGCGAATCGCTCGTCAGCGACGATTTTTCTATCTCCCTTGGCGGCAAGGGGATTAATCAGGCAATTGCAGCGAAACGCCTGGGAGTGGAGGTCACGCTGGTCGGTCGCGTTGGTACGGACGCGTTCGGTGATGCTTTTTTTCCGGTTCTAGCAGAAGAGCACATCGATAGCACCTACGTGGAGCGCGATACTGCGATTGGTACGGGCGTCTCCGTTGTGGTTGTCGTTGAGGAAAGCGGCCAGAATGCGATCATTGCCGTGCCTCGTGCGAATCTAGCTGTGCCGCCAGAAACAGTTCAGGAAGCATTACAAGCAGCCAATGCCGCACGTGGCCAATCTCCCGCCGTTTTTCTCACCCAATGCGAAACAAGCAGAGGCTCCTATATGGTAGGTCTGCAGCGTGCGCGTGAGCTGGGCTTTATTACCATACTGAATGCTGCGCCCATTCCACGCGAGCCCTTGAGCGATGAATTGTATACGCTGGTGGATATCCTGATTGTCAACGAGGTCGAGGCTGCGTCTCTGGCTCAGATCCCTGTGAAGTCGGTAGAGACGGCGAAAGAGGCAGCTGATGTCTTGCTTGCGCGCGGGCCACAGCATACAATCATTACGCTTGGAGGGCAGGGTGCTCTGTGGAGCAAACGTGAACAGTGGCATGGTCCTCTCTCTACATCGTCGCATCAGCTGTTGCCACCCTTCCCGGTCAAGGCGATAGACACGACGGCCGCTGGCGACTCTTTCTGCGGCGCGCTAGCTGCCTGCCTGGCAAATGGCGAACCTATAGAGGATGCCTTGCGGCGTGCCAGTGCTGCAGGGGCGATTGCTGTGACGCGTAAGGGAGCCATTGCGGCCTTGCCGACCGCTGAAGAGATAGAGGATTTGCTCAGCCAGGTGTAGCCATAACTTTGAAGGTGCGAGTACAGAATTATGATAATGCTCTCTTAGGAGTATTGCGATGTTGGACACGAAGAATGTGAAGCTACCGGCCGCGCTGGCCGAGATCGAATTGACCACCAGGGATACTGGTATTACTGGCGTCTCCGATGTGCTTACCGGTATGTTTTTGCGCACGCTCGTTGCCGCTAAGCCAGCTGGCTCTTTCCTCGAACTGGGTACAGGCACAGGTCTGGGTACAGCCTGGATGCTTGATGGAATGGATGAGAACGCTCGCTTGACGACGGTAGAGAGCAACGAAAACGTGTCGACGATTGCCAGGCGCTATTTGAGCCGCGATCCCAGGGTGACGTTTGAGATTATGGATGGTAGTGTGTTTCTACAATCCTGCCGGCAGCAGGGGCGCAGCTTTGACCTCATTTTTGCCGATGCGTTTCCTGGCAAGTTCAGTCTACTGGATGAGACGTTTGGCCTGCTCAAGCGCGGTGGTTTTTATGTCGTGGACGACCTGCTCTTTCGTCCATCCTGGACGGCCGATTATGCGGCGCGTGTGGATGCCTTGATCACGACTCTGGAGCAGCGTACGGATGTGCATATCACGAAGCTGAACTGGTCAACGGGCGTGATCGTCGCCGCCAAAATATCATGACCGATCAACTTTCGCTCTTTGGATCTGATGAGACGCCTGAGGAGCGCCAGCATACTTCAGAGCCTGTGACAGCTGGCGAGCCTCTGGCTGCTCGTATGCGGCCGCGCACGCTGGATGAGGTTGTGGGTCAGCAGCATTTATTAGGGGCGGACAAGATCTTGCGCCGCAGTATTGAGGCGGACCGTATCTCATCCATGATTTTCTGGGGTCCTCCAGGGAGTGGCAAGACGACTCTGGCCGAGGTTATTGCGCAGCACACGCATGCGCGTTTCGTGCGGCTCAGCGCCGTCTCGGCCGGGGTCGCCGACCTGCGTAAGACCGTGGAGGAGGCCCGGCGTCTGCGCGCCTCTGGTAAACGTACTATTCTCTTCATCGACGAAATCCATCGTTTCAACAAAGCGCAGCAGGACGCGATCCTGCCCCACGTCGAGAATGGCACGGTCACGCTCATCGGGGCTACGACTGAGAATCCCAGCTTTGAGGTCAACAATGCCCTCCTGTCCCGCTCGCGCGTCTTCGTGCTCAAAAGCTTGAACGAAGAACAGATCATGACCATTTTGCAGCGCGCCCTGTACGATCCCGAACGGGGTCTGGGCCAGCTCAACGTCACTATGGACGAAAACGCGCTACAGCAGATCGCTAGCTATGCCAGCGGAGATGCACGTACCGCGCTCAACGTGCTTGAACTGGCGGTGCAGAGCAATCGTACGCCTGCGGCAGGGTCAGCGCCCATCCACATTACTCTGGCGATGATCGAAGATGTTATGCAGCATCGTGCGCTCCAATATGACAAAAGTGGCGATCAGCACTACGATATGATCTCAGCCCTTCATAAATCTGTGCGCGGCTCGGATCCCGATGGGAGTATTTACTGGCTGGTTCGTATGCTCGAAGCCGGGGAGGATCCGTTGTACATCATGCGACGCGTGGTGCGCATGGCCTCCGAAGATATCGGCATGGCCGATCCACAGGCGCTGGTTGTCTGTATGGCGGCCCAGCAGGCGGTTCATTTTGTCGGTCTGCCCGAGGCTAGCCTGGCCTTGCAGCAGGCAGTGGTCTACCTGGCGACGGCCCCGAAGAGCAATGCCCTGGAAGTGGCCTACGCTCGTGCGCTTGCTGATGTGCAGAATGGGAGCAATGATCCCGTCCCTCTGTGGCTGCGCAACGCTCCGACCAGGCTCATGAAGAACCTCGATTACGGCAAAGCTTACAAGTATGCACACGACTATTACAAAAATATGCCGCTTGACGACCCCGATCGCCCACCGGCGGAGCAACTCCAGGAGTATCTGCCCGAGCGCTTGAAGGATCATCGCTACTATGAGCCTGGCGTGCAGGGAAAAGAGGCCAGCGTCAAAAAATGGCTTGAGAAGAGGTGGGATGGGAAGGAGTAAGCATAGCTAGTAAAAAAAGAGCTACACGATGCGTGGGCGCATAAATCGTGTAGCTCTTATAGAAAAAAAAGCTAGCTATGTTTATGGGAGGAGCTGCCACCCTTGTGGCCGGCTTCGCGGGCCTCTTTGCTGTCGAACTCGTGAGCAGTACCCTTCTCGTGGGCAGCCGTACCGCCCTTATGGCCGGCTTCGCGGGCCTCCTGGCTATTAAACTCGTGAGCAGTACCCTTCTCGTGGGCAGCCGTGCCACCCTTGTGACCAGCTTCGCGGGCTTCCTGGCTGTCGAACTCGTGAGCAGTACCCTTCTCGTGAGCGCTCACTCCACCTTTGTGACCAGCGCTACTCCTCTTGTCATGTTCACTTGCCATGATGAAACTCCTTTTCAGCTAAGTATACACGTTTTTTCATAGTCGAGCTCTATTTCCTGTAAAGTACTTACAGATAGTTCTGGTACGAATGGAACCGAAAAAAGGATACTCAGCCTCAAAGGATATCGGGCCCATTGTTCAGGTAGCACCTGGTATCCCAACAGGCCTGACGGGCGTCTGCATCGCTATAACGGAGAGCCAGCGTTGTTTTTCTCGAAGTGTGTTTGATTCTCATGGCATCGGCCGCCTCAATGGATGAAGGCTCGCGACTCCGCCGCTCGCACAACCAGCAAGGTCTTTTTTCGACTGATGCGCGAAGCGCATCAGTCGAAAAAAGAGAAAAAACACTGAAAAAGCGCAGAAGCGAGCGCAGGTGTGTGAAGCGGGTGCCATCGTATAGGGGCATCCACTAGGAGCGCAGCACAGTGAGAATCTGTGCAATCGCCCAATCGAGGTCGGTGCGATCGATGATGAGGGGCGGCGCAAAACGGATCACCGTATCATGCGTCTCTTTGCAGAGCACGCCGAGGCGCATGAGCTGCTCGCAATAGCGACGTGCCCCGCCCGCGGTCGGCGTCAGCTCGATGCCGATGAGCAGACCTTTCCCTCGTACCTCTTTCACCACCGGGCTCTCGTGGGCCTGCAAGCGTTCCAGGGCGTAGGCGCCAGCGTCGGCCGAGCGCTCTACCAGATTCTCCTCTACCAGCACGTTGAGGGCCTCGACTGCCACGGCTGCCCCAAGCGGATTTCCCCCGAAGGTTGAGCCATGTTCGCCCGCCTGGAATGTATCCATGAGCGAGCGGCTGGCCAGGATCGCGCTGACGGGATACATGCCGCCTCCCAGCGCTTTGCCGATGATCACAACATCCGGATGGATTCCTTCGTAGTAATGGGCAAAGAGCCTGCCTGTACGCCCCAGCCCGGTCTGAATTTCATCCATGATGAGCAGTACGTTATGGCGACGACAGATCTCGCTTACTTGCTGCAGGTATCCTGCCGGCGGCAGAATAACGCCTGCTTCTCCTTGAATTGGCTCCAACAGCACCGCTGCCGTATAGGGCGTAATGGCGGCTTCTAATGCCTGGCTGTCTCCATAGGGAACGATCTCGAAGCCGGGGGTGTGAGGACCAAAGTATTCGCGATACAGGGGTTCTGTTGAGCCGGAGATAGCCGTAATTGTGCGCCCATGAAAGTTGTTCTGCGCCATGAGAATCTCAGCGCGATCCAGTGGTACATCTTTGACTGTATATGCCCATTTGCGTGCCAGTTTCAAGGCAGTCTCTACCGCCTCCACGCCGGTATTCATCAGGAGTGACGTCTCATAGCCGGTGAGCTCGGCCAGACGGCGCAGCAAGAGTGGATATTGATCGGTATGAAAGGCGCGTGAGGTGAGGGTGAGTCGCTGCGCCTGTTGGGTCAGTTTGTTGACCAGCCGTGGATGGCAGTGTCCGTGGTTGAGGGCGGAGTAAGCGCTCAGGCCGTCAAGATATCTGTTCCCGTCGGTATCGTAGACCCATACCCCTTCGCCGCGTGTCAGGACGATCTCCAGGGGGGTGTAGTTGCGAGCCCCGTGTTGGCGCTCAATGTCTAACAATTCTTGCGTATCCATAAGCTCTGTCTTTCATTTATGTACCTCTGTGAGAGGAACGTGATTGCGCTATCTATCTCTGCTGTTCTACTAACTATCCAATCTGTCAGTATATATTGTACCTCATTAGTAACTATTCAGGTACTCCTCTGGGCCCGCCTGATGGTTTTTAACTTTTTCATCTGGTATATCTTTACCCCTGCGGGCCGCGAAAAGAAAAAGAGGTTTTGGGCGGGGACACCCCGCACCCCGGCCATGGGACTGCGTCCCCCGGCACCCCTGCTGAGCCGTTCCACGCGTTTTTGTGCCATTTTTAAAAAGCAAACACCATGCGGCGGGCAGGAAAAAAGGAAGAAGGCGAGGGACACCCCCGTTCCCCGGCCATGGGACTGCGTCCCCGGCACCCCCTGCTCAATAGTTACGTACCTCATTCTTAAGGACGTGCCATCGTAGAGGGCATCCCTTCTGCTTGCTGTCCCAATTCGGCGGCTCGCTGGGTGGCTTTCTGTACTGCCTGGATGAAGAGTTGTTGTGCGCCCCCTTGCTCGAGTACCGCGATGCCAGCCATGGTGGTACCATTTGGGGACGTGACCTGGCGACGGAGTTCGCTGGGAGGTTGTCCGGTCTCCTGAAGCATTTTTGCGCTCCCGTACAGCGTCTGGATCAGCAGTTTACGCGTCGTCTCCTCGGGCAGGCCGCAGCTCTGTCCGGCTTCTAACAATGCCTCAACCACATAATAAAAATAGGCCGGGCCGGTTCCTGACAGCCCGGTAGCTGCGTTCATCTGTGCCTCCTCGACGGTCAGCGAGATGCCGATGGCGGAGAAGAGGTGTTGCGCGAGTTTCAGGTGTGCCTCAGTGGCCCAGCGTCCCGCGCAGAGGGCCGTCGCAGAGGCCTGTACGAAGCTGGACGTATTGGGCATGGCGCGTATAACTGGCACATGTGTCCCGACGCTGTGTTCGATGGTGGCCGTTGAGACGCCTGCGGCGACGGAGATGATGAGCTGCTCGGGCGAGAGGAAGGGGGCAATCTCGTTGAGCGCCGCGACAAGGTCAAAGGGTTTGACGGCCAGAATAACCATATCGGCCCGGGCTATCTCGCTCGCGCGCTCCTTGCTTGCCTGGACTCCATAGCGCTGAGATAGCTCCTGGAGACGTGCAGGCGTACGGCGATTACTTACGATGACCTGGCTGGCTGTGAGCAGTTGTGCCGTCAGAAGGCCCTTGATCATGGCCTCTCCCATTGCTCCTGCTCCCACAAAAAAAATCTGGTGCTCGGATGTCAATTGCATGGCTGGTCCTCTCCTTCCAATCCTTTCAGAGAACACAAAAAAACGTTCCTCCGCCCCAAAGGGCGAAAGAACGAACTTTCGCGGTACCACCTTCATTCGCAGGATGCACGCCGATGAATTTTTCTATATATCGGTAAAACGCCAGGTGCTTTTTCTTCTTCCTGCGCACTCTTCGCCCTGGTAACGGGAGGGGCCCGAGATACTCATCGTATCTAGCTCAGGGGTGGGTTCCATCTGGGGTGCGAGAGCTTCTCTCAGCGGCTCGAATGCTCTTCTCTGGACGTACCTGCCAGTGTACTAATCCCCTGTCTCTGCTTCTTTTTCCTTGTGATCATGTGTACCATATTTCGACGTGATGTGTCAAGCATTGGAAGGACCATGTCTCATCTGCCAGAAAGCCATGCGCGGAAAAATTCGAGAAACAGCCATACGGTTTTTCGCGTGGACTGTAGAAGAAAATCGTCATCAATATATCTCCCCTATGACACTAGAACAGAACCCGTTTAGTGATAGAGCAGGTAGCCGATCAGGCCGGCCAGGGCCAGGATCACGAGAATGTTCATGCGCTTATTGAGTGCCAGGGCCGCCGCGCCAGCCGCTATCAGCCAGCTACGCCAATCTATCTCGGGGCCGCTCATAATATTCCACACAAGTACTATGAAGAGGCTCACGACGGCGAGCGAGATGCCGCGCATCAGCGGAGTCACCCAGCGCTGGTGCTCGATGCGTCCGTAGAGGGCCGCGACGGCCAGCACGAGCAGCGGCGGTAAGGTGATTGCTACCAGCGCCAGGAGTGCTCCCAGGTAACCGTAGGTCAGGTAGCCCAGGCTAATCACCCACAGACCATTGGGCCCCGGGCTAATCTGTCCGATCGCTACAGATTGTCCGAAATCGCTTTCATGCGCCCAGCCATTGCCAATGAGATCCTGGTGCAGGCTGCTCAGATTGCTAAAACCTCCCGACGAGAACAGCGTTGCCTTGAGAAAGAGGAGAAAATACACAATCGGATCAATCATGGGTCCGGCTCTCTTCTTGCTGCGATCCGGCATGGCGCTTGAAGAAGATTATACCGAGCAGGCCAGCAGCCGGCAAGATGATAAAAACGGGTGCTTTCCACAGCAATGTAGCGAGCGTACAAGCAAGGATGATGAAGATGCCGGCGCCCACGCTGAAAAAGCCTTCCTGGCGAGCGAGTTTGAACTCTGGCTGTGCAAAGCGGAGCGAGACCAGTGCCGTCACCCCCACCGTCGCGGGCACGATTCCCTTGAGTATGGCCTGTACGGCCGGCACGTGCTCGATCTGCACAAAGCTAGCGGTGAGCAGGCAGGTAATCGTAGCGCTTGGAAGAAGCAGGCCTACGAGCGAACTGAAGACTCCCCATGTTCCGCCGAGCCTTTTGCCAATTAAGATCGTTAAGGCCACAAGATTGATGCCGGGCGCGAAGAGACTCAGATTCCAGAAGTGGACATAATCCTCAATTGTCATCCAGTGGTATTTG
>Ga0070738_10007378_pt1 | contig 11043 bp, 12 predicted proteins | sample Coa_R2_2_FD_66446 | JGI IMG/M metagenome (GOLD analysis project Ga0070738, IMG submission 66446) | Surface soil microbial communities from Centralia Pennsylvania, which are recovering from an underground coalmine fire - Coalmine... | ecosystem: Environmental > Terrestrial > Soil > Unclassified ... | reverse complement strand
GTCCTGCGCCTTATCACGCGATTCACAACGTCCTAATCCCGCCCAATCAGCATGGTTGGCATCTGACGTTCTCGCACGGGATTCACCGCACCGACATCTATATTCCGAACGCCTGCGGCAACGTGTCGGTGATCCGTACGATCGAGCATCCGAAAAAAGTCGCAGCAGCCCGGTTTGTGCGCAAACCGGTCGAAGCGCCCGCGCCGCTGCCTCCGACGGCAGCTCCCGCGCCCGAACTGACGCCGACGCCGCTGCCGCCCACGCCCACACCGGGGCCAAACAAGAAGTTCCTTGCACGCTATTGGCCCGAACTCGGCGCGCTGTTGATCGCGTGCGTCACCCAGGTGAAGATCGGAAACTTCCGTCTGTGTTCGTTCGGCGGTCACGGGTCGCACTCGACGCCGGCGCCCAAACCGTCGGTCACCGGCGCGCCCGGGCCTACGCCCAAGCCGACCGCGACGCCGACGCACGGCCCGACGCCGACTCCGGTCCCGTCGCCTACGCCGACGCCGGTCCACTCGCCGACTCCAACGCCGATCCCGAGCCCGACGCCGACGCCGTACAACACGCCGACGCCGACCCCGACTCCGATGCCGACGTGGACGCCCATGCCGACTCCGACGCCGCATCCGACGTGCACGCCGAAACCCACTCCGACGCCGCATCCGACGTGTACGCCGAAACCGACGCCCACGCCGCACCCGACCTGCTCGCCGATGCAAACGTCGCAGCCGATGTCCATGCGTCGTCAAACCGGTGCGTTCGCGACGGTTGGCGGTGCGCGCACCGCGGCTGCCGGTTCGCCCGGAACAGGCGCGGGTTCGCCCGGAAATGCATCGCGAGCTCGTTCAGCGCCGTCTCACAACCAACTGTCGCATCTGGTCCAGATGACGCTCAAAGCGTGGACGATGTTCCAACAGTCGGACGGCTTGAAGAACCTTTACTTCACGCTGAAACTCTAGAAACTGAAGGGCGCGCTGTCGCGCGCCCTTCTTCTGAAGTGTAGCCGGTAACGATGGCACGCAGGTTGGCGCGTAGGCCCGTCGTGGCGACCATGACCATGTGGCCGAAGAAGAAGAGTACGAGCTCCAAGGCAAAGCCGAGATGCCAGAGCGCGACCGCTTTGCGTCCGCCGAATAGATGCGCCCACATCGCCAAGCCGGTTGCGACGATGAGCGGTGCCAGCATGAACAGCACGATGGTGTACGCCAGTTTTTGCAGCGGATTATAGTCGCCGAACTCCGGCGGCGATGGGCGCAGCTTCAAATAGTAGAGCGACATCGGTACGAGCCCGGCGATGTCGCGGCTGCCGAAGAATAAAGCGCCGAGTTTGCCGGTGAGCACCGCGTACGCGACGTACACGACCCCGCTCGCGATCATGACGCACGCAAAGATCTCGTGCAGCAGCACGGGGCTGCTTAACCAACGGGCGTGCAGGTAGGCCTGCGCGCCGGTGAGCACGAGTCCGGCGAACGCCAGCCCGAATGTACCGTGCGTTACGCGCGTGACCAGCGAGTGGCGATAGTTCGGTGAAGCTGCGGTGTCCATAGGTCGGACGATAGAAGCCCAACCTGAACGTTTGCCGAGCAAAAACGGCATTCTCATTCGCTCTTAATCGCCTCGCAAATTTCCAAGACGCTTCCCAGAGAACGCGAGTACAAAAGCAGTACGGCACCGGGTTATCGATGGGGAAAAACGCACGCCGCCACTCCACACGGCCTGTGCAGCTCCCGGTGCCGGATCACACTTGCATCTCGTTCGTCGGCGTAAAGCCGATTTTCTCATAGATGGGGCGCCCGGCTTTAGAGGCGTGCAGCCGAATGTTGCGCACTCCGGCCGAGCGCAAGAACGCGATCGCGTCCTGCGTCAGCCGCTTCGCAATACCGAGCGAGCGGAATTCGGGATCGACGTACACGCCCAGAATATAGCCGAATCGCACGCCGTGAATCACCGAAGGGTACCCGTCGCGGATCAGTGCGCCGGCCGTCCCGACGACGCGGTCTCCGTCGCACGCGACGAAATACTGCGCCTCGCTCGCGGCCGTGCGCGCTTCGAAATAACGAACGAACCGCTCGCGCCAACCGGGCTCGAAATCGGCTTCGCGGAAAATCCCGATCTCCGCATACATCGAAAGCCAAAAGTTCGCGGCGGCCCAAAGGTCGCCGGTACGGGCGCGCCGGAACGTTACGTGCTCTGGAAACGCATGAGTACGCATACTGCCAGCATAGCGTATTTTATTTGGCGGCGCTACGAACGCGTTTCTATTGTCCCCATCTGCTAGGATTCGGTTGCGGCGTACCCCTACGCCGCGACGCTCGTACGTGACGCTGCTGCAAGCCACCGTGACGGGTTGACGCCGATAACCAGCAGCCAAAGCGCCATGGCAATTTCGCCGACGCCGTCCGTCACGTATCCAATCGACGCGAACTTATGGGTGAATGCCGCCGGCAGCAGCGTCGAAAAGAAGAGCAACTGCGCGATACCGGCGAGCACCATCAGCACACCGATCGTGCGCGGAAGAAACGTCGATTCGATCACCAGGTAGCCGATGAGGATGCATTGGACGCCGAAATAGAACGAGCCGTCGCCCGACGTCGCGATGCCGACGATGCCGAGCGCGCCCTGGAGCAGCGCGACGATGGGATTGACCGGCCGCAGCAGCGCGTAGAGCAGCACCGTCACCACCAAATACGCACACCCTGCTATTAAGAGAGCGTCCTGACCGGGGTGCGTACCTTTTGCCGCGAAATACCCGTAGAATCCGCCCGCGACGCACAGCAGCCAAAAAGCACCCGTAACGCGGGACTGCGCCAGCGGTGAACCAGCCTGTACCATGCGGGTCTCCTTTTTCAACGCTTACCGTTTAGCGCACGCCGCTGTTTCACGGAAGGCGCTTCTAAATCGGCGCCGCTACCGGTGTGTGCCTATTGTCTCCATCTGCTAGGATGCGGGGGACCATGAATCGCTCGTGCGGCTATATACTGCTTGACGTTTTTACGCAAACGCCCTATCGCGGCAACCCCCTCGCGGTCGTTCCGGACGCGCAGGGCTTGACGGACGCGCAGATGCAGAGCATCGCCGCAGAGTTCAACCTCTCCGAGACGGTCTTTTTCTTGCCGCCGCAAGACCCGAAAGCAGCGATTCGCGCGCGCATCTTCACCCCGCGCCGCGAGCTGCCGTTCGCGGGCCATCCCACGGTGGGCGCGGCTTGCGTGCTGCGTTCGCAAATGTCGCTTCCGCCCTCGTTCTCGATCGAGGAGGGCGTCGGGCTGGTCCCCATTAAGTGCGACGTCGACGCCTCCGGTTCCGAGCGTGCGTGGTTGACCACGCCGCCCGTCTGGTTCTTTGAAGAGCTCGAGCGCCCGTTCTGCGCGCGCCTGCTCGATCTGAACGAAGACGATCTCGATTCCGCCGCCGCTCCGCAATTCATCTCCGCCGGCAGCCCGCTGCTCTGCATTTGCCTAGCGACGCCGCAAGCGGTCGACCGCGCGGTGCTTCAACAGCAATACCTGCCGCAAGCTCTCGGCAGCGTGAACTCGGTCGCAACCTTCGTGTTCGCGCGCAAGCACCGCGATTCGAAGGAAAACTTCGACGTGTACGCGCGCATGTTTGCACCGCAGACCGGAATTGCCGAAGATCCCGCGACCGGCGGAGCGACGGGGCCGCTGGCGGCATATATGATGAAGTACGGCCTGCTCCCCAAATCCGAACCGGCACAGTTCGTGAGCGAGCAAGGCAACAAAATGGGACGTCAAAGCTTGTTGTACGTCCGAACCGATCCGCGCGCAGGCACGATCGAGGTCGGCGGGTACGCAGTGGCGATTGGCAGGGGCTCGCTGTTCTTGCCCTGACGCGCCGGACCTGAGAATTATCTGAGCAACGCGGCGCTCGCGCAACGCGTTACCCTTGCGAAAGGAGCGCCACATGAAGGTACTTATCACGGCGATAATCGCGGGGATCGCGGTCTGCGCGTTCTCGGGCATCGCCTCGGCACAGCAGTACGGATATCCCGATCCGTATGCCAATAATGGACAATGGTATGGAGGCCAGTCGACGATCCGCGGAACGATCGTAGCGGTCAACGGCAACCAGGTTACGCTGCGCGTACGCGGCAACGCCGGCGCCCGCAATCGCCACACCGAGCGCGACGGCGACCGCGACGGCGACGACAACAACGGCAACTACTACAACAACGGCCGTTACTATGGCCGCGGGAACGTGCGCGACGTGACGATCGACGACCAGCCGGCCCTCGACAATCGCGCGACCGGCCGAGTAGCGGTGGGACGCTTCGTTACGGTTAACGGCTACTGGCGCAACGGCGTCTTTTACGCAGTCTCGATGTACTAGCGCTGCTCTCGGATCTAGCGATCCAGCGTCGGATCGTTTGCCAGTTCGTAAGTGACGTATGCTACCGCTTTTGAGGCGAGCTCGAGCACGAACGGATCGTTGTTCGACAGGTTGTCGCACCAGCGCCCGGGCATGTCCACGCAGCCGCCGTCGAAGCTCGGAATCTTGCCCTCGTAGTTTCCGCGGAAGCCGCCCCAGAGCGCGAGTTCGAACGGCGCCTTGCAGCAATCCTGATTAGTGAGAATCCCCGTATTCGGCACGCCTCGCAGGCTGAACGAATTGGAATCGGTGCCGTCGTTGCCGAACCACGCGGGGCGCGAAACCACGCCGTCACGTGAGAAGAAGTCGGCGAAATCGTCGTTGCCGGTTTTGGACTCCGGGACGACGTTGTGCGGGAACTGATGGACGTTTCTGGCAAACCGCGGATCGGCCACCAGAATATCGAAGTTCGGCGTTGCGGTTACGTCGACGTCCTCGTCGAAAACGATGCGCTTGAGGTCGGCTTGCGGCAGATGAAAGACGTAATAGAACGATCCGAGCAGCCCCAGCTCCTCGCCGCCGAACCAAATGAAGCGCAGATGGTTGTGCGTCGGCGTCTTGGCGATGTTTAACGCCACTTCGAGCGCGCTCGTCGAACCCGACGCGTTGTCCAGCATGCCCGCGCCGTAGATCGAATCCAGATGCGCGTCGACGACGACCACCCGGTTGGCATCGCCGTACGGCGAATCGGCAATCAGGTTGTAATCCGGCCCGCTGCGCGATTTCATGGCGATCGCGAAATGCACGCGCGGCGCTTTCCCCGAGCGGTACTGGGCAAGCAGTTCCGCGCCGACGCGATACGCTGCCACGCCTGCGACCGGAATCGCCGCCGGTTGCAGCAGCCGGCCCTCGTAGGGTGCGCCGTCGGGTGCGGCATACACGATCGCAGCGGCGGCACCCGCGCGTTGCGCGTTCTCGACTTGCGCGCTCAGCGAACACGGCGCCCGCTGCATGAGCGCCACGTTCCCACGTTCGAAGCGCGAAAAATCACGATCCGCGCAGCCGTCGCCCGCGGGCGGCTGCACCGGCGCCGAAACGTTCCCCGGCGCCGATCCGCGCGCCGCGAACCAATCGCGGTCGAACGCATACTCCGCGGCAGCGGTGCCCAAGACGGGAGAACCCGCCGGCACCAACGCCTGATACGTATAGCGCTGAATCGTGACCTTGTATCCGGCCGCGCGCATCAGCGATGCGACGTAGTTGACGGATGCGAGATACCCGGCAGTGCCCGTGTCGCGGCTGGGATGGCCGTTCACGGGATTCTCGTTCGCAATCTCCTGGAAGTGCGACAGGTGCCGCCAGAGCGAGGCCTGCCGAATGCACGCCACGAGCTGTCCGGCGTTTTGAACCGGATGCTGCTCGCATGCAGTCTGCGCTGCATCCGGCGCAAACCGCGAGGTCTGCCCGCTCGCCGAACTCGGAACGATCGACGGCGCATGCGAACAGGCTGAATTGAGCTGCGCCAGGCTCGCGAGTACAAGCGCCGCGGCCAAGCGCGCCGGCGCCTTCACTGTACGTACGCCGTCGCGGTTTTGCTTCGTTTGAGAAGCGCAGCCGTAGGAACGATCGCAAGAACGGCCGCCGCAACGACGGCAAGAATTGCCGGCGCCGCCGCGGGTTTGTTCGACATCAGGTAGAGCACGGCGATGATTTCGAACGGCATGAGCATGGTGCAGTACGTCCATACCGCGTCGGCGCGTGCCGCTTGTACCTGCGCGTCCAGCGGGCCTTCGGGCGCACCTGCCGCGAGCGCCGAAAATGCTTCGGCCCGCCGCCCGTTGACGCCGCCGCCGATGGCCAGCAGCAGAATCGTCACGACTGCAGCGACGATGTTCCACGCTTGCCAGCCGAAGCCGCCTGCATACACGGCGCCCGCTCCGAACAGCAGCAGCAGGCCGCCCCCGCCGCCCATTAATGGTCCGATAAGGTGCTCGTTCGCAAGCGCCGCGCGTAACTGACTTCCGGTCGCGGCCCGGTGCACCGCCGTAATGGTGGCCAACTCCAAGCCCAGGCCGGCAAAGAGCGTGCCCGCGGCGAGCAAATGCAGGAACAACAGCGTCAAAAACAAGGCGCACCTCCGGGCGTAAAAACCTGACAGCGGGTGTCAGGTATATACTGCTATATTAGGTGCAATTAGGCAAGTAATAAGGAGAGACCATGACGACCTCTGCGACGCCCTCCACCCAAAAAGGCAACGTGATCGGCATCGACATCGCCGGTTTCCTCGTCAAAGATCCGCAGGCGATGATTGCCTTCTACCGGGACAAGCTCGGAATGCAGCCCACCGCGACCGACGAACAAGGCCGCGGTGCGGAATTCACGCTCTCGGACGGCACGACGTTCGGCGTCTGGCGCGCCGATAGCGGCGAGACCGGCGGTTTTGCCATGCTGGCCGTCGACGACATTCACGCCGCACGCGAAACAATGGGCGCTCGCGGGCTGCAGTTCAGCCCCGTCGACGAAACGCCCGTCTGTCACATGGCCTTCGCGCAAGACCCCGAAGGCAACGCGGTGATCATCCACCAGCGCAAGAATCGCGACTAGACCGCTCCCAAACGTCCGCGCCTGCTACGGTCCGCCGTAGCGGGCCGGCCGCAAACTGAAACCGCCGCTCTACCACCCCACGGCTTGGCCGTCTTTTCCGAAGTCCGAACCGCCGGCGTAAGCTCCGCTGCGTAAAAGCATGATTGCCTGGTAGCCGCCCATCGGCGCCCTGGTCGCGGCCGTCACTTTGTGCCCCAGGATTGCCAGACGTTCGGCGACCCGTTCGTAGAGCGGCGATTCCAAGTACAGCGTGTTGGAAATCTCGTCGTGCCGGAAGCGCGCCGTGTCGCCGGCTTGCTGCACGTTCGCGTGCAGGTCGACGATGTCGATCGCGATTTGCTCGTGTCCCTGCGCCTGCATATCGCCGCCCATCAGCCCGAGCGTCATCAGCGGATGCCCGTTCTGCGCGATAAAGCCCGCGCAGAGCGTATTGAACGGGCGTTTGCGCGGCGCAATGGCATTCGGGCTGCGCGGATCCAGCGAGAACAATCCGCCGCGGTCGTGCAGGATGAAACCGTATCCGGGGACCGTGATCCCCGAACCGAACTCGTCGTAGTTGCTGTTGACCAGCGACACCATGTTGCCCCAGCGATCGGCGGTCGAAAGCACGACGGTGTCGCCCCGTCCGCCGTCCGGTCCGGGCGGCGCGGGAACGGAAGCATGCTTCGGGTCGATCTTCGAACATAGCGCTGCGGCATGGCTCGGCGCCAGCAATCGCTCAAGCGGCGGCCGGTCGACGTCCGGGTCGGCGTTGTACCGGTACAAGTCCGCGTATGCGAGCTTCTTCGCTTCGATCAGCAGGTGCCAATACGTCGCGTTCGCCGGTCCCATCGATGCAAGTGAATATCCCGGCGTGACGTCCGGCACGCACGTTTGCAGAATGTTCAGCGCTTCGTTTGCGGCAAAGCCCTGCGATGGCGGCGGCAGTTCGAGCAGGTCGTAACCGTGATAGGCGGTCTCGACCGGCTGCACCCATTGCCCGCGGTAGCTCGCAAGATCGTCCGCGGTCATCGTTCCGCCGAGCGCGCGCGATTTAGCAACAATGGCCTTGGCGATCTCGCCGCGATAGAACACGTCGCGGCCGCCCTTGGCCAGCAACTGCAGCGCGTGCGCCAAATCCCGGTTGCGGAAGATCTCGCCTTCAACCGGCGGTCTGGCATTCACGTACCACGCGCGAACCGAATCCGGATCGAGCTGCGTGCAGCAGCCTCGCAGCGGCAGCGCGGGCGGCAAGCGCCAATCGCGCGCGATGCGCTCGGAGACGGGAAATCCGTTTTCCGCGTAGTCGATTGCCGGCGCGAGCACGCGATCCAGCCGCAGGCTGCCGAAGCGGCGCACCAGTTCGTCCCATCCCCACGCCGCGCCCGGAACCGTGACGTCGAGAATACCGCCGGACGGCATTCCCGAGCCCGGTCCCCAGTCTTTCGGATCGGCACGATAGCCGAGTGCGTTCAAGTGCGCGATCGTTGCGCCGCTGGGCGCTTTGCCGCTCGCGTTCAAGACGTAGAATCGACGATTCTTGGCGATGTAGACCATCGCGAAGAGATCGCCGCCCATCCCGGCCATCATCGGTTCGACGACGTTGAGCGTCGCTGCCGTCGCGACCGCCGCATCGATCGCGTTGCCGCCCTCCATCAAAACGCGCAATCCGGCCTGCGCGGCCAGCGGTTGGCTGGCGGCGACCATGCCGTTGCGCGCAATAACCGGCGATCGCGTTTGCTCCGGCCAGCCTTCGGCGCGCACGCCGCGCACCGCGCCGTCCGCGGGCGTGATTTGCGCGGCGGCCGCCGGCTGGGCGAAGAGGGCGGTTGCGGCCAGCCAGCCGCCGAGGCGCTGGAACGTCGTCGTCATGGGCGTCGCTTTTCGCCTGTTTTTGCGCGGGGCCATGCTAGGTCCAAAGTACTAGTGTGCCTGCGGCGATGCTAGCGTATCCTTGACGCAAGGAGTATCGCATGTACAGCACTGCTCGTCTTTTTGCGCTGCTCGGCATCGTCGTGCTTTCCGGGTGTGCCGGCGGCGCGTTCACGTCATCGTCGACGCCGCTGCTGCCTCAATCGGTCCGTCAAAGCCCGCTCGCCGCCCCCGCGCAGTCCGTCGTATTCATCTCGGTACCGTCGGTCAACGCGATCGAATCGTTTCCGGGAGGCGTCGCAAATCCCAAGCCCGCCGTCGCGATCAAGACCGGCATCGACAATCCGGCGGGCATCGCCGTCGGCGGATCCGGGACGCTTTTCGTCAACAACACCGGCAATAATACGGTGACGGAATACGCGCCCGGCGCGACCAAACCAAATTTCACGCTCAAACTCTCAGCCGGCATCGGCGACGCGATTGCGGCCGGTCCCGACGACTCGCTGTACGTGACGGATGAAAACGGTAATATCGACGTGTATCCGCTGCATGCTGCCAAACCGTCTGCAATCTTGCCGAATCCGGGGAACGGCGGGCCGGGCTACGGTTTAGGCGCGATCGCCGTAGACAAGTCCGACGACGTCTTCGTCGTCGGGCACGGAGGCGAGTGCTGCGGCACCGGCGTTTTCGAATATCCGGCGGCCTCTCCGAATTCCAGCTTCGTTGCCGGAACCGGGGCGATGGGCGGCGGCGTCGCATCCGACGCGGCCGGCGATTTGTTCACGTCGCCGGGCGGCACACTCAGAAAGAACTTCGTCCACGTGCTGCATCCGGGCGGCACCTCGACGAACTTCAAGGCTCCGCCGATCGCGCTGATGACGTACGACGCGGCGCATCAATATTTGTACTCGACGTTCGGCACGGTGACGATTTATGATTATGCGGCGCGGAAAATCGTGGGCACCGTTCCGCGCATCTTCGACGCGTACGGCATCGCCGTACGTCCGGCGGCGTTTTAAGATGAAATACGCCGGCGTTTTCGCTCTCGCTCTGCTCGTCGCCGGCTGCGGCGGCAGCGTTCCAACGACTTCTGCCGTTCCGCAGAGCCGCCAAATTGCGGGAATGGCGCAACAACCGCCGTCCACGGTGCGCCTGTTCTTGGGCGACGGTTACAACGGCAACGTCGATATGTTCGATACGACCGGAAAGCAGCTCGGTCAAATCTCGGGCGTTTATCCGCAAGCGCTGACGGTTGACGACGCGTCGAACTTGTGGGTCGGCGATTACTCGAACTACACGCTGCAGCAGTTTCCGTCGCCGTACACGTCGCCTGCGCTGACGCTGCGCGACACTGCCGGCACGCCCTTCGCCCTCGCGGTCAACGCCGCGCCCGGCCCGCAGCACGGTCTGCTTGCGGTCAGCTCGTACCCCACGAGCGGCTTCTGGTCGCTGCGCTTCTTTCCGCCGGGGCATCTGACCCCGTGCAAGACGCTCTCGCTGGCGGGTCCCGCATACGGTTTGGCGTTCGATAGCCGCGGCGATTTGTACATCGGCAGCACGCGCACGATTCAACGCGCACTCCACGGCTGCGGGGCGACGAAAGTGTACAATCTGCACACGACCAACCAGCTGCCCCGTCTTGGTTATAAAGTCGCCGTGCTGCCCAATGGAAACGTCGCCGTGCTGATGGGTGGAAATCCCAACTCGACGATCTACACCTACGCTCCGGCGGTCGACGCTAGCCTGGGCAGCCCCATCGCCACGACGTCTATTGCCGTGACGGATGCCTTCTCGTTCGCCTTTACGCCCGATGGGAAGCACGTCTGGGTTCCCGACACGATCAACGCGCGGGTCGACGAATTTGCGTTTCCCAGCGGAAAGGCGGAAACGAACTTCGCGGGCTCGATAAACTACGACTCGATCGCCTTGAGCCCGTGATTCCGCGCTGGCCCGAGCTCGTCTACGCGGAGTGGAAGGATACGCTCGCGACCGTGCATCTGTGGACGCAGATCGCGGGCAAGATTCGGCTCAAGCTCGAGCCCTTCGTCAACCATTGGTGGCACGTGACGCTGTACGTCACGCAGCGTGGTTTAACGACGTCGATGATGCCCTACCGAAACGGCCGCTCGTTCAGCATCGACTTCGATTTCACGGGCCATCATTTGCGCATTGCCGACTGCGACGGTGCGAGGGCTGAGTTTGCGCTCGAGCCGATGACCGTTGCCGATTTTTACCGGCGGATGATGGAGGCTTTAGCCG
>Ga0070738_10007374_pt1 | contig 11046 bp, 10 predicted proteins | sample Coa_R2_2_FD_66446 | JGI IMG/M metagenome (GOLD analysis project Ga0070738, IMG submission 66446) | Surface soil microbial communities from Centralia Pennsylvania, which are recovering from an underground coalmine fire - Coalmine... | ecosystem: Environmental > Terrestrial > Soil > Unclassified ... | reverse complement strand
GACTAAACCATTAAACCTGTTCCAGGGCGATCGCGGTGCCGCCGCCCGTCCCATGACAAATGGAAGCAATACCGAGCGTTTGCTGCCGTTGCTTGAGCGCATGGAGCAGCGTGACGACAATACGGGCACCCGATGCCCCCAGGGGATGCCCCAGCGCGATCGCACCGCCATGAATATTGAGCTGGGTGGCAGGCACGTTCAGTCTGTCTTGAAACAGCAGATTGTTGACCGCAAAGGCTTCGTTATTTTCAAAGAGATCAATGTGTGATGGCGTCAGACTCAGTTTTTCTAGAAGTTGCTTGACGGCAAGGATCGACAGTTCCGGAAAACGCCAGGTTTCGCCCCCAGTCCAGGTGCCACCCAGAAGTTTGGCGATCGGCGTGAGCTGATACCGCTTCACAGCAGTGGCACTGGCCAGCACAAGCGCCGCTGCCCCATCAGACAGTTGGCTGCTATTGCCTGCGGTCAAAAGGCCATCAGGTTTAAATGCTGGACGAAGTTTTGCCAGTTTCTCAGCCGTAGTGCCGGAGCGGATGCCTTCATCCCGATCGATCGTTTGAGTCGCGTGTTTGGGTTTCACCTCAAGCGGCACTACTTCCGCCTGAAACAAACCGCGATCGCTGGCCGCACTGGCTCGTCGATGAGATTCCAGGGCAATTTCATCGAGATCCTGGCGACTAAAGTTGTGGGTTGCCGCTAATCGCTCGGCTTGTTCGCCCATGCTCTCTCCAGTCGTGCCATCGGTTAAACCATCCTGAAGAATCAGATCGGTCAACGGTTCGGGTGCGCCTGCCAGCAGTTTATAGCCCCACCGCGCCCGGTGACTCAGGAAAAAGCCGGTTTGCGACATCGATTCCATCCCACCCGCCAGCACCAGATCAGCCTCCTCCGCTCGAATGGCAGTCATGGCATTGAGCAGACTCATCATGCCAGAAGCGCAAACCATATCGATCGCAAACCCATTGACACCAGCCGGAATGCCCGCTTTCAGAGCAGCCTGACGCGGTAATAATTGCCCATGACCGGATCGCAGCACATTTCCCATGACGTAAAGGTCGAGTGCCTCACCCGGAACACGCGATCGCTCCAATGCTGCACGCATCGCCTGTGCCCCCAGATCAACGGGAGAAAGGCTAGCCAGCGCTCCACCCAGACGACCAATGGGTGTTCGGACAGCGGCAATGATGTAGACATCGTGCATCATTTGGTTAACCTTTGAAAACAGGTTGTAAGGAGCGATCGCAAATGAGGCTGGCTGGCGTTGCGGCGGCAATCGCTCGGTATTGATCCCGCAATACTCGCCGCATGACTTTGTTAGATGCTGTGCGGGGTAAGGCTTCCACCATTACCACATCGCGAATTTTGAATAGGGGATTGAGTTGCTGAGCGATCGCCGCCTGTAGCTGCGTGGTTAATTCTGCTGGCTTTAAATGTTGATGAGGCGCAGTCACGGCATAGACAATCAGTTGACTGGGGCCACCGTCGGGTGGAGAAATTGCGATCGCCGCCGTTTCGGTAATCCCATCAACCGTATTGAGCACCTGTTCCAGGTCAGCGGAACTGACTTTAATGCCACCCAGATTCATCGTGTCATCGACCCGACCACAAACACGATAGTAGCTATTGGGCAAGCGTTCTAAATAATCCCCGTGACGACGTAACGGAGTTTGATCAACCTGGGGCGTGTCGGCAAAATAAATCTGATGATGGTCTTGATTTAATAACTCCGTGGAAAGCCCGATCGAAGGTGAAATGAGAAAGCCTTCCCCTTTATGGGTAGGGCGATCGTCGGCATCAAGAATCACAAAATCTAACCCCAACGCAGGCGTTGTAAACGTGCCTGGAACACAGGGTTGAAGCAGCGTGCCCGTAATGTAAGCACCGCCAATTTCGGTGCCGCCGCAATACTCAATGATGGGTTTGTAACCTGCCAGCGACATGAGAAACAGCATGTCCTGAGGATTGGAGCACTCTCCTGTGGAACTGAAGGCTTTAATGGCGCTCCAGTTTAGCCCTTCCATACATTGAGTTGTTTTCCAGGCGCTCACCAAGCTTGGCACGACCCCTAACATCGTGACATGCGCTGCTTGAATAAATTGCCCATAGTTTCGTGTGGTGGGTAACCCATCAAACAGCGCGATCGTCGCCTGATTGATCAAACTGGCATAGATCAGCCACGGCCCCATCATCCAGCCTAAATTGGTGAACCAGGCAAGCACATCACCAGGATGGATATCGTGATGTAAATGGGCATCTACAGCACATTTTAAGGGTGTGGTTTGAGTCCAGGGAATCGCTTTGGGGTCGCCCGTGGTTCCTGAAGAAAAGAGAATATTAGTGTGGGCGTTGGGAACGGCGGGAACCGCTTCAAAAATGTTGTTTGGGCTGAGAAAATCATCCCAGACTATATCCCCTAATCGCCATTTAAGTTTGGATGTTCCATGTTGAGAAAGCACGATCGCCCGTGGTGCATTGGCATCCACGATCCGTTGATATAGCGGTATTTGCTTGTCACCCCGCTGGATGGAGTCTTGAGTAAAAATGGCGACCGCCTTCGCTAAGCGCAACCGGACAGCAATTTCAGCGGCAGCAAAACTATCAGCGATCGACACCACCACACCACCGGCCTGGATAATGCCCAGGTAAATCGCCACCGCTTCTGGAGTCATCGGCATATCAATCGCGATCGCCGCTCCGGGTTGAAAGCCCAACTGGAGTAAGCCGTTGGAAACACGATTGGCAAGCGCATGGAGTTCTCCATAGCTCCAGGTTTCAAGTTGCTCGCCTGAGCGTTGAAAGACGATCGCGGGGCTATCTTCTGGTGCCTGGAAACAACTTTCCACAATGTTGAAATTGGCATTGACTAACCACTCAGGCTGTTCTGCCCCCTGCGATAAATCCATCAGTTGCGTGTAGGGTTGGTGAAACCGAATCCCCAAACGCCGAATCATCACATCCCAAAAGGACGCGTGATCGGTTTCCTCTAATGCCCAAGGAAGGCATGTTGACCACTGATGCAGTTCCCCATAAGAGGAAAAATTCATCTCGCACATGAGTGCGGCGATATTCGTTTCCTCAATTTGTGCCGCAGATGGAACCCAGGCAGGTGGAAATCCTTGGGCAAAATCCCAATCAGCAAAGGCCATCTCGTACAGCCGTTGATGGAGCGAAAACGGATGGCTGGGTTGCAGTACGTGTTGCGTGATCTGTTGCCAGCAGGCGATCGCTGGCAACGTGGCAAGACACTGATTAATGTTTGGCAGTAAGGAGCGGGCGGTTCCCTGATCGACACCACACTGCATGATCTGCTCTAGCAACACGCGCTTACCCATTGTCGCTGCCTCACTCAGACATAAATGTGGTTGATGCGATCGCACTCCAATCCATTCCAGAAGACCGTGATTGCGTCTAGAATGGCGTGTCCGCCCTGGATAAACTGAGTGCGATCGAACGTGGGATTGAAATAAACGGTTTCCAGTTCTTCTAACGTGTGTCCAGCGTGCTGTGCTTCCACACGGTTATGCCAGGTGAAAAATGCCAACTTGAGCTGCGGATGACGGGTTTGCTTAATGTGGTTCAAGCCATCTTCCAATTCTTGCCAAAATCCAGCAGCAGCCCAATTTTCCACCGCAAAACTAGCGCCCTCGGCAATATTGGGTTCATCACTGCCGTATAGACGCTGTAGCTCATCGCAAAAATGAAGCGTTGTGGCAGTGCCGTGTTTGCGTTGCCCCAGGTCTTCGTAGTGCAATCCCAACCCTTCTGCAACGGCGATCAACCACTCAAAATGAGCCGCCCGAAAGCGACAGATCCCGCCGTCCACCGTTCCTTCTGTGCTAACCACTTCCGGGTCGCCCTGCTGATCTTTTTCTTCATCGGTTTGAGAGGACTGAGCGGCGATCACGCCTTCCAACCTGCGATAAATAACGCCTAACTCATTCAGTAAAATCTCGCGGCTTGCCCGTGACTGTTGCAGGGTGGGTGAATTAATCACCTTCAGCAACGCAGCAACCAAAAATTGATTAGAGAACACGGAAAACTGCTGAATGAAATGGCGCAATTCTTCATCCGTGGCGTCGCCGTGCTGAAACCATTGCGTGTAGGCATTCTGGGTAATGATGGGATGCTGCAAAAAATCACGATCGACCTGATGCAGAAACATCTCAAAGTCATCGACCTGCGATCGGGTGAGAATTCCCCGTTGCAACCGTTCTTGAATGCGAGGAGACACGGTCAAGTGAGGCGTGATAGCGGTGAGAACTGAGGTCATGAGGAGAACCCTCCGAAAGAGCGAAACAAGTCAAATTAAGACACCCAACTGTAGGGATAGTGGCCGTCTTCTAAATCCAGCGCGTGCCGGGTCAATTGCAGCGGACGGAACGTATCAATCATGACGGCCAGTTCATTGGTGCGCTCCTTGCCAATCGACCCCTCATACAGCCCTGGATGCGGGCCGTGGGGAACGCCTCTGGGATGCACCGTGATGGACGATCGCCCAATCCCTTTCCGCGACATAAAATTCCCTTCAACGTAGTAGAGAACTTCGTCTGAATCGACGTTGGAGTGGTTGTAGGGAGCCGGAATCGCCTGGGGATGATAATCAAACAGCCGGGGCACAAAAGAGCAAATGACAAAGCCGGGCGCTTCAAACGTTTGATGAACCGGGGGTGGCTGGTGAATACGTCCCGTAATTGGTTCAAAATCAGCGATATTGAACGCATACGGGTAGAGATAACCATCCCACCCAACCACATCCAGGGGATGGTGGTGATAGAAATAGGCCGTGATGCGATCGTGGGCTTTCACCCGCACCTCAAATTCACCGACCGCATCATGGGGCGTTAAGGCCTCTGGTGGCCGCAAATCCCGCTCACTGTAAGGCGCATGTTCCAGCAATTGTCCGTAGTGGTTACGATAGCGAGTCGGCGGTTCGATATGTCCCTGTGCTTCAATCACTAACATGCGTTGATCAACCCCAACATCCGGCACAATGCGCCACAGTACCCCTGTAGGAATGACCAGGTAATCCCCTGGTCGATAAGACAACGTACCAAATTGGCTTTCCAAAACGCCGCTGCCATCGTGAATAAAGATCACTTCATCCCCGTGAGCAAAGCGATACCAATAGGACATGGCCTCGGTTGGTTGCGCCACAGACAAACACACATCGGCATTTGCCATCAGCGGAATTCGAGACGCGATCGCATCCCCCTTACTGAATGCGATTGCAGTACGCAAATGGCGATGCCGTAACGCGCCCGGTTCCTCAAACTCTAAAACAATAGACCGCTCTAGCAAAACCTGGTAAACCTCGGTCGGTGGATGCAGGTGATAGAGCAACGATTGAATACCTGTAAAGCCATGCATTCCCATCAACTCTTCGTGATAGAGCGAGCCATCCGGTTGACGAAATTGCGTATGTCGCTTTTTGGGAATTGTACCGAGGTGATAGTAATAGGGCATGGCCTTACCTCATCAAGACCGACGTTAAAGATTGCCTCGCAGTGCTTGTTCGCGCTCGATCGCCTCAAACAATGACTTGAAATTACCTTCACCAAAGCTTTGCGCACCGCGGCGTTCAATGATTTCAAAAAACAACGTGGGACGATCTTCCACGGGTTGGGTAAAGATTTGCAGTAAATACCCCTCCTGATCGCGATCGACGAGTATTCCAAGGTCTGCAAGCTGGTCGATCGGCTCATCAATCTTGCCAATACGCGCGTCCAAATCGTCGTAATAGGTCATGGGCACATGCAAAAAGTTCACTCCAGCTTCATGCAGTTGCATGACCGTTTCAATCATGTTCTTAGTTGATAACGCAACATGCTGAATACCGGGGCCTTGATGATAGTCCAGGTATTCTTGAATCTGTGATGTACGCTTGCCGATCGCTGGTTCGTTAATCGGTAATTTAATCATGCCAGAACCATTCTGCATGACTTTAGACATCAACGCTGAATATTCCGTTGAGATGGCTTTGTCATCAAATTGAACGAGCAATTGAAACCCCATCGTCTCCGCAAAAAACTTCACCCAACGCTCCATTGCGCCCAACTCCAAGTTGCTTACAACATGGTCAATCGTCTGTAGTCCGACGCCGCCATTACGGGCAATAGGCTGGGGACGAAACTCAGGCGCAAAAACACCTTCATACGCATGGCGATCAACAAACTTGATCAGGACATCCCCAAACGCATGAATCGCTGCATAGTGCATTAATCCAGACTCATCCTCGGCAATCGTGGGCGGGATCGCGCCGATCGCCCCTCGTGCGGTCACCTGTTTGTAAGCCTGGACGGCATCAGGTACAGCTAACGCGATCACTGCAATATGATCACCATGTTTCAGGATCCTGTGGGCGATCGGATGATCGGGACTCAATGGCGTACTTAAAACAAAGCGAATGGCACCTTGTTCCATCACGTAGGAGGCAACTTTACGACTTCCGGTTGCTAATCCTCGATAGGCAGTGTTGGTAAAACCAAACAATGTTTCATAAAAGCTGGCGGCTTGTTTAGCATTTCCAACATAGAATTCAAGATGATCGAAGCAGAGAATCGGGAAAAAGTCAGACATTAGCTTCCTCCTGAAATAGAGGAAAAATTATGAATATACGCAATTAAAATGCCCTGAACTATCCCAACGGATCGCTCAGATCGTAGTCGTTAATGAAGGGCTGTAATGAAGCGATCGCTAACGATAGCCGCGCAGTAATGTTGAGTATTGCAAATTAAATCGTGGTTGAGGCAACACTGAATTTGAAGCGTCAGCGGGGTTTTGGAAGCCCTAAGGCTTCTCAGAATTGGTCAGAGAACCAAGCTGAGAAGCCATAATTAGATTATAGATTTAACCTTTAGGTTCGTCCACAAAGGTAAGTAACCATGAAGATAGATTTATCGATCCTTTTAGCCCAATCGCTAATGACAGGTATCCGTTTTATCTACGTCGATAGGGAGAATTTGGGCAGAAAAGATTTCGTTGGATAGAGGCCTGTCTTTCTACAATCTGTTAATTCCGTAATCTCCCTTGCAGGTAGAAGTTGTCCTGATCAATCACGTACGCAAAATCATGGTTCAGCTAACGTCAATATTTTCATTTGTAAAGATATTCATTTGTAACGAAAAGCATGCGGCTCAGCGCTGACAGCCCGACAAAAACAGACTTACTGATGGCTTGTGCTGGCTGCGATCGACGCTCTGATGGTCAAAAGGAGGAAATGAAACCACGTGTCACTAGCACTCAAACAATTGCTCTCCTCGATCGTGGACTATGCCGGACTCTTTCCACCCGCTCAGCGCAGTTTGCCCGAAGCAATTGCGCTGTACAACCAGGCCCAATGTGCTCCCGAACAGTGGCTCATTGGTCGGTTTGTTCTGCCCGCCGCCTGCTTACCCGCCTTCCTGACACTCCGCCCAACCGGCCTGAAGCCAGAGCGGGCTGAACGCTGGCCGTTGAGCATCATTCTGTCTCACAATTGGGCCATCGAATTAGCGCAGATCCGCGAACACGCTACAACGCACTCGGTGCACATCAGTGCCCTGGAAATGCCGCCCCTGCCGCCAGATACAGTACGGCAGATCGGCCTTCATTTACCGATGGGTACGACCGCTTTCTTTGAAATTCCACTCAACGCTGATTTAGACCCATACCTGACGGTTTTGCAACAACCACACATTGCGGCCAAGCTCCGTACCGGCGGTATCACCAGCGATGCTTTTCCAGACAGCGCCCAGCTTGCTCAAGCCATTTTGTCGTTGGCAAAGGCAAACATTCCCTTTAAGGCAACGGCTGGATTACATCATCCCTTGCGGGGCGATCGCCGTCTAACGTACAACCCTGATAGCGCTTTTACCACAATGCATGGCTTTCTGAATGTGGCGATGCTGGCGGCGGCTGCCTATCAGCAGAGCGTGTCCTTAGATGACGCGATCGCCCTGCTTGAAGAACAATCCATTCATGCGTTTGGATTCATCGAAACGAGCATCCACTGGCGAAACTACGCCCTTTCACTCGCGGCACTTGAGCGTTCTCGTCAGCAGTTCTTCCACTCATTTGGCTCTTGTTCGATTCAGGAGCCGATTGATGATCTCCATTCTCTGAGGCTCCTATGATGTGTACCCCTGATGCCACTCACGACCCAAACTTATCCAGTTGGGTTGAATCAGCGAATGAAGTTGATGCTGACTTTCCCATTCAAAACCTGCCGTTTGGCGTTTTTCAACGTTTGGATCGTGCTGAAACGCCTCGTGTTGGAGTGGCGATCGGAAACCAGATCCTGGACTTAGCGGCGTGTCACGCTCTGGGATTGCTTGATACGTTGTCTGAGCCTGTGCAAGCGGCCTGTGTTGCTTCAGCCTTAAATGACCTCATGGCGCTGGGTCGCGCGGCTTCCTTGCCCTTACGCCATCATTTGAGCCAACTGCTACGGATGGGACACGACACTGTCGCCATTAGTCAAGCGCTGGTGCCCATGTCACAGGCGCAATTGCTATTGCCAGCGCAGATTGGGGATTACACCGATTTCTATGCTTCCATTTTTCATGCCACCAATGTAGGGAAACTGTTTCGTCCCGACAATCCGCTGTTGCCCAACTATAAATATGTGCCGATCGCTTACCATGGACGCGCTTCGTCGATCGTTCCCAGCGGCACACCCATTCAGCGTCCCTCTGGTCAATGGAAACGTCCAGATGAGGCAGTTCCCACATTTACGCGATCCCAATCATTGGATTATGAACTGGAAGTGGGTTGCTTTGTGGGCAGGGGCAATGAACTGGGGCAACCCATCGCGATCGACCAGGCAGAAGACCACCTGTTTGGCCTTTGTTTGGTGAATGACTGGTCAGCGCGCGACCTGCAGGCCTGGGAATATCAGCCCCTTGGCCCCTTCCTCGCCAAAAGCTTTGCCACCACGCTATCTCCCTGGGTGGTAACGATGGAAGCCCTTGCGCCGTTTCGTTGCCCTGCCTTTACAAGACCCGCCGCCGATCCATCACCCCTGCCCTATCTCACCGCCTTGTCTAATCAGGAATATGGCGGCATTGCGCTGACCCTAGAGGTGCTTCTGACGTCTACGCAAATGCGTCAGCAGAACAGTCCCCCACTCCACATCAGTCAGAGTACCTTTCAGCAGATGTATTGGACGCTGGCACAAATGCTCACGCATCACACCAGCAACGGCTGTAACCTCCGTCCCGGCGATCTGTTTGCCAGTGGCACCGTCTCTGGCATGGAACCAGGGAGTGCTGGCTGTTTGCTCGAACGGACGCAACGCGGGACGCAGCCCATTCTTTTACCAACCGGAGAATCGCGATCGTTCCTGGAAGCAGGGGATGAGGTCATTTTGCGGGGATACTGTGAGCAGGAGGGCTATACCCGAATTGGACTGGGGGAGTGTCGTGGGCAGGTGACGTGAATCAGCTCTAGAATGGATAGCGACTGGAAACCTGAGGGCAGCCTTTCGACATCACCGCGTGCCCGCGCCATCGCGGATCGTTCCTCAAGCCCCGTCGCGTAGCTTTTGCGTGTTCTCAACCAGACTCTGAGCAAACTCATCCAAGCGTTCGGATAATTTTGCGTCCTGCAATTTTCCATCGGCACCGAATGCCTGCCACGCCTGCGCGATCGCGATTTGCTCAGGGATCACCCAGGCGTGAACCCAGCGTAAAATCGTCCGCATATCATTCAGTGCATTGCTATTGGCCTGTCCGCCCAGGACGCTGATCAGTCCGGCAACTTTACCAGAGAGCTGGTCAAAGCTCATTAGATCCAGTGCATTCTTAATCACACCACTGACGCTGCCGTGATATTCCGGCGTCGCTAGAATCATGCCGTCCGCTCGGTGAAACGCCGTTCGCAGCCGCTCAACATCGGGATAGTCTGGATAGTCCTTACCGCCGTCACAGAACGGTAAATTGAGGGTGCGCAGATCCAGAATTTCAACCGTTGCGCCCAGCGCTTCTAGCCGCTGAGCCGCGATGGTTAGCGCCTGCTGACTGTAGGAATGTGACCGGAGGCTACCGGCAATGCCGACGAATCTGACCATAGTGAGGACATCCTGGTTTGTAAAGTACTACAGCGTAAGAATGGAGCAGTTGCGTGCGAGTCGCATACTGGTCGCGGCTGCCTGCGGCATAGTTGAAGCTGGCTGGCGTGCGTCTATGATTTTGCGGCTCGTCACGCTGCATTTTCTTAAAACGAAGTCGTAACGAATATGATTTAATCATAACGATCGCGCTCCGATCTTGCCAATGGTCATCGTTGAATCCCCTTGAAACGGCGATGCCCGTGGACGAAGCGGCCCTGGTCACAAAACTTGGCCGCCAGCACCGATACGGTCGTTAGGATTGGGAGGAGTGAGCTAGACTGAAGTGAATTCCCGTAGATCCCGTAGCTGAGTGATTCACGCGATCGCAGCCACGCGATGTTAGAAAACAGCACGACTCGAAACAGCACGATTTGGTAAGGTAAAGGCGCTTCGTATGAAAGGTTCTCGGACAAACGGCCTCGCAAAGCGACGGCAGCAAGGCTCGAAGACGATGGGATTGGTGACAGCTCTGTGGATGATGGCCCAGGGCGTCACGCTCAGTTTACCCGCCGCCGCCCAAAGCACGCGTGAACCGATGAGTTACAGTGAGCTGCTGACCAAAATTGATGCGGGTCAGGTGTCTCGGATTGAAATTGATCCCACCCAGCGGGTTGCGCATGTGACCCTGGAAGACCAGAAGAAGGGTGAACCGCCGCGCGATGTCGCCCTGTTCGACACGTATGGTGAAGTCACCAAGAAAGCTTTAGCCAACAAAGTTGAACTGGCGGTTCAGCCAACTCAGGACAACAGCGCGATCCTGGGTATCCTGGCGAATTTGCTGCTGTTTTTCCTGCTGATTGGCGGGTTGCTGATGATTTTGCGTCGCTCCAGCAATGCGCCTGGTGGCCCTGGACAGGCCATGAGTTTTGGCAAATCCCGCGCTCGCTTCCAGATGGAGGCCAAAACGGGCGTCATGTTCGATGATGTCGCTGGCATTGAAGAAGCAAAAGAAGAACTCC
>Ga0070738_10007366_pt1 | contig 11053 bp, 4 predicted proteins | sample Coa_R2_2_FD_66446 | JGI IMG/M metagenome (GOLD analysis project Ga0070738, IMG submission 66446) | Surface soil microbial communities from Centralia Pennsylvania, which are recovering from an underground coalmine fire - Coalmine... | ecosystem: Environmental > Terrestrial > Soil > Unclassified ... | reverse complement strand
GTCTCCCTTGTCCCCTCGTCAGTCACGACCGCTGTAGATATAAAATTAAGAAATATAAATTAAGTAAAGAACGGAACGTCATGGCTGCAAAAGTAGAGATTTATACTTGGAGAACTTGTCCATTTTGCATTCGTGCTAAAAATTTACTGACCGAAAAAGGGGTTCAATTCACTGAATACAGCATTGATGGGGATGAGGTAGCACGTAAAAAAATGGCTCAAAGGGCAAATGGACGACGCTCTGTGCCGCAAATTTTTATTGACGATCGCCATATTGGTGGCTGTGATGATCTTTATGCCTTAGACAGCCAAGGCAAATTAGATGACTTACTAGCATCAAAGAAGTCATAAAGTTATAAATCGTGGATTATAAATTATTTTATAATTCACAATTTATAATTTATTTTTAAAAAACTAACATCAGCATTTCTTGGCAACTGAGGCAAAACGCGTGAAACTTGCTTTTATTATTGATCCCATCCACCAGCTTGATCCGTGTCATGATACCAGCATTGCTTTACTGGAAGCAGCCCAAACCCTGGGACATGAAATTTGGGTGACTCAAGTACAAGACCTGAGTGTAGTAGATAGTAAAGCCTGGGCAGTGTTGGAACGGTTGGAACTTGTACCAGTGCAATTGGTGGAGGGGCGTTATTTAGCAGCAAATCCTTGGTACAAGTTGAGGGAACGCACTGCCGTTTGCCTAGAAACCATGGATGCCGTATTTATGCGGACCGATCCACCAGTCACAGTCCCTTATCTTTATGCCACTTATATTTTGGACTATATAGACCAAAATAAAACCCTAGTCATCAACAGTCCTAGTGGCATCCGAGCAGCAAACGAAAAAATGTATGCCCTTCAATTTACCAAAGCAATTCCAGAGACTATTGTCACTGCTGATAAGCAGCTCATCTGGCAATTCGTTGAAGCTAAAGGTGCAGCAATTCTTAAACCATTAGGAAACAAGGCTGGAGAAGGCATTTTATTTTTACAAGCGGATGATCGCAACTTCAATTCCATAGTCGAACTGAGTACTCTCCAAGGTAAAGTGCCTGTTATGGTGCAAACCTACCTACCACAAGCCAAGGAGGGAGATAAGCGGATTATCTTACTCAACGGTGAACCCATTGGTGCACTTAACCGCCTTTCAGCTCAAGGTGAATTTCGCAATAACATGGCTGCAGGTGGTACTGTTGCCAAAACTGAAATTAGCCAAAGGGAACTAGAAATTTGTACTCAACTAGCCGAGACCCTACGCAAAGACGGCTTAGTTTTTGTTGGTATTGATGTTATTGGTGGCTTTCTTACCGAAGTTAATGTCACTAGTCCTACTGGAATTCGCGAGATAGACAGACTCAACGGCACTCACCTTGGTTACCAAGTCATTAATTGGCTGGAACAAACAAAACAAAGCAAAAAGTAAAAGACAGACTTTAATAGCTAGCTCTTATCGAAATTTATGAACCAGACGATTTTTTTATTGTTCGCTGGTGAGCTGCTCCCTGGTTTTTTAGTGACTTCGGTTATTCATCACTGATTGCAGCACCCCCCTGTGTTTGACTCAAGTACTTCACTAACGGTAGATTAGATGCATGCTAGCCCATGGTTCAGACAATTTTGCCAGAAACCTAAGCTATCACAGTGAGATATGAATATCTTTCTTTCTAAGCTATCCAACTTGCACTTAATTACGTGGTGGATTTCGCCGCCGTTGTAAGAACTCAGGAATATCCAATCCAGGTTTTTCTTTGGGTTCTGGAATTGGCGTCGGCGAATTCACAGTTGGATTAACTACTGGTGGCTGTGACATTGGTCGTCTCGTTGTGGGTGGTGGAGATACAACCCTTGCATTCACAGCATTTTGTTGTGGTGGTCCTTGCATTTCACCTGTAAATCCAGTAGCAATTACCGTAATCCTTACTTCACCTTGGAGCCTGTCATCAATCACAGCCCCAAAAATAATATTGGCATTGGGATCAACCACTTCATAAATTGTCTCCGCGGCAGCATTGACTTCATGCAAGGTTAGGTCACTACCACCAGTGATGTTAAAGACGACTCCTCTGGCTCCTTCAATAGAACTTTCAAGTAACGGCGAGGAGATGGCAGCGATCGCTGCTTCTCGTGCTCTTGATTTTCCAGAACCAATACCGATCCCCATCAACGCTGATCCTGCATCAGCCATCACCGCTCTTACATCAGCAAAGTCAACGTTGACTAGTCCAGGAATAGTGATGATATCGGATATACCTTGCACCCCTTGGCGCAGCACATCATCAGCGTAACGAAAAGCTTCTTGTACAGGTGTTTGCTCTGGGATCACTTCCAATAGCTTATTGTTAGGAATGATAATGAGTGTATCTACCCTACTTTTTAGACCTTCAATGCCTTGCTCAGCTTGGCTGGTGCGACGGCGTCCCTCAAAGATAAATGGACGTGTCACCACACCAACAGTGAGAGCACCCATTTCTTTTGCGACTTCTGCAACAATGGGAGCTGCACCTGTGCCGGTTCCACCACCCATACCAGCGGTGATAAATACTAAATCGGCACCCTCTAAAGCGGTAGCAATCTCATCACGTGATTCCTCAGCTGCTTTTTGACCTATAGCCGGATTACCACCTGCACCCAAACCTCGGGTCAGCTTCTGTCCAATTTGCAACCGACAAGTTGCTGAAGCTAGCGTTAAAGCTTGAGCATCAGTGTTAATGGTCCAAAACTCAACACCAGACACATCTGAAGCAATCATACGGTTAACGGCATTTCCTCCACCGCCACCTACACCAATCACTTTGATATTAGCGACCCGACCCGGAACAATATCGCCAATTCGGCTGTCTTCGTTAGGAATTTTTTTGCTGTCATTATTTGATCCAAAGTTTAGCCCAGAATGATTAAAGGGATTAGTAGTATTAATTGCCAGCGAGATACCTGGCTGTCCGGGAGACTGTGAGTTTTTATAGCTAAGTTCTTGGTTATTATCAAGTGTCATTGCATTCAGAAAGGTAGATAAACGACTTTTTAAGGTGTTATTCACCTAAGAATCAACTATAGTTTGGCGCTGCCATAATACTATGGCATTTTTTCCTCTGACTCTTTCTACTGCCAACCTTTCGGGGATGGGAAGTGTGAAAGTTTGCTATGGGATTAACCTTCAGGGCGGCATCCAGTTGCACGACGGCTAATTCTAATGAAGTATACCTATATTTACTTGAAATTAACCTGGATAACTTCCACAAGATACTAATATCTTGACTATTTCTTGGCTGATTTTGCTCAGTATAACTTTGGTATTTCCACTGTCCTCGATCTGTTTTTGCTAATGATGTGTACTTGTTAAGTATGTTACATCCCTTGCCAGTATAAGTTTTTTTTTGCTATATCTCACGTATAACGCTATCTTGCCGTACATAAGAAACATATCTCTTCAGTACAAACCCTCAAAAAAATAGTTATTTTCTTTCTTGGTTTGGTAGGAACTAAACCTTTTTGAGATATTTTTTATACTTATCTTTACTGAAGAAGACATTATACGTCCACAATATAGAATTAGTGGCATAACTTGGGAAGACGCGCCTTGGCACGCCTTATCTACCTTTAGCAGCATCTGGTTAAATGATTTACTATTTGGGATGATTGCAATTTGCACCACAAAAGTTTGCCTTCTATTTAACTTATATCTAAGCTAGGGATCATTAAAAATTACTTAGTTATGGTCTTACTATCCTAGTGAATTTGTTGTTTGATTGACTTCCATCATATAAACACATAGCTGTAAAGAGATTTTATTTTACCTTTATGGCAATAGCTCTAGAAGCTGGCATTTATACAATGCTTGCTCTTGCCACGCAATATATCCTTACGCTATTGCAAGAATATTTTACCTTCAGTAAAAATTAAGCTGCTGTGAAATATTTGACAGAGTTAACCACCCATTTGATGAAAAGCCAAACCTTTAGCCTGTCAATTAACAACCAGGATCAAACACAGACAACCTCAACCAAATCGCGTACTGCGTTCAGTCGAACCTAACTTAGAAAACCTTAGATAGTATCATAATATCTATCTTTTTGCACCCATCATTCAGATATCAGAGTAATAACAAACCTGGCTTTTCATTCCTATGAGTCAGTTTTTCGGTGGTTCTTCCCATTTTAATTAGAAGTTAACACCAATGTTGATGTGAATTGCTAAAAACCCAAAATAATAAATACATTTATCAGCATAAATCTTCTTGATTCACTTGGAGTGTTGCATACATAAAATATGCCAGATCCTTTTAGCGCATTTGAGGTTTAATCATCTGTTTTTTTTGGTTCATTTGTACTAATGGATAGTCTGGATTTTTTAAATCAATGTACTCGATTTGACTGGGATTAAGCTGTGCAGGTAAATGACGCATTTGTGTCATGACTCTAATTTGCTCACTCAGTTGAGAACTCGGTGTTCCAAGAATGACTTTTCCTATTTCTGTTTTCAAAATCAAATTCGTTGGATCTTGCCAATCAATTTCCGTCACTTTTACAGAACTTTGACTCAAAGCCTGATACAGCTGGGCCCAGTAAGGACGATATTGTTCGGGTAAACCAATAACTTTCAAACTAGGTAGTTTTACAGTAGTAGATGATGTGTGTTTTTCTAATGGCATCCAAACGCCACTAGCATCTAGTAAACCTACTGTGGCTTTTTTGTGCTCCGTATCAATCTTGCTTTGCTCTCGGTGATTTGGCTCACTGTAAGTGATTGCTACAGGTACTCGTTCCTTAATTTGAACTATTAACCCAGGAGGGAACAAACGACGAGTAACAGTTGCTTGTTCAATAGCGGGTTGTTCCATGAGAGCTTGGGCGATTTTAGATGGTTGAATTCGCCATAACGATTGAGGATAAGACAGCATCAGCCGTGACTGAATTGCCTTATCAGAAAGCAATTGATTACCAGAAATCATAATTTCATGAGGATCTGTTAGTACCCAGATCGGTTGAATCGCCATCCACATTAGACCACTTGCCAGACCACTAACGGCTAAGGTTCGCCATATAGACTGAATAATTCTCCTCTGCCGCCGATGACGTAATTTTTGACGCCGCCCTTGTAAAATTGTGCGGGAAATCGATATCATGCCAGCCATTTAAACCCCTTTCACACCTAGTTCAAATTTTTGTTGCACTCGGATCATTTCGAATACACGTACCTGGGTTACGTAGAACAGCTTTGCTGAAGATTTTTTGACATTTAATAAAACTTTATAGCAACTACACCATCAAATCCGGAAGGTTGTGCTGCTAATTCTTTACTATTAGAGGTTGCAGTCATTTTTCTAAATTGAATTTAGTCTTGTTGATCGAGAAAACCCGAAAGATGTTGAGAGTTTAGTTGGAAGGGATTATATCAAATTTTTCTTTTTTGAGAGAAATTAACATTCATAAATGTAGCCGATTTTAGCAACAGGAAGTAGCATTTAGGACAGAGTATCAAATAAAGTTCGCATAAAGTTTTTTTAGGAGTTGCATAAATCAATACAAAAATATATACTCTTGGGAGTTGACAAAAAAAATATAAAATGCATATTAAATTATGGGTCACTTATAAATACGTTGTCAATTTAAGTATTTGTTCTATTTCATCAGTTGCTTTTTAATCTAAGGGTTTTTCTTGCTAACAGCTTTTTAGATACGAATACATCTCCAGCTTTTGGGCTTTGTCTAGGGCAAACCAAACCAGAGATTGTCAAAAGCTTAACAACAGCTGTACAAAGGACAAGTGACTTCAGCGTATGTTGTATATAAAAATACCAATAAAGTTGCATCTACTATCTACATGAAAACAACACTAAATTTATCTCGCTTTTTCAAAGCCTGTAACCCAAGTAGAACTCTGGTTATGGGCAACGCATCTGATCGGCAATACTACATAGATTTTTCTAACGTACGTGGTTGCAAAATTGTTGAAGAATTGCAACGCACGATCACTCGTATTTCTCCAGATGAACCAACTTGCCAATTATTTACAGGTCATATTGGTTGCGGTAAGTCAACAGAGTTGCAACGGCTAAAAACAGAACTAGAGATGGCTGGGTTTCATGTAGTTTATTTCGAGTCCAGTCAAGACTTGGATATGGCAGATATCGATGTCAGCGATATTTTGCTGAGTGTAGCTCGTCAAGTTAGCGTCAGTTTGGAAGCTATTGGCATTAAAGTTAAACCAGGTTACTTTACCAATCTGTTTAGAGAAATTGGGGATTTTTTGCAAAGTCCTGTTGATATATCGGCACAAGCAGAGTTGTCCTTGGGTATTGCTAAAATTACCGCCAAAACTAAAGATAGTCCCCAGCTACGGACTCAACTCCGACAATACTTAGAGCCACGTACAAGCAGCATTTTACAAGCAATTAACGAAGAGGTATTAGATAAAGCTGTTGAACATCTCAAAGCTAGGGGTCAAAAAGGACTGGTAGTCATTATTGATAACTTGGATCGCGTCGATATGCGTCCTTTGGCATCTGGGCGATCGCAACCAGAGTATCTTTTCATTGATCGTGGCGAACAGTTACGTAGACTAAAATGTCATGTAGTTTACACAATTCCTCTAGCATTAATTTTTTCTAACGAGTACGAGACACTAAAAAATCGCTTAGGAGGTGGTGTCGCTCCCAAGGTTTTACCAATGGTGTTGGTACGGCAAAGAAATGGCAGTGATTATGAACCGGGAATGTCTCTATTACGCCAGCTCGTTTTGGCAAGAGCCTTTCCAGAAATTCCTGAGAATGCAAGGCTAGAATTCATTACAGAGTTATTTGAGCAACCCGAAATCTTGGATCGGTTATGTCGAGTTAGTGGTGGTCACATCCGCAATTTGCTAGGACTCCTTTATAGTTGCTTGCAAAGGCAAGACCCACCTTTTGAGAGAGATTGTTTAGAAGCTGTTATTAAGGATTACCGGGACGATCTGCTGTTAGCTATTGATGAAGAAGAATGGCAGCTCCTGTATGAAGTCGTCAACCAGCAGAGCGTTAAAGGCGAGTCTGAATATCAACGATTGCTCAGAAGTATGTTTGTCTTTGAATACCGCGATTCTTTGGGACGATGGTTTGGGATTAGTCCAGCATTAGCAGAAACTGAAAAAGTCCTTGCTTGGGAGCAAAACAAGTTACCAGGTAAAAGCCACTTGAGCCAAGAATCAATAGTCACAGCATCAAGAGTTACTGATTATTAAATCCTAAGTAAAATATTTATCAGTCAAGAGTTTTCAGTATCAGTGTTGGGAATAATAAAGATGAGTGTATACAGGGAAAATTAAAACAATCATCTGTTGTTCAATCCTGGTGCTTCAGTTATAGAAATTAACCGATAACTGATAACTGATAACTGATAACTGATTTATGAAACAATGCGATTTCACAGCAGCGAACTCCCCTGCTAATCAGCGTTCTCTGCAAAGGTTGCTACGAGCGATCGCGCTCTCCAAAGGTCAATTTGCGCTGATTTTAGTTCGATGTAACTATGAGCGATTACGTCAGCAAATACTGGTGAATCTTCGCTCTCTTAGCAAAGATCTCAATCTACATGAGCTTGTTCTTGCACCATCAACAACAGCTCTGCATACTGCGATCATTAAAGGACTTGATCTAGATAATTCTACTGTTGCTTGTGATTCTCAGCCATCAGCTGTTATGGTTTTTGGTCTAGAGTCGGTGATTGTTCTAGAAGACCTGATTATTAGTGTTAATCAAGTCCGAGATATTTATGCCGATAGTTTTCACTTTCCATTGGTTTTATGGCTAAAAGATGAAGTCGCGACATTGCTTTCCAGGGTAGCACCCGACTTTAAAAGCTGGGCTGCAACCACAATAAAATTTGAAATGGAAAAAGAAGATTTAGTAGCTTTGGTACAGCAAGAGACAGAATCTCTATTTACCAAAGTTTTAGAAGCAGGAGCCGAAAAGTTTTTATCTAATGCGGCTCTTGATTTAGGTTCTAAATCTGGACAACGTTGGGAATTCGAGTCGGCTCGTAATGATTTGCAACGTCAGTATGGTCTCAAACTAGACCCAGAATTGGAAGCTTGTCTCGAATTTGTATTGGGACGCGATCGCTACGCCAATGACCAAATTGATGAGGCTTTATCCCATTTTCAACGGAGCAGAGAAATTTGGGAGCAAATTGATGGACCACAGGAGAAAGACTTGCTTCAAGCTTCTCCCCTACCCCCCTGCCCCTCATCCCCTCTGACCTCACGAGAACGCTTGGGAGTCGCACTATTTCACCTAGGATTGTGTTATCGGCGAATGGCCGATTTGCGTCCATCCATTAACAAAACCTACTGGCAAAAAGCTCTATCTTGGTTTAAACAATGCTTGGAAGTGTTCGACGCGGCTCAAAGAAAAGACTTAGTCGCCAAATTTATCTTGCCTACCTGTGAGATGCTGCAACGCCTACAAGCGTGGGAAGATTTACAACAACTGGCTCAAACATCCTTGGAGTTGCATCAAACCTATGGAACAAAAGCGCAAGTCGCTCAAGATTATGGTTTTTTGGCAACAGTAGCTGCTTCTGCATCTAACTGGTTACAAGCTTATGAATTAGCTAATACAGCGCTTTCTCTGGCAGAGGTTACCCCAGACGTCTCGCGGCAGCAGGAAAGTTGGTACCTTCTGTTACTTGGACGTACACAACGACATTTGGGTGAGTTTGAGGAAGCCGTCAATAACCTAGAGTGGGCAAAGGTAGTTTGTGAGCTCCAATATGAGCCGTCTTTATACTTAGAGATTTTAGAAGAATTGCGATCGCTCTACTTCTGCGAATATCATGACTACCTAGAAGCCTTTAACCTCAAACAAGAAAAAATCCAGATCGAGCATCAGTATGGCTTTCGCGCGTTCATCGGGGCAAGTCAGTTGCAACCACAACGCTATAGAATTCACCCAGTTTATGATCTTCAAAAGATGCCATCTTCTCCTGTTGAAGTTGCTCAGGAAATAGCAAATTCTGGAAGACAGCAAGATGTCAATCGTTTGATGGAAAGAATAACCCGTGCTGACTGCAAACTGACAGTTATCCATGGACCTAGTGGTGTTGGTAAAAGTTCGCTTCTCAAGGCAGGGTTAGTACCTGCTTTGAAACAAAAGGTCATTGCCGAACGCATACTCTTACCAATTGTCTTGTCTGTTTACAACGACTGGGTTACAGCTACGTTCTATAGTTTAAATCAAGTTATTTCTCAATTAGAAATTTCTCTAATTTCAGAAATATCAATTACTAAAATTATTGAAAAAATACGATTTTTAACAGAGCGCAATTACACAATAGTTTTCATTTTCGATCAATTCGAAGAATTCTTTTTTGCTAGTAAAAAAATATATCAAAAAAGGGATTTCTATGATTTTTTTAGCACTTGTTTAAATATTCCATTTGTGAAAGTCATCCTTTCTTTAAGAGAGGATTATTTGCATTATCTGTTAGAATTTGAACGCTTAAGCCATGAGAAAATTGAAAATGCTTATGATTTGAGTGTTATTAACAAAAATATTCTTGATAAAGATATTCGCTACTACTTGGGTAATTTTTCTATTCAAGATGCTAAAAGTATTATCTATAGCTTGACTCAACACTCTTATTATGAAGCACAAAGTGAAGTTATTGATCAACTAGTCAAAGATTTATCTGGAGAAAGTCATGAAGTCCATCCGATTGAATTACAAATAGTAGGTGCCCAACTACAGGTAGAAAACATTACGACTCTTGATGAATATCAACGTTGTGGTGGTTCTCAAAAATTGGTACAGCGTTGGCTTGAAGAAGTCATCAAAGATTGTGGTCCAGAAAACCAACAGCTAAGTTGGCAATTGCTATTTGAGCTAACTGATGAAAAAGGTACACGGCCACTAAAGGCAAAGGTCGAATTAGCAGACTCATTACTGAGCAAAGTGGAAGAGATTAGGCACAACTCTTCCTCTGTTCTTTCTACCTCTACCTTAGACCTAATTTTAGAAATCCTAGTGGGCAGCGGCTTAGTATTACGAGTTCTAGAAGAGTCAGGAGAACACTACCAGTTGGTTCATGATTACTTAGTTGAACCAATTCGCCAAAAAAACAATTATGGCATAGTAGCGGAATTAGAAAAAGTCAGATTTGAAAAAACTAGAGCTGAAGTTGCACAAAAACTCTCTCAAGAGCAGCTTTATTTTGTTCTACAAAGAAGACTTAAAGAAGCACGTTTAGCTGGCATAGTATTAGCAATAATGGTAGCGACAATAGGAGGATTATGGTGGCAAGCAAATTTACAAAAAAAAGCTGCAGTTCGTCAAACTTTGAGAGCTGAACGCAGTGAAACTAACTTGAAAATTAGTATGATTACTGCTGCTAGCGAAGCTTTGTTTGCATCGAATAAAGAATTTGATGCTCTCTTAGAAAGTTTGCGAGCATTTCGGAGACTCAAACAAACAAATACCGTGCAACCAGACACACAAATGCGAGTGGTTACAGCCTTGCAACAAGCTGTTTATGGGGTCACAGAAATAAATCGTTTGGAGGGACATCATGATATTGTCTGGGGTGTAGCTTTCAGCCCAGATGGTCGGTTATTAGCATCTGGGAGTACAGATCGAACAGTGAAACTGTGGCGTTCTGATGGTGTTTTACTTCAAACCCTTAACGGTCATAGTAATGCTGTTACCAGCCTGAGTTTCAGTCCAGATGGTCAGTTCCTAGCCTCCGCTAGTCTTGACAAAACAGTGAAAATCTGGCGTAAAGACCCAATCACAGATGAATTTGAGCCATTGCCGTATAAAACTCTAGACGGACATGGAGATTGGGTTTACAGCGTTAATTTTAGTCCAGATGGTCAATTTCTAGCTTCTGGTGGGAAGGATGACACCATAAAACTCTGGCGTAGCAACGGAAGTTTAGTCAAAATACTGCGAGAACATAAAGGCTGGGTTAATTGGGTAAACTTTAGCCCAGATGGTCAGATCCTTGCTTCAGCAAGTGACGACAAAACGGTGAAAATTTGGCGACGAGATGGGAGTCTACTACAAACTTTGGTAGGACATT
>Ga0070738_10007365_pt1 | contig 11053 bp, 10 predicted proteins | sample Coa_R2_2_FD_66446 | JGI IMG/M metagenome (GOLD analysis project Ga0070738, IMG submission 66446) | Surface soil microbial communities from Centralia Pennsylvania, which are recovering from an underground coalmine fire - Coalmine... | ecosystem: Environmental > Terrestrial > Soil > Unclassified ... | reverse complement strand
CACGCCGACGGGCGCCGGCACGGCCATCAGCGACGGCGGCCTGCCCCTCCGCTACGCGCCGGACGGAAAGGTGGCCAAGCTGTCGGAGAAGAAGGAGCAGCGCGAGTTCGACGGGCGAAACTACGTCCTCGAGCGCGGCATCACCGGGGACTTCGCGCTCGTGAAGGCGTGGAAGGCCGACCGCTTCGGCAACCTCGTCTACCGGCACACGGCGATGAACTTCAACCCCATGATGGCCGCCGCCGCCAAGGTGACGATCGCCGAGGTCGAGCAGCTCGTCGAGGTCGGCGAGCTCGATCCCGACGGGATCCACACGCCGGGGATCTACGTCCACCGCATCTTCCAGGGGCAAGCGTACGAGAAGCGCATCGAGCGGCGCACGATCCGGGACGGCAAGCCGGCCGCCGCGGTCCAGGAGCCTCGGACCGCCGGCGCGCACGCGAAGGGGTGAGCCATGGCGCTGACGAGGGAACAGATCGCGCGGCGCGCCGCGCAGGAGCTGCGCGACGGCTTCTACGTCAACCTCGGGATCGGCATGCCGACTCTCGTGGCGAACTACATCCCGCCGGGCGTCGAGGTCGTGCTCCAGAGCGAGAACGGCCTGCTGGGCATCGGCCCCTACCCGACCGAGGCCGAGCTCGACGCCGACCTCATCAACGCCGGCAAGGAGACCGTCACCATGCTGGCCGGGAGCGCGATCTTCTCGAGCGCGGAGAGCTTCGCCATGATTCGCGGCGGGCACATCGACCTCGCGATCCTCGGCGCGATGCAGGTCAGCGGCCAGGGCGACCTCGCCAACTGGATGATCCCGGGCAAGCTCGTCAAGGGCATGGGCGGCGCGATGGACCTCGTCGCCAGCGCGAAGCGCGTCGTCGTCATCATGGATCACGCGGCCAAGGACGGCAGCCCCAAGATCCTCGACGAGTGCAGCCTTCCGCTCACCGGCAGGCGCGTCGTGCACCGTATCATCACGGACCTGGCGACGATCGACGTCACGCCCGCGGGCCTCGTCCTGCGCGAGGTCGCCCCCGGCGTCAGCGCGCGCGAGGTGCAGGAGCGCACCGAGCCGACGTTGAAGGTCGGGTCAGACCTGTCGGTGACGCCCGTCTGAACGCCGCCGGAGGGCGCGGCACAGCTGCCGCGCACCGCGTCAACGCGCGGCGCGGTATCGCCCTGGCGCGCGTCTTCGGCTACAGGGGTGGCAGGCGCGATGCCCTGGCCCGACAAGAAGCCTCCCGAGCTCGACGCGACCGAGAAGCGCACCCTCGGCAAGGGCGTGTTTCGCAAGTGCGACGGCTGCGGCGAGACGCTTCCGTCGGACGCGCTCGCGGCGAACTTCGAAGTGTGCCCCCAGTGCGGCCAGCACCACAAGCTCGGCGCGATGGGCTGGCGCCAGCTGCTCCTCGACGGCGGATCGCTCGAGGAGTGGGACGCCCACCTCGAGCCGGGCGACCCGCTCGAGTTCGTGGACGGCCGTTCGTATACAGAGCGCGTCGCGGCCGCCCAGAAATCGGCGCGCGCCAAGGAGGCCGTCGAGATCGGCCGCGCCCGCATCGACGGCCGGCCCGTCGCGTGGGGGGCGTTTCTCTTCGCGTTCATGGGCGGGTCGATGGGGTCGGTCGTCGGCGAGAAGATCGCGCGCCTCTTCGAGCGCGCGACCGCGGAGCGCCTGCCGGTGCTGCTGCTCCAGGCGAGCGGCGGCGCGCGCATGCAGGAGGGGATCTTGAGCCTGATGCAGATGGCCAAGACGGTCGCCGCGCTCACCCGCCTGCGCGACGCCGGCCTGCCGTTCGTCAGCGTGCTCCTTCACCCCACGACCGGCGGCGTCGCCGCGAGCTTTGCGCTGCTCGGCGACGTCAACCTGGCCGAGCCCGGAGCGCTCATCGGCTTCGCGGGCCCGCGCGTCATCGAGCAGACGATCCGTCAGAAGCTGCCTGAAGGCTTCCAGCGCAGCGAGTTCTTGCTCGCGCACGGGATGATCGATCGCATCGTCAGCCGCCTGGAGATGAAGCAGCAGATCGCGACCATCCTCGGTCATCTCTCGCCGGCGCCACCGCCCGCGGCCGGCGCCCACGCCAACGGCCACGGCCGGCTCTGACCGCCTCGCGCGCCCCTTGCCGATGCACCCGCTCGCTGACGCGCTCGGCCGCCTGTATGCGCGCGTCCCGCTCGGCATGCGCATGGAGCTCGACACGATGCGCGCCGCGTGCGCCCGAGTGGGGCACCCGGAGCGAGCGCTGCCGGTCGTGCACGTGGCCGGCACCAACGGCAAAGGCAGCGTGTGCGCGATGGTCGAGGCGATCGCGCGCGCCGGCGGGCTGAGGACCGGGCTCTACACCTCGCCTCACCTCTGCCGCTTCGCCGAGCGGATCCGCGTCGACGGCCTGCCCATCGACGACACGACGCTCGCCCCGCTGCTGTCGCGCGCCCTCGACGTGGAGCCGGCGCTCTCGTTCTTCGAGGCGGCGACCCTCGCGGCGCTGCTCGCGTTCCGCGACGCGCGCGTCGACGTCGCCGTGCTCGAGGTCGGCCTCGGCGGCCGGCTCGACGCGACCAACGTCGTGCCGGCCCCGCGCGCCGCGGCCATCACGCGCATCGCCCTCGATCACACCGACCGGCTCGGGTCCACCCTGGCCGACATCGCGCGCGAGAAGGCCGGCATCGCCAAGCCCGGGCTCGACATCGTGCTCGGGCCGATGCCCGAGGACCTGCGCTCGGTGATCGACGCCGTCGCCCGCGGCGTCGGCGCGACGACGAGCACGGTGGACCACGTCCCTGCGCCCGCGCGAGTCGGCCTCGACGGCGACCACCAGAAGGACAACGCGCGCGTGGCGGCCGTCCTCGGCGCGCGCATCGGAGCTTCCCCGGCCGCGATCGCCGAGGGCATCGCGGGCGCCCGCTGGCCCGGACGGCTCGAGCGCATCGGGCCGTTCCTGCTCGACGCGGCGCACAACCCCGACGGCGCCGAGGCGCTGGCGCGCCACGTGCGCGCGCTGGGGCTGCCGCCCGGCGAGGTCGGCCTGATCTTCGGGGCGCTCGCCGACAAGGACTGGCGGCGCATGCTCGACGCGCTCACCCCGCTGGCAAGCGAGCGCTGCTACGTGCTCGCCGGGGCGGGTGCCCGCGCCGCGGTCGACCCGGCGCTGATGGCCGGATCGTACGGCGGGATCACCGCCGCGGGCGCGAGTGAGGCATGCTCGCTCTTCGAGCGCAGGATGCGGCAAGCGGGGCAAGCCGGCCAAGGCGCCGCCCCGTCGCTCGTCGTCGTCGCCGGGTCGATGCTCGTGGTCGGCGAGGCGCGCGCCCGTCTGCTCTCGCTTCCTCGCGATCCGCCCGTGGCGCTTTGAGGAGCCTGGCCGCGGCGTTAGATTGCCCAAATCGCCCCATGCCGAGCTTCGACATCGTATCGAAGGTGCAGTGGAACGAGGTCGACAACGCGTTCCACCAAGCCGAAAAAGAAATCTCCCAGCGCTTCGACTTCAAGGACACCGAGACGTCGCTCGAAAAATCTGCCGACGCGATCACGATCCGCTCCGCAAGTGAAGAGCGCGCCAAGGCGGCGCTGAACGTGCTTCAGGACAAGCTGGTGAAACGAAAGGTCAGCCTGCGCTTCACCGAGCCCGGCAAGCCCGAGCCGACCGGCAAGGGGGGCTCGCGAATCGTCGTCAAGATCAAGGAAGGCATCGAAGTCGACAAGGCGCGCGCCCTCGTGCAGATCATCAAGGACGCCAAGCTCAAGGTGCAGGCGTCCATCCAGGAGAGCCAGGTGCGCGTGAGCGGCAAGAACAAGGACGACTTGCAGGCCGCCATCCGCGCCGTCCGCGAGCGCGACCTCGGCATCGAGCTGCAGATCATCAACCTCCGGGACTGAATGAAGAAAGCCAACCCGCAGCAAGCCGGCGCCGCGCCCGTCGCCGAGCGAAAGCTCTTCGGAACCGACGGCATCCGCGGCGTTGCGAACGAACAGCCCATGACCCCCGAGCTCGCCCTGCAGCTCGGGCGGGCCGTGACGTTCGTGGCCGGCCGGGGCAAGATGCACGTTCCGCGCATCCTCGTCGGCAAGGACACGCGCGTGTCCGGCTACATGCTCGAGCAGGCGATCGCGAGCGGCGTCTGCGCGGCGGGCGGCCGCGTCATGCTGTGCGGCCCGATGCCCACGCCGGCGGTCGCCCACCTGACGGTGAGCATGCGGGCGGACGCCGGGATCGTCATCAGCGCGAGCCACAACCCCTATCAGGACAACGGCATCAAGGTCTTCGGCGCCGACGGGTTCAAGCTCCCCGACGAGGCCGAGTGCGAGATCGAGCGGCTCATGGGGAACGAGCAGCTCCTCGGCAGGCGCGCTACCGGGCCCGACATCGGACGCGCCGACAAGCTCGAGGACGCCCGCGGCCGCTACGTCGTCTTCCTCAAGCAGACCTTCCCGAACGACCTGTCGCTCGACGGCGTGCGGGTCGTCGTCGACGCGGCGCACGGAGCCGCCTACCGCGTCGCCCCGCTGGTGCTCCAGGAGCTCGGCGCGCACGTCACGGCGATCGGCGTCAAGCCGAACGGCGTGAACATCAACAAGGAGGCCGGCGCCCTGCACCCGGAACACGTGCGCGCGGAGGTCATCAAGCGCGGCGCGGCGGTCGGGATCGCCCTGGACGGCGACGCCGATCGCGTGATCGTGGTCGACGAGAAGGGCCGGATCGTCGACGGCGACCAGGTGCTGGCGATGTGCGCCGCGCGGATGGCCATCGAGGGCCGCCTGAAGCAGCGCACCGTCGTGGCGACGGTCATGTCGAACCTGGGCCTCGAGCACGCGCTGCTGCGCTTCGGAGGCAAGCTCCTGCGCACCCAGGTCGGCGACCGGTACGTCGTCGAGGCGATGCGCGCAGGAGGCTACAACCTCGGCGGGGAGCAGTCGGGGCACCTGGTCTTCCTCGACCACGCGCCGACGGGCGACGGCATGCTCGCCGCGCTGCAGGTGCTCGCGCTCATGCTGCGCAGCGGCCGGCCCCTGTCCGAGCTCGCCGAGGAGTCGATGCAGCGGGTCCCTCAGGTGCTCGAGAGCGTGACGCTGCCCGCGCGCAGGCCCCTCGAGGACATGCGCCGCCTGGCGCAGATGACCGCGAAGATCGCCAAGGCCCTCGGCGAGGACGGGCGCGTTCTCGTGCGCTGGAGCGGCACCGAGCCGAAGCTGCGTATCATGCTTGAGGGCCCGCGCGAGGAGCGCATTCGCGCCTGGGCCAAGGAGCTCGCGGAGGCGGCGCGCACCGACGGGGTGTGAGGCACGCGCGGTCCGAGCCGGCGCGCCGCGCGACGTCGGACGCGACGCGAGCCGCCGGCGGCGGACGTCAGCGCGACGCCGCGTCGGTGCCCGCGTCGCCGGCGAGGAGCCGGCGGATGGGCGCGCACGCGCGCACGAGCTCCCGGTGTTCGAGCAGGCGCACCGCGGCCAGCTGACAGCGAAGATCCTGGACGGCGATGGCGTCCGGGTAGGCGGCGAACAGGGGCGACGCCTCCTCGTAGGCGCGCACCGCGCCGCCGCGCAGCATGGCGACCGCGCGCGTGAAGCGCTCGTGCGCCTCGCCCTGGTCCTCGTCGCGCAACGCCGCCCGCATCAGCGCGCCCGCGCCGTCGCCGAACCGGCTCGCCTTGGCGTCGTAGACGGGGTTCATCAGGCTGCCGGCCGCCTGCTCGTGCAACGCGCCGAGCGCGTGGCCGACCTCGTGGAGCAACACCGCGAGCGCGCGGTGCCGGCAGACGCGAGCACGCGGTTCGCGTCGTCCACCACGTCCGCGAGCCGCTTGGGCGCGTCCACCGTCTGGGAGAGGTAATGTGGATTCGCGTGGACCCGAACACGAACCGGCGCCAGCTCGCCGAGGGCCGGCGCCTGTCCCTGCGCGCCGCCGCCGATCGCCGCCGGCGCGGACTGGGTGGCGACCCGCTGCTGCGCGCGTTTTGCCTCGCCCCAGCGGGAATCGTAGCCGACGAAGCAAGCCGACGCGCGTGCCCCTGACTTTCCTCTTCGCGCTCACCGCCCGGCCGGCGCGCCTGTACGCCGAGACGGCGCCTGCACGACCGGCCTGCAGCGCGCCGGAGGTGCAGTCCTGCTCCGGCAAGTCTGCCGGCGAGGCGGCGTCGTTCGACCTCCCCTTCAGCCCTCCCCGCTCGCCATGGCGAGGAGCTTGTTGACGCTGTTCCAGTTGCGCGTCGTGGCCGTCGTCGCGACCGCCCGCTCGATCGCGCCGTTCGAGAGCTTCGTCCGGCCGTAGCCGTTCGGACAGAAGAGGTAGATCTCGCTGCCGCGCGCGTGCCAGCGGTCGGCGCCCGACTCGATCTCCGCGAGCTTCGTGAGCGCCGCCTTGGTCGGCGCGCGGCGCAAGAACGTCACGTGCAGCGCGCGGGGCTCGACGCCCTCCTCGCTCGCGAACGGGTTACGCTCGACAATCCCGGCCAGCTCGCGCGACGTCTTGACGAACACCGGCACGGCCTCCCCCAGGCCTCGCGCGATCGCCGCCTCGATGTCGGCCGCGATGGCCGGCGCCGCGCCGGTGGCCGTGAACACCGCGTTGCCGCTCTGAACGTACGTGCGCACGTTCGCGAGGCCGAGGGCCTCGAGCCACGCCCGCAGGTCCTGCATCCGCAAGGTTCGGCCGCCGACGTTCACGCCGCGGAGCATCGCCACGTACTCGCCCATGATCGGCAGCCCGGGCCGCGCTCAGACGCCGGTCTTCTCGGGAAGACGCTTCGGTTCCTCGCCCCGCGCGAACGCCCGCCGCTCGCCGCGCCGACGCCGGTGCGCCTCCCGCTCGCCCTCGCCGGGCAGCCGCGTCTCGACGGCGATGCCGCCCATGAGCGCGAATCCGTGCACCCGGAGCACGGGACGCCCGGGGTCTGCTTGCGCAGGCACGCGGTCGACGTGGTCGAAGCCGCCGAGGATCGCCGTGCCGGTCACCTCGACGGAGAGCGACGGCGGGACGATGAGCTGCACGCCGCCGAGGATCGCCGCGACCCGGATCTCGGTCACCCCCGGAGCAAGCGACGCGTCGCGAAGGTCGAGCACCACGCCTCCCATGACGGCCACCGCCCGGAAACCCTGCGGCAACGTCCAGCTGCCGCGGCGTTCGACCCCGGCGAAGACCGCCGTCACGTCGGCCGCGCTCGGCGCGCCCGCGAGGATCGGCGCTGCCGGCGCAGCGAGACTCGGCTGCGCGGCCTGACCGGGCGCGAGGTCCGACACTGTCTGCCCGATCTCGGCGATCGAGCCGGCGCGGTGCACCAGCGTGAGGCGGCGCTCGAACTCGTCGACCCCGATGACGTCGCGCGCGAACGCGTCCGACAGCAGCGAGACGGCCCGTTCGCGCGCATCGCGCAGGGCGAGGAGGCCCGCGGAGGGGTCATCCGGCATGGCGGCCGGGAAGTCTAGCGCGCGAAGTTGGCGGGGCGCGCATCATTTGCGCTGTTCGCGCGACCGCATCCGCCGCCGCTCAGAACGTGACCCACTTGCCCGTGCAGGGGTTCGGCGTCGAGGTCCCCGAGACGCCCCCGCTCACCGTCACGTTGGTGCCGGACGGCGTGAAGTTGACGTTTCCAGGCCCGAGCGTGACGGCGGCGTTGGTCGCGCTCACGTTGACGGTGCCGTCGACGATCACGTTGTCGAGGGTGGCGGTCGTGACGTGCGCCGAGTCGAACCCGTCGAGGGTCACGGTCGGCGTGAGCGAGCCCGCGAGCGCGTGGAAATCCCGGATCGTGATCCCGGTGTACTGCGGGATGAGCGTGCCCGTGGCGCTCGTGTACCGGGGGGTCAACAGGATGGGGTTCGCGAGGTTGCGCACGCACACGTCCGTGTAGGTGATGCCGGTCACCAGCCCGCCGCGGCTCGGGTCGGACTTGATGCGGATGCCGTTCGAGCTGCCCCCGCCGAATCCGCTCGTGGTGCCGTCGATCGACAGGTCGTACACGTTGACGTTCGACACGCCGCCGTTCGTCTCGCTGCCGATGGACATGCCGTGGCCGGCCAGGAAGTGGTTGTGCGCGATGGTGATGTGGTCGACGCCGGTGCCGCCCTTGATGGCGATGTGATCGTCTCCGTCGCTGATGTTGCTGCAGACGATGAAGCCGTTGCTCGCCGCCTCGCCGGGGTCGATCCCGTCGGTGTTGTGCGCGCTCGTCGGCGTCAGCGCGGTGCCCGCGCTGTTCGTCGATTTGGACGGTGTCTTGATCGTGACGCCCCAGACGACGAACCCGGCCGCCGCGAGCTTGACGTGGAACATCGGCGAGTTGTGGAGCGTGATCCGGTACAGCGTGAAGTTCGTGGCCCCGGACACGGCGATGAGCGCCGGGCTCGATCCGCCGTTTCCGTTCTGATCCCAGAACGAGCCGGTGCCTCCGATCATCGGCTCGCCGCCCTGTCCGTCGATGACGCCGTCGCCCACGATGCCCTGGTTGGCGCCGCGGACCGTGATGAGGCCCGCCGCCGAGCCGTACACGCTCGGGCTGCGCGTGCCGTAGAGCGTCGTCCCCGCGTCGACCCACAGCGTGACGCCCGACGGGATCGTCAGCGGACCGGTGATGAACGCGTTGTTGCCGCCGCCCGCGGCCAGCCGCACGGCCTGCCCGGACGGGCATGCGCCGAGGGCCGACTGGATCCGTGACGTGTCGAGCGTCGTCTCGCTCGGGACGCCTCCGGACGCGACCGCCTGCGACGCGGTGAGCGTGGTGCACGCAGGCGGGATCGTCGGCTCCGGCGGGAGGTTCGGATCGCCCGAGCAGCTGGCCGTCCCGCCGTCGCCCGCGACGCCGCCGCTGCTTGCTCCGCCGCTGCTCGCTCCGCTGCTCCCTGCGCCGCTGCTGCTCGACGCGCTGCTACCGGCGCCACCGCCGCTCGCGCCGCTGCTGCCGCCGCCGCTGCTCGAGCCCGCCGCCGCTCCGTCGCGGCCGGCGTCCGCGCGGCCCGATGCCCCCCCGCCCGACCCACCGCTCGATCCACTCGCGCCCGACGCGGAGCCCGCGCCCGAGCTGGTCCCGGCCGGCGCGGACCCGCTGCTCGCCGCGCCGCCGGGGCCCGCCCCGCCGCCGCTCGAGGCGCCGCCGGAGCCGTCGCCCCCGAAGCCTCCGTTCGCCGAGCTCGTACCGCAGGCCGCCCCCGCCGCCGCGGACACCCACAACGCAACGACCCCGATCGCCGACTTGTATCGCATCGTGCCGCATATCCATGCGGCAGCGGGCATCGCTCGATCGCAAATCGCGGCGAAATCGTGCGCAATGCACGGTGGGCGCAAACTTCCGCCCGAGGCTGAAGCGCCGGCGACGCTACTTGGGCTACTTGGGCTACTTGGGCTACTTGGCGGGCTTGCCTGCGGGCGGCGGCGCCTTCGCGGCGGGCTTCACGAACTTGAGCGTCATGCGATCGCTCTCGCCGATCGCCGCGTACTTGTCGCGATCCTTGTCGCCGAGCCGGTATGTGGGCGGCAGCGACCAGACCCCCTCGGGGTAGTCCTTCGTGTCCTTCGGGTTCGCGTTGATCTCCGACTTGCCGGCGAGCTTGAGCCCGGCGGCCTCCGCGCGATCGACGACGAACTTCTCCGGCACGTAGCCCTTCTTGGCGCTGGCGGCCGGATCGGCGTCGGGCTTCGCGCGGTGCTCCTCGATGCCGAGCACCCCCCCCGGCTTGAGCGCGCGCGCGATCTCGGAGAGCCACGCGTCGAACGTGCCCGCGTTGATCATGCCGTGCACCCCTCGCATGATGACGACCATGTCGAAGGTCCCGTCCTTGCCGAGCTTCGGGGCCTTGGAGTCGACGACGAGGGTCTGCACCTTGCCGTACAGCTCCGGCGAGCTTTCCAGGAAGCCCCGGAAGCGCTGCGCGTAGAAGGTGCTGCGCTCGTCGGGCGGTCCGTTCGGGTCCGCGCTCGTCGCGACGTACGTGCCCTGCTTGGCCAGCGCGGGGGCGAGGAGCTCGGTGTACCAGCCCTCGCCGGGGCCGACGTCGAGGACGGTCATCGTCGGCTTGAAGCCGAAGAACTCGAGGGTCTCGATCGGGTGGCGGTACTTGTCGCGCTCGACGTTCGCGGGACTCCGGTGGTGTCCCTTGGTGGCGGCGAGCAGCGCCGTCTTGCCGCTCGGATACGTCTTGTCCGCGAGCGCCTTGGCCTCGGCGTGCAGCTCCGGCGTCCAGCGCGCGAGCTCGGTCTTGTGCTGCTCCTCCCACTTCGCGCGGTCTTCCTTGAGCTGGCGCGCGTCGTCGGCCCGCTTCTTCTCTTCGGGCGTGGGCGCGGGAGCAGCGGCCGTCGCGGCCGCGGGCGGAGGCGACGCCTCGGCGACGCTGGGCGCCGAAGGAGCCGGAGCCAGGGCGGGCGCCGGAGGGGCGGCGGCGGGCGGCGGGGCGGAGCCGCCGCACGCGACGACGAGCGACAGAAGGGCGAGCGGGCAAGCGTGGGTTCGCAGCATGGCTCGGGCTTGGTACCGCGTCGCCCTCCGCGTGACAAGCATCGGCACGCGCCGGCGCCGGCGCGAGTCAGTACCGGTAGTGCTCGGGCTTGAACGGGCCCCCGATCGGCACGCCCAGGTAATCGGCCTGCTCCTTGGTCAGCGTCGTGAGCTTGACGCCGAGCTTCGGCAGGTGCAGCGCCGCCACCTTCTCGTCGAGCTTCTTGGGCAGCGTGTAGACCTGGCGCCCGTACTTGGCGTGATTCTGCCAGAGCTCGATCTGCGCGAGGGTCTGGTTCGAGAAGCTCGACGACATGACGAACGAAGGGTGACCGTTGGCGCAGCCGAGGTTCACGAGGCGACCGCGCGCGAGGAGCGTCAGACGCTTGCCGTCGGGGAAGATGAACTGGTCGACCTGCGGCTTGACGTTCACCTCCTTGATCTCCGGGTTCTTCTCGAGCCACGCGACGTCGATCTCGCAGTCGAAGTGGCCGATGTTGCACAGGATGGCCTGATCCTTCATCGCCCGCATGTGCTCCTGCCGGATGACGTTCGAGCAGCCCGTGGCCGTGACGAAGATGTCGCCGATCGCGGCCACATCTTCGATGGTCGACACCTGGTAGCCCTCCATCGCCGC
>Ga0070738_10007359_pt1 | contig 11058 bp, 9 predicted proteins | sample Coa_R2_2_FD_66446 | JGI IMG/M metagenome (GOLD analysis project Ga0070738, IMG submission 66446) | Surface soil microbial communities from Centralia Pennsylvania, which are recovering from an underground coalmine fire - Coalmine... | ecosystem: Environmental > Terrestrial > Soil > Unclassified ... | reverse complement strand
ATCGATCGGCGCGGCGCGGCGAAAGCTCTGCGCAAAGACGTGATCGATCGGCCCGCACAGGTCGATCATGCCGTCGATGGCGTGGACCCCCATGGGCATCAGCCCGCCCAACGGCGTTTCGGTCCTGTCGGCGCGCCAATGCTTCGGATTGATGGACAGCACGTTGGGAAAGGTCATGGTCGCTTCGACATGGAGCACGGTGCCGAGTTCGCCGCTGCGGATCATGTCGCGCAGCTTGGTCATCTCCGGATGGAAGCGGCGATTGTAGCCGACGGCGAGCGTGACGCCGGCCTTGCGCGCCGCCGCGACCGCATCCTCGGCCTCGCGCTTGGTCAGCGTGAACGGCTTCTCGCAGTAGATGTGCTTGCCGGCGGCGGCGGCGGCGATCACCTGCCCGGCGTGCATGGAATGCGGCGTGGCCAGCACCACGGCATCGACGCCTGACTCGCCGAGCAGCCGGTCATAGTTGGCGACTAGCTGCAGGCCTTTCTGCCTGGCAAATGCCTCTATCTCCGGCGTCGAGGTGCGGGTCGTGCCGGCGATGAAGCGGATGAGGTCACTCGTCTCGACCGACTCCACGAGCGTCTTGCCCCACCAGCCCAGTCCGACGATGCCTGCCTTGATCACCTGCGACTCCCGTGACTTGCCCACGCGCCTGCCTTGCCGTCGTCCGCTGCCTCTACCTCGGCCACGTGAGTAAGGCGAGCGCGACACAGCTCAAAGCCCAGAACAGGCAATACTCGAAACCGCCGACCACCCAAATCCATTTTTTGGTCACTTTGTAGGTAGCGGCACCGGCGACGCACAGGTGAATGGCGGCGACCACCGCGACATAGGGCGTGTAAATGTTGAATACGAGGCCGATGGTCAGCAGCGTCTCGATCGCCCCGGCAATGTACATCCAGGTCGCCGGCGGATTGAACTTGGCGGCCTTGAAGAAGTTCAGCGTCGCCGGCTCCGTGAACTTGCCGACGATGTGCGGGATGAAGAACAATCCGCAGATCAGGCGCAGAACAACCACGCCCTGGGTGACGTCGAACGCTTGCGCCAAGCCTGCCATGATACGTCCCCGCGTTTACCGGCCTTGAACGTTAGACCCATTGTTTGGCGATTTCCATTCGCCGCCTTCTGCCCAACCGCGCGCGCGGCTCGCCTGGCGCCCTCGTCACCGTCGCCGATGAACAAGACGGCCAGTGCGCTCCAGCCGCCGCGCCGCACGGGCTCGCGCGAGGCGTCCTAGAGCACCTCGAACATCTGATAGATCGGCCCTTCCGGCAGCCGGTGGCCGACGCCGATGCTGATGATGTTGTTGAGCCAGCCGTACTTCTGCGACGACGTCTCGAACGTCGCGGCGATCCGCAGATAATAGTCGGTCGCCTTGACCACCTCGCCGCGGGCGATGCGCTCGAGCACGTCCGGCGGCCCCTGGCGGATGCCGGTATAGGGCATCCCGATAATGTGGCCGTCGTCGGTCTTGAGCACGATGCGCACGTTGATCATCCAGGCGCCGTCGCCGGGGCGGATCGACTGCCAGTCGCTGCCGCCGCCGGGAAACAGCTCGCCGCGCAGCTTGTCGCCTTCGAATCGGCCGCCGGTGATGACGCCGACGCGACGGTCGACGCCGGGGGTCTTGCCGACGTTGATCGGCGGGGCCACGGCCAGCAGCAGGGTGAACAACGGCCGCACCCTGAGCTCGGTCATTTCCTTCGGAAGAATTTCGGATAGCGGACGCGTACTGACCACCGGCGGACCTCCTCCCTTTGCCCGTGCCGGCGGCAAGCCGGCTGAAAGGCCACCCTAGCCAAACTCGCCGAAACGGTCGAGGCGATGGTGTTTCAGCTCCCCCGGTAGGTCGAATAGGACCAGGGCGAGACCACGAGCGGCACGTGGTAGGCGCCTTCCGGCTCGGCAACGGCAAAGCGCACCGGCACGATGTCGAGAAACGGCGGCGCCGACAGCGGCGCGCCGCGGCGGACGAAATAGTCGCCGACGGCAAAGCGCAATTCGTAGGTGGCGATCGGAATCGGCGCGTCGGCCAGCAACGGCCGGTCGGTGCGGCCGCCTTCGTTGGTGACGGTGCGCTTGAGCACGCGAACCGCCCCCGCCCCTACCTCGCACAGCTCGACGGCGACGCCGGCGGCCGGACGGCCGCCGTGCACGTCGAGCACGTGCGTCGACAGCCGGCCATGGACCTGGAGGCGGTCGCGCGCGCTCACGCGCTGATCGAGGCGCAACGCGGCGATGCGGAAGATTTCATCGAGCGCAGCCTTGCGTTCGCTCGCCGCATCGTTGTGCAACCGCCGCTCGAACTCGCGCAGGATCGATTCCTTGCCGTGGCGGCGCACGCAGACGATGAAAGGCATGCCGAATTTCCGGCGGTAGGCGTCATTGAGGCGATGAAAGGCGGCAAACTCCTCCTCGCTCAGCCGGTCGAGGCCGGCGGCCGCCTGCTCGGCGGTCGAATCGGCGGTGAGCGTGCCTTCCCGGGCGGCCTTGCCAGCGAGATCGGGATGGCCCTCGATCAGCGCGCGCACCCGCTCCTCGCCGGCGTTGCGCACTGCCTCGGTCATCGCCTGAAAGAGCGCGGCGATGCCGGCAAACGGCCGCTTTCCGTAGGCTTCGTCCGCCACCCAGGGCGCGTGCTCCATCACCGCGCCGAGCGCGGCGGCAAAGGTCTGCCGGTCGGCCTCGTTGAGCGCGTCGAGCGGGATGGGATTCATGCGGACGATTCGAATGTGCAACGGCGCGTCGCTGGGACTGCGGCGCGCGCGGCCGGCGGCCGAGCACCACCATGGCAGAGGCGCCGCCGTCCATTCAAGCCTGCGGTGATTGACCGCGCGGAACGATGCGGCCATTAAAGGCGCGGCGAGGAAGACTATGAACGAGGCGCAGGCGTCGGACACGCTCGCATTCGGCACGGCCATCGCCGGCCGGCTCGAGACGCTCGGCACCATCAGCGACGAGCCCGACCGTCTCACCAGGCTCTATCTTGGGCCGGCCCATCGGCGCGCGGCGGACCTGGTTGCGGAATGGATGCGCGCCGCCGGAATGACGGCCCACATCGACGCGGCCGGCAACGTCGTAGGACGCTACGACGCCGCCGAGAGCGGCGCCCGCACACTCATACTCGGCTCCCACATCGACACCGTGCGCGACGCCGGACGCTTCGACGGCGCGCTCGGCGTCGCCGTCGCCATCGAGGTGGTGAGGGCCGCGCACGCGGCCGGCAAGCGCTTTCCGTTCGCCGTCGAAGTCATCGCCTTCGGCGACGAAGAGGGCGTGCGCTTTGCCTCGACCCTCGGCGGGTCGAAGGCGCGCGCCGGACGCTTCGATATGAAAATCCTCGACGAGGTGGACGACGACGGCGTGTCGCGCCGCCAGGCGCTGCAGGCGTTCGGCTGCGATCCGTCGCGCCTTGCCGAAATGCCGTCGGCGCCGGCCGACGCGTTCGGTTACGTCGAAGTTCACATCGAGCAGGGTCCGGTCCTGGAAAGGGAAGGCCTTCCGGTCGGCATCGTGACCGCCATCGCCGGCGTCACCCGCGGCCTCGTCGAGGTGGACGGCGTCGCCGGCCACGCCGGCACCGTGCCGATGGCGATGCGCCGCGACGCGCTCGCCGCCGCCGCCGAGATGCTGATTGCCGTGGAGGCGCGGGCGCGGACTCGACCGGAGCTGGTGGCGACGGTCGGCAAGATCGACGTGCCGGGCGCGGCCACCAACACCATTCCGGGGCGGGTGCGGTTCACGCTCGATGTCCGCAGCCCTTCCGATGAGGAGCGGCGCAGCGCCGTTGCCGACATCAGGCAGGCACTCGCCGCCGTCGCGCAGCGTCGCGGCGTGAGCGCGCAACTCTCCCTCGGACATGAAGCGTCGGCCGTTTTGTGCGACGAGCGGCTTTCCGATCGACTCGCCCGGGCGGTGGCGGCTTCGGGGATGACCCCGCGCCGGCTGCCGAGCGGCGCCGGCCACGATGCCATGGCTTTCGCCGGGCTCATTCCCTTCGCCATGCTGTTCGTGCGCTGCCGCGGCGGCGTAAGCCACAATCCGGCCGAGTACGCCTCGCCCGCCGACATCGACGTCGCCGCGCGCGTCCTTTCGCTTTTCCTCGATGAGGCACGCTCACAATGACCACGCTTCGCATCAAGGCAGGACCGTATGAGTTCGAGGCGCAGATGGAGCACGAGCTGGCGCCGAAGACCTGCGCCAAGTTCGCGTCGATGCTTCCCTACCGGCAGCAGATTATCCACGTGCGCTGGAGCGGCGAAGCATGCTGGATTCCGCTCGGCGAATTCGATTTCGGGGTGGGATATGAAAATGCCACCAGCCATCCGGCGCCCGGCGAGATCGTCCTGCACCCCGGCGGCATCAGCGAGACCGAGATTTTGCTGGCTTACGGCGCGGTATCTTTTTCCAGCAAGGTCGGGCAGCTTGCGGGCAATCATTTCCTGACCATCAGCGGAGGCCGCGAGAACTTGACGGCGCTCGGCAAGCTGACGCTGTGGAAGGGCGCCCAGGACATCGTGTTCGAGCTCAAAGGCTGACCTAGGCCGGCGCTTTCGCTTGGCGCGCCGCGCGAGGTCCACGCCGCCGGCGCGTTGCCAACGCCGGCCCGCCGGGGATAGGCTGAAAGGCGCGTTGCAACGGTCCCGGCCCCGGCGCCGGGCAATGCCTTCGACGCATTTTCGGCGGTGTGATTCCTCGGTAAGGAATCGGCCAGTGATCCCACGCGTTGCCATGGCCGCGGCACGGCTTGCGATCGTGCTGTGTTCGGCGTTGCCGGTCGCCGGACCCGGTCTCGCCGCTGCGCAGACCAAGCTCGACGGCGTCCACGCTGAGCTCGATGCCGCCTACACGGCGACGCTGCTCGGCCTGCCGATCGGCCACATCTCCTGGACCGTCGAGCTGCGCAGCGACCGCTTCAGCGCAGCGGCGAACGGCGCCCTGTCCGGCCTGATGCGGATCTTTTCCGACGGGCACGGCGACGTCGCCGCGCACGGCACGCTGTCCGAGGGCAGGCCGGTCGCGTCCAACTTTGTGCTTCGGCTCATCGCCGGCAAATGGTCGGACACGGTCCGCATCCTGTTCCGCGGCGACAAGGCGCAGGAGTTCGTAGCGGCGAAGCCGAAACCCGATCCGAATCAGGTGCCGCTCACTGAGGCCCATCGCGTCGGCGTCGTCGATCCGATGACGGCGCTGCTGGTGCACGTGCCGGGCACCGGCGACACCGCGGTGCCGGCGGCGTGTGACCGGACCATCGCCATCTTCGACGGCCACACCCGCTACAATCTGCGGCTTGCGTTTAAGCGTCGCGAGAAGGTCAAGACCGAGATCGGCTATCAGGGTCCGGCCGTCGTATGCTCGGTAAAATTCCTGCCCGTGGCCGGCTACGATCCCAAGCACTTCCTCATCACCTATCTGGCGTCGCGACGCGACATGGAAGTCTGGCTGGCGCCGTTTGCCGGCAGTCGGCTGATGGTGCCTTACCGGCTGTCGGTCCCGACTCCGCTGGGGCTCGGAATCCTGCAGGCGACGAAGTTCGTGGCGCGTTCCGCCGGGCCCTCGTCGGCCAAATTCAACTGAAGCGGCGCACGGGCGGCGGCGATGACGGCCTGTTGCGGAGCGGCGACCCGCCCGGTAAGAGACGCGGCCGCCGCCCCATGCATAACGTCGCAGCCGACCGGCGGCCTTTGCGGACGGGGAGCGTGCCAGCATGAGCGGTAGAGCGACGCTGCGGATCGGCATCGATACCGGCGGCACGTTTACCGACATCGTCTGCGTCGACGACAGGTCGGGCGCCATGCGCGTCACCAAGGTGTCGGCGACGCCGGCCAATCCCGCGCAGGCGCTGGTGCGTGGCGTGCACGCCATCCTTGCCGAGTGGGGGGCGGGTATCGAGGATGTCGCGGTGTTGGCGCACGGCACCACGGTCGCCACCAACGCGCTGCTGCAAGGCGAGATCGCGGGCCTCGGCCTGATCGTCACCGAAGGCTTCCGCCACGTTCTGGAAATCGCCCGTCAGGCGGTGCCCGAAGGCTATGGCAATTCGTATTTCTGGGTGAAGCCGGAGAGCATCGTGCCGCTACGCCACGTGCGGGAAGTGGGCGGCCGGCTCGATTTCCTGGGCCAAGAGTTGCGCCCGCTCGACGAGGCGAGCGTGCGCGAGGCCGCGCGCCTCTTCCGCGCGGCCGGCGTCACCGCCGTGGGCATCTGCCTGCTGCACTCCTATGCCAATCCCGCGCACGAGCGGCGCGCGGCGGCGATCCTGCGCGCGGAATATCCCGACTGCACGCTGTCGCTCTCCAGCGAGGTGCTGCCGGAATACCGCGAATACGAGCGCGCGGTAACGACGCTGGTGGACGCGTTCGTCAAGCCGCACATGGGCCGCTATCTCGACCACATCCGCGACGAGCTCGGGCCGGCGCTGAACAAGAAGCCGTTTCTGGTCATGCAATCGTCCGGCGGCGTCGCCTCGCCCGACCAGGTGATGCGGAAGCCCATCACCACCGCGCTGTCCGGCCCCGCCGCCGGCGCCCTCGGCTCGGCGGTGATCGCGGAGATCGCCGGCTTTCCGGATCTGGTGACGCTCGACGGCGGCGGCACGTCCACCGATCTGTGCCTGATCGAGGCGGCCAAGCCGAAGATCACCAACGGCGGCCGGGTTGGCCGCTTCCCGGTGCGCATCCCGATGCTCGATGTGCGCACCATCGGCACCGGCGGCGGCTCGCTCGCCTGGATCACGCGCGAAGGCAAGCTCCGGGTCGGCCCGAAGAGCGCCGGCGCCGTGCCGGGACCGATGTGCTATCCAAACGGCGGCAACGAGCCGACGCTGACCGACGCCAATCTGGTCCTCGGCCGCATTCCGCCGGCGCTGATCGGCGGCGGCATTCAACTCGACGCCGAGCGCGCGCGGGAAGGATTGCGGGCGCTCGCCGGGCGCCTGCCCGGCAAGCTTTCCGCCGAGCAGCTCGCCGCCGGCATCGTCGAAATCGCCAATTGGGACGACGCCAACGCCATCCGGCAGTTGACCGTGCAGCGCGGCATCGATCCGACCGGCTTTGCGCTCCTCGCTTTCGGCGGCTCCGGCCCGGCGCAGTCGCCGGCAGTGATGGAGCTGATGGGCATGAAGACCTGCATCGTGCCGCCGAACCCGGGCAACCTGTCCGCCTTCGGGCTGCTCGCGGTGGACTGGCGCACCGATCATATCGTTACCAAAGTGATGCAAGAGGAGACGATCGACCTCGCGACCGTCGCCGCCATCTATGCGGGACTGGAACGCGAGGCCGCCGCCGCGCTGGAGAAGAACGGCATCGCACCGTCGCGGATCGCGCTCTTGCGCGAAGCGGACGTGCGCTACGCCGGCCAATCCATGGAAGTGCGCGTGCCGGCGCCGGCCGGCGCGATCGACGCGCAGTTCGTCAGCGGGCTGATCGAGGCGTTCCATGCCGCACACCTGAAGACCTTCGGCTACAACTACGCCGGGACGCAGAAGATCGAGCTGGTGAACTTCTGCGTCTCCGGCTTCGGCAGGATTGACCGCCCGAGCATTCCGGAGATCAAAAAGACCGGCACGGCGACAATCGGCCGGCGGCCGGTTTATTTCGACGGCGTCTACCGCGATACCCCGGTCCTCGACCGCGCCTCGCTGCCCGCCGGCTTCAGTTTTGCCGGCCCGGCCGTGATCGAGGAGTTCGGGTCGACCACCGTGGTCATGCCGGGCCAGCAGCTCACCGTCGATCCGCACGGCATTTTGCTCATCAAGAGCGCCGCCACCGCGCGCTGAAGGCGAGACGAACGACCCGACTACACCGTTGCTTTGCGCAGAAGCGGAATCGTCACCGCCCCGAAGTCGCGATAACAGCTCTCGAGTTGCGCCGGCGAAGCCAGCGGATCGAACAGGGCCGCGAAGTGGCCGGCGCCGGCGCTTCGGCACTGAGCGATGATCTGCTCGGCGACCGCTTCTGCCGGCCCGACGATGAACTCCTCCTCGCCGATCGAGAAGCTGTGCGCGGAAGGGGAATCGAGCGTCGCCGGACGGTCTGGCAGATCGACGCGCGGATCGACCCTGATGAATTCGCGGAACGCTTCGCGGCGCTTGGCGATCTCGGTCTGATCGTCCAGCATCACCACCTGTCGGCGGATGCACAAGTCGGCCGGTCCGGCCTCGCGACCGACTTTGCGCGCTTCGTCACGATAGGCGTCGAAAATCTCGTTCACCTTGGCCTGGGGATGGAAACCGGTGGAAATCTTGGCGCCGCGCCGCGCCGCCTTGCGGGCGGACGAAGTGCTCACCACCGTCACCCATTTCGGCGGATGCGGTTGTTGAATGGGTCGTGGAGTCAGCCGCAGATTGTCGAAATTCCAGAACCTGCCGTGATGAGAGATGACCGGATTGAGGAGCGCCTTGTCGATGATCTCGGCAGCTTCATCGTGGCGCGCCCGCGCCTCGTCGACGCTGAGCCCGATCTGCGCCATTTCTTGGGGGATGCCCGGTGCGGTACCGATCTCCAGCCGGCCGCCGGTCAGATGATCGAGCATGCCGATCTCCTCGACCAGTCGCCACGGCGAATGATACGGAGCCGTCATGCCGAGCACGCCAAGCCGCAACGTCGTGGTGCGCGGCGCTATGTGCGCAATTAGGAGATTGGGCGACGGTGAGTAGCTGGCGCCGAAATGATGCTCGCTGAAGAAGATACCCTCGAAGCCGAGTGCCTCCGCGCTCGCCCACAGATCGACGTAGGAGGCGAGAAAACGCTGCGAGGCGGCCGGGTCGAACCGTTCCGCCAACGCCGGCGGCGCGGCGAAGAATTCGAAAATCCACGGTTTGATCATGCGCCTTTCCTTTTCAGTAACGCGGCCCATCCGCCGGTCTTACGATAGAATGAGACTGGAAATTGTGCAGAATGGAAGCATAAAACGAAGTCGCGGGCTCCGCGACGGCGAACGTACGATGACGACGATGAATGTACGACGGTGAATGTACGACGATGAATACACGCAACAAGCAATGGCCTTGGCCGACGGCGCCGGATCTCCCCCGGCGCGCCGTCGATCCGGTGGTGCTGCAGATCGTGGAGGGCACGCTCAATTCCATCGAGGCGGAGATCGAATACGCCATCGAGCGGACCGCCCGCTCGCCGATGATCCGCGAGGCGCACGACTATCGCGTCGGCCTGTTCGACCGCTACTGCCGCAAGCTGACCGGCCGCTCCTATTCGGCCATGCCGAACGCGGTGGTGCGCGATTTTCCTCCCGAGACGATGCGGCCGGGCGACGTCTTCCTGATGAACGACACCTACCTGAGCGAAGGCTCGATCGGTCATTTGCCCGATCTGTGCTCGACGGTGCCGGTGTTCCATCAGGGCGAGGTGGTCGCCTACATCCAGGCCTTCGGCCATCACGACGACATCGGCGGCCGCGTGCCCGGCTCCATGCCGGGCACGGCGACGACCGTGTTCGAGGAAGGGCTGGCCGTGCCGCCGATCAAGTTCTACGACCGCGGCGTGCGCAACGAGGCGGTTTTCACCGTCATCAAACGCAACACCCGCATGCCGGAAACGCTCGCCGCCGATCTCGACAGCGAGGTGCAGGCTTGCCTGATGGGCGCGCGCCGCATGGCGGAACTGTTCGCCCGCTTCGGCCGCGACACCGTGGAGGCGTGCTTCCAGGCCATCCTCGACACCTGCCGCGACACCTTCCGGCGCGAACTGCTGCCGAAGATCGCCGACGGCACCTATCGCTGGGAAGACTACGTCGAGCATGACGGCGTGACCGATCCGAAGCTGCACAAGCTCGCGCTCACGCTGATCAAGAAGGGCGACCGGATCACGCTCGATTTCACCGGCACCGACCCGCAATCGAGCGGTCCGATCAACTGGCCGGCCGACTATGCTGGCGGAGCGTTCTTGATCAAATGGATCGCACCGATCCTGCGCAATCTTGCGGACACGCCCGAGCGTGCCGCGGAAATCCACGTCAACGAAGGCGTCTGCGAAGTGTTCGACGTGATCTTTCCGCCCAAGGGCACGCTGATCACGCCGCAATGGCCGGCGGCGACCAACGCGCGCTCGTTCGTGCTGTTGCGCTGCATCGGGCTGCTTGCCGGCGTGGTGGCGCAGGCCGCGGGCGGCCGCATGCCGGCCGACCAGGAAACCATCCGCTACACCGGTTTCTACGGCATCGACCGCGCCGGCAAGGCGTTCCTGTCGCGCGAGGTCTTGGGCGGCGGCTCCGGCGGCCGCTACTACGCCGACGGCAACGATGCCATCCACATCGTGCCCGACTCGCGCAACCAGCCGGCGGAGTTCACCGAGACGCGCTTTCCGCTGCTGGTGGAGAAGCTCGCGCTGCGCACCGATTCTGGCGGCGCCGGCAAGCGCCGCGGCGGCCTGGGCTACGACAAGCACTACCGCGCCCTGGTCGATTGCCGCACCATCGTCACCGCCGACCGCGTGCGGCTCGGCTGTTACGGCGTCAACGGCGGCAAGGCCGGCACGCCGTTCTGCGTCACCGTCGACGCCGAGGGCAACGCGCGCCCGCTGGGCGGCCTCGTGGACGGGGAGCCGGTGCGCGCCGGGCAGATCGTGCGCGTCGTCACCACCGGCGGCGGCGGCTGGGGCGATCCGCTCGACCGCGAGACCGACCTCGTCCTGCGCGACGTGCTCGACGGCAAGGTCTCGGTCGCGGCGGCGCGGGAGGATTACGGCGTGGTGCTCGTCGCCGAGGCCGGCAGCGACGCCGTCCGCGTCGATGCGCCCGCGACCGCGGCGTTGCGCGAGAAGATGCGCGCCGGCCGCACCGCGCCGCCGCCGATGATCGACCGCGGTCCCGGCTACGAGAAAATGCTGCGCGGCGAGGTCAAGCCGTGGGTGCGCACGGCATGAAGTCCGCTCTCCCGCGGGGCGGAGCGCGGGTTGGGGCGAGAGGCCGCAAACGCATGGAGCGCGAGGATGACGAAAATGCGGTTGGCGAGGATCGAACACAATGGCGATTGAAGTTCTCAAAGTCGAACTAAAGAACGTGCAGGACGCTTCCGGCATGGAAGCGGCGATCAAGAAAGGG
>Ga0070738_10007357_pt1 | contig 11060 bp, 12 predicted proteins | sample Coa_R2_2_FD_66446 | JGI IMG/M metagenome (GOLD analysis project Ga0070738, IMG submission 66446) | Surface soil microbial communities from Centralia Pennsylvania, which are recovering from an underground coalmine fire - Coalmine... | ecosystem: Environmental > Terrestrial > Soil > Unclassified ... | reverse complement strand
CTCCTGGCGGCCGGACAGGCGCGACAGGCTAAACGCTCAGGGAGCCGGTGTAAGACTCGCGCAAGCGAGCTGTCGGCGTCGAACTGAGAATCCCACGTGCTTTAGCCGTGGGAGTGTCAAGGTGAGCCGCTCCGGGTGCCCAACGCGGCGATCTTCGGCCCCAAGGTGATGCTCATCGACGAGACCGCCGGCTCAGGTGGCGACCTCCTGCCGTGGATGTTCCGCAAGTTCGGCCTGGGCAAGCTGGTGGGCAAGCGGACCTGGGGCGGCCTGGTCGGCATCCTGGGATTCCCCACCTTGATGGACGGGGGATTCGTGACGGCGCCCGACCTGGCCATCTTCACCGAGGAGGGCTGGGTGGTGGAGAATGTGGGTGTCCCGCCCGATATCGAGGTCGAGCAGGATCCGGCCGCGGTGGCCGCGGGCAAGGACCCCCAGCTTGACCGGGCCATCGCGTTCATCCTGGCCGAGCTGGAGAAGAACCCGCCGCCCAGGGCCCCGGCCCGGCCGCCGTTCCCGGTGCGCGTCCGAACCCGGGCCGGCGCCGCGACCGCGGGCTTGAAGTGAGGCGAGTTGTCCGTGACGACGGTTGCCCCCTCACAAGGAACAACCGGCAAGCCACCACTCATTCGGCCGGTGCCCGCAGGGCCGGCGAGAGGTATGAGTCAAACACGCGGACCTTCTCCCAGTTGTCCTTGTTTTCCTCGATGAATTTCCGGTGCCGGGGGTGCTCCTGGTACTTGTCGTGGGCGGCCTTGCTGGTGAAAACCAGGTGGAGCGAGACGTCGAAGTCGCGGTCGTTGATCGGGCGGCTCAGGTCGCCGGCAAGCGTGCCGGTGCCGAAATAGAGCGTCCCCTCGTGCCCGGAGAGGAGCAGCTTGCAGGCGGCGGCCAGCTTGGCCCGGCTGGCCCCCGAGGGGTCCTTGAGCTTGAAGTAGACCATGTGGGCCAGTTGCGGTCCTTCGGCCGCGGCGCCCGCGGCGCCGGTGGCCCGGCCGCTCAGGGGATTCCAAACTGCCAGGGCCGCGGCCGCCAGCAGCCCGCCCAGGACCGGCATCTTGAGTCTCGCGAGCATTGAGGATTCCTTGCAGGATCAACCAGGGGAGACCAATCATCGCCTAACGGAGCCGCACGGCTCCGTGACGACACGGTCCGCCATGATGGTCCGAATCGATTGGGATCGCAAGGGCTCGCTACGGCCGGCCAACGACTCCGCCCGACTGAGGATCGCCGGGCGGAGCCGGCTCCTACAGTTTGCTCAACAGCCCCAAAGGCACGTAGAACGTCAGGTAGTGCTTGCCGTCGGAGTAGAGCCGGCCGCGGGGGTCTTCGACCAGGACGGTCGCGCGGCGGGTGATCCGGTTGACGCGGCCGTGGTGACGCACGCCGTCGAGCTCGAAGCTGACGGCGTCGCCGACGTGGATGCCGAAGGCGACGCCGGCTTCCTCGCGCGGGGTGACCAGGTCGTGATACGCTCCCTCGTGGGCAAAGATCCGCCGGGACAGGGCGTGGAAGTTCGCGGCCCGGCAATTGGAACGGCCCCAGCCCAGGAACTCGGCCAGGTGCAAGAGCTCGTGCTCGAAGATCCGCTGCAACGCCTCGAGCCGGTCGCCACAGACCAGGCCCCCGACCGTGACCGTGCGGTCCACGTGCTGGAACGTGTTGTAGAGCAAGGTCGCCGAGACCGTGATCTCGTAGTCGACCTTCAGCACCGGCCGGCCGGCGCGCTGGACCCGCTGCACCTGGCGGATGGTCTGGCCGGCCGCGCGGACCAATCGCCGCGACAGGCGGAACGCGATCGGATGCGCGCCGTCTTCCAGGAGCATCTCGCCCAGCCGGCCCCGGAAGAACTCGCGGTCGTAGCCGGCAAAGAGCCGCTCCAGGTCGTCGGTGCCGATCACCGTGAAGTTGCCCGTGCGGATCTGAGGCGACTGGCTCAGCATCGCCTCGTAGATCCGGCGCGACCGCTCCTCGACCTCCGCGGCCGAGTAGAGCAGCGCGAAGAGCCTGGCCTGCCGCTCGGGACCCGGGCCGGAGGCATCGGAGGCTACCGTGGGATCGCTCATCGTCGCTCGCGGTTGACTCCGCAATCCAGGAGTGGGGGACCGAGTCCTCGCTCGCACCAGCCTCCTGGAGGAGCCGGCTCCCGCCGGTGACCTCCTATCTCGACGCACCGCCTGGCTTGGGGATCATCCGGATGCAGACCGGCTTCGAGACGGCGACGGTCTGGCCCGTGGGCCGCAGGGCGCCGGTTTGCGGGTCGATGCGGAAGACGACGATCGAGTTCGACTCCATGTTCTCGGCCAGCAGGTAGGTCCCCGTCGGATCCAGCGCGAAGTTGCGGGGGTTCTTCCCCTGGGTCGGCTCGAAGCCGGCGGGGCTCAGCCGGCCGGTGCTGGCGTCGATGGTGAAGATCGCGATGCTGTCGTGCCCCCGGTTCGACCCGTAGAGGAACTTGCCCGAGGGGTGGGCCACCACCTCGGCAGTGTAGCTTCTCCCCTTGAAATCCTCGGGCAAGGTCGAGATCGTCTGGATCTCGGTCAAGCTCCCCTTGGCCGGGTCGTAGGCAAAGGCGGTCACCGTGTTGGCCATCTCGTTGATGACATAGCCGAACTGGCCGCCGGGGTGGAAGGCGAAGTGCCGCGGGCCCGAGGCCGGCGCGACCTGGGCGAAGGCCGGCTCATTGGGCGTGATCTTGGCGTTGGCCGGGTCGAAGGCGTAGATCAAGACCTTGTCCAGCCCCAGGTCGGCCGCGACGGCGAAGCGATTGCCGGCATCGAGGTTGATCGAGTGGGCATGCGGGCCCGCCTGGCGGCCCGGGTCGGCGCCGGAGCCCCGATGCTGGATGACCGAGGCGGCCGGGCGGAGCGTCCCGTCGGGCTCGATCGCCAGGCAGGCCACGGTCCCGCTGGTGTAGTTGGCCACCAGCACGTTCTTGCCCGCGCGGTCGACGACCAGGTGGCAGGGACCCTCGCCGGCCGACGACTGCTGGTTCAGCGGAGTCAAGCCGCCGTTCGCCGGGTCGATCGCGTAGGCGCTGACGCCCCCGCCGCGATGGCCCTGGAATTCCCCCAGCTCGTTGACCGAGTACAGGAACTTCCGGCTGGGGTGGATGGCCAGGAACGACGGGTCGGTGGCCTTCGCGACCAGGCGCGGCGCGCCCAGTTTTCCCGAGCGCAGGTCCAGCTCCATCAGGTAGATCCCCTGGCTGCGATCCCGGCCCCGGCCCTGGGTGTAGGTCCCGACGTAGACCCAAAAGGTCTCGGGCGCGGTAACCTCCGCCGCGGGCGCCTGCGCCCGGGCCGCGCCCGGCGCGGCCATCGCGGTGGCCAGGACCAGAAAGACCAGCAGGATCGCCGAGAACTCGGCAGCAAAGCGTGGGCCGCTCATGGCAGGACTCCGCGACTCGAACCGGGGCCGGGGACTCTCCCTCACCGCAACGCGCCACGACCTTATCACAGCCCGCGGCCGCGGGCAAGGAACTGCCTGGTGACGATCAAGCCTCCTCGGCGATGGGCGGGGTGAAACGGTCGAGGAACCGCTTCAGGCGTTTGTATGCAATCTCCCCTGCCAGAGCTTCGGCTCCGCGTGGTCGGGTCTGGTCGAGGAACCGCTTCAGGCGTTTGTATGCAATCTCCGGGTCGATGCCGAACGGGGGCTTCCCACGCCTCCCATGGGCGACCCAGTTTCGATACTGGCGTACCTGGTTGACCTCCTCGACGAGGTTCGCATCTTGGCCCTTGAAGACCTCGAGGACCCGAAAAATGCTGCTCTGCTCGATGTCGCCGATTGCCTGGTCCAGGATCCGAGTTACGAGCGGGTGACTCAGCCGACCCCGCTCGCGCTGGACATCCTGCCGGGCTTGATCTCGGATGATCGATTCGAACGCCGAGAAGAGGATCAACACGGCGAAATCGTCCAGGTGATCCAGGGAGAAATCGGCGTCCGCAACGAGGTCGCGGGACGTGAGTGTCTTGAGTTTCTCATCCTTCCCGAGCTCGCCATCCCAGGGCAAATTGTCCCAGTGCCTCCGACCGATCCGGCCAAAGAGACTCAGTTGCTTCTCGGTCGTAACGTACCAGTTCCAGGCCTCGTCGAGGGTCATCATTCGAGCAGACTCTTCAGAGCGATCTCGAAGGAATTCCGATCGAACCACTCCATGAGGGGCTCGTTCTGCTCGATGATGATCCAGCGGTCATCAGGCTCGAGTTCAGTTCTAAAGATCATGTATCGATCCAAACCATTGGTCATGTCGACGCGGCCATAAGCCCGTGGCACCTGGATGCTGCCGGTCGATCGCAACGGAGCCGCCACGTGTCGAGCGACCGGCTTGATGCAAGCTTCCCGCGTTCCCAGCCCGATTGTGAGGGCGGGGATCTCATAAGTCCCGAGCCCCCGCTCGGCGATCCGAATCGGCGATTCGTCGATCATCAGGATTCGCTTCGTGTCCGCCTGGGCGAGCCATTCCTTGATCTGGGCGAAAAGCCGTTCGACGGCCGCGATCCATTCCTGGCGCTCCGTCAGGGCGGCCGCCTGTTCGCTGCGGAGCTTCTCGGCCTCCGACTCCAGGAATTCCTTGAGGGACGCCACGTTCGATCTCCTTGGGCCGCTGCCCACCCGCTGCCCGTCAGCCGCCAGCAGCCTTCTCGGGCGGGGGGTCGACCTTGAGGGTGAAGACCTTGCTGCGCTCGTTGAGGGCCTGGAACTTGCCGTGGTGGACGGTAACCTTGCCGGCGTGCTTGACGCGGACTTGCCAGTGCGTCGGCTTGGCGATGCCGCCGAAGCCGCCCCAGTAGACGACGAACCACTTGTAGACGCCGGGGGGTCCGGGTCCTTTCACTTTTTCGGACCCCGGCTCGTCGGAATCGACCAGCCAGTAGATATTCTCGGGGCCGAAACCGCGGGTGTTGTCCACGTCGAGCTCGCCCCCCTTGTTCCCCTTGGGCTCCTCCCAGTAGATCTCCTTGCCGCCGGGCTCGATGACGTGGAGGTCGAGGTCGACGCCGTCGGTATTCCAGATCAGGGTGAACTGGGGATCGCCGACCTTGACCGTGACCCCGCGGATGACTTCGCCTCCCTCGCCGAAGCGGGCCAGGCCGAAGCCGTCGCCGTCGCCGGCACCGGGGTTGTCGTTGGGCGCGCCCCCGCCGGCGCTGGGGGTCTTGTTGCGCCGGTATCGGAAGTCGGGCTCCAGCGGGGCCAGCTCCAGTTGAGTCAGCGGGGGTGAATCCAGGGCCTGCTCCGCAGCCTCGGGCGGGGCCAGCGGCATGGGCAGGGGGGTGTTCAGGCCGCCGGTGAGGGACTCCGCGCCCAGGACGCCGTTGGGCGAGCCGGCCAGCCGCGAATCGAAGGCGATCGGCCCGTCGTCGCGCGGCGCGAAGTACCAGCAGCCCAGGAGGATCAAGAACAGGGCATGAAGCGTCACCGAGCCGGCCCAGCCTTTGAGGGCCTCGGGGGTCCACCAGGGCCACGAGTCCGCCGGCAGCTCGACGACCGCGACCGGAGCCGGGGCCGATTCGGCTGGAGGACGGTCGGGGGGCCCGGCAATGGGGATCGTCGCGCCGGCGCGGTCGTGCGCCACTCGAACGCGGGATGGGCTGGCCGACATCGCTCCCTCGGTTCTCATCTCGGTGGCGGCGAGCCCGGCCCGGGACCGGACGCAGACGTGACGACCAGGCCCGCGGTTCCCAGCCGTCCCCGGGGGAGCCCGACCGAATCTCTTCCGAGTCAGCTTAACACGCCCGATCGCGCGTCCGAAAGCTCAAAGTCGGTTGCGGAGGCCGCGCCGGGCGGATACAAGGGAATTGAGGTCGTCCCCCGGTGGGGCAGCCGTCCTGGCTGCCATGTGCGCGCGAGCCGAACCCCCGCCCGAGGTGCCGCTGATGGATTCCCACGAGCTGAGGCTGCTGCTGGAGGCCGTGCGCGACGGCCGCGTCAGTCCGGACCAGGCGGAGCACCAGATCCGCTTCCAGCCGTTCCAGGACGCCGGGGGCTTCGCCAAGGTGGACCTGCACCGTCGGCTCCGGTGCGGGTTTCCGGAGGTGGTCTTCGGCCAGGGGAAGACGGCGGCCCAGATCGAAGGCATCCTCCGGACCTTGATCGCGCACGAACACGGCGGCCTGGTCACGCGCGTGGATTCGCAGGCAGCCGCCCACCTCAAGGCCGTCTTTCCCGAGGGGGAGCACAACGCGATCGGCCGGACGTTCCGGATCCGGGGTCCCCACGATGACGGACCCCGGCTCGGCCGCGTGGGGATCGTGACGGCCGGTACCAGTGACCTGCCGGTCGCCGAGGAGGCGCGGGTGACCGCCGAGGCCTGGAACTGTGCGGTCGACCTGGTGGTCGACGTCGGCGTCGCCGGCCTGCACCGGCTGCTCCATCAGCTCCCCGTCCTGGGTCGCGCCGATGCCCTGGTCGTGGTGGCCGGCATGGAGGGTGCTCTGCCCAGCGTTGTCGGCGGACTGGTCGCCTGCCCGGTCATCGCCGTACCGACGAGCATCGGCTACGGGGCCCATTTCCACGGGGTCGCGGCCTTGCTCGGCATGCTCAACAGTTGCGCCTCCAACGTCGTGGTGGTGAACATCGATGCCGGCTTCAACGCCGGGCACCTCGCCGGGCTGATCGCCCGGCGGATGGGCCAGGCGCGGCAGTCCGGACCGGCCGCCGAGCCGGCCGACCCGGTCGCGGTCGAGGCCTCCGGCCCCGCACCCGCGGTCTGAACCCACCGGCCCGCGCCGCGCCGCGCCCCGGGCCGACGGAGCAAGCACGCCCATGGCACTGGAACGCATCGAAGCGATCCCGCAACTGGCCCCGCGGCCGCGGGAGAGCCACAAGGGCCGATTCGGGACGGTCCTGGTCGTGGCGGGCTCGCGGGGCATGGCCGGCGCCGCGGCCCTCTGCGGAGCCGCCGCGCTGCGCTCCGGCGCCGGACTGGTCCGCATCGCCACCGCCGCGGAAGTGCAGCCGGTCGTCGCCGGCTTCGAACCCTCCTACATGACCTATCCTCTGGCCTGCACGGCGGATGGCTTGATCGACTTCCCCAAGGCGCGTCCGGTCCTCCAGCGGTTGCTCGCGCCGGCCACGGTGGTCGCCGTCGGGCCGGGTCTGGGCCAGTCGGAGGAGATCCACGGACTGCTCCGCTTCCTCCTGGCCGAGACCGACAAACCCCTGATCCTCGACGCCGACGGCCTCAACGCCCTGGTCGGTCAGACCGAGCTGCTCGCCGGGGTCGCTCGCCCGGTCATCCTGACACCCCACCCGGGTGAGTTCGCCCGCTTGACCGGCACGGGCGTGACCGAAATCCAGGCCGATCGCCCGGGCCAGGCGGCCCAGCTCGCCACCACCTCCCCGGCGCTGGTGGTCGTGCTCAAGGGGGCCGGCACGATCGTCACCGACGGGCGCCGCTACTTCGAGAACAGCACGGGCAACCCCGGAATGGCCACCGGCGGCACCGGCGATGTCCTGACCGGCGTGATCGCCGCGCTTTTGGCCCAGGGCCTGCCGGCCTTCGAGGCCGCCCAGTTGGGCGTCTTCGTCCACGGGCTCGCCGGCGACATCGCGCGGGACAACCACGGCGAACTCGGCCTGATCGCCGGCGACCTGGTCGACGCCCTGCCCGATGCGTTCACCCACCTGATGCCTGACCCTGACATTATCACATGAATTCACGTCGGTCAGGCTGTCCCGCCTGACGTGCCTGGGGAGTCAGGCGGGACAGCCTGACCGACGCTGGTGCCGGGGTCAGACGGCCCCGCCCCGTCCCGCCGGCCGGCCCGCGACAAAGTCGACACCAATGGTCTATCCGGCGCGGACCGGCTCGCGTAGAATGGAGCGGTCGAAGGCGTCGGAGCCAGCCTGCGGTGCGGTGCGGCCCGGCCGGGGAGGGGATCTGCGGCGCGGTTCAGATCGATACCAATGGAGGAGGTCGGAGTGCCATCACGCGAAAACCCATCGTCGGCTGCGGCAGCGTGGACCTATCGCATGGAGGTCTCTCCCACCGGGCAAAACCCCGCTGCCGCCATTGCCAACCCCAATGATCCCATCCTCCTGCTCCACCTGATCGCCAACCTTCAGAACCAGTCGCTGGAGATCCAGCGTCAGATGCTGGAGAATCAGCGCCAGCAACTGGAGATCTCCCGCGAGCTGCTCCAGGTCAACCGCGAGCAGCGCGCCCGCCAGGGTGCCGAGCTCGAGCGCTGGCAGGCCGGCCACGAGCACGTGCTGGACTCCTGCCGCGAGACCCTGGGCCGCCTCGAGCAGGTCCATGCCGCGTTGATGGCCGAACTCGCCAATTACGTGGAAGACAACCACGAGAACTTGATGGAAGGCGATTTCTCGCTCAGCGATTTCGTCGATCGTTTTGGCCCCCGGCTGGCCCATCTCAATACCATGCTGGCCGTGCTCCGGCCGCTGGCCGCCGCCAAGAGCAAGACCGAGGGCGGTTGAGCGTCCCCGAGTCGGTTCCGAGCCGTCACCGCCTCGCCTGTGCCGGTCCTGATCCAGCGCGGCGCGGCGCAGGGCCGAGTCGAGTCGAGCCCGAGGTCACCGAACCCAGCGGTGGCTCATCGCGGCCGGGAGTCCGAAAGAATTCGGAATTTCAGACATGAAGCAGGGGAGAGGGAGCGTCGCCGTGATTCGCGGGGAACCACGGCGACTGGTGGCCGCTGGACGAGGCCTGGTTTTTGCGAATCCGGTCGGACGTGGCGCCGGCAATCGGTCAATAGCGCCGGGTGTCATAGCCGCCGCTGCGGCCGCCGCGGCCGCCGCCGCCACCACCGCCGCCGCCGCGCCAGCCGCCGCCCCCACCCCCGCCACCGCCCCCGGTTCGGGGCTCACGGGGCCTGGCCTCGTTGACTGTCAGGCGACGACCGTCGTGCTCCTGGTCGTGAAGGGCGTCGATCGCTGCCCGTGCTTCGGCATCGGAACTCATCTCGACGAATCCGAAGCCTTTGCTCCTGCCCGTGTCGCGGTCGGAGATGACCTCCGCGCTCTGCACGCTGCCATACTGCGAAAACAGTTGTTCCAGGTCGGAGCTACTCACCCGGTAGGCGAGGTTTCCGACATACAGTTTCTTCCCCACTCTCAATCTCCTCAGACCAGAAGTCACGACCCAACGATCAGTTACCGGGTCGTCAGCGCGGGGCCGGCCTGGCGACCCCAGTGGGTGGAAAGGCGAGAGAGGCAAGCGGACCGATTCCGGAGGGATTCACGACCGGCACTCGTTCGGTTTCCAACCATCTCTATTATAAATCAGTCAAGCTCCTGCGGGATAGAGCGAATTCCGTGAAATCATCATCCGTTGGGGAGATTCCCCTCGTGGCACTGGCCCCCCGGGGGGAGTTGGGCTGGGTGGTCTGGGCGAACCGGTTCGGATCCGGCCGGGTCCGCCCGCAGTGGGGACGACCCGCCGTCACACCGTTGTGGACGGAGGATCACCCATTGGCGTGGCGGTCCAGGGCGTAGATCAACGTCGTGTTGCCATTGAGGTCGGTCTTCCCGCAGTCGGTCATCCCCAGGCGAGCGGCGACCGCGATCGAGCGGGCATTGTCGGGGCGGATCAGGCTGATGACGCGCGTCTGACCCAGCGCGGTGAAGGCGTGATGGACCGCGGCGCGCGCGGCTTCGGTGGCATAGCCGCGGCCCCAGCACTCCCGGCGCAACGCCCAGCCGACCTCGAACCCCGGCCAGCCCTCCGGGAGCCAGCAGCCGGCGCGGCCGACCAGGAGCCCGCTGGCGCGTTCCTCAAGGGCCCACAGACCAAACCCGCGCAATTGCCAATGACCCAGGACCATCGCCATGTTCCGCCAGGCCTCGGCGCGGGTCATGGGATTCGGCGCCAGATAGCGCATGACTTCCGGGTCGCCAAGCATCGCCGCGTAGGCGTCGAGGTCTGACTCGCGGAACATTCGGAGGACCAACCGCTCGGTGTCCAACCGCGACATGGATCGGCTCCAGACCGGGACCGCGACCCGTTCGACGGGAATCCCGGCGAAGATACCTGAGGGACTCCCGCGTTGACAACCGCGCGGCGGCCGGATCAGGTCTTTCAGCCGAGGTGCCTGCGCGACTCGCCGATTCCCGATCCCGTGACGCGACGCCCCCGGAGGCAGATGCAACCATGAATGCACTGACTGGGGGCCAGGACACGTTGCCACTGGCGAGTCCGGGAGAGGAACCCGGATAGGCCGTCTCAGACGGCTCGGGAGAGCCGTCCTAGGTGAGTCACGTCGTCGATCCCAGCGGCGTAGGACGGCTCTCCCGAGCCGTCTGGTAGCCGCTCAGTTGGGATCGCCCATCAGGATGAAGCCGGCCCAGTAATGGGGATGCGCGAACGGCCGGCCCGCCGCGGGCAACGGGCCGGAGCGGCGTTGCAGCTCACCCCGCGCGATCGCGGTCAACTCCCGCTCGACCTGCGCGCCGGTCAGCCCGCGCAGCCAGTCCCTGGCCTCGCGCATCGCCTCGGCCTTCGACAGCGGCCGGTCCAGACCCGGACGCTTTCCCAGCCAGTTCTGGTAGAACCGCGACATCAATAACGACGCCGCCTGGTCATTCACTTCCCACAGGCTGACCACCAGGCTGCGGGCGCCGGCCAGGAAGAACGCCTGGGCGAAGCCGATGAAGCCCTCGCCGCCACCTTGGCGGCCCAGGCCGCTCTGGCAGGCGCTCAAGGTCACCAGCTCGGCGTGGAGCTTCCAGGTGTTCAGGACCTCCCCGGCGGTGAGCACGCCGTCGACGACCGGCACCTCGAGCGGCCACGCGGCGGTCGGATCGGGGAGGCGGTCCTGGGCCAGCAGCAGCCGCGAGTTCATCGGCGCCCGGTCGTCGATCTTGCCGTGCGTCGCCAGGTGGATGACTGTGAAGGTGCTGAGCTGGCCGTTGGCTCGCAGGGCCTCGAGGGTCTGCTCGCTGGCATCGGAGCCAAGATGGATTTCACTCTGGTCGAAGAGGCTGGCGAGGGCCTGGACCTCGCGGCGGGTGCCGGGGAGTCGCTCAAACGTCGCGCCGCGGGAGCGGCGGAGCAGGGCGTCGGCCGCCCGCTGGGCGAGGATGGCCTGGGCCAC
>Ga0070738_10007356_pt1 | contig 11061 bp, 10 predicted proteins | sample Coa_R2_2_FD_66446 | JGI IMG/M metagenome (GOLD analysis project Ga0070738, IMG submission 66446) | Surface soil microbial communities from Centralia Pennsylvania, which are recovering from an underground coalmine fire - Coalmine... | ecosystem: Environmental > Terrestrial > Soil > Unclassified ... | reverse complement strand
TTTGCTGACCCATGACATTATTGGGTTTGACGAACTACAAGCCTGTCAGGATGCGGCGTTCCGTCATGCCTTTGCCTGGCCCTACAGTCAGCGCCCCGCATCGATTTTGAGTGGCCTGCTCAAGATCGAGCCAGACAGGAACGCCGCCAACCCGTACGAAGTGGCACAGCGCTAAACGACCACACAAAACCGACCATAAACACAGTGGGGCACGTTTTGGCAACGTGCCCCACGGCTATGTGACTTACAGCCATTCAATTTGAGTGCAGTACACACCAATTAAAGACGATTCGTTACTGGTCATTCGTTAGCCGCAGTGTATGTATCAATGACCGTGACCAGTGGCAAAACTCAAGGGACTGATCAGAACACCATCAGGAACCACGGCTGAGGGCAAGTTCAATTTGCTTAAATTCCTGCTCCAGACGATCGCGCATCTTCTGAGGCACAGGACGATTGGGGTAGGAACTGTAGTGGCCAGCCAGGGAGTTCAAAGCTGTGCGGACGGTGGTGTAAGAGTTAAGCTTGGCCACAGAAGCATCACGCCGATAGCGAGCGCTAAAGTCATTGATGAGCTGACGGGCTTCTGCTTGCACCGTACTGCGATCGGGCGAGTCATCAGGAACCTGAATCGACTCCCTCAAGCTTTTCACCAGTGCTGTCGTATCCTGGTTGTAGTCTCCGGTGAGGCTAACTGTAGCATTTGCAGCCGGAGCAAAGCCTACAAAGCTCACCAGAATAACCAGGAGCAAGGAGAGCAGGCGTGATAGATAGCGCTTCATAAGCATTCCGGTCGATGTGAATAATTCCCAATCGCTGCAAAGAGATTGGATTCTACCCATACTACCCTGATCAGAGACCGGGATCATACTTCTTTGGTGGAGTGCTCTGAATCAAACAGATCAGTACCAGGCGGATAGCACAGAACGCCCAGCTACCATTGTCCCGACCAGATCCCAGCTCAATGACGAACAAACGTTAACCGAACCGACCACTGACATACTCTTGCGTCGCCTGGTGGGTAGGGCTTTGGAAAATTCGTTCTGTACGGTCATATTCAACGATATGCCCCGTCCGGTGCCCTTTATCGTTAGACTCAACGTTGAAAAATGCCGTCCAGTCAGACGCGCGCGATGCCTGCTGCATATTGTGAGTCACGATGACGATCGTGTACCGCTCCTTCAGCTCTTGCAGCAAATCTTCCACTTTAAGGGTTGAAATGGGGTCAAGTGCGGAGCAAGGCTCGTCCATCAAAATCACGTCCGGCTGAACTGCTACAGCACGGGCAATACAGAGGCGCTGCTGTTGACCACCCGACAAATCTGTACCCATCGCCTTGAGCTTATCTTTGACATCATCCCAGAGGGCGGCTTGCTTCAGCGATCGCTCAACCAGTTCATCCATATCGCCTTTGTAATTCAGCAACCGTGGCCCAAACGCGATGTTGTCATAGATCGATTTTGGAAACGGGTTTGGTTTCTGAAATACCATCCCAATTTGACGCCGCACCTCAACCGGGTCAATCTCCGCCGCGTAGAGGTCTTGATCGTGATAATAAATCTTGCCATCGATGTGAAACGACTTAATCAAGTCATTCAACCGATTAAAGCAACGCAGCACAGTACTCTTGCCACAGCCAGAAGGTCCGATAAAAGCAGTGATATTGTTTTTGGGAATGCTAATGCTGACATCCCTGACAGCGAGAAAGTTGCCGTAATAGATATTCAGGTTTTCAGTCCGAAAGACCGTATCAGTCTGGCGTGCGCGCTCAATGTGGGTGGTCGTCATAAAATCGGTTGGGTTGAGAGTTACCGCGAAAAGCGTATCCGAGTATCCGAAGAGTGATCTGACCTCAGGTAAAAGTCACAGCGGTGGGGATATTCTGATTGTAGCGATACGAGCATCCGGGCTGTTAGCGACGCCTCGTTGCCCAGCGAGCAAGAATACTGGTAATCAACACAAGAAAGACGAGAACCAGCGCGCCCGACCATGCCAACTGCTGCTGATTCTTGTAAGGAACAATTGCAAAGTTGAAGACCAGCACGGCCAACGAAGCCGTTGGCTCCCAGACGCCGCGACTCCAATACTGGTTAAACAAGGAGGTAAAGATCAGCGGAGCCGTCTCTCCAGCCGCCCGCGCGATCGCCAGCATCACGCCAGTCACGATTGCTGGAATTGCCGCAGGCAAAACCACCCTGAGCGTGGTCTGTAACCGGGTTGCACCCAGCCCGATCGCGGCCTGTCTGTAGTCTCTGGGCACCGCCTCAATTGATTCAGCCGCCGTTCGGACAATGGTTGGCAGCATCAGCACCGAGAGCGCAACACCGCCAGCGACAGCCGAAAAAGTACCAGTTCGAAGTACCACGATTGAGTAGGCAAACACACCAATTACGATTGATGGCACACCGCTCAGCACGTTTGTTAAAAAATCAATGGCCTCTGCGAGTTTCGTGTCTCTGGCAAACTCGGATAAGAAAATCGCCGCCAACACCCCAAACGGGATGCTAATGGCCGATGCAATCCCAACCGTCAGCAATGTGCCAAAGAAGGCGTTGCCAAAGCCTCCCCCCTTGACGAGCGGTGGCGGCGGCAGTTGCGTAAATAAGTCTGGCCCCAGACGAGCGACCCCCTGAACCAGAACATAGATTAAGACAGCAAACAGCGGCAGCAGCGCCAGCACCGCACAGACAAGGGCGATCGCCGTCATTATGGATGAAAACAGCGTCCGAGGAGACATGTGAGACTTCTTCAAGCCTCGTGCCAAAGCGGGGGATGCGGAAAATTCTTGAGTTGCCATTTCAACGTGCGCTTTAAACGTTTGCCAATCAGTGTGCTCGGAAACCCTGCATTCGGTTGAGTCCAGATTGAACTCAAATCGTCAGCCCAACATCGCTTTCAGCTAGAGGTTGAGTCGAAAGCGACGTACAATAACTTCCGCTAAAACGTTGACCAGTAGCGTTAAGCCAAATAAAAGGAGTGCCGCATACATCAGAGACGAAATCTGCAGCCCACTGGCCTCAGCAAACTGGTTAGCCAGCAAAGAGGAAACGGTCGAGCCACTGTCCAGAATCGACCCCGTAACACGATTACTATTGCCGATGACCATCGTGACGGCCATCGTTTCACCCATCGCACGCCCCAGCGCCAGCATAATGCCCCCAATGATGCCCGACACAGCAGCAGGCAGAATGACCTGAAAGATCGTCTCCCACCGAGTGGCACCTAACCCATAGGCGGCCTGACGCAGCTCCAGCGGCACTGAAATAAGTGCATCTCGCGAGATGGCAGCAATGATGGGCAGGATCATGATGGCCAAAATCACCCCTGCGGCCAGAATACTGGGGCCGGAAGGAACCGTACTGAAAATCGGAATAAACCCCAGGGTCGCATTCAGAAAGCTCCCTACAGGGTTCAGGATCGGAATCAGGACAAAAATACCCCACAACCCATAGACAACGCTGGGAATAGCGGCCAGCAGCTCTACAAGAAACACAATCGGTCGCTGCACCCCGACTGGCAGAAAGTCCTCGCTCAGAAACAAGGCAACGCCTACCCCGATCGGCACCGCAATGACCAGTGCAATCAGCGACGTCACCAGCGTGCCGTAAATCTGTGGCCAGGCACCGTAAACGTTGGCGACGGGATCCCATTGGCTGATCAGAATAAACCTGGAGCCAAACTGCTGAATTGAGGGCAGCGCGTCATGGCCAACTTGAAGGGCGATCGCAGCCAGGATAACGGCAACCCCGATCGCAAAAAGACCTGTGAGCCGAATAAAGCCGACATCCAACACGCGAGACAGCGCGGAGCGGTGCCACGACATCGAGGAGTTGTCAGTTGATGGAGCCATACATCAATAAAACTAGGTGAGGAGCAAGGAACTACAGCCAGATTGTGTGACTGATAGTTCAGCCACAACGTAATCCCCCAATTCAAAACACATTTTCAGCGTAGCCCAACAGGGCATTCAAACTGAAAATGTGTTCTAAACTACATTCTACTTGGATGCAACCTTAACGTTCTCAAGCGCCGCAACCGCTTTAGAAGAAATTTCATCCGAAATCGGCACGTAATTGAGTTCTTTGGCATACTGAGCACCGTCTTTGTATGCCCACTGAATGAAGTCCTTCAGAGCATTTGCCTTGGCCTGGTCAGCATACTGACCATAAAGCATTACCCAGGTAAACCCAACAATTGGATAAGCACCTTTACCGTCTGGATTTGGCACCGCAATGGCAAAGTCAGGGGGTAGCTTAGCGCCCTTCAGTGCTTCAGCCGCAGAATCAGGCGTAGCCGTAATAAATTCACCCGCTTTGTTCTGGAGGTCAGCAAACTTTAGGCTATTTTCTTTGGCGTAGGCATATTCCACATAGCCGATCGCCCCTTTCGTTTGCTGTAGCTGGGCGGTAACGCCTTCATTGCCCTTGCCACCAACGCCAACCGGCCACTCAACCGATTTGCCTGAGCCAGCTTTCCAGTCCGGGCAGGCCGCCTTGATATGATTCGTAAAAATGTAGGTTGTGCCGCTACCGTCAGAGCGGTGAACAAACGTAATAGCGCTATCGGGCAGTTTGGCACCCGGATTGTCTTTAGCAATCTTGGGGTCATTCCACTTTTTAACCGTACCGTCAGCAATTCCGCAGTAGGCATCGCGGGACAGCTTCAGCTGGTCTACCCCGTCAAGATTGTACGCAAATACAACCGAACCGCTCACCATCGGGATTTGCAGCGGCTGACCCAGATCCTTGGGGTATGCCGCCCGGTCTTTTTCACTCAGGGGCGCATCTGACGCCGCAAAATCCAGGGTCTTCGCCAGGAATTGCTTAATTCCTGCACCACTACCAACCGACTGATAGCTAATTTGAACGTTTGGGTGCAGTTTGTTGTACTCAGAAAACCAACGTTGTGCAACGGGCGCGATAAAACTTGAGCCAGCACCCGTGAGAGAAATGGTCGCACCACTGTTGCCGCCAGTCGCTGCCGGGCTTGCGTTAGTGCTTGCATTGGGGGAACTGGGAGGCGTTTGAGGACCGCAAGACGCTAAGCCAGCGGCTGTAGCGAGCACAATAGCCGACAAAGTCCAACGGGTCACTTTTAGTGGGGAAATCATAAACTCTGCAACTTAACACATCTGCACTAACGCTACCGTGCATGAGTAAAGAGAAGGTTAAGTAACGAAAATTACACTTTGCGCCAGTCAAGCGGGGGCGATCGCGGCCAACCATCCATTGGCCAAAGTACTTGAATGGGATGGAAAGTCCCAGGTCGTGTGCAGAACGGAGCGATTGGACAGTTTAGAGCGCTACTTGACACGCTACGCTCTATCTGCGCCACGCTCTATCCGCGCCGCGCTCTCCGCACCACTCAACTAACTACCGCCATCAGGCAGGCGATGACTTCCAGGTGTCGTCTATATTCGGCATTAGCGACAGAGAACACGGCGCATCTGACGCATATTATCTGGCAAATCCATTTGAATCGCCTGCTGGATTAACACAGAGGGAACTGGAATGACTGGCGTTGCCGCGACAGAGTAAGTCAGCAGCGTCCCATCCCCGTAGTCTTGCAGGGTCAAATCGGCGGCAAAGTCGTGAAAGCTGCCGGACTCCATGTGAAACTGAATCTGCTGATGCGCGATCTCGACAACCTTTAAATAGATGTCTACTTGAGCGGTAACAAATAAAAATGCTTTGCTGGCAACCTGGTACAGCCGCTTGCAGCGTTCACCAGCGCGATCGCTCAACTCATCCCCATGGTGCAGCACCTCGCTCCGACTCAACGCGGGGAAGTACTGTACCCAACGCGGGTAGTTGGTCAGTTGTTGCCAGGCAGCAGTCCGCTCCAACGGCACATACATCTGCGCTGTCACCGCCCCGCCCCAAGCAGAATGCTTTCGCGTCTTCAGCAAGATTTCACCGCCGAGGAGTCTCTGGGCGTGCAGGCCATCCCATACTGGTGTGGTCGCCCTATCCGCAACGACTGGGGTAGAACGGGTAACTGTTGGTGCGGTAGATATAGTCATGCCAGTCCGGGAACTCCTGCTTGAATGAACAGATACGAATTGAGAACCGCCTACAAGTCGGGTGTCAGTGTCAGAGCGATTCAATGTTCCGTGTTATCCGCAAGCATAGCGCCAGAACTGCAAAGAAAGGCCGAGCAACATCGTAAAGATTCGGATAAGTTCAGAGACAGCCAGACGCCGCACCCGTTGTGGGCCTCGCCGCCGGTGTGCTGGCAGCAGTCAGGAGCAACCCGACCCAGGTTCGGGCGTGGCCGAACAACAGTGTCCAGAGTTTTCTGCCCCCGGCGATCGCGGTAGCGTTGCCGTACATGAGCGATCAGGCAGCCGATTCTGGCCCGTCATTTCACCATCCGGCCTGGATGTCAGACAAAAAGGAAAACCCTGGAAGGTATGACACGCTTTAGCCATCCTCCAGGGTTTTAGGTGAGTATTTCAGGTGAATTTTTGAGACTCAGGTAGCCGCTGTCCGCGCTAGCAGCACAGGGCAGTTGGCATAGACACGCACGTAGTCAGACAGAGAGGTACCCAGCAATCGATCGAAATCGGGCAGCCCCCTGGCAATGACGGGGCGGCGATCCGGTGAACCAATCATGAGCAGGTCTACATTCAGGTCTTCTGCCAGTTGGCAAATCTGTTCCGCCGGTTTGCCCACACAAGACAAGCAGCGGTAAGCAATGCCCAGTTGCTTTGCCTCAGCGACAGCAGCAGCCAAAACTGGGTCATGCTCGGACGCAACGCCACTATTACAGTAGGACTTGCCGCTCAGGTCTGGGTCGATGTGCGTCAGGATCAGTTCTCCACCCTTCAGATCGCGGAGCAAGAACAACGCGAGCTTCAGGCTTTGCTTCGCCGATTCAGACTTGTCCAGCGCGACCATGACACGCTTGATCTTCTTGACGTAAATATCATCACGCACCAGCAGCATCGGATGAGAGGAGAGCTGGAAGACGTACTGGCTAACGGAGTTCTCCAGAATCGAAACTAGACGCTTCAGCCCCCTGGATCCCATGATGATCAAGTCGGCGTTAATCTCATCGGCGACTTTACACACCACATCCTTGGGATCACCCTCGCGCAGGATCCCCGAAACCCGCGCAGGATCAAGGTTGAGCGACTGGATGGCGCTGGCTAAAATTTTACTGCCTTGTTCACGCTTCTCATCCATCGCGGCCGTTGTAATCTGTGGCGGTACAACGTGCAGCACAGTCACGGTGGAGCGGCGCATGGACGGAATATCGGCTAAGGCCCTGAGCATTTCTTCAGAGTGTCCAGTTCCAGAATCAGCCAGAAGAATTTTTTCAATCATGGGTTGCCTCGTTATTTTTACTAATACAGTGCTGGCTTTCTAACCCTCACCCTGCAACGATTAATAGCGGTATCACTGCTTGCTGGATCGCCAAAAGCACATAACACACCATCGTGAAGGTCAGGCATTGTTTGAGGAAAACAGAGTATTTCTACCTGTGCTTTCGATCAGGATTCTACCGCTAACAACCAGCAAGTCGAGCGATTTCGTTACTCATTGTTTTGTTTGCAATCATGAAGGGATGTCAAGTTATTTCAGCAAAAACTTCTGCTTTTTTAACGATGGTTTTAAGGATATATTTTGTAATATTTTTCGATCACCATTGCTCTTGAGGCATTTAGCATCAATCGCTGTAGCGTTAGCAATCAATTAACTTAATGAGTTATGAATCGCCGGCTGATAATTTTTAGAAGCAGAAAAGCTGGATAGGTTAACTAATATAAACAGACAGCCTGGATATTGATATAAAATAAAACAAACTACGAGATCCGGCAGGACTTGGCAGCGCAGACAACTGCAACGCGGTAACGGGTGATAGCGGCCTGTCCCTGCCCCCTTACAGGTGGGGTCGATTTTCTGTAACTGCACGCGTCCTGCCACATTGTTGACTGCCGCTCAATTTGAATCCACTATGAATGCCCAGTCTGATCAACCGCAACTGCCCCCAACCGGAGCAATCCAAAATTCGCTACAGGTTCAGTCCGGCAACTGGTTCGAATACCTGATTCGAGCACAGCCGCACCATACCGACTATGCGGGGATTGTCTGGCACGGTTCCTACCTGACCTGGATGGAAGAAGCGCGCGTTGAGTGCCTACGATCGATCGGCATCGATTTCGCTGACCTTGTTGCTCTGGGCTGTGACCTGCCAGTAGTTGAACTTTCCATTCGCTATCACCAACCGCTGCGGATGGGAATGGTTGGGGTAGTGCGAACGCGCATGGCCGAGATGGATGGCGTGCGGATCAACTGGGACTATCAGATTCAATCAGCCGACGGGCAAGATCTGTTTGTAACGGCACGGGTAGCGCTAGTGGCGGTCGATCGCGAGAAGGGCAAAATTCTGCGACAACTGCCCGCTACGGTTAAAGATGCACTGGTGCGGCTGTCGGAAACATAAGCCATCAACGGCGTGCCGGGGACAGATCGCTGCATGGCTCCGGTACCAGAGCAACCGCTAGCCGATCGAAATCATCGGTGCGGCGGCCTGACTCGCAACCAGAACTTCCTGGCGTGCCCAGCGATCAGCAGCAAGAATGTCTTCCAGAACTGGATTAAGGCGATTTTGATCCTGATAGCGATCGCACACGCGTTCAATTAACCGGGGAATGTCGAGAAACTGGATCTGCGCGTCGAGAAAGAGCGCGACAGCCTGTTCGTTTGCCGCATTCAAAACGGCGGGCAGGCAACCGCCCGCCCGACCCGCCGCATACGCTAACTGCATGCAGGGATATTTCTCATGATCAGGCTCACGGAAGGTCAAGGTACCGGCTTTAACGAGGTCAAGGGGTTCCCAACTGGTCGCGACGCGATCGGGATGGGAGAGCGCATATAGCAGCGGCAACCGCATATCGGCCCAACCAAGTTGCGCCAGTACGGAGGTGTCTTGCAGTTCAATGAGTGAGTGAATGATGCTCTGGGGATGGATCACGATCGCGATCTGGTCGTAGTCGGCCCCAAACAGGTAATGCGCTTCGATGACCTCCAACCCCTTATTCATCAGCGTGGCGGAGTCGATCGTGATCTTCCGGCCCATTGACCAGTTGGGGTGTTTCAGGGCATCGGCAACGGTCACATGCGCCAGTTTTTCGACGGGCAGATCGCGAAATGCCCCCCCGGATGCCGTGAGCAAAATGCGTCGCAGTCCACCGTCGGGCACCCCTTGCAGGCATTGAAAGATGGCGGAGTGCTCAGAATCCGCAGGCAATAATTTGACGCCATGCTTTTGCACCAGCGGCAGCACCACCGGGCCACCCGCAATCAACGTTTCTTTGTTCGCCAGGGCGATGTCTTTTCCGGCTTCGATCGCGGCGATCGTCGGTAACAGTCCGGCACAGCCCACAATACCCGTAACGACGACGTCTGCCGTACTCCAGCGAGCGACCTCAATCACTCCCGCTTCGCCTGCCAGAAGCGTGGGCTGGGGAGTCACATCGGCGATCGCGGCTTTGAGATCAGGCAGCAGGTCTGCTTCGCAAATCGCGACGATCGCCGGACGAAATTGCCGAATTTGCTGCGCCAGCAATGTGACGTTGCGTCCAGCAGCCAGACCCACAATCCGAAATTGGTCAGGGTGCTGCGCCACAATATCGAGCGTTTGGGTGCCGATAGAGCCAGTGGAACCAAGTAGAGAAATTGCTTTCACGATCGCCGTAGTCCAGTCACGCCTTCCCTATCTTACGATTTGGATGACCGAAATCTAAAGAAATCTTGATCTTGGGTCGTGCCGTCTATAGCCCGTGAGGATAAGGGGTCAAAACATCAAAGGGCACAGCATTGCCGTGCCCGAATAACCTGCCTGTGTCATGCGAAGTGGTTACGCGACAACACCGCCAGACGCCTGTAAGCGAGCACGCGCACGCTTGTATGCCTGCGTTGCCTGAATCCGCACCGAGCGATCGTCACTCTGCTGTGACTGATTGAACTTCGCTTCGGCGTCCGCAAACGCCGCACGAGCCTTCTCTTTATCGATCGTGTCGCCGCGTTCAGCGGAATTCACTAAAACGGTGACTTCGTTATTCTCTACTTCAGCAAATCCGCCAAACAGCGCGATCGGAATCCAGTTTTTGTCTGCTCGAACGCGCAGTACGCCGGTGTCTAATGCCGTCAGCAGCGGGGCGTGACCCGTCAAAATGCCTAGCTGACCAGTCGTGCTGGGCAAGATTACCTCGTCTGCTTCCGCATCCCAAATGGTCTTATCGGGTGCAACAATCCGAACCGTCAGTGCCATAAATGTCTCCAAATAGCCCAGAGCTTTCAGTTTGGCGGGTTGAATGACAGCAACTCAACTCGCCAAACTGTCTACTCTTCACTGCCTTTACTTCCCTTCTGCCTTCAGCTTCTCGCCTTTCGCGATCGCTTCATCAATGTCGCCCACCAGGTAGAATGCCTGCTCTGGCAGATCATCCAGTTCACCACCCAGGATACGCTTAAAGCCGTTGATGGTTTTTTCGAGGGTGACGTATTTGCCAGGGGATCCCGTAAACACTTCCGCCACAAAGAAGGGCTGCGACAGGAAACGCTCAATCTTGCGAGCGCGAGCCACGATCAGGCGATCGTCTTCCGACAATTCATCCAGACCCAGAATAGCGATGATGTCTTGCAGTTCCTTATAGCGCTGCAGGGTAGACTGCACGGCGCGCGCTGTGTTGTAGTGGTCTTCACCCACGATCGCGGGCTGCAACATCGTCGAGGTTGAGTCCAGCGGATCCACAGCAGGGTAAATCCCCTTCGATGCCAACCCCCGCGAGAGCACGGTTGTACCATCCAGGTGGGCAAAGGTTGTAGCTGGAGCAGGGTCAGTCAAGTCGTCCGCTGGCACGTAAACGGCCTGCACCGACGTGATTGAACCTTCTGTCGTGGAGGTGATGCGCTCTTGCAGGTCACCCACATCTGTACCCAGCGTGGGCTGATAACCCACCGCAGACGGCATCCGTCCCAGCAGCGCGGACACTTCAGACCCGGCCTGGACAAACCGGAAGATGTTGTCGATAAACAACAGCACGTCTTGTTT
>Ga0070738_10007352_pt1 | contig 11065 bp, 10 predicted proteins | sample Coa_R2_2_FD_66446 | JGI IMG/M metagenome (GOLD analysis project Ga0070738, IMG submission 66446) | Surface soil microbial communities from Centralia Pennsylvania, which are recovering from an underground coalmine fire - Coalmine... | ecosystem: Environmental > Terrestrial > Soil > Unclassified ... | reverse complement strand
CCTGTACATAAGGGGAGTTTTCTCAAACCCTCGAGATATCGGGTGACATCGCTAATCTTGCTTTGATCTTTAAGCCAAACCAGAGAGACATCATCCTGAGTTGCCTGAGAGACTGCTTTGGGATCTCCCAAGTAGAAGTTGATCGCATCTGGGATCAAGTCATCTTTGAGCAGAGTCCCAACACCGTTACGAGGGTCTTGGCCATGTTTAGCGACCAGAATCACCAGGGTATTGTCAGCTAGACTTGGATTAGTGCGGATTGCCGTCAGAATTTTACCAATACTTTGGTCAGTATGCTGGAGCGCATCAGTCAAAACGTTAGATGGACCACTAGAAGGAGTAGCTCCGGTTGCATTTGGATTGTTGGTGGGATTACCACTATTGTTGATTCCACCATCAAGTGCTTTTTGGGCAACGCTAACAGCTTGGAAGTTCATGGCAAAGATGTTAGGCACGGGCACATATTTGGTTCCTAAAGAGTTCCGCCCATTGATCTCATTGAGAATAGCATTGACTTTCAAGTCGTCGTAAGCCTTAGTGAAGGTGGTGTTGTCTGTAACAACGTGCGCATTGGGAGCAATGACTGGCTTACCATTGGCGTCGAAGGAAACAGCATCTACCAGGTTGCCATTGGCATCGAAGATGACGCTGGCATTAATCTCAGGTGAGTAGAAGTCATTAATCGAGTTACCACCAGGTCCTTGAACGATGTTGTAGGCACCTGCGTGTTTATCGGAGAAAGCAGTGTATAGCCCAGCATCATGGGCCACATTGAAAATCGTATTGATGCCGTGCTTGAGATATTGCCAGGGATAAATCGGCTGACAGTTTCCACTCTTACAATTTTGGGGCAATCGGGTTGGGTCAATACTCCCAGCGCCATAGTTCCCTTGAACAAATGGTTTGGTTGGATCACCGCTGACATATCCACCGCCATCAAGTCTCCAAAGGACATTGGTCGGATCTGGATTGTTTGGATCAGCTGGAATGGAGTAATCAATTGCTTCAAAGTAGGTGGCTTCAGTTCCCAAGGGGCTGTTGATATTACCAGAGGGATCGCCGTTAATCGGTGCAATTGGTGCGGTCAGATCACGGGCATAAGTATCATCGTAGTAAACGCCAGTGGTGGCTGGACCAGCACCAGTGAGGTAAGACAACGTGCCAGGGAAAGAATCTGAGGGGCTGGTGGTAAAGGCGTTAGGGTAAGTTACCCCTGTTGAGCGGAGACTGTTGATATTGGTTAAGTAGGGTTGCAGTGCTGGGTCGAGAATATCTGCACTATGCAAGCCATCAACAGAGAGAATTAAGACATGTTGGAAGGTGGATGCTTTGGCAGGCTGGTTGAGCAGCAAAAGGCTTGCTGCTAAGGAGCCAATGAAATTCAGGACCCTCGGACGCTCTAGTAAGTTGAACATTGTATATTACTGATCTATCCTTTCTTCGATAAAACAAGTCGAATCTATATGGTTCGTTAGTCAGTTTGGTTAAAGACAAGGGAACACAGAAGTGAAACTCCTAGCCAGGAGATCTACACCTTGCATCTTGCTTTGACTTTTTTGACTATTGCGAGATCTCGAAGACACTAAATCTTTGATGAGCAATTTCGCATATCAGAGGGGAATGATACCGTGTAAAGGTTAAGACAATGCTATGCTCTTGGTAGTCTTACAGAAACTTTACAATGGAAAATGTTGTCGATTAACAGGAAACCGATATGTCAAGTGCCAAATTGTTTATCCACTTGCCAAATTAATGAAGAGCCAAAGTTAATTCATTTATCAATGGTTGTTATGTGTGTTTTAGTAACTGGGGAACCTTAAAAAGGAGCGGGGAATGGGGAACAGGGAAATCCCCATACTTAAAAGTCTTGTTATTACTTATATCTCTTGACATATACATATATGCTATGCAATTCATGTCTAAACTAATAAACACTTATATATATCAAATTTGTATTAAAACCATATCGTGTCCGGAGCAGACAAGTTATCCTTCTAGTCACAATACATTCTTCAAAACTAAATGATGCAGAGATTTAGATTCGGAAAGACGCTTGTAAATCAATGAGCACAAACTGCATAACCGAAAATAATTCCTATCGGATCATAACATTACCGAAACCCGCCGAAAGCCCCATCCTTTCAAGGCGGGGAGGATGTCAAAACACGGGTAGAGAAATTTATTTCAGTTTCTTTTTAGCTTCTTTTAACTGCAAGTAGTTTTGTTTTAACTTTTCAGTAAATTCTGGCTGATTACGGGACTTCTTGACGGGATTTTTCTTGTCTTCTATCCAGTTATTAGGGTGGTGGCAGACGAAGAGATGGCAAGGGAGACACACAGGAAAAAAATTAATGCCTTGGCGGTGACAACCATAACTGGTGTGATGCATTTCCTGGGAAGGACGGCTTATACAATAACAGCAAATGCCGTTGACTGACTTGTGGGCGATGGCGCAAAGTTTTTTGTACTTGTTGGGGTTACCATAGCGCGAATTCCAGTTAAGGTTACTGCTCCCTCTTAGCACCCTTGAGATCTTTGGCATAAGTACTCTAGGACGGTCTTGTCCAATCTAAAATTATGTAATAGTTAAAAACTGTTTCTAGGTGAAACAGCTTTGTTTTTGCTAATTGGTTGGATGTATTTGTCAACATTCCCTTCTGGGCGATTGCCTTTGGCAGTGCGCTTTCGCGCAATCGCCAACAATAGTACTGGCCAATTTCGTGACCACTGATTTCTATAGGCATGATTCTCACACCACCCTAAAACTCTTGCCTTCCTCGACCCATACTACAAGCTCCTCCGCCACCAACTCCTTAACCAGAGGCAGCCAATGTTCGGGTTTGAGCTTCCTACCATCAAAATCCTGAGTGCTGATCCACTCGCCGTTGATCACTTCCGGCAGTCCCGACCCTAGCCGCTCCATTAGCCAACCGTAGAAGTTTTGCGCCGCTTCCGACCAAGAACGTTCAGACCTAGGTGACTGTTGCTTCGGCGCTTCTCCCTCTACTTCAAACTCTAAGCGCTTGTACTCTCGCGATTGTTCTAGCTTTCGTTGTTCGGACTCCATTTGGGCTTCAATGTCATCCACAGTGACAGGAGTGAAGAACGTTTCCCGGAATTGGTCAACCAGATCAGCCGTCTCAATCGCCTTCATTGCTTCATAACCATCGGCACTAACCCGATTATCGATAGAGTGCTTTTGCATTTGGAATTGAAGAGTTGCCATCTTCTCAATCGCTTCAGACGATTCGTTAAATTCTGCAGTTTCTGCTACCTCACGAGCAGCAGCGGCAGCAACAGGGAAGCCGATACAAGCAAACACAATCCCTAACACTTTGATCAGCGGTTGCCCAATATGTACTGCAACAGGTTCTAATTTGGCGGGCTGTGGCCCATCTATTAAGTATGGCTCATGAACACAGACATATTTTTGCTGGCAGACCTTATACTCATTCCAATCTCTGAGGTATCCAGGCAGAGCAATGGATAAACCCAGAATACCAATCATGAAACTACCAAAAGCTAGTTCCCTGTACGTAGCTTTAACCATAAGTACAGTCCCCCGATTGCAAGTAAAACAAGAATGATTGCAGCAGCGCTCATGCCATCACGATATAGATACGCCAAATTCCAGAAGCCGACTAAGGATGCCGTAATCGCAATCAGTCTAAGAGTGTTGCCGAGTTTATTGCTGCTCCAGGTCACCCCCCAGTAGGCGAGCGCAAAGGTGAAAGCAATTGGGTAGAGCAGGGTAAGGGTGGGCATGAGTTGAGAGGCGAAGCTAATAGCAACGCCCATACTAAACCAGGACAACAACTCTGACCAGTTTGTCAGGTGCAAGAAAAAACGGCTAGACTTGCCGCTTGGTTGTGGATGAAATTCTGTTGATTCAGTCATTGTAAAAACTCCTTTTGGAAGGGAGAAGAGGCAGGGAGCAGGGTGCAAGGGAGGAAGTTTCTCATTAAAGAAATTTCCTCTGCCTGCCCCCACTCACTTACCTTGCACTTGCACCTGCTAAGTGACCGTAGCGGATATACTCACGGTCTTTCTCGCGCTTGATACCAGCTGCAGCCAATATCTCTTGGCGCTTGTTGTGCAACTGCTGGGTTGCCTGCTGTCTCTTTTCTCCTGCACCTTTCTGGGCTTCAATAAGGTTTAGGGCAGTAGCCAACTTCCCTTCGCCCAACTGCCCAACCAGTTCATACTTTTTGTCTAGCAGTTGAAGCTTGCGGTTAACTTTATCTGCAAGAGATGCACTGTGTTTCTGGTAATCTGCCACAGTGAGAAATGATTGGGCAGTAGCTGCATCAATCCGCTTCTTACCCTCAACAACAATTTGGGTACTAGCAGCATAGAACTCAGCAAGCTTAATCTGACCTGCCATCAAGCTAGCAGTGTGTTTCAGCATTTGCTCAAGTGCTGCTGTATTGGTTTGCGCAATTTCTGCAACCTTGCCAACTGCGACAGCCTTGTCCTTGAATTTGGGATCAGCCATGTTGATTTCTGGGTACTGCAACCCGTAGGCAGCAAATAACCCACTCAACATTTTGTGTGCTTCTGGAAGTAGAGCTTGCACTCCCATCTTGTCAGAACTAGTCACAAAGGTGCTTTTTCCACCTCTGACTACGGACATGTTGGTGCTAGAACCTGAATTGGTGTTAGCTAATTTGTTGAACTCCATTTTGAGACTGTTCCTTTGAATGAGATTGCTGATTGAACGAACAAGAATTGTGATTTGAAATGACATGATTAGTAGAAGAATGGAGGTAATCGCACCTACCAATAAGGGCGATATTTCTTTTTCTTCTCTTTCTGTAACAGTGAATGATGTGGTTTTGGTGGAGGACGTGCTTTTGTCTTCCACATCTGCTGTAATAGTGCGATGTATGACACTCTTCATGAATCTAAGAATCGTTCGTCAATAAAACTGTTGGAGAATCGTGCATCAGCTAGCTGTTCTTCTAATAATTCAACCTGAGATTCTAGTCGATGAATTGTAGAATTAGCCTGCTCTAATCTGTACCGTAAGACACGATTTTGAGCGTGTAAATTCTCCCAATCTTCTATATGTGCTGCTACAGATAAAACATGCCTGACCCATGCAGAGCCTTTAGCTCTAACGATAGCATCATCAGTTTTAAGTAAACGACAACAAAGAGGATTTAAGGCTAATGCTACGTTAGGGTTTCTATCATTAAGTCTCTGTTCTGCTGATGTAAAAAGATGATGTGTCATGGCTAAAGCAACGTGTATACACGATAGTCTAGGTTTTACTAACCCCAGAAGTAGCTGGCATAGACTGGCTGTGTAGTTTGACCAACCAGAAGGTTTACACTAAGTGCTAAACCGTTATTAATCACATCAAAAAAGCTAGCTATCATTCTCATAACCTTCACCTGATAATCCTCTAAAAATTGCTTCGAGTGTAGAATTTAGTAAGTCTAAAGGGGCCAAAAGATTAATGCGTCTTTTCTTCTTTTTTAACTGCTTAATTGTTTGGTTATAGGCTTTGATATCGTCTAAGCTTTGTGCTACGAATGTTTGGGCCTCAGTTACAGAATTATCTGAGATTAAAGGATTTTGAAGCTGTTGTTCTTGCTGGGTAACTTGCCCTTGAACAACGTAGATTCTAAAGGGCTTTTTTTGACCTCTGCAACTGATGAATTAATCCCTAGCTTTTTAAGAGCTTCACTCACAATATTGGCGGTTTCTGCATCTGTATGAGCACGAAGTTTCTCCAATTGTTCGTCTAATTCGCTTGCATCAATGCTTTCAGATTGTGCTAGCGCTAGCAGCGTTCCTAGCTGTTCTCCTACACGAATATCTTTCGCTTTTTCAAAACCTTCACGAATGCCAGTTTCTAGACGTTGTTGCTTGGCTTGTTTGCTCAGTTCAATCAAGTCTTTGGCTGCTTGTCCTAGCGCCAATTCCATCTCAGAGGACGCTGTTTTAGGAGCAATGGCTGTATCCTCAGTTTCTACTGCTGGTTCCTCTGAGTTTGATGTCTCAGATGATACCTCTTGCTTTGTTTGTTGCTTGGCTTGGCGTAATAGGTCTTCAGCGGAAACTGCGGTCTGCGTCGTCTCTGGAGCCTGTTGAGATGACTCTATGGAGGGTTTTGTTTCTGGAGGCTGTTCTGATGCCTTTGTAACGGGCTCTGGGTGTGATTCTGGCTCTTTTGCCAGTAATTGTTCAAGTTGCTCTGTGGATTGGGCGAGTTCGGTGGGGGTAAATTCTGTTGTTTTCCCGTTTTTACGTCTACCGTTGTTGTTTGTAGTACTCATCTTTTATCCTCCTAAGTCTTGTTTCAATGTCGATGCCGTAGCTAGTAAAAATGTCTTGTAGAAACCCTTGCTCACGAAGCATTAAATACATTTCCTTGCTGTTGTAACCAGGCTTCAGTCCCAAAAATACTCGCAACTTTAGGATTTCTTTAACCTCATCCCAATTCAGAAAGTGCTGTCCAAAAAAGCCCAACAATTTCAAATATTCATTCATGGTGTATCTGCTATTAATGCTCAGCAGGTTTCGACATTCATTGATGCTGATTAATCCAGAATCACTATTGGATGGTATGTTGATCGTTTTCCCTCCCCGATATCGGTTGACGATTTGGTGCTTTACTACTGTCATCTTGTCTAACCCTTGGACATTTCTTGGTACTAAATTAACCAGAATTATTGCTAGATGCTATGTTGAGCGTTTTACCTCCCCAAAGTGTCCAAACTTTAGACAAAATGACAGTGGCAAAATGTCCAACCTTTGGACATGTCTAGATAATAAAAAATCCGCACTAGGCGGAGCAATAATAAAAACCACACGCTGTGATGTTTTTGATTATTTATAGTTAAAGAACTGCACCTAGTGAGGTTTTTGAAGAAGAATTTAGAAGCCAGAAAAAGCATGAAGTCATGATTGAGGCTCGTTATATTCTGAAACCATCCGAGCATTGAGCCAATCTGCTTGTAAAAGCATACATTTTGGGTCTGAAAGCTACTGCTATGTCCCGGATTTCTCACAAGCGCGGTGATTGGGCTTTAGCCCACTGCGCTTCGCGCAACCGCTATATACATTGGTTCAGAGACTTGTGTCTTGAGCAATCTGTTCTATACTCATCCCTGTTTTTAGTAACAGTGGCACAGCTGCTTTCAATATTTTTTCTTGACCTTCAGCTTTCGCTTCCTGATAAACCCTCGTTTCCTCTAAACTTAGTCTCAGCATCGCTTTCACTTCCTCTCTACTCAACAAGGTCAAAATATCCCAGCTACATAACCAGGACTGAGAAATCTCCCATCGTTTCATGCAATCCGTGAGGTCTACAATCCTAACTCAGGCCAGCAAAATGCAGCAAGAAGTACAAGCTGGCAGAGAACAAGGCGGAACCGAGTAAGGTGCTGATTGGCAGTGTCAGCACCCAAGCTAGTACTATATTCCTGATTGTACTTGTCTGTAGCCCAGCACCATTTGCCACCATCGTACCTGCTACACCTGACGACAGCACATGGGTAGTACTCACTGGCAGCCCAAATCGATCAGCAGCCCCGATTGTTGCCATCGCCACGATTTCAGCCGAAGCGCCCTGCCCATAGGAAAGGTGTTGCTTCCCAATCTTTTCACCAACAGTCACAACGATACGCTTCCACCCAACCATCGTACCAATACCTAAAGCGAAGGCTACCATCGCTTTAACAAAATACGGAATGAACTGGGTTTGTCGATTCAACATGCTCTGGTAATCTGCCAGTGCCTGCTTCTGGTTTGGGTCAGTGAATTGGTTTTGCTTGTTTAACTTACTAATCGCTGAGGAAACCAGATACATATTGGTTCGCAGAAATCGCCGCTCATCCATAGATAGCTGCTTAAAACTCTGTTTGTTGGCAAGCTGCTCGGCTATCTCACGATTTCCGCTTGCTAGCGCCGCGAAGGTTCTGTTACTGGCTTTAGCTGTTTGAGCGACAAAGCCCGTAAGCTCTGTGTTTGCTTGTTCGTGATTCAGCACAAGTGCAGGGGTGTATTGGTTTAGCACTTCTGTGGCAGCGCGTGATGTGGCAGCCAGATGAGCAATTTGCTCCGCATTAGCCGCTAAATTTAATGAAAATATGCCGGGTAAGATACCAACTAGGATGAGCATCAAAAGTCCCATGCCTTTCTGCCCATCATTAGAACCATGAGCGAAGCTCACACCCGTGCAGGTCAGAATTAATAAACCTCGAATCCAAGCTGGGGGAGTGTGGTTCGGATCTGCAGGAGTGTATAATCGCGGTCGGTGTATCAGCAGCTTTAATAGCAATAAAAGTAACGCTGCACCAATAAATCCCACGAGCGGAGAGACTAGCAGAGAGGCGAAAACTTGTTGCACTTGTTTCCAGTTGATACCCTCACTAAAGCTATGAGCCACTGCTCGCGAATGTGCTAGACCGACACCCATGATTGCGCCAATTAGCGTGTGAGAACTGGAGTTTGGTAATCCCATATACCAAGTGCTAAAGTTCCAAATGATGGCCGAGACCAGAATGGAGAACACCATTGCGTAGGAAGGGCCTGAGCCGACATTAATCACTAACTCTACGGGTAACAGTGCTACGATACTGTAAGCAACGGCTCCTGTAGATGTCAGAACGCCGATAAAGTTCCAAAGCCCTGACCAAACTACCGCGAGCGCGGGTCTAAGTGAGTGTGTGTAGATGACTGTGGCGACTGCGTTTGCGGTGTCATGAAAGCCGTTAATTGCTTCAAAAAAGAGCGCCAGTCCTACGGCTAATATTAGAAATACAAGCGTAGCTCCCGTTATTGTTTCCCCAAAAACTTCCATAGACGCTCCTTTATTAATAGTAAGAATGTGGATTGAACCATTAGAGCAGTTTCCTTTTAGTGAAATGGGCAGTAGATTTTTGAATGAAACCTGAAATGCTGAAATTTAACTTCTTTTTGTTATGACTTGAAGCTTCTGCTTCTTTGGCCAATGCGTACTTTCTTCAATTACGAATTTTTAATTCTTTGAGCCCAATATCAATCGCTATGACGATTACCACTACCTACCTCGGTAATTGGGCTGGGAGGATAATCGCTAGTGTTGTTGCTACGAGCTTGTCTAAAACCTGCTAAACCAAGTAGTCCCCAATCAAAATGGTCTGAACCTGTGAAACCTGCATCTCTAGCCGCATGGGTAGTCGTATCCGCGCTATCGATTGTAGGAGCAGTCTGGGCTGGAGTTGGAAACATTGCAGATAGGGTTGCTAGGCTCAAGGTTAAGATGCCTGCGGTTAATACTAGAGATATACCAGTGTGCTTCATAATCAGCTTCCTTCATACCTGCAAGCGGTGGTTAATCTTTGCTCAACCTAAATTCAATAGGAATTCTTTTAAACTCGGCTTTCAAAAGCTTTAGACAGGTTAATTTAGTAAGCAATACAATTTAAAAAAACGTTCGTTATGAAGTTTTATATTTGAATTTTTGCTACTACTCAAATAGTAGAATTCGAGCCAAAATTTGCTAAATTCAAAATTAAATCAAACTCATTTTGAATCTACTGTTATATACTCAAAACTTAATCTGCCGCCAGACAGATTAAGTTTTGGTAAGATTGAGTATTCAAACGTTAATAAAAAGTTAATCTGGAGTTAAAAATTAATTAATATAGGAATTGTATAAATTCTCAACTATCAAAATAAATCGGCTTACCGTCTTTACAAGAAAATTGCTTCGATTAGACAGGGAGATGTAGCGAGTAATAGAATCTCAAGAATCCAAGTCCGGCAATTATTTTTGAGGTTCTATTTCATCTTTTACCAGCTTAGGGTCAATTGTTGGTATTTAAGTTCTAATTGTCTTAATTAGTTCCCTTTTCCTGTCAACCGTATATTTAGGCTCTATTCTCAATAGTGAAGATTCATTCTCAACAAACTCGTGCGAGAATCGCCTACAAGGAGCTTGTTTTGCTTTTTCGATACGATGGTCATCCCGGTACAAAGCCGCTGAAGAAGCTACAGGCGAGGCTGTTGATGCACTGCGCTTTGAGAGCAGAGAAGGGCTGTCCGGCGGCTGAGGCTTAAGTTTCTTGGTCAATATGCCGGGGAATGCGCATGCGTTGATGCAGGATGCGGATCACTTCAAGGGTTTCGTTTTGGATTCGGTACACAATGACGTGCGAACCGACAAAATAGAGCCGATAGGTTTCCGGCAATGCCTCGTCGCGCCGCCCGATCTGCGGATTGCGGGCAATCGACAGCAAGGCGTCATTGAATCGGTCACGGTAGCTGTATAGCTGATCCTATCCCCATCGTTCCCCCGTATAGCGCAGGATGTCTGCCAGGTCGTCCCGCGCTTCCGGTGATAGGATGAGGGGCCACTCAGGGAAGGACATCGGGACGGATCGGCGCGTTGCTACGCATGGAGGCGATAGCGTCCTGGGTGATTTCCTCCATCAGTGCGGGGGTATAGGGGTGTCCGCCGAGATACCTGCAAATTGGGACACGTTGTAAATAAATGTTGCAGAGAATGCTTTGTGATTTACTAACTTGCCCAAAAATGATAATGGACAAATAAAAATCTTGCACGCTAAAACCAAGCTTTTACGCCTTTTCATCCCTTACACTTGCCCATAAATGACCCTTTTAGGGAATGTCTTCATTTGAATAGTCAAGTTGAAGTTGAGGCTGAAACAACGGTGAATCAAGGTTTTTGACAATCATCTTTACAAAAATTTACAACGTGTCCCATTTTGCACATACCTCGGCGGATACCCTATAGGGAATCCCATTGCCACAATCGAGCTGGTGCTCTCCTTTGGCGATGGCCGCTTTCCAGGCATTCAGGCGTTCTTCCTCGCTCTGCATCCGGCGAATCGCGTCGCGGATCACCTCGCTGGCATTGCCGTAGAAACCGCTTGCTACTTTGCTTTTAATGTAGTTTTCTATTTCAGGAGGGAAGTTGATGTGCATCATGAGAAGGCAGAAGTACGAAGGGTGCGACTCGTTCTAGAGCAAACACATAACTCTAGGTGAGAACGTCAAGGACAGAACCTTGAAAAACTCATAACTGATTTATGGATGGAGGTGAAAGCCC
>Ga0070738_10007351_pt1 | contig 11067 bp, 7 predicted proteins | sample Coa_R2_2_FD_66446 | JGI IMG/M metagenome (GOLD analysis project Ga0070738, IMG submission 66446) | Surface soil microbial communities from Centralia Pennsylvania, which are recovering from an underground coalmine fire - Coalmine... | ecosystem: Environmental > Terrestrial > Soil > Unclassified ... | reverse complement strand
CGTTGTGGCGGCGGCTGCGTGTTCACATGAGCGAGCGCCCGGCCGGGTGGGACGAGCCGCACCCGCTCGATCGGTTCGTCGGGTCGATCCTCGCGCGCGCCGACGCCGCGCTCGCCGCCGCGGGCGTCGCGTACCGCCGCTTCGAGCCGACCGTGGACGCCGAGCCGCGGATGCACTTCGCGGCGATGGGACGGCTGGTCGGCCTGGGCTCGCCGGGTCCGTTCGGCATGCTGATCCACCCCGAGCACGGCCCCTGGTGGGCGCTCCGGGGCGCGTGGCTCGTGCGCGCCGACGTGGACGAGCCCCCCGCGCATCGGGAGCCCTGCGCCGGCTGCGCGGCGCCGTGCGTGGGCGGCTGGCAGAACGCCTGCGACGTGGGGCTGGCCACCGCCGAGGCGCGCGCGCGGTGCGTGGTCGGCCAGGGGTCGCGCTACGACCCGGATCAGATCGCGTACCACCACGACCACGCGTCGGCGCTGGCGCGCCTGCGCCGGCGGTAGGTCGGCTCGCGCCCCCTAAGCTACCGCGCGAGGTCCGCGCACCGGCGCGTGCCGTAGAGCAGGTACTTCTCGCGCTTCGCGGCGAACGCGGCGAGCTCCAGGCGGTACGTGTCGACGATCGACGCCAGCGGGAGCGCCGCGTCGAGGGCCCTCATCGTCTGCGGGTGCACGAGCAGCCGATCGAGCTTGTCGAACTCCCACTGGCGCGGATACAAGCGGCGAAGCTCGCGCGCGATCGCCAGGCCGGTTCGCACCGGCTCGAACTGGGCGCGGTCGAGCACGGTGACCCGCACGCCGCCGCACGGCTGGCCGGCGAAGCGGTCCGCCGCGGGCGTGAACGCCTCGGGCGCGAACGCCACGCCGGGCAGCGCGTCCGCGGCGACGGCGGCGGCGAGGGCCCCGGCGTCGATCCACGGCGCGCCGAGGTGCTCGAAGGGCGCGTCGGTGCCGCGGCCGACCGACAGGTTGGTCGATTCGAGCAGCCCGACGGCCGGGTAGAGCAGCGCCTCGGTGACGCTGCGCAGGTTCGGCGACGGGTTGACCCATGCGAGTCCCGTGTCGTCCCAGTACGCCGAGCGGTGCCAGCCTCGCATCGGGACGACCGAGAGCGCGACGCCGAGGTGATCGTCCGCGTTGAGCATGGTCGCGAGCTCGCCCATGGTCATCCCGTGGCGGATCGGCAGCGAGTGGTAGTTGACGAACGACCGCGACGCAGGCACGAGCACCGGGCCCGCGACGTCCACCCCGTCGATGGGGTTCGGCCGATCGAGCACGACGAAGCGCAGGCCGTGGTCGCGCGCGGCCAGCATCGCGCGCTGCATCGTCGACGCGTACGTGAAGAAGCGGGTGCCTGCGTCCTGGATGTCGAACACCAGCGTGTCCAGGCCGGCCAGACTGTCCGACGTGGGGGCGAGGGCGTCGCCGTACAAGCTGTAGACGGGCAGGCCGGTCCGCGCGTCGTGGCCGTCCGGGACGCTGCCCTCGTGCTGCGCGTCGATCCCGTGCTCGGGCGTGAAGAGCGCCACCAGGTTCACGCCCGGCGCGCGCGCGAGCAGGTCGACGGTCGACGTCCCGTCGCGCGCCCGTCCGCTCGCGTTCGTGATGAGGCCCACCCGCCTGCCGCGCAGCCGTTCGAAGCGCTCGTCGCGCAGCACGTCGATCCCGGTGCGGACGTCTTCGGCCACGTCGGAGCAAGCGTCGACGCGGCCGGCGGCGGGGCCGACGGCCTGCGCCGCCAGCGTGTTGATGCGGCTGACGAGCGGCTTCGAGTCGCCTTTTCCGTCGGGGTGCACGCGGTTCGTCAGGACGATCGTGAAGAGGTCCTTGTCCGGGTCGATCCACAGCGCGGTGCCCGTGAAGCCGAAGTGACCGATCGCGCTCGGCGACAGGCCCACGCCTCGCCACGCGCTGTCGATCGCCCACCCGAGCGCGCGCACGCCGCCCGGCACGTCGTGCGGCGCGATCATCGCCGCGACCGTGCGGGGAGACAGGATCCGCTTGCCGTCGACCTCGCCGCCTCCGAGGATCGCGCGCGCGTAGACCGCCAGATCGTCGGCCGTCGAGAACAGGCCGGCGTGGCCGGCGACGCCGCCGAGCAGGTACGCGCGCGGATCGTGGACGACGCCGACCCGCCACTCTCCGTCGACGAGCTCGGTCCACGCCGCGCGCTGCCTCTGGGCCTCCGTCGGCTGGAAGCGGGTGTCGCGCATCGCGAGAGGCGAGAAGATCGCCTGCTCCGCGAAGGCGGAGAGCTCCTGCGAGGTGACGCGCCGGACGACCTCCTCGAGCAGGACGAACCCGAGGTCGCTGTACGTCGACGACGCGCCGGGCGCGGCGCGCAGCGTGACGCCGCAGATCCGGCGGATAGCCGCGTCGCGGCCGTGCGAGAACTCCTCCTTGGCGATGTCGGCGGGCAGGCCGGCCACGTGCAGCAGCAGCTGCCGCAGCGTGATGGCGCTCTTGTCGGGCCTGCTGCAGGCGGGCACGTACTTCGCGAGCGGGTCGTCGAGGCCGATCGCGCCCCGCTCGGCGAGCGCCATGACGCTCGTCGCGGTCGCGATCGGTTTGGTGAGCGACGCCAGGTCGAAGACCGTGTCGAGGGTCATCGGCACGAGCTCGGGGACGACCTCGCGATGGCCGTACGCGCGCCGGAAGAGGACGCGGTCGCGCCGGCCGACGACGACCACCGCCCCCGGGAGCGCCTGCGCAGCGATCGCGGCCGCGACCGCCGCGTCGATCGCGCCCTCCGGTAGCGCGGTGGCTTCGGCGGAGGCGGCCGGCTGCGCGCCGGGCTTGCCCGGGTCCGTCGGGGCCGCCGCGGGGGCCTGCGCGGCCCCCGTCGACGGCAGGTCGGCCGCCGCGGCAGGCCGGGCGGCGCCGGCCGCCGGCGCAGGGTGAGGCGCGCGGCTGCACGCCGCCCCGAGCGCGGCGAGCGGCACCACTCCGAACAAGGCCGCGCCGAGTCGCGCCCGCGCGCTGCGTCCCATGGCACGAATTATAACCCGCGGGCCCTGCCGGCCGACAAACGCGCTAAGGTGCGTGGCCTCTCGCGATGCAACGCAAAGCTGGCGTCGTCCTGCCGCTCTTTTCGATCCGAACGCGCCACGACTGGGGCATCGGCCAGATCACCGACCTCGTCGCCTGCGCCGGCTGGCTCGAGCGTACCGGCCACCGTCTGCTGCAGATCCTGCCGCCTCACGAGCTCTCGACGGGGGAGACGAGCCCCTACGGTGCGCTCACCGCGTTCGGGATCGACCCCATCTACGCCGACATCGACGCCGTCGTCGACCTCGACGCGACGGCCGTCGACGAGATCCTCGGCGAGGAGGGCAGGCGCACCCTCGAGCGCGTGCGCGCCGCGGACCGCGTCGACTACGACGTCGTCCGGCCGCTCAAGATGCGCGCGCTCCGCGCCGCCTACGATCGCTTCCACGCGCGCGAATGGGAGCGCGGTACGGCGCGCGCCGCCCGCCTCGCCGACTTCATCCAGCGCGAGCGCGCGTGGCTCGACGACCTGGCGCTCTACTCGACGCTGCGCGAGGCGCACGGCGGCTGGGGCTGGGCGAGCTGGCCGCCCGAGGAGCGCGATCGCTCCGCCGGGGTGCTCGCCAAGGCGCGCGAGGACAACGCGCGGCGCGTCCTCGAGGTCGCCTACATGCAGTGGACGCTCCTCGAGCAGTGGAGGGACACGCGCGCGCGGATGCGCGAGATGGGCGTCGACCTGATGGGCGACCTGCCGTTCATCGTCGGCGCCGAGAGCGCCGACGTGTGGTCGCACGCGTCGCAGTTCCAGCTGCACATCGCGCTCGGCGCCCCGCCCGACGACTTCTCGTCCGAGGGGCAGGACTGGGGCTTGCCCGCCTACGACTGGCTGGCCATGGAGGCCGACGAGCTCGCCTGGATCCGCGCGCGGGCGCGGCACGCGGGGCGCCTCTACGACCGCTTCCGGCTCGATCACGTCGTCGGGTACTTCCGGCAATGGGTGAAGCGCAAGGACGGGCGCGACCGCGGCCGCTTCGATCCGGAGGGCAGCGAAGCGCAGCGCGCGCGCGGCAAGCGCGTGCTCGGGGCGATGCTCGACGAGCTGACCGCGCAGGGCGAGGTCGATCCGCCGCGGGTCATCGCCGAGGACCTCGGCGTCGTGCCCCCGTTCGCGCGCGAGGTGCTGCAGGAGCTCGGCATGCCGGGGTACCGCGTGCTGCCGTGGGAGAAGGGGCCGGACGGGCGGTTCCGCGACGCGGCGAGCTTCCCCGCCAACAGCGTGGCGTCCTGGAGCACGCACGACACGCCCCCGATCGGCGCCTGGTGGGACACGCTGCCCGAAGGCGATCGCGCGCAGCTCGCGAACGCCGCCGGGGTCTCCCCGTCCATGGACGACGACGCGCGCACGCTCGCGCTGCTGCGCCACGTGTACGGGTCGTCGTCGGATCTGGCGCTCGTGCTCATCCAGGAGCTCCTCGGCACGCGCGACCGCATCAACACGCCGGCCACCGTCGGCCCCGAGAACTGGACCTGGCGCCTGCCCCGACCCGTCGAGGATCTCGAGCGGGATCCGCGGCTCGTCGCCCGGTTCGACGCGGTCCGACGCCTCGTGAGCGGCTCGGGTCGCTAGGCTCGCCGGCGGCCATGAGCGAGCGAACGATCGGCCCCGGAGCTCCCGATCCGCTCGGGGCGACGTGGGACGGCCGCGGAGTGAACTTCGCGCTCTTCAGCCAGAACGCGACGCACGTCGAGCTTTGCCTGTTCGACGCGGCGGGGCGAGAGGCGCGCATCGGGGCGGCGCGCCGGACGGGGCACGTCTGGCACGTGTACGTGTGGGACGCGCGGCCGGGCCAGCGCTACGGCTGGCGCGTTCACGGACCCTACGCGCCTCGCGAGGGCCACCGGTTCAATCCGAACAAGCTGCTGGTCGATCCGTACGCGCGGGCGCTCGACGGCGGCGTCGACTGGACCGGCCCGGTCTACGCGTACCCGCGCGATCGGGGGCTCGACGACCTGTCGTTCGACGATCGCGACGACGCGTTCGCCAAGCCGAAGTCGGTCGTCGTCGACGGCTCGTTCGACTGGGGCGACGACGCGCCGCCGCGGACGCCGTGGGACGAAGCGGTGCTCTACGAGCTGCACGTCAAGGGCTTCACGAAGCTGCATCCGCTCGTGCCCGAGGGCGAGCGCGGAACGTTCGCGGGGCTCGCGTCCGACGCTGCGATCGGCCACCTGACGTCGCTCGGCGTCACGACGCTCGAGCTCTTGCCGGTGCACGAGCACCTCGACGAGCCGTCCGTCGTGCGGCGCGGAATGACCAACTACTGGGGGTACAGCACGCTGGCGTTCTTCGCGCCGGACCGGCGCTTCGCCACGCGTGGCGGCGACGCCGTGCGCGAGTTCAAGCAGATGGTCAAGCGGCTGCACGTGGCCGGCATCGAGGTCGTCCTCGACGTGGTCTACAACCATACGTGCGAGGGCGACGAGCTCGGGCCGACCGTCTCGTGGCGGGGGATCGACAACCTCGCGTACTACCGGGTGCGCGGCGAGGACGGCCGCCACTACGTCGACTACAGCGGCTGCGGCAACACGCTCGACGCGCAGCAGCCGCAGGTCATCAAGCTCATCACCGACAGCCTGCGCTACTGGGTGACCGAGATGCACGTCGACGGCTTCCGCTTCGACCTGGCGCCGGCCCTCGCGCGCGTCAACGGGGGCCAGTTCGACCGGCTCGCCGCGTTCCTGTCCGTCGTGCACCAGGACCCGGTGCTCTCGCGCGTGAAGCTCGTCGCCGAGCCGTGGGACCTCGGCTCGGGCGGCTACCAGGTCGGAAACTTCCCCGTGCTCTGGACGGAGTGGAACGGCCGCTACCGCGACACCGCGCGCGCCTTCTGGCGCGGCGATCCCAACGTCGTCGCCGATCTCGGCTATCGCCTGACCGGCTCGAGCGACCTCTTCGCCGACGACGGCCGATCGCCGCAGGCCAGCGTGAACTTCATCACGACGCACGACGGCTTCACGCTGCGCGACCTCGTGACGTACGAGAAGAAGCACAACGAGGACAACGGCGAGGACAACAAGGACGGGCTGGACCACAACACGAGCCAGAACTGCGGCGTCGAGGGCGAGACGCTCGACGCCCGGGTGCGGAGCAAGCGCCGCACGATCGCGCGCAGCCTGATGTCGATGCTCTTCGTGTCGCAGGGCGTGCCGATGCTCGAGATGGGCGACGAGCTGTGGCGCACGCAGCGGGGCAACAACAACCCGTACTGCCAGGACTCGGAGCTCACCTGGGTCGACTGGCGCCTCGACCCGGACAAGCGCGCGATGCTGGACCTCGTGCGCTCGCTGTCGGCGCTGCGCAAGCGCCACCCGGCGCTGCGCCGCAATGAGTTCCTGCGCGGCGTTCCGCCGCCCGGCGGCCGCGGAAAGGACATCACGTGGCTGCGGCCGGACGGGGCGGAGATGACGCCCGAGGACTGGGCCGCGCCCGAGTCGTCGGCGCTCGCGTTTCGCCTCGAGGGCGCCGGCGCCGACGCCGGCGAACCGGCCGGCGAGTCGCTGCTCGTGATGATGAACGCCGAGAAGACGGCGGTGGCGTTCACGCTGCCCGACGCGAGCCTGGGAGCGAGCTGGCGCGTGGCCGTCGACACCCGCGAGCCGGCCCGCGTCGGCGACGTGGCGCCGGCGGCGTCGACGGTGGAGCTCGATCCGGGCAGCCTGATCGTGTGGGTCGACGCGCACGCGACGTGACGTCCGCGCGGGGCCTCCGAGCCCGGGCGGCCGCGCCTCGATTCGCGCGCCGGGGGGGCTCGGCGGCGGGGGCGCCCGTCAATGCGGCAGGAGCCCGACGGTCCCGTGCACGGGGTCGAAGTACACGTCGTACCGGAAGAAGACGGTCAGCCCGAGGTTGATCGAGCCGGGCGCGCCGACGACGGGCGGCACGATGACGAACACGTCCAGGCCGAGCTGCGGAGTCGCGCCGACGGTCACGTCGAACTGCTCGACGGGCGCGCTCGTCGGGCCGATGCTCACGGTCACGTCGTCGCCGGGCGGCAGCACCTCCTGGCCGAAGTGTCCGGTCACGAACACGGCCGTCAGCGGGCTGCCGGTGTCGAGGACGGCGCTCGCGCAGTAGTTCGAGGCGGACGCCTGATCGTCGACGCACGCCGGGATGCCCGTGTCGTCCCAGGCGGGCGTGCCGTTGGCGAGCGGAGCGCCCGGCGCGAACCGCGCGAGCTGGATCGTCGAGAAGGCGCGGACCTCGTCGGCCGACGGACCGAGGCGCAGCGTCCCGGCGGTCCCGCCGAAGCTCGGCGCCTTCACGATGAACGACGGCTGACCGGGCAGCTGCGGGATGGGGCTGCCGAGGCCGGGCGCCGACGACGCCGAGCCGTTTCGCAGCCCGGCGCCGACGATGACGGGGTAGCCGCCGAACAGGTCGCCCGACGGCGGGGGGCCCGCGTCGCCCTGGGCGCACCCGCTGCCCGGCTGACACGTGAAGCTCTGGTAGACGACGATCGGGATCGGCCCGGGCGTCGTGCGATCGCCGAGGGTGACGACGGCCTTGCCGATGACCCCGGACGCGGTGACGCCGCTCTCGAAGACCGACCGGATCGGCGTCGAGCCGAGCTCGATGGCGGCCAGCGCGTCGGCCGGCAGCGCGCTCTCGAGCGCCTGGATGCCGATCGAGCCGGTGTCGAGGAACGCCTGCAGCGGACCGGCGTCGCCGAGCACGACCTGGACGGCCAGGCGGAAGCCCGCCGGCATCCCGGCGATCGTCGTGGGCGCCACGGTGATCGGGATGTCCGTCGGCCCGCCGTCGAACGGGACGACCGGCTCGAAGCCGCCGGCGTCGGCGCCCGGCGCGGCCGAGCCGTCGGGTCCCGCGCCGGCGGGCGAGTAGGCGCCGCTGCCGCAGGCGAGGAGCAGCGGCGCCGCGAGCGCGATCGACGCCGGCGCGAAGCTTCGCATCATCGGTGCCCCCTCCCTTGCCGGATCGATCAGGCGCGGATGGCCCGCAGCGGCGACGTCCTCGCGGCGCGCACCGCGGGGAAGATGCCGCCCAGCAGGCCCATCCCGACGGCGAACACGAGCGCGGTCGCGATCACTTGCGGCGTCGGATCGAAGGAGAACACGATCTCCGACCAGCTCGCGAAGTTGACCATCGAGAAGCGCACGAACCCCATCGCCGTCGACGCGGCCGCTCCGACGGCGCCGCCCACCACGGCCAGGAGCACCGCCTCGACGAGGAACGACGCGAGGACGCTGGCGCGCGAGAAGCCGAGCGCGCGGAGCGTGCCGATCTCGCGCTGACGGTTGGCCACGGCCGCGTACATCGTGATCATCGCCCCGATCATCGCGCCCACCGCCAAAAAGAGCGACACGACGGACCCGAGCGCGCCGACGAATATCGCCACGCCCTCGGACTGCTTCTCGTAGAAGGTCGTCTCGCGCAGCGCCTGCAAGCCGAGCCGCTTGTCGTTCTCCACGCCGGCGCGGAAGCCGTCGAACTTCGTCGGCGATTCGAGGCGCACGCGGACGCTCGAGACCATGCCCTCGCGGTGGTACGCCTGGCGCAGCACCTCGCGGTCCACCCAGACCTCGGAGTCGTAAGACGAACCACCGGTGTCGAACACGCCGACGACCGCCACGGGGCGGTTCTTCTTCAGGTCGAACGTCTCGCCGAGATCGAGCCCGCGGATGCGCCCGCGGATGCGGGCGCCGACGCTCACCTCGTCGCTGCCGGGCCGCGGCGGGCGGCCCGCGACGATGCGGGCCTCGGGGCGGAAGCGCATGACGTCCTCCGGCACGCCGCGGATCGACACGTTGGTCACCCCGTTCGCGCCGAGCTTCTCCATCGCGGCGACGACGACGACCTCTCCGGCGCCGAACGGCCTGCCCGTCCCGTCGCGCGCGACGCCCGGCGCCGCGAGCACGAGCGGCACGCTCGACTCCTCGACGACGCTGCCGAGCTCGGCGTCGCTGCCCATCCGCAGGACGATCGCGTTCTCGGGCCTGCCGGCGGTGCCGAGCGTCTTCTTGACGCCGGCGGCCAGCATGAGCGACGACGCGAGGACGAAGACGACGAGCGCGATGCCGCCGGCGGTCGCCACGGTGGTCGACTTGCGGACGGCGAGGCTACGAACGTTGTATCGGATCGGCACCATGGCTTGGCTCGGTTCCGAGGTGGGTCAGGCGACGCGGCGCACGGCGTCGACGACGCGGAGCTTCGAGGCGCGCCAGGCCGGGATGCCGGCCGCCGCCCCGCCGAGGAGCGCCGCGAGCGCCAGCGCGAGCGCGATGTTGCCGCCCTCGAGCCGGAAGTAGGGGAAGATCGCGCCCAGGTTCTCCTCCACGAAGCGCCCGACGCCGAGGTTGATGAACGGCCAGGCCAGCGCGACGCCAGCCAGACCCCCGATGACGCCGAGGACGAGCGACTCGCCGACGATCCAGAGCGCCACGTGGCCGGGCAAGAACCCGATCGCGCGCAGCACGCCGTACTCGCCCGTGCGCTCCCGCACGCCCATCGCGATGGTGTTGCCCAGGATGAGCGTCATGATCCCCAGGATGACCGCGGAGATGACGTTCATCGCCTTGAGCACGGCTGAGAACATCGCCATGAACGACGCGTTGAAGCTGCGCTCGTCCTGCGAGAGCGTCGGCGTCTCGGCGTCGTCGAACCGGCGGTCGAGCGTGGCGCCGATGTCGGCCACGCGCGCCGGGTCGTCGACGCGGCTGACGATCCAGCCCACCATGTCGCGCCGCGCGGGCGGGAGCGACTCGTTGAGGAAGTCCCACTGGAACACGAAGGTCGATCGGTCGACCGACTTGGCCGTCGCCGTGTAGACGCCGTCGACGCGGAATTGCCAGTCGCCCGGGTAGATGCCGCTCTGCAGCGTGACGCGGTCTCCGACCTTCCAGCCGAGCTTGCGGGCCAGGACGTCGCCCACGATCGCGCCTTGACGGTCGTGCACGAACGTCTGCATCTGGTCGTCGGGCACCTTCATCTCGTCGTACACGGAGAAATACGTCGCCGGATCGACCGCCAGCGCGCCGAAGAACTCCTGCTCGTGCTTGGGGTCCTTCGCGCCGAACCAGTTGGCCCAGGTCGCCTGCTTCACGTGCGGCGACTGGCGCACGATCTCGACGTACCGCTTGGGCAGGGCCATCACGAAGGTGACCTTGTGGCGCGTGACGACGCGGTCCTTGGCCGCCCACTCCGCGCCGCTCGCCCACGCCCAGATGACCGTGCGAAGGAGCAGGAACACGACGATCGTCATGGCCACGCCGGCGATGGTGAGCGCCACGCGGAACTTGTTGCGCGCGAGGTTGCGCACGGCCAGCGACGTGAGCGTCATGACGCGAGCCTGCCCTTGTCGAGCCGCCGGATGATCTTCGCGCGCTCGGCCGCCGCCGGGTCGTGCGTCACCATGAGGATCGTCTTCTTGAGCTCCGTGTTGAGCTTCTCGAGCAGCGTGAGCACGTCGTCGGCGCTCTTTCGGTCCAGGTCGCCGGTGGGCTCGTCGGCGACGATGATCGTCGGATCGTTGACGATCGCGCGCGCGATGGCGACGCGCTGCTCCTGGCCGCCGGAGAGCTGGCGCGGGTAGTGCTGCATGCGGTCCTCGAGGCCGACCACGCGCAGGGCGGTCTGCGCGCGCTTCTTTCGGTCGGCGGCGCCGAGGCCGGTGAGCAGCAGCGGCAGCTCGACGTTCTCGATCGCGGTCAGCACCGGCAGCAGGTTGTACGACTGGAACACGAAGCCGATCGTGCTCGCGCGCCACTTGGCGAGCGCGCCTTCCCCCATCCCGTCCAGCCGCTTGCCCGCGACCTCGATGCTGCCCGAGGTCGCCCGATCGAGCCCCGCGATCAGGTTGAGCAGCGTCGTCTTGCCCGAGCCGGACGGGCCCATCAGCGCCTCGTACGAGCCCGCCGGCACGTCGAGGTCGAGCTGCTCGAGCACGCGCACGGCCTCGTCGCCGCGCTCGTACGTCTTGGACACGCCCTTCAGCTGCACGATCGGCGGCTGGTCCGTCATCCCGCGCTCCTCTCCTTGATGGCCTGACCGTCGGCGAGCGTCGGC